>ERZ795053.616-NODE-616-length-45206-cov-8.852096_pt1 | contig 45206 bp, 34 predicted proteins | sample MGYA00375137_ERZ795053 | MGnify/ENA primary metagenome ERZ795053 (study PRJEB30182, sample SAMN05720284) | activated sludge metagenome | isolation source: Anaerobic digester | place: Hong Kong | collected 2014-12-17 ... | reverse complement strand
GACCAGGACCTTCTCTCCGCCGACCAGGACCTTCTCTCCGCCGACCAGGACCTTCCTCGCGGCGAACAGGACCTTCCCTCCGCTGACCAAGACCTTCTCTCCGGCGACCAGGACCTTCTCTCGGCTGACCGGGACCTTCTCTCTGCCGACCAGGACCTTCTCCGGCGCGACCGGGACCTTCTCTCCGGCGAACAGGACCATCTCTCCAGTGAACAGGACTGTCTCCCGGTGGACCAAAGACTTCTCTCCGCCCACGAGGAACGTCTCCGATGAGGAGGGGGCGAGATCGGGTACTTGGACCGGGCCCTCAAGCCAACTAGTGGTGCGACCCGGCGGATGGAAAGGGCGACGGACCTAGACCCATAGCCACGTCACCGCTTCGAGGATGGCTGTTGAACCCAACCCTCCCGCCGGTGCGCAGGGGCACGTGGCGCCTCCAATGGGACAGAACGTCTACGCACCCACGGAACAAGAGACTCCCGCGAATGAGCTAGCCTCACCTGGGTAGCCCCCGCCCAAAGCCACCTCCCGGGGAGAAACTGATTGCTCGGCCCGGGCCGACAGGCGTGACCCTCACAAGCCGCTTAGGGTGGAGAAAGCCGGGCGCAGCCGAAGTGACGGCACCAACCGAGCGCGCTCCCTCCTCCTGTAGCTCTCCTCCTAGATTACGTGAACCGCCCACCAAGCTCCGAGCCGAGGCAAACATGGTAGGAAGCCCGAGAAGCGGGAAGAAAGGGAAGGCCCAACATCGTGAAGCCCTGCCCGCCCGCCCCAATCGGGGCGGGTCAGTTCTATCGATTGCGGTGGAGCTGATCGGGATGGTGGGGGTGCTGTCGGCTTGGGCGATCGCGGAATTCAACGTCGCCCCGAATCGCGAGATCGCATCAATCACTCAATTCGTGCTTCTGGAACTCAGTGTAGACGCAACCTCTCAGAATTCACGGGCCGCCCTGGTGTCCCAGTTGCAGGAACTACCCGGAGACACACTCACGACTGGCGACATCAGTCACGACGCTTGGGAATTGCCATCGTTTCGTCGGTCTTGGCTTCGCGGACTCTTTGACACCAACGTGTCCCTCCGTATCGCAGGAGGGAACCTGACCTTTCTCATCGAGATGTACGGCCTTCCCCTCGAGGCACATCGGGCCACGATCGAAGCCAGAACCAATCTGACCTACCGCGCGCTAACAGGTGGCCGTGATGCGCCAGACTTAGTTCAGGATTGGTACCGACATCCAATCCACCTTGAGAACGTCGACTACACATCTGCCCTCCAACTTGACCATATGTTATCGGCCACTTGGTCGGAGGAATACCACGTCCCGGTGTGGTCCGCACGTCAAGATGCCGTAAGGCGCGCGCGAACGGCATCGAACTGGGGCGCCTGCTGTTTCGTGCTAGGCTCCCTGCTTCTGATAGCCGGCAAAGCATTGGGTTGGAAGGATGGTCCGGTACGCACTCGGATTGCCGCAGCATCCGTTCCGTGAGAGGATGGCATCATGACCACGCGACCGCGTCCCTACTCTGAGAGCGGAGCAGATTTCACTCCTGCGCACCTGGTCCAGACACCCCGCAGTCAGTCCGCCGTGATGGCCGGAGTCATTTCCTACCGATCGACCAGCACGTACTGTCCTCTTGCGAGCCACGGTTGTGGGTCCATACCACCGACGAGCAACTGGTTCCCGGCCACATCGAGAATGCGCGGAAGGCCCTGCTGCTCTCCGACCACTGCACCTGACGCGAGATCGAAGAGCACGGTGGAATACCCCTCGAGTTCCGGCTCCGCTGAGACATCCCCTCCGGGCCGACGGAAGCGCGCGAGTTGGACCAGCCCGAGATCTTCATTCACGCGGACAACAGCCACGGGGAATCGGGATGATACTGCGCCGTCCGGAATGGGACCAGTCGTAACGAGGTCTCCCTTGACCTCGAAGAGCGCCGGCTCATATCCCGGCACGAGGCGCCGCCAGGAAACCCCGCCAGCTGCAGATGCCGCGCTGATCTCGCCGGTCTGCTGCGCCCACACGACCTCCTCGCGGGTGTCGCTGCACATGATTGCTCCCTGGGCGGCCATACTGTTGTACCGGCGATCCCGACTGGGTGCAGGTCCCACCGAACCGACAACACCGCGCTCAGGCTGATAGAACTGGAGCATCGTCTGGGAGCGGGGATCATAGTGAAGGCCCGCATACCCACCTCCAAGCTTGCACGCGACGCGTGGTTGCCCCGACGTCGTTTCGGTGCGAACCACCATCGCCGTACCTCCTGCGAGATCGAACGTCTGCACTCGAAACAGGGCGTTGTCCAAGACGGTAACCTGCGATGGGCCCGTCTTGAGAAGCGCGGAGGGGTGCATGACCTCGCCTGGACCAGCTCCATGCGTGGCAAGAACACTCACAGCGTCGTCGGTGCCGATCAGGAGCACGCGACGAGTGAACTTGTCTCCGACGACGATTCGCCCGTCGTCCAGCAGCATGGCGTCGGGAATGCCACGGAACTGAACAAGCTCTGAAGTTGGAGGATCCCCGATGCGGCTCCCTACGGCCGACACCCGAAGTACGATCCGGATCTCCGACCGCTCCATGGGCTCGGCTGCGGCAGGCGGGGCCCAGATCGCTTCCGCGGCTGGAGCGCCGTTCTGTGAGCCGCACCCCGCCAACCCAACCAGCAACATCGGCAGGAGTGCGAGGTGGCATCGGCAATGACTCATCGCTTCACGTCCTCAAGAGCGGACTCGTCAGGCGAGCCCGGCTGATCCTACTCTGCCGGCCCACCCACGGGTGGACACCGTCACCCCGAACGCAAGAGCTCGTCCGCGTCCCGTCGCCCCCGGGAGGAGAGTAATTCGGCCTGCCGCCCGCGCCACGAGTCTCCTGAGTTCGAAGGTTGTGACACCATCGTCATCAGCCATCTCCAGCAGCACGGTGTTGCCGCTGAAAGCAACGGGCCTGCTGCGGGGGAGTGCGGCCTTGAGACGTGAAGCGTCTTGGCCCCGCAGGGAACACCGTGTGGCACTCCAGGTGCCATGGACGGGGATGGTATCCACCGACCAATCGCGAGTGATTCCGGGAGTGGCGTGACCACCAACCCGCATACCACGCGCCTCGACACACACACTGCTTGAGACCCACGGCTAGAACCACCCGCACGCGCCAGCGAGGCCGACCCTCGCCACGGCCTGCGTGCCATCAGGCTGCTCGAGGACTCCCCACAGCTCGCACCCGACCACACGAGACGGGGTGAACGCGCTCGGCAGCCTCAGCTGGCCACGTAGCGACCCCTCGTGATCGAGGACCTCCCAGGTCCAGTGAGAGGGTCGAAGTTCCGGCAACCGGCCGAGGTAGTACGGATGATACCGGGCAGTGGAGTCCACGACCTTGACCAGCAACCGGCCCTGACCGACAAGCACCAGTTGCTCCACGGCGTTCTTGAGGTCACCGCGCTCCTGACCATTGGCGACCTTCGTCAGCATCTCGCCGGTCGGCCCGAGGCCCTCCAGCAACGCCGGAGGTGGTTCCAGTTCCCCACCGGCCACCGCCCGGGGCCACCCACGTTCGATCCGCAGCATTTCCGGGGTCGCGCCCGGGCGCCACCACCGGATGACGTAGTCCACCCCCGTACTCACGGCCGCGCCATCTCGCGGATCGAGGGCGACAATTGCCCGCACACCATACGCGTCCCGTTTGGCCGGCACCCCGTCGATCGTCGCCCAGAGGCCTTCCGGCACCATGAACAGCGTCTCAGCGCTATCGGCAGCCACCACGGCTGCGACGCGCAGGGAGTCCTCGAGGCCATCGACGCTGATCAGCCCATGGTCCCATGCCACAAGCTCCGTCATGCTTTCGGCCAGCCCGGGCGCCACGGCACGCACGCTCCAGGAGGACTGCACCCCGAGGGCGCGCGCGGCCGCGGGCAACCCCCGTCCGGCGCTGTCGAATTGCAGCACCCGCGCCTGCATGGGGTCCGCGACGGTGATCTGATCCCGGGAACCGATGACCACGGCTGCAACTCGCCGATACTCGCCCGGCCCCTCACCGGACACCCCGACCGGAAAGGCCGTCCCACCCTCCCGATCGAATCCGAGGACGCCGCGCCCATCGGTCGCGGCGAGGATCCGCTTCCCGATGGCCAGCCCGCGGATCGCCCGGAACTCCTCGGGCGTCCAGACGGGAGTGACGGAGTCGATGGTCACGGACGGCGACACGCCTGGCGGTGCCTCAATCGCGAGGACAACGGTGTCCCCGACCATGGTCTGTCGCACCGTGGCGCGGTCGACTGTCGAGGTCCCGCACGCGAGAAGAGCAGAGACCGATCCGACGAGGAGGGCACGTGTCATGGGGGAGGTCCATGTGAGGGGGAGTCGTGCACGGAATGCTGGGCGGAGGTCGCGACGCGCACCCGGATGACCGGGCCGACCGGACCGGTCGGGGGCCCATCCGGCGCCGCACACTCCATGGCTGATGGTACGGCTCGAGCGCCCGCCTCGCCAGTGCCGAGCTGTTCGTCTGCTGCGGTGGCGAGTCGCGGCAGCCTCGCTGGGTCAGGTCCTGCGCGCCAGCGCCGCCCGCCACGCTCGGCCGGCGGCGCGCCCCTCGCCGATGTCGGCCGCCTTCCCGGTGACCTGATCGAGGACGGCCCCGGCGTCTCCCACCCGCGACGCCATCCGGTCGACCGCATCGGCCGCATCGTTGGGCCGCACGAACGAGAGGCGGTGACGAACCCCCGCCACGGTCAGCTTGCAGCCGCCGCCGAAGTAGTACCACGGGAAGCTGATGTCGCGGACCTCCGCGAGACGGGCGCGGAACAGGAGCGTGCCGTCATCGTGGACGAATGCCAGCTCACCCCGGTCGAGCACCAAGTGGCCCGCTCGTGACTGGGTCAGGCCGACGAGGAGCCAGGCCTGACTCGCGAGGGTGGGTTCGGGGTCTGTGGTCGGCATCGGCGGCCTCGGCGTGGTGGGTGGTCTCGACCGCCGACACGCGCGAGGGGCGGAGAGGGCGGCTCATCGCCCTGCCGCCCCCGCCGCGCAGCGAACTCAACCCCACCTGGACGCCGCTGGTCATCCCGCAGAGCGGACCCACGGCATGGGAAGTCGCCTCAACTGCCCACGATCTCGTACAGCACGACATCCTGCAGGCCGTCCCGGGCTGCTTCCGCCACTAGGAGGCAGTGAACCTGGAGGGCGCCCTCATGAGGCAGACGCACACGAGAGCTGCCGAGATGGTCCCGGGGGGCTACAATGCACCAGGACTATTGCTCAGGGACCGCAACTTCCCGTCATGCGGCAAGGATGCTCGGAGGCACTTGTGAAGCAGATCTATGTTGCTCTCGATCGCGCCGGTGCAGACCTCGCGTGCGCAGAATTGCGTGGGCTCGGCTTCGATGCCGTCGTCGTTGGCGACCTGGCCGCGATTCCGTCGGCGCCGTACCCGTCAGTGTGGGTGCCTGATGATGAGGCCGACGCCGCAGCGCTCGCGTGGAGCGATCTCCACGAATAGCACGGCGCACCCGCGACAGGCCTACCTCGCGTTGTCCGGCTGCCTTCGCACGTGGTGGCTCAGCGCATCTCGACTGACCCAGCTCAGCGTCGACCCGGTCTTCGTCCGAAGGGGAGGTGGCGCCGATTCGGCAAACACCGCCTCAGGGTGTCTCACACCGCTCCCAATCCGGCACCCGACAGGCACTCGAAGAGGTTTGCAGGCCATGGATCGGTGGCGAGTCCAGCCGTACCCTCGCCACCGACACGCGCCGGTCAGATGCACCGGCCTCTACGGTACCCGTGTCTTCCGCACTTGCGGACCCGTGGCATCCTCCCACACGCTGAACAGGACGCTGTCACCGGGCGCGACCGCCAGCACGGCGGTCGGGTGGTCGAGGACAAAGGTCTTCACGAGCTGGAACGACATGTCGAAGACCTGCACCTCGGCGAGCGGCCAGCGGTCGAAGAACTCCTTGACCTCCCGATCCCCGGTGAGATGGCCCTGGTATAGGGCATACACGAAACGCTCCGTCACGGCACATCCGGTGTACGCATGCCGCGTCCCCGCCTTGTAGGAGGAGAAGATCATCCGACCGGGGTGCCTGGTACTCTCCTCCACGTGCGGCAGCCACGTGAACGGCACGGGTACCTCACCACGAATCGCTCCCGACACGTCAAGGATATCGGCTCGGCCCACGTTCAGATAGAAGTCGAGCCACACGTCCCGATCGGGCACATGGCAGAGATGCCCCGCGTATGCATCGCCCAGAGAGGACGCATCCATCCGCCCGTCGCTCAGGGCCAAGGTCCCTCGGCGAGTGATCCTGTCGTCCGTCAGCGAGTAGGTGAGTGTCTCGATTCCCGTTGGCGTTTGATTCAGGGCGAGGAGGTTCCCGGCAGCGTCGGGACCGTCGATGGCGAAGGTCCACGCTCCCGGACTGACCTGCCGCGTCGCGGAGACGGTGGGACGCGTCTCGTCGGCCAGGTCCTGGATCGCCACCCCCGACAGCCGCCCCTGGAGCGCGTGATAGAACCAGACGGTGTCTCCGCGCGCCGAGCGCGCCACCCCGAGTGGCGCATGGGGGAAATCTCCCGGGCCCTCGCCCTCGCGTCCGAACGACCGCCGGTGTGCCCCCGTGACGGCATCCAGAACGTGCACGTGCGGCGGTGAGATATCGATGATGAACAGGTACCTGTCCGACGCGATCAGTTGCAGGGGCCGGGCGATCAGGTCGGGCGGGCCGAACGGTTCGCTCACGGTGCTGTCGACAAGGTGACTCGGCGTGCGGAGAGCCTCCGGCTCGGCCTCGGGCACCAGCGCCTGGTCCGGGGGACCGCAGGCGGCGAGTGCGGCGATCACCAGGGCGGGAAAGGTGCGCATGCGAAGAGTGGCCTCCGGGGAGTTGCCTGAATCTACCCCGCCCCCCTACCCCTCCCCGCGATCGAGCATGCGGTACTGCACCGCCTCGGCCACGTGTCGCGGTCCGATCTCGTCCTCCCCCGCGAGGTCCGCCAGCATCCGCGCCAGCTTGAGCACCCAGTGGTCCTGGACGTCGCCTGTCCAGAGACCCCCGCGCGCGCGCACCGAATCACGACGTTCGCTCGGGTGGCCGCTCAGTCGCCGCCCACGAACCCTCCCCGGTGCTGCCCCAGCCAGGCGCACGCCGCCGGGAGAACGACCATGTTCAGTGCCGTCGCACTGAGCAGCCCACCGAGGATCACCGTGGCGAGCGGTGCCTGAAGCTCGCTTCCTGGCTCCCCGGCCGCGAGCGCCAGCGGGATGAGCGCCAGTCCCGCCGTGAGCGCCGTCATCAGGACCGGCGCCAGCCGTTCCTCGGATCCTCGCCGCAGCGCCTCCGCCCACGGCACGCCCTCCGAGAGGAGTGCCTGGTAGTGCGACAGCATCAGGATCCCGTTGCGCGTGGCCACGCCGAACAGCGTGACGAACCCCACCAGCGAGGCGATGCTGACGATGCCGTCGGTCAACAGCACCGCCGCCACCCCGCCGATCAGCGAGAGGGGCAGGTTGAGCATGGCGAGCACGGCGATGCGCCACGAGCCGAACTCCGTGAACAGGATCAGCACGATGAGGGCGACCGCCACGACCGACAGCCAGGTGATCACCCGGGCAGCCTCCGCCCGGCTCTCGAACTGGCCGCCATACTCCAACCGGTACCCCGCCGGGAGCGGCACCGCCTCGGCCACTCGTTGTCGCACCTCCTCGACCGTGCCCCCAAGGTCACGGCCCGCGACGTTCGCCTGCACGACGATCTTCCGCTGTACATGCTCGCGCGAGATGATATTCGGCCCCCGCAGCAGCTCGACCCGCGCCAGCGCCCCGAGGGGCACCTGCATGCCGATGGGCGTGCCGACGGGGAGCGCCGCAATCGCCTCCGCCCCGGTGCGGGCCGCCTCCGGCAGCCGGACGACGATCTCCCAGCGGCGTCCCTCGTCGATCACCTGGCCCACCGGCTCCCCACCGAACGCCGCGTCGACGACCTCGGCGAAGTAGCCCGGCGTGACTCCGGCCCGCGCCATCGCCATCCGGTCCGGCGTGATCCGGAGTTGCGGCACGTCGGATTGCTGTTCGAGTTGGAGGTCGACGACCCCCCGCACGCCGGCCATCGCGTCGCGGACCTGTGCCCCGATGCGCCGGAGTTCAAGGAGGTCGGGTCCGAACAGCTTCACCGCGAGGTTGGCCCGGGTCCCCGAGAGAAGGTGGTCGATCCGGTGTCCGATCGGCTGGCCGATCGTCACGTTGGTCCCGGGCAGTGCGGTGAACGCCTCGCGCAACCGCTCGTTCAGCGCATCGCGATCGGCGCCGGGTCGGAGCACCACATCGATCTCTGCCGCATTGCTGCCCTGGGCGTGCTCGTCTAGCTCTGCCCGGCCCTGCCGGCGGTCGGTGTGGACCACCTCCGGCTGCTCGAGGAGGATCGCCTCCACGCGCTGCCCGAGGGCATCGGCCTCGGGAAGCGACGTCCCGGGCACCGTGACCATGTTCACGGTGAGCGCGCCCTCATTGAACTCCGGCAGGAAGGCGCTGCCGAGGAACGGCACCGCGGCGCACGCCGCCACGAACAGTGCGACCGCCGCGCCGAGGACCGGCACGGGCCGGACCAGTACCCGATCCAGGGTCGCGCGGTAGCGAGACCGCAGCCACGTCAGCAGGCGGCCCTCGCGGTTCTCCGCCACGCCGGCGGACGCCGGGAGGAGCACCGCGCACAGCACCGGGGTGACGGTCACGGCCACGGCGAGCGAGGCGCCGAGTGCCACGACGTAGGCGATCCCGAGCGGACGCAGGAGGCGACCCTCGACCCCCGAAAGGAAGAAGAGCGGCATGAAGACCACCGCGATGACCAGAGTGGCATTCACGATCGACGCCCGGATCTCCACCGAGGCATCGAAGACCACCGCGAGGGGCCCGCGCCGCTCCCCCTCGGGTCGCAGGCGATTCTCGCGCAGGCGACGATAGACGTTCTCGACATCGATGATCGCGTCGTCGACCAGCGCGCCGATGGCGATCGCCAGCCCGCCGAGGGTCATGGTGTTGACGCCGATACCGAGGGCCTGGAGGGCCAGCAGCGCCACCACAAGGGAGAGCGGAATGGCGGCAAGCGAAATGAGCGTGGTGCGGACGTTCCAGAGGAACAGGAACAGGACGACGGTCACCAGCAGGCCGCCATCGCGCAGCACCTCGAGCATGTTGCCGATGGCGACCTCGATGAAGTCGGCCTGGCGAAACAGCTCGTCGTGCACCGTCATGTTCGCCGGAAGGGTCGCCCGAATCGCGTCCAGTTCAGTGCGGATCCGGGCCGTAAGGGCCAGCGTGCTCGCACCCGGCTGCTTCTGCACCGAGAGGACCACCCCGGGCTGACCGTCGATCGAGCCACTCCCCAGCCGGGGGGCCGGACCGACGGCCACGGTGGCCACGTCGCGCAGCAGGATCGGCACGCCATCGCGTACCCGCACCACCGCGAGCCCGATCTCGTCTGCCGTGCGGGCGCGGCCCAGCCCCCGGATCGCGACCTCCTGGCCACGGTCGATGTAGATCCCTCCGGAGGCGCTGCGGCTCGCCGCACTGGCCGTGGCGAGCACCTCGTGGATCGTGAGGCCGGTGGCCTGGAGGCGGGCGGGATCGACGAGCACCTGGTACTCGCGGACCTCGCCGCCGATGGGAATCACCTGGGCGACGCCCGGGATCGCGAGCAGGCGTCGCCGGACCACCCAATCTGCGGCATCCCGCAGCGCCATCGGGTCGTCGCCGCCGGTCAAGCCGATCATCAGGATTTCGCCCATCACCGACGAGACCGGCGCCAGCTGCGGCACGGCGACACCCTCGGGGAGGACAGCGGCGACCGCCTGCAGTCGCTCGGTCACCACCTGGCGGTCGCGCAGGATGTCGGTCCCCCAGTCGAACTCGACCCAGATCACCGAGATGCCGCGCGCGGTCGAGGAGCGCACCCGCCGCACGCCGGTGGCGCCGTTCATCGCCGCCTCGATCGGCGTCGCCACCAGCGACTCGATCTCCTCCGGGGCCATGCCGTGAGCCTCGGCGAGGATCGTCACCGTCGGTGCGGTGAGGTCGGGGAAGACATCGACCGGCATGCGCGACGCCGACCAGCCTCCGGCGATGAGCAGCAGGGCAGCGGCTCCCAGCACGACGACGCGGTGGGCCAGCGACCACCGGATCAGTCCATTGAGCATCGCGTGCCCCCTAGTGCTCGTGGCCGTGCGCGGGCACGGCCGTGGAGAGCGACGCGAGGCGAATCTGCGTCGCGGCCCCGGTCACCACGCGCTCGCCGGCCGCGATGCCTGACCGAACCACCACGCGATCCATTCCCCGTGCGCCGAGCGTCAGCACCCGGCGCTCGAACGACTCCCCGGACACCTGGACGAAGGCGATCGGCTGCCCGTCGTCGTCGAGCACGGCGCTGGCAGGGATCACGACGCCAGTCGTGACCGCATCCATCGGCAGCAGGGCCACCGCCAGCGCACCAGCTCGCAAGGCGCCATCGGGATTCGCCACGAGCCAGCGGCCGGTGACCGAGCGCGTCACCGGCTCGATCGTCGGCGCGATCGCCACCAGCCCCCCCGCGCGGTGCCGCTCCTCCCCCAGCCGGAACCCGACCTCGCCAATCCGCTCGACCCGGCCCGCCACCTCGGCCGGGATTCGCGCCTCCAACCAGAGCCGGTCCGTGGCGACGATGGTCACGAGCGGATCGCCGGCGGCGACCCGGGCACCCAGGGTGATCCCTGCCTCGCTCACCACGCCGGACAGCGGTGAGCGCACCGCCAGCCTCCCTTCCGGCGTCGTCGCATCGCCGAAGGCCCGCAACGCCTCGCGCGCCGCCTCCCGGCGGATGCCCGCCTCCTCGAGTCGTCGGGCCGGCGCGGCCTCGGCCGCGACCAGCCGCTCCGCGCGCGCGTATTCCTGCTCCGCCGCCGCGAGCGCAGCGCGTGCCTCGGCGAGCGCGCTACCGCCATCGCCCAGCAGTGGAGCGATCAGCAGCAGGGTAGTGCCCGCTGCCACCTGCTGCCCCACCACCGGCACGCCCCGCCCGGCGGATTGGACGACTCCGTCAACCGGCGCCATGAGGTGGGCCACCCGGTCGACCGGGGTCACCAGCATCGCCGGCACCTCGCGCACCTCGCGGACCTGACCCTGCTCGGCGAACGCCGTCAGGAACCCCGGGGTCTTCCAGGCCTGCTCCTTCAGGAACGAGATCGTCCCATCGGCGGCCTCCGGCTCGGCGATCGGTGCGCTCGCCGTGTCGGGATACACCACGAGGCCCGGTACCATCAACGTGTCGCGCAATTCGGAGCTGGCGACCTCGATCTGGAGGTCCCATGTCCCGGCCCGCGGGAACACCGGGCGAGGCCCGAAGATCCCGGGCGAGCGCGGGGCCTCCTGCACGACGATCACCGGCTCCCCGCCGTCATGCGACGTGAAGCGGAACGTCACCGGCCCCGTCGCGAGCGCGGCGAAGTCGCTCAGGCGGGTGAGGTGCACGGCAAACACCCCGTCGGCTCCCACGATCAGCGCCGGGTGCTCCATGAAGAGCTCGGTCGCATCGGTCCACTGGGTCACCACGCCGCCCTCAAGTTCCGGCGCCTCGAGAGGTGGGGTGGCATCACCGCAGGCTGACCCGGCGGCGGCGGCCGCGATCGCCACACCGGCAAGGTTCAGACGGATCGCGCGCATCAGGGAGTCTCCCGGAAGAAGTCGAGTCCGGTGAGCCGCTCCAGTCGCGCCAGGCGACCGGCCAGTTCGGCCCACAATTCCGCATGGATGGCAAGGGTTTCCTGCTCGCTGCGCACGGCATCGAGCCATGCCGTGAGGGAGAGCTCGCCCTCGGCGAACGCGACCTCCAACGCCTGATGAATCGCGTCGCCATGCTCGGCCAGTTCGCGCCGCAATTCCGCGACGACGCCCGCATGATCGCGGAGTCCGTCCCAGGCCTCGGTGAGTTCGATCTCCAGTCGGCGCTTCGCCGCCTCGACCCCGGCATCGCGGGCATCGGCCTCCGATTCCGCGGCCTGGAGCGCTGCCCCTCCGCCGTCCCACGTTGGCAGCGGCAGCGAGATCCCGGCCACGAAGCCACTCCGCGACGCGGCATCGGTGAACTGCTCCCACTTCCCGCCGAGGCGCAGCAGCGGCACGGGCCATCTGGCGCGTGCGGCGGCATCGACGTTGCGAGTCGCGGCCTGCCGCTCCAGCTGACGGGCCAGGAGCTCACTCGGTGCCCTCTCCGCCGCTCGCCGCAGGGAGTCGAGGGTGGTGGCCGGCGTGAAGTTGGGCAGCGTGTCCATGACCAGCGCGACGGGCTCGAGCGCGGACGGGGCCTCGCCGAGGAGTCCAGCAAGCTCTGCCATGGCGACGTGATGGGCATGCCGCGATGCGGCGAGTCGCGCCAGGGCGCGAGAGCGCTCCAGTGCGAGACGCCGGCCGTCCAGACCCGAGGCGTCACCGGCGCGCTGGCGTTCCCCGAGGATGCGCACCGCCCGGTCGAAGGCGGCGAGGGCACGGGCGTCGGCCGCGACGCGCCAGTCGGCAGCGACGGCCTCCACGAAGGCGAGGGTCGTCGCCTCCTGCACCCGGGCGGCGGCCGCCCCGGTCCGGACATCGGCCGCCGCCGCGCGAAGCGTCGCGGCATCACCGCGGCCGGTTCGCCTCCCCCAGATGTCGAGCGGTTGCTCGACCTGGATGATGATCTGGGACGCGCTCGTCCCCGACACCCCGGAGGATTCGCGATCGGCTGCCAGCACCGGATTGTCCAGGCGACCGAGGGCGACAGCCTCGGCCCGTGCGGCGCGCGCGAGGGCGTGCGCCGCGATGACGTCCGGATGACCCGCGCGGGCAACCGCCCTGGCGGAGTCGAGCGTGAGCGCGGGTCGCTGGGCGAGGAGCGGCAGCGGCAACGCGAGGAGCGGTGCGAACAGCAGGCGTGACAACATGGAGGCATCCCGGCCTGGGCACGCCGGGCGACCGACGTGACACGAAAGGTGAACGAAGCCCCCGGATGAGGGGCGAGCGAGTTCACGCACTCAGGAGCATGCGCTCCGGAGCGTTCGGGTTAGCTGGCGGGAGGGGCCCTTGGAGCGGACGGCGGGTCGTGGACCCGACCGGGGAGAGGATCCGACTGGGGCGGGCGGGAGGCGGCGGTTGACGAGCGCTCTGCCTGGGACCGCAGCAGCACCGGCTCGACGACGATGGCCGGTCCGGTGTCCCCGCGCGTGGTGATCGGCGTGGCATCGAGGCCGAGGTGCAACTGACCGTGCCCGTCCTCGACCACGCGAATGCCATCATCGTGGTGCGCGTGCCCCGACTCCTCGGCCTCATGCGCAGCCTCATGCCGATGCGCCGCGGCGTGGGCCGCCGCTGGTACGACGGCCGCAGCCAGATTGACGAGCGCAAGGAAGAGTGCGAGAGCCCGCGAGGGCCGAGGGTGACGCATGACCAATCCTGCGGCCAGTCCCGCGAATCCACAAGCCTGAGAGTGAACCCGCGGTTCGACTCCCCCCTACCCCTCTCCGCGATCCAGCACCCGGTACTGCACCGCCTCGGCCACGTGCCGCGGCCCGATCTCGTCTTCCCCCGCCAGGTCCGCCAGCGTTCGCGCCAGCTTGAGCACCCGGTGGTATGCGCGCGCCGAGAGGCCGAGTCGCTCGATCGCGCGCCGGAGGACGACCTCCGTCGCGGCGTCGATCCGGATCCATCGCGCCAGCTCGCGCGGCCCCATGTGCGCGTTGGCGTGCACACCCGGCACGTCGGCGAACCGCTCCCGCTGCCGCGCCCGCGCCGCCTCCACCCGCTGCCGGATCGCGGCGCTCGACTCGGCCGGTTCGCTCCCCGCAAGGTCGGCGTACGCCACCGGGGGCACGCTCAGGTGGATGTCCATCCGGTCGAGCAACGGCCCGCTGATCCGCGCCAGGTAGCGCTGCACCGCCTGCGGCGGGCAGCAGCAGGCCCGCTGCGGGTCGCCGGCGTGGCCGCAGGGACAGGGGTTCATCGCCGCCACGAAGAGGAATCGCGCCGGATAGCTGAGCGTCATCGCCGCCCGCGAGATCGTGACCGCCCCATCCTCCAGCGGCTGCCGCAGCACCTCCAGCACGTGCGACGGCAACTCGGCCACCTCATCGAGGAGCGGCTTGGCGACCCGCAGGCCGGTCTCCTGGTCCTCGAGGACGGCGACGATCTCGGCTCCGGTGAACCGCGACTTCCTCACCACCCCTGCTTGGGGCGATGAGAACGCCACACTCCCGCGTGATCCCAGTTGGGTACGCAGACGTGTGCGCGCTCGTGTGATGTGTGACTGCGAATGGCCCCGCGCCCCAAGGGTCCAGTCTATCGAGGCCGCACCTCGACCGGATCTCGCGACGTCGCGATGCCAGAGGCGGCTCAAGGACCTAGTTCTCTGCTGGCCCCCCGCAACCGCCCACAGCGTTCGTGCTCCCACCTCCGCTCCCACCCGGTGGTTGAGTCTTCGAGATGGGGAATTGGGGGGAGCCCTTCCCGCCACCGGCGAATGATTCGCTGGTGCAAACCGGAATGTCCTGGGTTGACTCCAGTCCAACCGATCCGCCCTCGATCTGAGGTCGCACGCTGATCGTGAGGGTATAGGATTCCGGGATCCCGACGATCTGAGAGTGCGTGGTGCCATAGTAGTAGGCAGTGTCTGCCTCAGTCGGGTAGCGGCTATCCCTGATTATCCACCGGGTCAAGAGCGGGCTGCCTGGCACGCCGCTCACGGAGGAATAGAAGTAGACCAACCCCGGGGAAGTGATCGGCATCTGTGACGCCCAGATCGAATCCACCCTGAAGGGTGGTGGTGGCGGCGCCTCAGTGACATTCACGCTCACGCTGTCACCTTTCCGGGTGAACGGCGTCCACGTGAGATAACCTGATGGTGGGGCTTGCACTGCCTTCAAGTAGAGCTTGGCCGAGCCCTGCGAGGAGCCCGCAGAGATCAATCCGGTCGTGCTGACTGTGAATGGAGCGCTGGGCTGTGGCACCCAGTTGACGGTCGCGTTGCCGTAGCTCGCCTCACCCGACGGCGCGCCCAACCATTTCGAGATGTTCACCTGCGCGGTAGTCGTCGCAGGTACGTTGACCGTGGACGGTGCGTCGGTGCTCCATAGAATCGACGAGTTGAAATAGGCCTGGTTCCATGTCCAGCCGCTGCTATTGAAGTACGCACGAAATAGCGCCTCCACGTCGTGGCGGCACACGGAGCTACTGATCGGATCGGCATCACCGGTCCTCGAGATAAACGTTGTACACCCCGCTGTTGTCGGTGTTCTGCCGGTTGTGTAGTTGCCATGCCCGCTGTTCCAGCCCAGCGCGTGGGCGAACTCGTGTGTCAGGACTGCTGCACGGCTTCCGGTTTTTCCGTTGCACTCGCTGGATGGGTAGATGTGAATCGCGCCGACCTTTCCACCTGAGCCGGGCGTTGTCAATCCGCAGTAGAGTCCGTCGCTGGAATTCCCGTGTCCGACGAGCGGGATGCCGCCCGTCTCCTGGGTGCCGAGAGTCGGGAGCTCGGGGGCTTCCCGGAGATACTGATTCCATTGGTCCATCGGGCCAGTGACTTCACTCAGCGAGATACTAGAGAGCGTGAAGTTGATCGACCCGCCCGTTAGGCAAGTCCGGTCGACACCATCGATATTGCCGTTGTTAGTGCCGGTGCCTCCGCAGGTGGTCGATCCACCCCATTCCGAAAAATGCGGGGTCAAGGGACCAGCCCTTTCGGTCCCGGTAGTGGGTTCGCCAGTACAACCGACGAGGGAAAGGAGAGCAACGAAGATGGGCAGGGATGGACCTCTTCCGGAGCGCCTGAACGGAAACATGGCTACCTCGAGTGTGAATCAGTTGACCCTGTTGACGTCCCTCAGCGAGTCCAACTGAGGTAGGATACGTAGAAGTTGGACGGGGGAAGCATCGCGGTCTCGACACCGGCCATGACGTCAACGACGTAGAGCGCGGATGTCGCGGGCCCCCGCTCCGAGGCTGCATAGGCCAAAAATCGACCATCGGGCGACCACGCAAGAGCCGAGACCGGGAAGCTCACTGGGAGTTCCTTGACCAGCGTCCGCCGCACCAGGTCCCAGATCTCGATGGTCTTGCCGGTCGTGTCGCGGGGAGTACCGCTGATCGCCATGAGTCGTCCGTCCACAGAGAGCGCCAGCTCGTCGGACTCCGCCGCCGGGCTGAAGTCGAATGGGGCCACCCGTGACCCATCAGTCTGGACCACGAAGTAGCCGAATGAGAGTGCAAAGCGCGCGCCGACGAGGAGGCTGTCGCCACCGGGGAACCAGGCATGGACTCGGTACTCCGGTGTGAATCCGGGGAGGAAGTTCGGAAGCACTCCCGCAAGCCGTTCAGCACCAGAGGAGAGTTCAACCAGCCGCACTTGCGCGTTGGCGCCGAGCGGGGGCGAGAATATCATCGCCACGTGACGACCATCCAACGAGATCCGCGGCCGGGAACGATGCTCGACTTGGGACACTCTCCTAAAGATGGTCGAGTCACTGGGCGACACCGTGGCAAGCTCAGCACCAGGGGCCATGAACGCCACCAACGAGCCGGCGGTGTCAACCGTTGGATTGTTGGCGTCTAGGAACCAGATCGGTACCCGCTCCGGAGTGCCGCCCGCGCCGGGAATCACGACGACCTGCGGCCGCCCGCCCGGGTCACCAGGCAGGATCCACTGGAAGAAGATCCGGCCGGTCGGACCACCGTCGCCCCCACCCGGGCCGGAAGGGGAGGCGCATGCAGCGAGGAACGACAAGATGCCGACCACCGCGCGGGAAGCATGCATACGCGAATTCCATCCTCAACGGGGTGGTGTCGGGAGCAGATTGGACCACCCCGACAAACCAGGTATGGGAGACGGACCCGACCTCCGCGGAGTCTCCGAACTCTCAAGCGCCCGCTGGCCACAATCCATCGGCATTCCGGGCGACCAGAAGGGGGCCCGTCAGGGGCTCGCTTCGCGGTCGTTCGCGAGCGCGCCCCGTGGAGCGGGAGCACCGACTAGTCTTTGGTGGATACCTACAGCGTCTTCCCAAGCGCCACAAGTAGGACTTGTGCTAGTTCCGGAACTATCACTTGTGATAGTTGCGTCGGAGCTCCTTGGTATCGTACGCCTTCCAAGCCGGAGACCCCGGGCTCTCGCCGATGGTGTTCACGCCCGTTCCCAAGGCCCTTGCGACTCGAAGGACCTGTACTCCTCCCGTCCGACCCCGCCCCCCTACCCCTCTCCGCGATCGAGCACCCGGTACTGGACCGCCTCGGCCACGTGTCGCGGCCCGATCTCGTCTTCCCCGGCCAGGTCCGCCAGCGTCCGCGCCAGCTTGAGCACCCGGTGGTATGCCCGCGCCGAGAGGCCGAGTCGCTCGATCGCGCGCCGGAGGACGACCTCCGTGGCGGCGTCGATCCGGATCCATCGCGCCAGCTCGCGCGGCCCCATGTGCGCGTTGGCGTGCACACCCGGCACGTCGGCGAACCGCTCCCGCTGCCGCGCCCGCGCCGCCTCCACCCGCTGCCGGATCGCGGCGCTCGACTCGGCCGGTTCGCTCCCCGCAAGGTCGGCGTACGCCACCGGGGGCACGCTCAGGTGGATGTCCATCCGGTCGAGCAACGGCCCGCTGATCCGCGCCAGGTAGCGCTGCACCGCCTGCGGCGGGCAGCAGCAGGCCCGCTGCGGGTCGCCGGCGTGGCCGCAGGGACAGGGGTTCATCGCCGCCACGAAGAGGAACCGCGCCGGGTAGCTGAGCGTCATCGCCGCCCGCGAGATCGTGACCGCCCCGTCCTCCAGCGGCTGCCGCAGCACCTCCAGCACGTGCGACGGCAGCTCGGCGACCTCATCGAGGAACAGCACCCCGTGATGCGCCAGCGACACCTCGCCGGGCCGCGGCACCGAGCCGCCGCCGATCAGGCCGGCGTAGCTCACCGTGTGGTGCGGCGCGCGGAACGGCCGGGTGGTGACCAGCGCCTTCCCCGCCGGCAGCAGCCCGGCCACCGAGTGGATCCGGGTCACGTCGAGCGCCTCGTCCATGCCGAGCGACGGCAGGATTCCCGGCAACCGCCGGGCGAGCATCGTCTTGCCGGTGCCCGGCGGGCCGATCATCAGGACGTTGTGCGCCCCCGCGGCCGCGACCTCCAGCGCCCGTTTCGCCGCCGCCTGCGCCTTGACGTCGCGGAAGTCGGCCACGTCGGCGCGCGCGTCGCCCAGCAGCGCGCTGCCATCGGTCCGCACCGCGGCGAGCGGCTCGGCACCGCCCAGGTGCGCGCACACCTGCGCCAGCGTCGTCGCCCCCCGCACCGCCACGCCATCGACCACCGCCGCCTCGGCGACATTCGCCGCGGGGAGGATCAATTCATCGCAGCCGAGCGCGCCGGCCGCGAGGGCGATCGGCAGCGCGCCGCGAATCGGCCTCAGGTCGCCCTCGAGGCCGAGCTCCCCCAGCAGCAGGGTGCGGTCGAGCGTCCCCGCCTCGAGCTGCCCGCTGGCGGTGAGGATCCCGATCGCGACCGGCAGGTCGAACGCGCTGCCGCGCTTCTGTACGTCGGCCGGGGCGAGGTTGACGGTGATCCGCCGCAACGGCAACTGGTAGCCACTGTTGCCGAGCGCCGCGGCGACCCGCTCGCGCCCCTCCTTCACCGCGCCCAGCGGCAGGCCGACCGTGGTGAACGACGGCAATCCGTTGGCGATGTCGATCTCGACGTCGACCCCGAGGGCGTCGACACCGAGGACGGTGGCGGAACGGATGCGGGCGAGCATGGAGTGCATGCTCGCCCGCGACCCCGGATCGAGTGGTTCGCCCCGCTGCCGCGCGGTGCGCCGCGACGCGGCTCAGGGGACGGTGGTCGTGCGGGTGCCCAGCTTGTCCCAGAGGTAGGTCATCGTCAGCGCCTGGATCTCCGCCTGCTGCGCCGGGGTCACCCCGCTGCCGTGGCCACCCTCGGTGTTCTCGAAGTAGCGCACCGGCTTGCCCAGCGACTCCAGCAGCGCGGCCATCTTGCGCGCATGGCCGGGATGGACCCGATCGTCGCGCGTTGTGGTCCAGATGAACGGCTCCGGGTACGTCATGTTCGGATCGACGTTCTGGTACGGCGAGTAGGCCCGGATGTACTCGCGCTCCTCGGGAATGCCGGGATCGCCGTACTCGGCCATCCAGCTCGCGCCGGCGAGCAGGTGGTGGTAGCGAAGCATGTCGAGCAGCGGCACCGCGACCACGACGGCATTGTAGAGGTCCGGACGCTGGGTCATCGCCACGCCGACCAGGAGCCCGCCGTTGCTGCCGCCCTGGATGCCGAGGTGCTGGGGCGAGGTGATCCCCCGGGCGATCAGGTCCTCGCTCACCGCGATGAAGTCATCGTAGGCGCGCTGCCGGTGTTCCTTGAGGGCGGCCTTCCACCACTCGGGGCCGTACTCGCCCCCACCGCGGATGTTGGCGAGCACGAAGGTGCCGCCATCCTCGACCCAGGCCTTACCGGTCGAGCCGAGGTAGGCGGGGGTGCGCGAGATCTGGAAGCCGCCGTAGGCGCTGAGCAGCGTCGGGCTCGCGCCGTTCAGCGGGGCATCACCGCGGCGTACCACGAAGTACGGCACCCGGGTCCCGTCGGTCGAGGTCGCGAAGTGCTGCTCGGTGACGACGCCGGTGGCATCCCACTGTGCCGGCAGCGAGCGGACCGCGCGACTCGCCCCGTCGGCATCGACGTAGTAGAGGGTGGTGGGCTGGGTGAACGAGGTGAAGGTGTAGAAGAAGCGATCGTGATCGTCCGACCGGGCCGCGACACCGACATCGCCCATCGGCGGGGTGTCGATCCGCTCGTGCTGCCACGCGCCATTGACGCGGCGATAGGCGAGCATCTCCCCCTGCACGTCGGTCAACTGGTTGACGAGCAGCAGGTCGCGCGTGGTGGTCATCCCGTCGATCGTCGAACGCTCGCCCGGCTGCAGCACCAGCTCGATGTCCCGTTCACCGGCCAGGTACCGATCGAGGTCGGCGCTGACGATCGCCCCGGCGCGGTAGGTGGTCGGTCCCACCGTCCAATCCGAGACCAGGCGCAGGACGAGCTGGTCGCCGAGGACCGCGAGCTGCGCATCGGCCGGGATGTCGAGCCGCACCAGGCCGCCATCCCGCAGCAGGTGATGCTCGGCGGTGAAGATCGTCGGCCGCTTCGAGATCACCGGCTCCTCGCCCCGGGCGGTGTGGAGCGTGCCGACCCAGACCCCCATGTCGACCGTGTCCACGGTGAAGAGCTGGCGCGCGCTGCTCCACGGGGTGCCGCGCCGCCAGAGCTTCACCGCGGCGGCGTAGCCCGAGCTGGTTGCCGGCTCACCGGGGAGTGCAGCCGCCACGAGGATATGGTCCTCATCGACCCAGGCGGTCGAGCTCTTCGCCTCACCCAGACGGAAGCCGCCGTCCATGAACTGCTTGCTGATCAGGTCGAACTCGCGCTCCTCGGTCGCGTCCGAGCCACCGCGCGCGAGCGAGAGGATGCAGCGGCGCTCCTCCGGCTTGAGGCAGTCGACCCCACGGAGCGCCCACGGCACCCCTTCCGCCTCGGCGAGGGCATCGACATCGAGCACCGTCTCCCAGGTCGGCGTCCCCGCGAGGTAGGCGTCGAGCGTGGTGCGTCGGTAGAGCCCGCGCGGGTGCTCGGCGTCGGTCCAGAGGTTGTACACCATCTCGCCGCGGAACGACGGGTAGGCGATCCGGTCGGCGGAGGTGAGGATCGCGAGCGTCTCGTCGTAGAGGCGCTGGTACTGCGGCCGCCCGCGCAGCGTCTCGCGGGTCAGCGTGTTCTGCTGCTCGACCCAGGAGAGCGCCTTCGGCGCCTCGACGTCCTCCAGCCACTGGAACGGGTCATCGGCGGACTGGGCGGAGAGGGGGGTGGTCATGAGCGGCAGCACCATCAGGATGGGGAACAGGGCACGAGTTCGCGCGATGGGCATCACGGCCTCCTGGGAAGGTCCGGACAGGAAGTTGCCACCTCGCAGTGGGGAGGCAAGGGGTCGCTTCATCCGATCTTCACGTAGCGGACGTAGGGTCTGGATGGCTCATCGCCCCTGACAAGGACTGCATACCGTGCCACTGCGAACGCTCGTGTTCACGCTCACGCTCACCCCCACGCTGCTGGGGACTGCACCACTGCATGCGCAGGCCTGGCAGGTGGACCCTCGCCCGCGCCTGACCATTGGCGACGACCCCGGCGACCCAATGCAGCAGTTCGTCCGGATCCGTGACGTGGTGGCACTCCCCGATGGCCGCATCGCGATCCTCGACGCCGGCGTGCCGGCGATCCGGGTGTTCGACACCACCGGACGATGGGTGATGAACGTCGGCCGCACCGGCAACGGTCCGGGCGAATTCCGCGATCCGATCGATCTCGCCTTCGACGGCACCGGACTCGGCGTGCTCGATCGCGATGGCCGCATCGAATGGTTCACCGCCGACGGCCGCCCGCGCCGGAGCGACCGGGCGCCCCTCAGTTCCGTCCGTGGCGAACGGTTCAACATCACGCCCCTCGCGCTGCTGGCACGCGGGGCCGCACTCGTGGCGGCACCGGAGCGGATGTTCGGTCGTGCTCGCGGCGAGTACCGCCAGCAGATCGGGCTGCTGATCGGACGCGGCGGCCGCATCACCGACACCGTCGGCTGGTTCGCCCACGATTCCGGTCGCGCCGATGCCCAGGGCGTCCCCGTCCCCCGCCCCTACCTCCCGTCCACCGGGCTGCTGACGGCGTCCGGCGGCGGGCGGATCGCGACGATGACCGCTGATCGGCCGCGCGTCACCCTCTACTCCACCGCCGGCCGGCGACTCGGCGCGTTCGACGTGCCGTTCCGGGCAACTTCGGTGAGTGACTCGGACCTGTCGCGCCTGATCGCCGACCAGGTCCGACCGGTCACCGGCAACGACCGCCGCGTGGTCACCGAGTGGGTGAGCGGCCGCCCGCGGCTTGGGCGCGCGCCGTTGGCCGCCGGCCTGCTGCTCCCCGACGCGCGACCGGGCGAGATCTGGATCGAGCGGTTCGGTCGCCCTGACGGCCGCGCGACCTGGGCGGTCGTCTCGGACGCTGGGACACTGCGCGGCGAGGTCCGGCTGCCCCCGGGCGTGGAGCTATTCGATGTCGGGGCTGACTTCGCGCTTGGCCTCGCGCGCGACACCGACGACATCGAGACGGTGGTCCGCTTCGCGCTGGTGGCGCCCGCCCCTACGCGCTGAGGTCGATCACCACCATCCCGCCGGCGCTGCGTTCCTCCAGCGCCTCGAGCTCGGCGGCCGCCGCGTCGAGCGGGACGGTCCGGGCGATCAACTGATCCGGCGCCAGCCGCCCGTCGGCGATCATTGCCAGCATCCGCGGATAGGCGTGGGCCGCCATCCCGTGCGACCCGACCAGTTCCAGTTCGCGGGCGATCACCAGCTCCATCGGGAGGGCGGGCCGGTGATCGCGCCCCGCGAGCAGGCCGACCTGCACGTGGCGACCGTTCTTGCGAAGCGAGGCGATGCTGGCACTCGCGGTGACCGCGGCCCCCAGCGTGTCGAGCGAGCAGTCGGCCCCGCCCTCGGTCACCTCACGGATCGCTGCCGGCACGTCGACGGCCGCGCCATTGAGCACCACCGCCGCGCCGAGCGCCTGCGCCCGCGCGAGGGTGCGTTCGTCGAGGTCGATCGCGATCACCCGGGCGCCCAGCGCCGCGGCGATCATCACCGCCGAGAGCCCGACGCCGCCGCAGCCGTGCACGGCCACCCACTCGCCGTCGTGCACCCGCCCCTGATCGGCGACCGCGCGAAAGGCGGTCGCGAACCGGCAGCCCAACCCCGCCGCGGTGATCATCGTCATCGCGTCGGGGAGGGCCACGAGGTTCACGTCGGCATGGCGCACCACGACGTACTCCGCGAACGAGCCCCAGTGCGTGAACCCGGGCTGCGTCTGGTGATCGCAGACCTGGTGATCGCCCCGGGAACACGGAGCGCAGGTCCCGCAGCCGCAGACGAACGGCGAGGTGACCCGTTCACCGCCGCGCCACGCGCGCACCTCGGCCCCGACGGCGACGACCGTGCCGGCGAACTCGTGCCCGGGCACGTGCGGGAAGGTGGTGATGTCGGGATCGTGCCCTTGCCAGCCGTGCCAGTCGCTGCGGCAGATCCCGCTCGCCCCCACCTGCAGCACGACGGCATCGGCCGGCGGCGCGGGGTCGTCGACCACCTCGGTGCGGAACGGTCCCCCGAATCGATCGAACAGCACGGCGCGCATGGACTTCCTCCGGTGTCGCGCGTTCAGCGCAACAGGAATACGAGATAGGCGACGTAGCCGAGCGCCAGCAGCGCCCCCTCGCGGCGCGACACCACCCGCCCGGTGTGCAGCACCGGCCAGAGGATGAGCGTCACCGCCGTGAGCCAGACGAGATCGGTCGAGGCGAGCGACGGATCGAACGCGATCGGATGGATCACCGCGCTCACGCCGAGGATGCCGAGCAGGTTGAAGATGCTCGATCCGATCATGTTCGCCACCGCGATGTCCGACTCGCGCCGCACCGCGGCCACGAGCGAGGTCACCAGCTCGGGGAGCCCGGTGCCGATCGCGACGACCGTGAGCCCGATCACCCGATCGCTCATCCCCAGCGCCGACGCCAACGCGGCGGCGCCATCGACGACCCAGCGGCCGCCCCAGAAGAGGAGCAGCACGCCGAGCGCCACGAGTCCGATGGCGACGGCGCGGGGTCGGGTCCGGAGCGGCGGCAGCAGCCCCTCGACCAGTTCGCGCAGGTCAGTCCGCTCCTCCGCCGTGATCTCGGCGCGCGCGAGCTGCACGGTCCAGGCGATGAACGCGACCAGCGCGGCGCCGAGGACGGCGCCCTCGAGCCGGTCGAGCGCGCCATCGCGCAGGAAGGCGAGCGACACCACCGTGGCCACGAAGAGTACCGGCCACTCGAGCTTGATCGCCTGGCCGCGCACCGAGAGCGGCAGCACCACGGCGCTCACGCCGATCGCGAAGGTCAGGTTGAAGAGGTTCGACCCGATGACGTTGCCGACCGCGAGGTCGGGGACGCCCCGCAGCGCGGCGAGCAGGGCGACGACCAGCTCGGGGACCGAGGTGCCGATGGCGACGACGGTAAGGCCGACGATCGCCGCCGGGAGGCCGAGCAACCGGGCCAGCAGGGTGGCCCCGCGGACGAGCGCCTCCCCACCGGCGACGAGGAGCGCGAGTCCGAGCAGGATCAGGAGGGCGGGCGGCACCGCCTAAGGGTAACGCACCCCGAACGTCGCCAGCCGGGCCCGCACCGAATCCACCACCACCTGCTCCTCGGCCTGCATCTCCTCCAGGGAGGCCTCGACCGGGATGAGCCCCTCGTCGGCCCACATCATCAGGCGGCCGCGATCGAAGAGGAGGATCGCGAACGGCGCCTGCACGACGGTGAGCTCGCCGTCGCGGAACCAGGCGTTCGTCTCCAGGAGCATCTGGCCCTGGTCGTTGGGTTCGGTGGCGCTGAGCTTGAGGACGCGGTCCTCCCGGGTCCAGAGGGAGAGCGTCCGGGCGGGAGTTCCCGCGACCGGGGCGAGCGTCGTGTCGCGCCGCTCGGCCCCCTCGAGTCGCCGTTCGCCGTCGGCCATCAGGTCCTGCATCAGGTCGAGGACCGCGGCGGTGTCGCCGGGCGAGATCGCATCGAGGGAGAGCGGCCGGGCCTCCGGCGCGGCCGCAGGGCCCACGGATGGGGAGGGCTGGTCATCGGCGGGCGGGGCATCGGCCGCCCCGCCACACGCCAGGGCCAGGCACGCCCCGACCATCACTCCCCGCCGTGGGCGACGGAACATCAGTTGCCGCCGGGGCGACGACCCATCCGCTGCGGATAGAGCTCGTCGTACTTCGCGACCTGGTCGGCGGTGAGCAGCGCCTTGAGGTCGGTCGTGAACTTCATCCGGGCCTCGCGCACCTTGGCCATCGCGGGATTGCCGCGCATCGCCTGCATGTCGCCGGCTTCCATCAGCTTCGCGACCGCCTCGCGGTCGGCCTTGGTGGTGCTGTCGTACGCGGCGACGAGCGCCGTGACCTTCGGCTGCTGCTCGGCGGTCAGGGCGAGCTGCTCGGTCAGCACCTCGGCCGTCGGGACGGAAAGCATCGCCATCGGATTGCCACCGCGCCCCGCACCCATGCCACCACCCTGGGCGGCGAGCGGCGCCGCGAGGAGGACCAGCGAGGAGAGCACTGCCAAACGAGCCTTCATGACGACCTCGGGATGTGACGTGTTCGCCGCCGGGCCGGGCCGGGAATCGGTCGGTCCGCGGTTCAGTGCTGCTACGCGGCACCCCCGGATCCGGTTGACCCGGGCCCGGCAAACCGGAGGATGAAGGTGCTCCCCTCCCCCGGCGTGCTCTCGACCGAGATGGTGGCCCCCCACCCCTCGACCAGCCGCCGGACGATCGCCAGGCCAAGCCCGGTCCCGCTGGTGGTGGTGGAGAAGGTCGGCTCGAAGATCCGCTCGAGCTGGCCGGCCGGGATCCCGCTGCCGTCGTCGGTGACCCGGAGCTCGCCCGGCGCCAGCCGGAGCACGATCCGTCGGGCCCCCGCGGCCCGGGCGTTGTCGAGCAGGTTGAGCAGCACCTGGAGCAGCTCCTCGCGGCGGGACCGCACCGGCGGTCCCGCCTCGCCGACCACCTCGACGATCGGGGTGGTCGCCGCGAGGGTGAAGAGCTGCGCCAGTTCGGAGGCGACCTCGTCGAGCGCGACCGATTCCAGCGGGCCGTCGGTCCGCTCCGGCGGCGCCCCGTAGCGGGCGAACGAGCGGGCGATCCGGTCGAGGCGGTCGATCTCGACCAGCAACCGTTCGACCGTCTGGTCCACCTGCGCCGGCAGGTCGGGTCGGCCATCGCGGCCGAGTCGCCGGAGATGCTGCAGCCCGAGGCGCATCGGGGTGAGCGGGTTCTTGATCTCATGCGCCACCTGACGCGCCATCTCGCCCCAGGCGACGATTCGCGCGGTGCGCGCGGTCTCGTCCTCCAGCCGAGCCTCGCTTTCGACGAGGTCGCGTTCCATCTGCTCGATCGCGCCGAAGACCGGCTCGAACTCCGCGGGGGGCGCGCGCAGGTCGGGGATCGGCTCGCGGCGACCGATCGCGATCGCCCGGCGACGCAGCGCCTCGATCGGCTGCCCGAGCGCCCGCGCCACCGCCCCGGCGACGGCGACCGCCGCGAAGGTGCCGCCGAGCGAGGCGAGCAGCAGCAGCAGGGCGAGGTCGAGCTGGCCGCGCGCGAGCTGGACGTCGACCCCGGGAAGGGCGGCCGCGACGGCGAGTTGCGAGCCGAGCGGTTCGGCGCTGAGCCGCACGTTCGACCCCGGGACCGGCGCGGAAAGGGTCGGAATCGGCAGCCCGTCGCCGCGGAGCAACCCCGGATCGAGCACCGGCGGGAGGACGCCGAGCGCCGGCAGCAGCTCGAGACTCGACGCGACGAGTCGCCCCCGCCGGTACAGCCCGAATTCGGCATCGGCGCGCTCGGCGACGTAGGCCAGGGCGACCGGCTCGGGACGGGCGAGCAACCGCGTCGTCAGCGCGGGATCGCCCGAGACTTCCTGCAGCGCACGGCCCACCTCCTCGCCCCGCTGCCGGGTCACCTCCTGCCGCAACCGCAGCGCGGACCAGAGGGTGAAGAACGCGGCCGGGACGACGAAGAACGAGATCAGCGCGGTGGCGACGGTGCGACGGTACGAGCGCCGGAACATCCCGGCGGGGCGAGTATCCCCGCCGCCGAGGGCGCGGCGCATGATCTCCCACGCCGCGAGGCCGAGGAGCAGGTCGAGCAGCACGGTGAGTGCGGCGCGCACGAGGAACGGCCGCGGGGTCGACATCCTGATCGTCGCCTCGGCGCGCAGCGGCTCCCGGCCGGCCCGCAGCACCTCGGTGGCACGGACGAACCGCTCGCGACGGCGGAAGCGCCCATCGGCCGGTGCGCCGTCGGTGCGCACCACCGCGACGTCGTACGCCGGCTCGGTCGGTGAGCGCCAGCCGACCAATCGCCCGAACCGGGTCGGCCGCACGAGTCGGGTGCGCGGCCCGACCAGGGCGGTGACGGTGGTGTCGCCCGCCAGGGGCAGCACGAGCACCTGGTGGCGGCCGACCCCGCGCGCGAGGGTCTCGATCCGCGCGGTGCGCGGTGCTTCCGTCACCAGCGCGGTGAGATCGTTCCAGCTCGCGGAGAGCGAATCGAGCGCGACCCACTCGATCACGGTCGAGTCGCGCCAGACGGCCAACTGCGTCGGGGCGCCGATCTCGAACAACGGCGAATCGTGCCAGGTCGCGTAGAGCGCCGGGAGCCGCGTCGCCCCCTCGTCGCGGATCGCCTCCCCCAGCGTCAGCAGCGCCCCGGACACGACGGAGTCGGTCGGCGCGCCCGCGCGCGCGAGGTCCTCGGTCGCGAGCGTCATCCGCTGGTCGAGCGAGGCGCCCCACGCGGTGAGCGCCGCCAGCACGCTCGCGGTGGTCATCACGCCGAGGCGACGGGCCGCAGGCGACGTCGTCGGCAACAGGGCGCCGAGCGGCAGCAACCAGAGGGGGATGTACCAGGTGGGCCAGCCGTGGCCGTTGGCGCCCGGCTGCCACGCGACGATGCCGAGGGCGCCGACGACGATCGCCAGCGCGATCGCGATCCAGCCCCAGCGACCGCGCGCGGTCGCCTCGGCGCCGCCACGCAGCGGCGCGGACGCGAGCATCAGGTAGGCGATCGTGCCCAGCGCGAGCGCGGCCTGCCAACCGAACCAGGTGAAGATCGAGTCGGTATCGGCCGGCGGTGCGAGACGCGAGGCGGCGAGCGCGGCGAGCGCGGGCGCCATCGCGAGGAGGATCCCCGCCGCCGCGAGGCCGACCGGATTGCGGCGCGCCGGTCGGCGCCAGAGGACCACCGCCAGCAGCAGCAGCGCGGCGGCCACCAGCAGGGCCCGCATCGCGAGGGTGCCGAGGACCGGCGGGGTGAGCCCGGCGCGGTCGATCACCCAGACCGGCATGAGCAGGGCGACCGCGCGCACCACCGGCGGCGCCCCACCGGTGAGGACGACGATCGCGACCACCGCGAGGCCGGCGACCGCCAGCCACTTCGCGAGGAGCGCCTCACGATGCGCCAGCACCTCGCGCGACGGCGGCACCGCGACCATTGCCCGTTCCACCTCGGCGACCGCTGCCTCCGCCGTGGCGCTCGAGACGATGCCGGTCGCGTCATTCCAGTCCCACCCGACGCGTTGCCAGGATCCCGCCACGGCGGCGAGTGCCGGTCCGGGGGCCGGGAGGGACGAGGCGGCGTCGAGCAGCAGACTGACCTGCGCCACCCGGTTGCCCCGGCGCTCGGTGAGGATCAGGGTCCGCACGAATGGGGTCGTGACCACCGCGGCGACCGTCGCGGGATCGACCGGGGCGGTCCGTTGCGCGCCGGCGACCGCCACCACGGTGTCGCCCCCGAGGACGACCACCCCCTGCTCCAGGTCGCCCGAGGCGAGCAGGTCGGTCAGGTCGGGGCCGCGGCCGGGGGCCGCGTCACCGGTCCGGTCGAGGGCGTTGCGGGCCACCTGCCGGGCGCCGGCCACGGCGGTGGCGAGGATCCGGTTCCGCTCCGCGACGGCGGTCCGGACCCCGCGGGCGGAGGTCCCGTCGGCGTCGAACCCGACTTGCCAGGTGCGCCAGGTCGAGGCGGCGAGGACGACCGCGAGGACCCCGAGGGCGAGGGTCAGCCCGCTCCGGAGCCGCGATCCGCCCCGCCAGACCCAGGCCGCCGACCCCGCCGCCGCGGCCGTCGCCGCCCCCAGCAGGACGGCCGTGGGCTGGAACGCCGCCTCCCCGACCAGGAGCGCGAGCCCGCCGATCGCCAGCCAGGTCGCGGCAGAGGGCCGCTCCCGGGGCGATGTCCCACCTTGAAACTCCTGGTTGGCGGCGTCGTAGTTCGGCACAGTGCAACACTTCCCCGATCCCGTCGGACCTTGAAGGGCGGAACATGCGGCGTCGAACCCTGCGGTCTTTCCTTGCGCTCCTGACTGTGGCGACCCTCCCGGTCGCCGCGGGCGCGCAGGGTGTTCCCCAGAACCTGTCGCTGGGGGAGGCGATCCGCCTCGCCCGGAGCAACAGCCCCACGTACCAGCAGTTCCTCAACGATGCCGACCCGGCCGCGGCCGAGGTGCGGGCGTCGTACGGGGCGCTGCTGCCGAGCATCAACTCCAGCGCCGGCCTCGACTATACGAGGGCCGGGCGGCAGACGTTCGCGAACCAGATCTTCCAGAACTCGTCGCAGATCGGGTCGAGCTACAGCATCAGCGCCTCGCTCGGGATCAGCTACGGCCAGTTCCTGGCCCCCCAGCGGAGCAAGGCCCAGCAGCGGGTCACCGAGGAGAATATCGCCTTGGCAGGGGTGAACCTGGTGGCCGACGTCTCGACCCAGTACCTCGCGGTGCTGCGGGCCGAGGCGAACGTGGCGGTGGTCGAGCAGCAGCTGGTGCGGAACGAGGAGTTCCTCGCCCAGACCCGGGCCCGGTTCCAGGTGGGCCGCGGCAACATGGTCGAGGTGCGGCAGGCCGAGGTGGCGAAGACCAGCTCGGACGTGCAGCTGCTGCGGGCGAAGCAGGCGGTCACCAATGCGAAGATCGAGCTGCTGCGCCGGATGGGGCTCCCGCCGGAGACCGATCTCGACGCCCTGCGGCTGACCGACGCGTTCACGCTCAGCGAGCCGACGTGGGACTACGCCTCGCTCCGCGCCACGGCGCACGGCGAGAACCCGCAGATCCGCGCGGCCGATGCCCAGCAGGAGGCCGCCGCGATCGGGGTCCGCTCGGCGAAGTCGCAGTACCTGCCGAGCTTCTCGATCAGCACCGGGCTGCGCGGGTTCACGCAGCAGTCGACCAGCGTCGATCCGCTGCTGGCGAACGCGCTCGCCGGTGCGCAGAGCCAGGCCCAGAACTGCGCCTTCCAGAACGCGATCCTGCAGCGGCTCACGTCGCCGCACCCGGCGCCCAATGGCGGGATCATCCCCGACTGCAACGCCTTCGCCGGGCTCGACGCCAGCGGGACGGCGCTGCAGGACGAGGTCGCCCAGGGGATCCGTGACAGCAACACGGGGTGGCCGTTCGGGTTCACCACCCAGCCGTGGGGCATCTCCTTCGGCGTCTCGCTGCCGATCTTCGACGGGTTCCGCCGGGCGCAGACCGTCTCGGCGGCGCGCGCGGCCGAGGACGACGCCCGCGAGGCCCAGCGGGCGCGGCGGCTGGAGATCGACGGCCAGATCCAGTCCGGGCTGCTCGGTGTCCGCACCGCGTGGGAGGCGGCGCGCATCGCCGACGCCAACCGCGCCGCGGCCGCCGACCGCCTGACGCTGGCGCGCCAGCGGTTCGAGGTGGGCAGCGGCACCGCGCTCGAGGTGTCCGATGCCCAGAATGCGGTGAGCCAGGCGGAGTTCGACTACGTCGCCGCCGTGTACGACTATCACACCGCCGTCGTCGGCCTCGAGGCCGCCGTCGGTCGCCCCATCCGTTAAGGGAGAGGACCCAACCAGATGTCTCGTGGAGCGAAGATCGGACTCGGCGTCGTGCTCACCGTCGTGGTGGTGGGCGTGCTCGCAGCCATCGGCAGCAACCGCGGCAAGGGCGAGGTCCAGGTGCGCATGGAAGAGGTCGCGCGCCGGAACCTGGTCTCGGCGGTGACCGCCAGCGGCAACATCGAGGCGAAGAGCCAGGTCGACCTGCAGTCGGAGGTGACGGCCCGGATCCTCAAGATCCACGTCAAGGAAGGCGACCTCGTGACCCGGGGCCAGCTCCTCGTGGAGCTCGACCAGGTCCAGTTCCGCGGCGCGGTCGATCGCGCCACGGCGGCGCTGACCTCGCAGCAGGCGGCGCTGATCCAGGCGCGCGCCAACCGCGACCAGGCCCGCCGTGCCCTCGACCGGGTGCTCGAGCTGAAGCGCACCACCCCGACGCTCGTCTCGGACGAGGAAGTCGAGATGGCGCAGCAGCAGTTCGACGTCTCGGAGGCGGTGTTCAAGTCGAGCGAGGCGCAGGTGCAGCAGAGCCAGGCATCGCTGCGCGAGGCGCAGGACAACCTCGCCCGCACGCGGCTGTTCGCCCCGATCAGCGGGCGGGTGGTGCGGCTGGCGGTCGAGGAGGGCGAGGTCGCCGTCCCCGGCACCTTCTCGCGCGACGTCGGCCTCCTGATGCGGATCGCGGACCTGTCGGTGATCCAGGCCACCGTCAAGGTCGACGAGACCGACGTGGTGCGCCTCGCGATGGGCGACTCGGTCTCGGTCGAGATCGACGCCTTCCCCGACACCGCCTTCGTGGGCCGGGTGACCAAGATCGCCAACAGCGCCGCGGCGCTCTCGGCGACCGGGCAGAGCACCGACCGGGCGGTGGACTTCGAGGTCGAGGTGACGCTGGAGAACCCGCCGGCCGATGTCCGCCCCGACCTGTCGATGACGGCGCGGATCATCACCGACGTGCGCGACAACGTCCTGAGCATCCCGATCATCGCGCTCACCGCGCGGGCCCACACCCCGACCGGCGACGCCGCCGAGGCGCAGCCGCTGGCCGACTCGACCGGCGGCAAGGTGAAGGAGCGCGAGGGGGTGTTCGTGGTGGAGAACGGGATCGCAATGTTCCGCCCGGTGCGGGTCGGGATCGCGGGCGACGAGCACTTCGAGGTGCTCGAGGGGCTGCGCGAGGGCGAGACGATCGTCTCCGGCAGCTACCAGGCGATCCGCGACCTCGCCGACTCGACCGCGGTGAAGAAGATCGCCGACCAGCCGGCCGGGACCACTCCATGACCGACCAGGCGATCATCCGCCTCGCGGGGATCACCCGCGAGTACCTGATGGGCGGCGAGCGGATCCGCGCGCTCGCCGGGATCGATCTCGAGATCGGCCGGAACGAGTACGTGGCCATCATGGGCCCCTCGGGCTCCGGCAAGTCGACGATGATGAACGTCCTCGGCTGCCTCGACACGCCGAGCAGCGGGCAGTACTGGCTGAACGGGCACGAGGTCTCGCGGATGGCCGACGACGACCTGGCCCGGATCCGCAACCGGGAGATCGGCTTCGTCTTCCAGACGTTCAACCTGCTCCCCCGCGCCTCGGCGCTCTCGAACGTCGAGCTGCCGCTGGTCTATGCGGGGACCGGCGCGCGCGAGCGGCGGAGCCGCGCCGAGGAGGCGCTGGCGCGCGTCGGCCTCGCCGGGCGGATGCACCACCGGCCGAACGAGCTCTCGGGTGGGCAGCGGCAGCGCGTCGCGATCGCCCGGGCGCTGGTCAACCGGCCGTCGATCCTGCTGGCCGACGAGCCCACCGGCAACCTCGACTCGGCGACCAGCGTGGAGATCATGCGGGTCTTCGGTGAGCTGCATGCCGAGGGGCAGACGGTCGTGCTGGTGACGCACGAGCCGGACATCGCCGAGCACGCCCATCGGGTCGTGGTGCTCCGCGACGGCCGGATCGACACCGACCGCCGGGTCGAGCACCCCGTCGGCGCCGCGAGCGCGGTGGCCTGAGATGCCCCTGTTCGAGGCCGTCCGGCTCGCCCTCTCGTCGATCCGCGCGCAGAAGCTGAAGAGCTTCTTCTCGCTCGTCGGGGTGATGATCGGCGTGACGTTCCTGATCGCCGTGGTCTCGGTGGTCCAGGGGATGAACGTCTACATGACCGACAAGTTCGCCGGGTCGCTGATCGGGGTGAACACCTTCCAGCTCCGGTCGCGCCCGAACATCGTCACCGGCGACGTCGATGGCGAGCAGTGGCGCGAGTGGAACCGTCGGCCCCGGATCACGACCGACGACGCCGAGTTCATCCGCGAGCGGCTGACCGTGCCGGCGCGGATGGCCCGGGCCGGCTTCGACCAGCTCACGGTGCGCTGGGAGGGTCGCGAGGCGGCCCAGATCCAGGTGAACACCGTCGATGCCGACTACTTCGCGATCAAGCACTGGGACATCGCCGAGGGCCGCGCCTTCTCGCAGCAGGAGGTCCCGGTCAGCGCCGACGTCGTCGTGCTCGGCTGGGAACTCGCCCGCCGGCTCTTCGACGGCCGTGATCCGCTCGGCCAGACGGTCTCCCTCGGCGGCCTCCCGCACCGGGTCATCGGCGTGGTCGCCGAGCAGGGCAACCTGTTCGGGATCTCGCTCGACAAGTTCGCGGTGGTGCCGCTCACCTCGCCGGTGCGCCGGCTGGTCAACCGGCCGCGGGTGATCGACGACTTCCACATCCAGACCGACAACGTCGCCCAGATGCGGCTCGCGATGGACGAGGTCACCGCCCTGATGCGGGCACGGCGCGGGCTGCGCCCGAGCGAGGAGAACAACTTCCACCTCGAGACCGCCGAGGGGGCGCTCGAGGGGTGGCAGAAGATCTCCGCGATCCTCTTCATGGCGCTGCCGGGGCTGGTCGCGATCTCGCTGGTCGTGGGCGGGATCGTCATCATGAACATCATGCTGATGGCCGTCGCCGAGCGCACCCGCGAGATCGGCGTGCGCAAGGCCCTCGGCGCGAAGCGCAAGGACATCATGGCCCAGTTCATCGTGGAGTCGGCGACCCTCTCCGCCACCGGCGCGCTGTTCGGGATCGCCAGCGGGCTGCTGCTCGCGTTCGCGGTGCGGGCGTTCACCCCGCTGCCGGCCGCGGTCGCGCCCTGGTCGATCGGCGTCGGCGTCGGCCTCGGCGTCCTGGTCGGGATGGTGGCCGGGATCCTCCCGGCGCGGCAGGCGTCGCGCCTCGACCCGATCGCCGCGATGAGGCAGGAATGAGCGCCCTCGGTCGCGGGAACCTGTTCAGCCGGGCCGGCGAGGGGATCGCCCTCGCGTTCGACGCGGTGCGCGCCAACAAGAGTCGCGCGGCGCTGACCATCCTCGGCATCGCGATCGGTGTGATGGTCGTGATCGCCATGGCCTCGATGATCTCGGGGATCCAGGGCGGCGTGACGGAGATCGTCTCGCGCGCCGGCCCGAAGTCGTTCGTGGTGATGCGCTACTTCCGCGACGGGATCCAGATCTCCGACGGCACCGACGAGATGTCGCCCTGGCGCCGGCGGCCGCGGCTCTCGCGCCACGAGGCGAACCTGCTGCGTGACCTGCCGGCGGTGCAGGACGTGAATGTCCGCGAGGGCGGCATCTCCCGGGTCAGCTACCGCGACCGCACCCTCGGCGACCAGACCTTCGTCCAGGGAATGGACCCGGTCTGGCTCCGGGTCGAGGGCGGCGAGATCATCGACGGCCGCAACTTCACCGCGGTCGACGCCGCCGCCGCGGCCCACGTCGTGGTGATCAACCAGTCCGCGGCCGATGCCCTCTTCCCCGTCGGCGACCCGGTGGGCAAGGTCATCAAGATCTTCAACCTGCCGTTCACGGTGGTCGGGTTGTACCAGGATCCGCAGGAGCTGTTCGCCGACAACGACAGCCCGAAGATCATCATCCCCCACACAACCTTCTCGAAGGTGGGGAACTTCGACCGGGGCTGGATCAGCATCATGGTCTTCCCGACCGAGACGGCGACCCAGGCCGAGGCGATGGACCAGGTCACCATGGCGCTGCGGATCGACCGCGGGCTGCGACCGGGCGAGGAGAACACCTTCGACCTCGTCTCGGGCGACCGGTTCCTGGAGTCGTTCAACTCGATGACCCAGGGCTTCTTCCTCGTGATGCTCGTCCTCTCGAGCGTCGGCCTGATGGTCGGCGGCGTCGGGGTCGTCGCGATCATGATGATCTCGGTCACCGAACGGACCCGCGAGATCGGCGTCCGGAAGGCGCTGGGCGCCACCCGCGGCGAGATCCTGTTCCAATTCCTGATCGAGGCCGCCACCCTCACGCTGATGGGCGCGGTGGTCGGCATGATCCTCGGCGGGCTGATCGCCCTGGCGATCAAGTCGTTCACGCCGCTCCCGGCGATCATCCCGCTCTGGTCGATCGTGGCGGCCCTCGCCGCCTCGGCGGTGACGGGGGTGTTCTTCGGGCTCTACCCGGCGAACAAGGCCGCGCGGCTGGATCCGGTGGAGGCGTTGCGGTACGAGTAGGCGGTGAGGCGTGAGTCCTGAGTCCTGAGACGTGGCCCCCACGGCCCCCCACGTCTCAGGACTCACCCCTCACTACTATTCTGCATGCCCTTCACCGAAGCGCTGCGCCTGGCGGTGGCCACCATCTTCGCCTCGAAGCTGCGCAGCTTCTTCACCCTGCTGGGGATCATCGTCTCGGTGGCCTTCCTGGTCGCCGTGGTCGCCGTCATCCAGGGGATGAACGCCTACGTCCGGGAGAACCTGACCGGGGCGATCATCGGCACCAACGCCTTCCAGGTCCGCCGGATCCCGATTTCCCTCGGCCTCCTCTCCGACGAGGAGATCCGCGAGCTCTCGAAGCGACCGATCGTGAGCCGGGACGACGCCGAGGCGGTGGAGCGGGCGCTGCCGGACGCGGAGGCGGTGGCGCTGCAGTCGGGGTACCCGACCCCGGTGAGCGACGTGGTCTACGGCAACCAGTCGGTCGGCGGGGTGCTGATCTTCGGGGTCACCCCGCCCTACCTCACGGTGCAGGATTACCAGATCGCCGCCGGGGTCCCGATCACCGAGATCGACCTCCGCGGCCGACGGCCCAACGTGGTGATCGGCTGGGACATCGCCGACAAGCTCTTCCGCACCCCGGAGTCGGCGATCGGCGAGAAGGTCCGCATCGCGCGGCGCGAGTTCACGGTCATCGGCGTGGTCGCCTCGAAGGGGACCACGCTCGGGCAGTCGTTCGACGGCTTCGTGCTGATCCCGCTGCCGATGTTCGAGGGGATCTGGGGCCGCCGCGGCACCACCACGGTCTCGGTCAAGATGCGCACGCCGCAGGAGCTCCCCGGCGCGATGGCCCGTGCCGAGGAGGCGATGCGCCTCGCCCACCGCCTCGGTCCGCGCGAGGACAACGACTTCACCGTCGACAAGGCCGACGCGCTGGTCGCCTTCTGGACCTCGCTCACCGCCCTGCTCTTCACGGTCGTCCCGGCGGTGGTGTGCATCGGGATCGTCGTCGGCGGGATCGTGATCATGAACATCATGCTGATGTCGGTCAGCGAGCGGACCCGCGAGATCGGCATCCGCAAGGCGATCGGCGCCCGCCGCAGCGACATCCGCAAGCAGTTCCTCGTGGAGACGGTGATCCTCTCCTGCCTCGGCGGGATCCAGGGCGTGCTGGCCGGCTGGGGGCTGGCGGTCGCCGTGGCGACCTTCACGCCGCTCCCGGCCCGGGTCTCGACCTGGTCGGTCGGGATCGCGCTGCTGCTCGGCGTGGCGAGCGGGCTGATCTTCGGGGTGTACCCGGCCGCGCGCGCGTCGCGGCTCGACCCGATCACCGCCCTGCGGTCGGAGTAGCGGATCGTGCCGACGCTCCGGGCGCTGCTGGAGGGGGTGACGCTCGCCTTCGACGCGATGCGGGGTGCCAAGCTCCGGAGCGCCCTCACGGTGCTGGGTGTCGTCATCGGGGTCAGCACGGTGATGGTGATGGCCTCGCTGGTCGAGGGGATCAAGTCGCAGATCTTCGCCACCGTCGAGAACGCGTCGCCACAGACCTTCTACGTGGTGCGGTTCTTCTCGTCGGTCCCCCTCAATCCCGACCGGCTCCCGGCGGAGGTGCGGATCCGCAAGGTGCTCGATGAGCGCGACGTCGAGGCGATCCGCCGCGCCGACGTGATCCGGCACGCGGGGCTCTGGGTGCAGATCCCCCTCCGGATGGAGTTCCGTGGCGAGCGTTCGCAAAACCTGATGGTCTATGGCGCCGACAACATGCTCCTCGAGGCGCAGGGCGGCACGCTGCTCCGGGGCCGGTTCTTCTCCAGCGCGGAGCTCGCCGCCGGCACGCCGGTGGTGGTGATCGAGACCGAGGTCGCCGACCGGCTCTTCGGTCGCCTCGACCCGATGGGCGAGGTGATCCGGATCGGCGGGAAGTCGTTCACGATCATCGGGATCTACCAGAAGCCGGCCAACATCTTCCAGCCGCCCGGCGCCGAGGACGGCGGCATCGTGCCGGCACGCGCGGCGAAGGAGAACTTCCGCTACGACGAGACGAATTCGCTGTTCATCACCGTGCTCGCCGAACGGGGCATCTCGGTGGCGGAGGCGAAGGACGCCGCGATCACCGCCCTGCGCGTCTCGCGCGGCATCCGTCCCGGCGACCCGAACTCGTTCGACGTGATCACCCAGGACCAGATCCTCGACACGATCGACTCGCTCACCTCGGCGTTCTTCCTGGTGATGATCGCGCTCTCCAGCGTGGCGCTCCTGGTCGGCGGCATCGGGGTGATGGCGATCATGACGGTGTCGGTCACCGACCGGACCCGCGAGATCGGGGTGCGCAAGGCCCTCGGCGCCACCCGCCGCGAGATCCTCTGGCAGTTCCTCGTCGAAGCCGGCACCCTCACCGGGTTCGGCGGGCTCCTCGGCATCGGCTTCGGCCTCGCCGCCGGCGCGCTGCTCAAGACCGTCCTCGGCCTGCAGAGCGGTCCGCCGCTCTGGAGCGCCGTCGTCGCCGCCTCCGCCTCGGTCGGGATCGGGGTGGTCTTCGGGATCATCCCGGCGACCCGCGCGGCGCGGATGGATCCGGTGGAGGCGTTGCGTTACGAGTAGGGGTGAGGCATGAGTCCTGAGACGTGGGGGCTCCCGAGGTTCCCCCCCACGTCTCAGGACTCACCCCTCACTACTTTTCAGCATGCTCCACCTCCTCGCCACCTTCGCCCATCCCGACGACGCCGAACTGCTCGCCGGGGGCACCCTCATCAAGGCCGTCGACCAGGGGCACCGGGTCGGCGTGCTCGACCTCACCCGGGGCGAGCTGGGGACCCGCGGCACGCCGGAGCTCCGGGCCCGCGAGGCGGCGGCCGCCGCCGAGCTGATGGGGCTCGCGGTGCGCGAGTCGCTGGGGCTCCCCGACGGACACCTCGACAACACCGATGCCATGCGGCGCGAGGTCGTCGCGGCGATCCGGCGGCACCGGCCGCGGACCGTCATCACCCACTACCCCGTCGGGCGCCACCCCGATCACCGCCGCGCCAGCGAGCTAGTCCGCGACGCCTGTTTCCTGAGCGGCCTCGCGAACTATCCGGCCGAGGGCGAGCGGCATCGCCCGGCGAAGCTGCTGTTCGCAATGGGGTACCGCGAGGATCCGGTGCAGCCGTCGTTCCTGGTCGACACCACGGCGCAGTTCGACCGGAAGCTCCAGGCGATGCGCTGCTTCGCCTCCCAGTGGGACGATGCGACCCGGCAGGGCGGCGAGCTCTACCCCAACGGCCAGTCGCTCTTCGAGCTGGTCCGCACCCAGGACGCCCATGCCGGGAGCCGGATCCGGACCGGCTACGCCGAGCGGTTCTGGACGCCGGAGGCGGTGGCGGTGGAGGACGTGGTGGTGATGGGGGTGGAGAGTCTTTGACGAGAAGCGAGAAGGGGGGCGGCTAGGCTCCTCATCCCGAGCGAAGCGCCCCGAAGGGGCGCGCAGTCGAGGGACCTGCTGTTTGCGCTGGCAGGTGGAAAGCAGATCCTTCGACTTCGGCCGCTGCGCGGCCTTCGCTCAGGATGAGGAGGCCGTACCCCTCGCTCGCTGCGTGGCCTCCCTTCGACTTCGCTCAGGACAAGCCGCTCGGGATGAGGAGCCTAGCCCCTCGCTTCTCCCTTCTCGCTCCTCGCTTCACGCTTCACGTCCCCCGGGGCTAAATTCCATCATGGATCCGGTTTACCTCGACCATGCCGCCACGACCCCGGTCCGCCCGGAGGTCATCGAGGCGATGCTCCCGTTCCTGCGGGAGAGCTGGGGCAACCCCTCCTCCTCCCACCGGATCGGCCGCGGGGCGCGGGCCGGGCTGGAGCAGGCCAAGCGTGAGGTGGCCGAGGCGGTCGGGGTGCAGCCCAACCAGGTGATCTTCACCTCCGGCGGCACCGAGGCCGACAACCTCGCGATCATCGGCGCGGCGCTGGCCGCGAAGGCCGCCGGTCGCCCGATGCACGTCGTCACCACCGCGATCGAGCACAAGGCCTCCCTCGCGGCCGCGCACGCGGTCTGCCGCCTTGGCGGTCGCGAGACGATCCTCCCGGTTGATGCCCGCGGCCTCGTCGACCTCGACGCCCTGGACGCGGTGCTCGCCGAGGGGCCGGCGGTGGTCTCGGTGATGTGGGTCAACAACGAGACCGGCGTGGTGCAGCCGATGGCCGAGATCGGCGCCCGATGTCGCGCCGCGGGGGTGCCGCTCCACACCGACGCCGTGCAGGCGTTCGGCAAGATCCCGGTCGACCTCGAGGCGGTGCACGCCTCGCTCTGCTCGCTCAGCGGCCACAAGCTCGGCGCCCCCAAGGGGATCGGCGCGCTGATCGTCCGCGACCGGACGCTGGTCGAGTCGATCCTCCACGGCGGCGGCCAGCAGTTCGGGATCCGCCCCGGGACCGAGAACGTCGCCGGTGCGGTGGCGATGGGCTGCGCGGCGAAGCTGGCGCGCGCCGAACTCGATGCCCATGTCGAGCACCTGGCGATGCTGCGCGACGACCTCGCCCGCCGGCTGCAGGCGGCGATCCCCGACCTGCACATCAACGCCGCCGACTCCCCGCGTGCCCCGCACGTCCTCTCGATCTCGGTGCCGGGGACCGACGCCGAGTCGCTGCTGATGCACCTCGACCTCGCCGGGATCTGCTGCTCGGGCGGGTCGGCCTGCTCGACCGGCGCGATCGAGCCGTCGCACGTGCTGGTGGCGATGGGCGTCGAGCGGCCGCTCGCCCTGGCGACGCTGCGCTTCTCGCTCGGGCACGAGAGCACCGCGGCCGACGTCGAGCGGGTCGCCACCGCCTTCCCCGACATCGTCACCCGTGTCCGCGGCCTCAGCGCCGCCCTCGGACGTGCGTAGCAGGCGGCGGATCCTCGTCGCGATGAGCGGCGGGGTCGATTCCTCGCTCGCCGCCGCCCTCCTCGTCGCGGCGGGGCACGAGGTCATCGGGGCCACGATGAAGCTGTTCTGCCACGGCGAGGACGTCCCCGACCGGCCGTGCTGCTCGCTCGACTCGATCCTCGACGCCCAGGCCGTCGCCCACCGACTCGGCATCCCCCACTACGTCCTCAACCTCGAGGACCGCTTCGCCGACCGGGTGATCGACGACTTCGTCTCGGAGTACGCCGCGGGGCGCACACCGATCCCCTGCGTCCGCTGCAACTCGTTCACCAAGTTCCGCGACCTGCTGGCCCACGCCGACGCCCTCGAGTGCGACACCATCGCGACCGGCCACTACGCACGGGCGGTGTCGGGGCGGCTCTACCGCGGCAGCGACCGGAACAAGGACCAGAGCTACTTCCTCTGGGGGATCGACCGTGCGGTCGTCGCCCGGATGGAGACCCCGGTGGGCGCGCTCACCAAGGCCGAGACCCGTGAGCAGGCGCGTCGGCTCGGGCTGGTGACGGCCGACAAGCCGGAGAGCGTCGAGATCTGCTTCGTGCCCGACGGCGACTACGTGCAGGTGCTGCGCGACCGGCTGCCGGCCGATGCCCCGGCGCTGGTGGCCGGCAATGTCGTCACCACCACCGGCGAGGTTGTCGGCACCCACGACGGCTTCGCGGGGTACACGGTGGGCCAGCGGCGCGGGCTTCCCAGTGGGCGTTCCCGGCCGCTCTACGTGCTCGGCGTCCGACCCGACCGTCGCGAGGTGATCGTCGGCGACGACGACGCCCTGCTCGGCCACGAGGTGACGCTGGCGGAGTGCAACTGGCTCGCCGACCCGCTCACCGTGGGTGAGGGGTGCACCGTGCAACTGCGCTACCGGAGCGAGGCGGTACCGGGCACCGTGCGCGCGGTGCGTGACGGGACCGTGACACTCGACCTCCATGTTCCGGTGCGTGCGATCGCCCCGGGGCAATCCGGCGTCTGTTACGGTCCGGACGAGCAGGTGCTGGGTGGCGGAGTGATCGCGGGGGGCCAATGGGACGCTTCCTGATCCGGTTGGTCATCACCGCGCTCGCGCTCTACGTGGCGATCGCGCTGGTGCCGGGCCTCCACTGGACCGGCGAGCCCGTGGCGCTGCTCGGCGTGGCACTGGTGTTCGGCGTCGTCAACGCGTTCCTCAAGCCGCTGCTGACGATCCTCACCTGCCCGCTGGTGGTCATCACGCTGGGGCTTTTCATGCTGGTGGTGAACGCCGTCCTGCTGCTGATCACGGCGCGGCTGTCGCAGGCGCTGGGGCTCGGCTTCACGATCGACGGATTCTGGCCCGCCTTCTGGGGTGGGCTCCTGATTGGCCTGGCGAGCACCGTGCTCACCGCGATGACGGGGGCCGAGCGCCGCCGCGGGGAGGAGCACGGATGACGACATCGATGCCGGGGCGCCCGGAGGAGGCGGAGGTCGACGCCGCCCCGACACCGGACCTGCACGATCCCGCGCTGTACCAGAATCGCGAACTGTCGTGGCTGGAGTTCAACCGGCGGGTGCTGCACGAGGCGCTCGACCAGCGGACCCCGCTGCTGGAGCGCGTCAAGTTCCTGGCGATCTTCTCCGGCAACCTCGACGAATTCTTCCAGGTCCGCGTGGCGGGCGTCCGCGAGCAGGTGGCGGCCCGCGTCAGCGAGCAGGTCGCCGACGCGATGCCGCCGGCCCAGCAGCTGATGGCGATCCGCGAGACGGTGCGCGGGATGGTCGCCCAGCAGTCGCACTGCCTCGTGCACGAGATCATGCCGGCGCTGGCCGCCGAGGGCATCGTCCTGCACGACAGCTGGGAGTCGCTCGAGCCCCGCGAGCGCGCCCACCTCTCGGCCTACTTCCTCGCCAACGTCTTCCCGGTGCTCACCCCGCTCGCGGTCGACCCGGCGCATCCGTTCCCGCACATCAGCAACCTCTCGCTCTCGCTCGCGGTGTCACTCCTCGACGAGGTGGGCGAGCCGCGGTTCGCGCGGGTCAAGGTGCCGGAGATCCTGCCGCGGTGGGTGCCGCTCCTCGCGGCGAACGAGTTCCTGCCGCTGGAGCTGCTGATCGGCGCGCACCTGGATGCCCTCTTCCCGGGCATCAGCATCCTGAGCTGGCACCTCTTCCGGATCACGCGCAACACCGACCTGAACCTCGACATGGGCCAGGGCGACAACGACGAGGCCGACGACCTGCTGGAGCTGATCCAGGAGGAGGTGCGGAACCGGAAGTTCGGCGAGGTGGTGCGGATCGAGGTGCAGCCGGTGATGCCCGATGCGGTGCGGAGCCTGCTGGTGGAGGAGTTCAACGAGGCGCACGCGGGGGAGGGGCTCACGCTCACCGCCGACGACATCTTCGAGGTCGAGGGACTGCTCGACCACACCGCGTTGTACGCGATCGCCGGGCTCGACCTGCCGGCGCTCAAGGACCCGCCGTTCCAGCCGACGACCCCGCCCCGGCTCGCCGAGCAGCGCGACATCTTCCAGACGATCCGCGAGGGCGACGTCCTGCTGCACCACCCGTACGACTCGTTCCACGGCTCGGTGGAGCGGCTGATCGCGGTGGCGTCGGAGGACCCCGACGTCCTCGCGATCAAGATCACCCTCTACCGCACCGGGGGCGAGATCGCCCGGCTGCTGGCGCATGCCGCCGAGCGGGGGAAGCAGGTCGCGGTGCTGATCGAGCTGCAGGCGCGGTTCGACGAGGAGCACAACATCACCTGGGCCAAGCGCTTCGAGGACATCGGGGTGCACGTGGCCTACGGCGACGCGGGGCTCAAGACCCACGCCAAGATCCTGCTGATCGTCCGGCGCGAGGGGAACGCGATCCGGCGCTACGTCCATGTCGGCACCGGCAACTACAACCCGAAGACGGCGCGGCTCTACACCGACTTCGGGCTGCTGACCTGCGACGAGGAGATCGGCGCGGACGTCTCGGCGCTGTTCAACGTCCTCACCGGGTTCGCGATCCCGGCCGACTACCGGAAGCTGGTCGTCGCGCCGCGCTGGATGAAGCGGCGGGTGCTCGCCGCGATCCAGCGCGAGACCGAGCACGCGCGGGCGGGGCGGCAGGGGCGGATCCTCGCGAAGATGAACGCGCTGGTGGATCACGACGTGATCCACGCGCTCTACCAGGCCTCGCAGGCCGGGGTGAAGATCGACCTGATCGTGCGCGGCATCTGCTGCCTGCGGCCGGGCGTCCCCGGGGTGAGCGAGACCATCCGGGTCATCTCGGTGCTGGGGCGGTTCCTCGAGCACTCGCGGGCGGCGGTGTTCCGCAACGGCGGCCGCGAGGAGGTCTACATCTCCTCGGCCGACTGGATGCCGCGCAACCTGGTGCGGCGCGTCGAGGTGGCGGTGCCGATCGAGGACCCGCGCCACCGCGCCGAGATCCGGCGGCTGCTGGAGATGATGCTCACCGACAACCGGCAGGCGTGGGACATGCTGCCCGACGGGAGCTACGTGCAGCGTCGCCCCGCCGATGGCGAGCCGGAACGCGGGACCCAGCAGGTGCTGATCGGGCGGTAGGGGTTCAGCGCGCCAACACAAAGTCCCTCGACGAGTAGTGTCCGGCGCCACAGGCCAACCCGGTCAGGAACACGCTGACCCGGTACCACCCCTCGTCGAGCCGGCTCAGGTCGAACCCCATGGCCAACTCCCCGGTTGGCCCGACGGCCGCCTGCTCGAGCGCAAACTCCACCCCTGCCCCCTTCGCCTCCAGCGAAGACACCACAATTCTCGCATCCACGAACCCGTCGGCTGGGAGCGAGTCGGGGTGGACCTGGACGCCGAGGGTGCCAGGGGTCGCCCGCGACACGCGAAGTGAGGGGCGTGCACCGCGGATCCAGCCCGGGCCGATTTCTTCGTCCGGATCCCGACCCGCCATGAGGAACAGGTCGGAGAGGCAGGCGGTGCGCTCCCTTCCTCGATCGGCGATGTCAGAACCCGCGAACCACCCCTGCGGAGAACTCGGAGGTGACCCCTCGATGAACCACGCCCGAATGCCGTGTGGCGCTTCGATTGACCGGGAGGTCTGATCGCCTGGAGGATTGCCTCCAATCAGCGCGCGCTCGGTGAGCGTCCCGACGCCAGCTTCTCCGACGCTCCACAATCGCACGAGCCGAGCCGTCAACGATTCCGAGCCGGCCACCGGCTCCCAGCTGAGGGCAACGCGCGGTTCGCGGCTGACTGGGTCCCAGAACTCCGCGAGTGCCACCCGAAGCGGCGCAGCTCGGGGTGTTTTCGCGCGTTCGGGAGGGAGGGCCGCGTGATCGCAACTCGAGACGGTGAGTCCGCGCCCGCCGATCTGATACGGGCACCCGTAGAAGGCGCCGCCCCAGAACTCGCTCTGCGACAGCCAGGGCGTGATCAACTCAACCAGTTCGTCGGGACCGGAATCGCTCAAGGTGCGCTGGGGTCGCCGGAGGCTCGCCCGGAGTGAGCTCAGGCGAGCATCCCGTTCCTTGGTACCATGCACCCCCTGCAGGTCCAGCCCGGCGTCCGCGTGCGAGAGCAGCTCGGTGCGTGCATCGGAGCTCCCGGCTGCCCCGATCGCCTCGACGAGGAGCGCCTCTCCCCGCCCACGCTCTCCACGATGGACGTCGAGCCACGCGAGCCGGATCAGGTGCCATGTGGAATCGGCACCGTCAATGAGCGCGGCGCTGGCGCATGCTCGGGCGGAGGGGTAGTCGCGTACCGTGACTGCCAGCTCGACACAGCTGCGCCGCGACGTGGCGCTCTCGCACGGGTTGTCCGCGGCGCTCCGCATCACGTCGTGCACGGGGAGCGGATCGAATGCTCGCCACCGCAGGAGTCCCGGCTGCAGTCCGATCTCGGAGAGGGCGACTAGCCCATCTCGTGCGACGGACATCGAAGGATCGGCATGCAGGCGTTGCCCCGATTCGCTGAGCAGGGAGTCGAACCTCGCCGCCCAGCGAGGAGCTGGACGCCGCGCCTCCGTCGGGCGCTGCGCGATGGTCGTGAGGAGAGCCTGGCAGAACTGCTGCCAATCCCCGGCAGCGTCAGCACACGAGGCAGGTCCCGCGATCGTCGGGGCCCCGAGCCGACGCCCTTGTGCATCTGCCCTGCCCGGAACAACAGACACAGCGAGGCCCAGCAGACCGACGGCCACGAGCGTGGGCGCACCACACCAATGCCGACGGCCGGAGGTTCTGTATCGGGCTGCCGAACTGGGACCTCTCACTGCACCCCCCGCACCCGTGCCGCGACCTGACGGTCGACACTTGAGGCCTGGCACCGTCATCGCCGCGACCTGACGGTCGCGGTTACGGCCTCCGCGACTCCGCGAATTCCCGGAACGCCTTCTCCT
>ERZ795053.615-NODE-615-length-45262-cov-7.767204_pt1 | contig 45262 bp, 41 predicted proteins | sample MGYA00375137_ERZ795053 | MGnify/ENA primary metagenome ERZ795053 (study PRJEB30182, sample SAMN05720284) | activated sludge metagenome | isolation source: Anaerobic digester | place: Hong Kong | collected 2014-12-17 ... | reverse complement strand
TATTTCCCTGAAAAAAGCTGACGGAGGTGCTTATGTATAAATGTTCCCGTTGCGGTTATGTCCACTGGATGAGTGACCTTCCTGAAGAGTGTCCTTTTTGTCATGCGGAACAGGAAAACCTCCTCACACTGGATGAGGCTTCCTGCCGTAAGATCGAAAACAGCCTTTCCGAAAACGAGATCCTTGTCAATGTTCTCTCGAGGCTCAACGAGATCTCCTATGAGCTGGAGAATATTTTCGAAGACGAACACAGCCTTATTTTCGACACTTTATTCAAAAACACTGTGGAAATGACCCAGATGATCAAGGCGGAACTGGAGAAAAAAGTCAAAGAGGGACGATGGGGATGATATGTTCCTGAAAGAGATCACACTTCTTGGATTCAAATCCTTCCCCGACAAAGTCAAAATAACCTTCACCCCGGGTATGACCTGTATCGTCGGGCCCAACGGATGCGGTAAAAGCAATATCACCGATGCGCTCCGATGGGTCTTCGGGGAACAGAGCGCAAAAAAGCTTCGGGGTGGGCGGATGCAGGATGTGATCTTCAGTGGCACTTCCGACAGAAAACCCTTAAACCTGGCAGAAGTCCATGTGGTCCTGGATAATGAAAAGCATCTTCTTCCCAGCGACTACAGCGAGGTCTCCGTCTCCCGGAAACTCTTTTCAGACGGTGATTCTGAGTATTATATCAACAGGCAGAAAGTCCGAATGAAAGACGTCCAGGAGATGATCACCGACACCGGGATCGGGATGAGCGCCTACTCCTTCATCGAGCAGGGGATGATATCTCAGATCCTCTCTACCAAGGCTGAAGAGCGCCGGGCTATCTTTGAAGAGGCCGCCGGGATCATGAAGTACAGGGTGAGAAAAAAGGAGACATCCCGAAAGCTGGACACGACCAGGGAAAACCTGAACCGTTTGAAAGATATCTTCTATGAAGTGGAACGTCAGCTGAAGACTCTGGAAAAACAGGTGGAGAAAGCCAAAAAATACAAAGAACTCTACGGACTGCTCAGAGAGGCCGAAACAGCTCTTTACGCCTATCACGATTCCCTGGACAGAGAGACGCTTCGGGAAAAAGAGAAGAACTTAAGCAGGATCCGCGGGGAGAACTCAGCACTGATGGTGGAGATGAACAGGCTCTCAGCCGAGAATGAGACCCTTCAGTATCAGCTGATGCAGGAGGAAGAAGAGAGAAGCCGGATGGAATCGGCTCTTTATGAGAAAAAAATGGAACTTGAAAGGCTCAAAAACAGCATCGACGGATTGGAACGGGAGATAGAGTACCATTCCAGGCAGAACACAGAGTTGGAATCAGAGAATGCCGGGCTTGAGACGGAAAATGAGATCGCAGCGCGAAGGATGGAAGACCTTAAGCGGGAGATCAGACGGCTGGAAATGGAAAAGACCGGTATAGAAGAGCAGGTGATGCAGGATGAAGAGGCTCTGGACGGATTAAGACGCGGGATCGCCGAAAAAGAAGAAGCTCTTCAGAACAAAGTCACCGGCCTTTTGGAAAACATGAGGGATCAGTCGAATATCAAAGGACGCATAAGCACCATAGAAGCTGATCTCAATAATATAAGGGTCCGCATTCAAAGGCTGGAGGGGAAAAACCTTCAGCTGGAAGATGAGATCGAAAAGATCACAGGTGACGGCAGACAGAAAGAAACGGATCTTTGCAAAAAAGAGGGAGAGCTGAGGGCCCTGACAGAGAAGGGAACAGAAGAAGAGATTGCGGTAAAGTCCTTGTCAGATGATCTCTTGCGGGAGGAGGAAGAATTCGAAAAACTCTCCAAAGAGATCAACCTTCTTAGGGCTAAACTCGAAGGGCTGGCCTTCCTTGAGAGGAAACGCGAAGGATATCAGGAAGGGACAAAGGCTATCCTGGAAAAAAGAGAAGATTTCGGTGTGGAAAAGATCCTGGCTGATTATATAGAAGTTGAAAAAGGGTATGAAAACTACGTGGACCGGGTCCTGTCAGAGAAGGGACAGGCTCTGGTGGGTGAGAAGGGACATCTGGAAAAACTGAAAGAGTTTCTTCTCTCCAGAAAAAAGGGGGAAGGGTTCTATTACATAACAGAGCCCCGGACTCAAAGAGCCCCTTTACCGGGATCCCTCTACGAAAGATGCCGTTCGCCTCATCCTGTCGTCGATGACTTCCTTAAACAGGCCCTGGGGAGTGTATTCCCCGCGGAAGAAGACTCTTCTGGCAAAATAGGGGAGGAGACTGTCGATTTGATCTATCCCGACGGAACGATCCTGTATGCCGACGGGCTTGTCTCTTTTACAGATACGGTACACCAGGGGCCGGGACTTGTGGGACGCAAGACCCTTCAGGAGGAGTATAAGAAAGAGATCACCCGTCTTGAGAAAAAAGAAGGGATATCTTCTGAAGCCATGGCCGGGCTGAAAAAGAAAAAAGAAGAGCAGGAAAAGATCCTGGAAGAGTCCCGGGCGGCTCAAAGGGAGCTGGAAAACGAGATACGGCAGATCCGCGGAGAAATCGATTTTCTCTCAAGGGAACGGAAGCGGAATGAATCGGAGATGGCCACAAACCTGAAAGAGACGGAATTACTTCATAAAGAGATAGAAGAACTGGAAAAAGAGAAAAAACGTCTGCAGGGTCTCTTTTCTCAATCGACACAGGAGGGGGAAGCTGAAGAGAATATAAAACTTGAACTTCAGGAAGCTCTCAAAGGGCTCAGAGAGAGACAGGAAAAAGCTCAGCAGAGCCTTACAGCCCATCGCATGAAACTTTCAGAAATCAATTCAGAGATCATCAGCAAAAAGAGAGACCAGTCCAGGATCGAAGGAAATATAAGCGAAAACCGGGATAAACAGGAGCGTAATCGCCTGAAGATCGCGGAAAACACTGAAAAAACTATCCGGGACAGAGAAGGGATCTCAGAAGCAAAGGTGACTGTCAAGAGTTTTATCACAGAGATCGCCGGGCTTGAAGAGGAGATCGTTGGAAAGAAGAATGCCATCGCCGAAGTCAAGGAGAAGGCCGGCTCCGCAGTCTCCAGGCTGCGGAGTAGTGAAGAGAAGTTCCGCAATGTGCAGGAGGCTTTGAGGGATGCCGAGGTGGAAGAGGCCCGTCTGAAAGACAAGATCGAAAACAACCGCCTCTATATCCTGGACAAGTATGAAGTCGAACTCTCTGAGATCCCCGTTCCGCCATCAGACAAGTACAGGGAGGAGGAGGAGAAGGAAAAGGCCGGGGAGCTTCTGAAGAGAGTCAAAGCCTTGGGGAATGTCAACCTGTCAGCTCTTGAAGAGTATACGGCTCTGAAAGAACGTTATGATTTTCTTGTCACCCAGAAGAGTGACCTGGAAGATGCAAAGGGCCAGCTGGAAGAGGCCATGGAGAGGATCGATCAGATCAGCAAGGAAAAATTCCTGGATACCTTCTACCAGATCAGTGAGAATTTCAAGCAGATATTCCCTCTTCTTTTTAACGGAGGGAAGGCTGATATCACCCTGGTCATGGAGGAGGGGGAAGATGTCCTGGAAGCCGGGATCGATGTCAATGTCAAGCCTCCCGGGAAACGGCTTCAGAATATCGACCTTCTCTCCGGAGGGGAAAAGGCTCTTTCGGCTATAGCTCTCCTTTTCTCCATCTTCAAAGTGAAGCCGGCTCCCTTTTGCGTCCTGGATGAGATCGACGCCCCTCTGGATGATGCGAATATTGCCAGGTTTATCCATATGCTGTCAGAATTTACCGAAACAACTCAGTTTATCATCGTTTCACACAATAAGTATACCATGGAGATGGCTGATGCCCTCTATGGGGTCACCATGGATGAGCCCGGTGTCAGCAAGATCGTCTCTGTCCAGTTCAAGGAGGGGGCCCGATGAGTTCCATCTTTGAGAGATATTCCCGGGGACTGGAAAAGACGAAAAAAGGCATCTTTTCGTCTTTTTTGCAAAAGATCAAAGGCCGCTCTCTTTTTGATGAAGCCTTTTTGGAAGAGATGGAAGATATTTTACTCGGAGCTGACCTTGGGGTTGAGACGACAAAAAAGGTGATCTGTGCGGCCCAAGAGAGAGTCAGAGAGGGGCTTTCAGTGGAGGAAGCCTTTCACCAGTCTCTGTTGGGATCCTTGTCCCTTAAAGAGCGGGAACTGTGCCTGTCCCGGCAGAAACCTGCTGTACTGCTTTTTGTCGGGGTCAACGGAGTCGGAAAAACGACTACTGTGGCAAAGGTTGCAAGCCTTCTGAAAGAGAAGGGGCTCAAGGTCCTCATCGCTGCCGGAGACACCTACAGAGCAGCGGGATCCGTGCAGATGGAGAAATGGGCAGAGAGGATAGGAGCCGAAGTCATTGCCAAGGGGCATGGGCATGATCCTGCGGCTCTTGTCTATGAAGCTCTGGACACAGCCCGTTCGGGAGACTACGATGTTCTTCTCATCGATACTGCCGGGCGGATGCATACAAAAAAGGGACTCATGGATGAGATCGCCAAGATCAAACGGATCCTAATCAAAAAGAGCGGAGAGGAGCCGGCCGAGACTCTTCTGGTCGTAGATGCCACGTCAGGACAGAATGTCCTGCAGCAGGTACGGGAGTTTCATGAGGCCCTGGGGATTACCGGCCTCATCCTGACTAAGCTTGACGGCAGTTCCAAAGGGGGTATTGTCTTTTCCATAGAATCCCTTTATAATATACCTGTGAAACTGATCGGGATGGGTGAAGGAGTGGAGCAACTGGACCGCTTTGAACCTCTCCCCTTTGTGGAGGCATTGTTTTCATGATGGCACGAATTCATTTTCGCTCAAAAAAGAAGATAGGAGTGGCGCTGAGCGGGGGAGCCGCTCATGGCCTGGCCCATATAGGGGTCCTTAAGGTTTTGGAAGAACATGACATTCCCGTTTCTCTTGTGACAGGGACAAGTGTCGGAGCGATTATCGGAGCCCTCTGGGCCTCGGGATATAAAGCAGAAGAGATCTACAACATCGCTGAAGGGATCCGGAAAAAAGATATTTTAAAGATCAACCTTCCTAAAAAAGGCATATTTTCTCTTTCGAAACTGGAAGAGATCATAAAGGGGTATATTCCCCATAACTCCTTCGAATCTCTGGAAAAGCCTTTCGGCTGTGTGGCAACACATCTGAACAGCGGACGCGCCCTCTATCTGACGCAGGGGCCTCTTGCCAGAGCTGTAGCCGCCAGCTGTGCTGTCCCCGTGGTTTTCAGCCCGGTGGAGATCGACGGAGAGTCTTATGTTGACGGGGGATTGGTGGAGAATGTCCCCGTGGGCCTGGCACGTCATATGGGAGCATCCCGTGTCATCGGCGTATCTCTGGACCATTTCTACGATTTTGACGAAAACCCCGATACCATTTTCCGCATCATGGCCCATTCCATCTATCTTCTGGGGCGGAGACGCAAACGGAGCAAAAGGGATGACGAAGGGGATATCGTCGTGGCGCCCGCCATCGACAAGATCGATTATGACGGGCTGGATAGGTTGGAAGAGCTTTACGAAAAGGGGTATCAGGCCGCTAAAAAAGTCATTAAGAAAATCGAGTCCCCTTTTATAGTGACGCGGCGCTAAAGGAGAGAGATGCTTTATCTTCAATTTTCCCTGTGTGCTCTTATGATCATCTTTTCCGGCTGGTTTCTTTCCGTTTATGCCGATATTATCGCTGAAAAGACCAAATTGGGACGGGGGTTTATCGGGCTGATCCTCTTGTCGGCTGTGACCTCTCTTCCTGAGCTCATTACCAGTATCAGCGCCATTGTGATCCGAAACGCTCCCGACCTCTCTCTGGGAAATATCCTGGGAAGCAACATGTTCAATATTTTTATCATCGCTTTCCTTGAGATCCTCATCGTCAGGAAACCCATACTCTATTCGATCTCCAAAGAGAATATGACCTATATCGGTTTCATGATCCTGGCGACCATGTCTGCAATCATGGCTATGCTGGGCTTTGATGTCTCCGTCTGGGATGTCAGCCTCTTCTCTATGGTCATCGGAGGGCTTTATCTTGCTGCCATGTATACAGGTTACAAGAATATTGAAAAAGAAAACGAAAACGAAGCTCCCCGTTATGTGTCCAGAAAGCTTTCATCGGCTCTTCTCATGTTTGTGTTGCTGGGCAGTGTCATCGTAGTCACCGGAAGCTACGCAACTGTCCTGGCCGATAAAATAGCCCTGTCCACCAATCTCGGGCGGACTTTTGTCGGAGGTCTTCTCCTGGCGGCTATGACCTCTCTCCCTGAAGTCATAACATCTGTCTCTTCAGCCCGTCTGGGGGCCTATGACATGATCGTAGGCAATATTCTGGGGTCTAACCTTTTCAACCTCGGGATCATCTTTATTGCCGACCTCCTCTACAGGGAGGGCAGCGTCTTTGCCGACCCTAAAGGCAATCAAATCATCCCCGCCCTCTTTTCCATCATCCTCGTCTCCCTGATGATCTTCGGGATCATGCGGAAAAAACCGTCGAAAGACCGGTTCAAAATACATATTGAGACATTTTTCATCCTGGGCCTCTATCTGTTGGGCCTCTGGCTCATGTATGTGAGGAGGTGAAGGGAAATGGATGTTCTGCTCGTCGTTTTTCTCCTCATCTCCATCGCCTTTTCCATGAAAAAGGGTTTCTTCATGGAGATCTTCCAGCTGGCAAGTCTTCTGATCGCCTATTGGGCCGCCAGAAACTTCTATACCATCCCCGCAGACATTGTCTTCGTGAGCATGCCCAATACCATGGCGAAAGAATTTCTTTCCTATGCCCTGGCCTTTTTTATAGCCTTCGTTCTTTCTCTTCTTATCTTCTCTTTTATCAGGAAAGCCATCAGCGGGGATAACAGTGTCCGGACAGTTGACAAGACCATGGGTGCGTTTTTCGGAATCCTCAAAGGTTTGATTATTTTGGAGTTCATTCTTCTTCTTCTGCTTCATTTTCAGATCGTGACTCCCGAAAAAGTGATGAAGTCATCACTCATCGGCAAATTTCTTGTCATGGTCTCGAGGCAACTGGGATTGATAGGGGGCTGAGATGCAAAGGCTTCCCTGTCATGATGAACCCGGGAAATTCCATTTCAGCGCCCGTCTCCTCTCAACCCGGGAAGAAAAGGGACTTTATTATACTGTCCTGGACAGGACATGGTTTTATCCTGAATCGGGAGGGCAGCCTGCAGACAGGGGGATGTTAAACGATACTCCCGTCTTGGATGTACAAATTCAGGATGACAAAATCGTACATGTGACAGAATCACCCGTAGGCCAGGGGGATGATGTCTGGGGGGTCATAGACAGTGCCAGAAGAATCGACCATATGCAGCAGCATACAGGACAGCATCTTCTTTCAGCGCTTCTTCTCAGAGACTGGGGGGTCCCCACTGTGGGGTTTCATATCTCTGAAGAGGTGACGACAATAGACCTTCCCAGAGATGCCTTCACACCCCGGGAGATCGAACATCTGGAAGAGCAGGCTAATGCTCTTATCGGAGAGCATCACCCGGTGACTTCCTTCTGGATCGATGTCGAAGACCTGCATCGGTATAAGATCCGAAAAGAGGGGAAGATGGAGAAAGAGGTCCGTCTGGTCAATATCGAGGGGGTGGATCTCTCCATGTGTGCCGGAACCCATGTAGATAACACCAGTGAACTGATGCTTTTCAAGATCACCGGCCAGGAAAAGATAAGAGGAGGGCAGGTCCGTCTCTCCTTTCTGTTCGGGCATAGGGCGCTAAGACACTTTCAGAGGATCTCTCTTTACATGGAAGAGATACGCCGGGCCCTGAGCCTTCCTGAGAAAGAGTGCCCCGATGGGGTCAGGAGGCTTCTGGAAGAAAAAGCTTTCTGGAGCCGTGAAAAGAAAAAAACGGATTCTTTTCTCATAGAACTTCTGTCTGACCGCCTGGCCGAAGAAAATGGATATGTCGCTGCTTCTCTCGATTGGGGCGACGAAGCTTTCCTTTGTACACTGGGACGCAGATTACTGGATAAGAAGATGAAAGTCGTTGCTTTGTTTCACCCCGCTTTAGGTTTTTTCTGTCTTCTTTCTGACGGTTCTCATCCTGTCCGGGGTTGGGGTGAAATCCTTCTTCAACGGTTTGGAGGTAAAGGGGGAGGAAACGAGACACTTTTCAGAATAAACAACTGCCCGCAGGACCTGGACCCTGAGCTGCTTCTGAAGGAGATGATGGGCAGATGATGTTAAGCATAGCTCTCGCCGGAAGTTTTATACTCTCTTACCTGTTTACTCTTTTCTTCCGATATCTGGCTCTCCGTTACGGGATCCTGGACCGTCCTGACAGCAGTGTAAAGCTCCACAAAAAAGCCACTCCTTATCTGGGCGGGCCTGCCTTCATTCTGGCTTCTTTTACAGCTACGCTTCTTTACGCCCTTTTTTCCTCCTATAATATCCCCCGTCAGGAGGGGATCCTTTTAATCGGAGGGGGGATAATGATGATCACCGGGGTCGTCGATGATGTGAAAAAGATCAGGCCCCGAACGAAATTTATCATCCAGACGCTTACAGCTGCGGGGATTGTCCTTCTCGGAATACGCCTGGATATTTTCTTCCTTCCGCTGTGGGCCAACTTAGCTTTGACCCTGCTCTGGATCGTCGGGGTGACCAACGCTTTCAACCTTATCGATATCATGGACGGCCTCTGCGGAGGAATTGCCGCCATCGCCGCCTTTTTCCTTTTTTTCAGTAACGGAGACGGAAATCTCTTTCTTCTTTTCCTCTCCGCCTCCCTGGCGGCTTTTCTCATATTCAATTTTCCGCCGGCCCGTATCTTTATGGGGGATGCCGGAAGTCTGGCTTTGGGTTTTCTCCTGGCAGGGTATTCCATTACCGGCTCCTTCACTGTAACGAATAAGCTGGCCCTCATCTCTCCGGTCCTGATCCTGTGGCTTCCCATTTATGAGACTATCCTGGTCTCTGTCCTGCGCCTCTCTAAAGGGAAATCGCCTTTTTACGGCAGCAAAGACCATTTTGCGTTCCGTCTCAAAGCCGCAGGCTTCCCCCATAGCGCAATCCTGCTCGTAAGTTATTTTTTATCAATTATCATGGGAGAATCGGCCCTTATCGCTGTCTCCCTTGAAGCCAACGAAGCATTTCTGGTCTACATGCTGCTCTTTTTTGTTTTTTCCCTCTTTTTCTATCTTCTGTCGAAGATAGATATCGATTCTCTCGGGTGATAAGATGATGAGCCGGCGGCAGAAAGAGATTATCAGGGCGACACTGAACCTCATGGCGGAAAAGGGGCTTAGTGCTGTCACCATGAAAGATATTGCAGGGCAGTTCAAGATCTCGGATGCAGCCCTCTATAAACATTTCAGGTCTAAAAGTGAGATCCTGGCCGGTGTGGCCGGCCTTTTTGAAGAAGATGCCGGGAGAGCCCTGGAAGAAGCCGGGAATGCTGAATCGCCGCTGGAAGCTGTCAGGGCCTTTTTTCTGGACCGTTGTGATACCTTTGCCCGGTTTCCGGCTCTATCAGCGGTCCTTTTGAATAATGAGCTTTTGTCGGATCCCTCTTTTGACCTTCAAGTCAAAGGGATGATGGAAAGACATCAGAAGGCTATCCTTTCCTATCTCCGAAAGGGGATAGATCAGGGAGAAATCCGACCCGATATCAAAGAGGAGCACCTCTTCATCCTTTTGATGGGTTCACTGAGGCTTCTTGTACAGAAATGGAAGTTCAGCGGTTATAAAAATGACCTTTCGGCAGAGGGCCGGGAGCTGTGGAAGAGCCTGGAGGCTATGATCCGCCCCATGTAAAAGGATTCTTTTCCAAAAGCCGAAAATTTGTGTCGTTAATGTTGACGCACCTAATACGATGAAAGACGTCAGGAGGAACATGATACTGGACGAATTGAATGAACAGCAGAAAGAGGCGGTCCTCTGTGACCAGTCTCCGCTGCTTATCTTGGCAGGAGCCGGATCAGGGAAGACAAGGGTGATCACCCATAAGATCGCCTGGCTGATCTCCCGGGGGGTCTTTCCTTCCAAGATCCTGGCGGTTACTTTCACCAATAAAGCGGCCGGCGAGATGAAAGAAAGGATCTCACGACTGGTTCCTTCCATCGATATTAGAAATGCTTGGGTGGGGACATTTCATTCGATTTCACTGCGGATACTCAGGCGCTACCCTGAAAAGGCGGGTCTTGAGAATAATTTCATTATCTATGACAGAGATGATCAGCTGTCTCTGATCAAAGACCTGGCTAAAGAAGAGGGGGCTTCTTTCACACGATCTGAAGTGGCCCGGACTCTCAATGCCATATCCCGGGCTAAACAGGACGGTGAATCCCTGGCCCTGGAGTGTGAGGATCCCTTCCTTAAACGGATCGCAGCTCGATATGAAGAGAGGCTTCTGGAAGCCAACGCCGTGGACTTTGATAACATCCTTTGCTTCACTGTTAGTATACTCAAGAATAATAAAGAGATAAGAGAATATTATAACAATTACTTTAACTATATCCTGGTAGACGAATATCAGGATACAAACCGGATCCAATTTGACTTTATAGAACTTCTGGGGCAGGGAAAAACGGGGATCTGCGCTGTAGGGGATGAAGACCAATCCATATACAGCTGGAGAGGGGCCTCTGCAGATAATATCTTCCGCTTTGAAGAGTCTTTTCCGCAGGCCAGGATCATCAAACTTGAACAGAATTACCGCTCTACACCTCTCATCCTGCAGGCTGCCAACAGTGTGATACGAAACAATACCTTCCGCAAAGACAAAGCCCTTTGGACGACAAAAGTGGGAGGGGAGAAGATCAGAGTGATCCCGAACCCCGACAGGGAGTCGGAGGGACTGGCCGTGGCCCGTGAGATCATGGGATTGAAACAGAAGGGGGAGAAGCTTTCCGAGATCGCTGTCTTTGTCCGGACAAACGCCTTTACAAGGGATATCGAGAAGGGGCTGAGAAGCAGCAAGATCCCGTATAAGATCATCGGAGCCCTCCGTTTTTTCGACAGGAAAGAAGTCCGGGATATACTTGCCTATCTCAAAGTCTTGAATAATGAGCGTGACCTGATAAGCCTGGGGAGGATCGTCAATACACCAAAAAGGGGGTTAGGGAAACAGAGCCTTGACATGATCCTCACAAAGATCACAAGGGAAGGGGCTTCGCTCAGAGACCTGGCCGCTGACGACACTCTCTCTCCGAGAGTCCTCAAAGCCCTGGTACCCTTTGTGTCCCTGATCAACCGGGTCAAAGCCGTTTTTGACGAAGAGGGGCTTGGAAAAGGGCTGGAACAGCTTTTGAAAGAGCTCGGGTATCAGCAATATCTTAATGATGAGTATGAGGACGCCGGTGAAAGGTGGGAAAACGTCATCGAGCTGATGAATGATATCTATGAATATGAATCTTCTGCAGAACACCCGGATCTGGCCCATTATCTGAGCGAAGTGACTCTTATTCAGGATATCGACTTGCTGGGCCGGGAAGAGGCTGAGGCTGTGAGTGTTATGACACTGCACAAAGCCAAAGGGCTGGAGTATGATTCCGTGATTATTTCAGGGCTGGAAGACAATATTCTTCCTCATGCCAACTCCCAGGGAAGTTATGAAGAGCTGGAAGAGGAGCGTCGTCTTTTCTATGTGGGTCTCACAAGGGCCAGGAAGCGAGTGATTCTTACCTATGCCCAGGCTCCCTCCGCATTCAATCGCTCCTCGTCTTTTCTCTTTTCCGGAGATGGATCGTTCTCCAAGCCTTCCCGCTTTCTCGACGAGATTCCCCCGGAGCATAAGGAGGAGACCGGAAAAATCCTGGTTCCTGCCGGGCGAAAGGAAGAGAGGGGAAACAGAACTGCCTTTCAACGTGTCAAATTGAAGACCGGGATGAAAGTCTACCACGACAAATGGGGGGAGGGATTTGTCCTTGCTTCGAAAATGAGGAATTATATCATCGATTTTTCCGGAAAACTAAGAGAGGTGGATCCCTCACTGGAAAAAATCGAGATTATCACATAAAGGGTTGAAATGTTAGTAGAATACTATATAATAAGAGCCGTTAAAGCGTTCTTCAGGAAGGAGAGGCATGGCACGTAATATTTTTTTGACACAGGATGAATTAAAAAAGAGAAGGCACCATTTCGCGAGGACCTTTTTAGGTGACCGGGACCTCCTTTTGCTTTTTGCCGGGAGTGAACAGAGACTGCGAAACGGCCTGGATAACGTCTATCCCTTTCGGCAAGACAGCAATTTCTACTATTTGACGGGAATCAAAGAGAGTGAAGCGATCTTCATCTTAACCAAAACTGAAAAAGGGGAGATAAGAGAGATTCTTTTTGTGCAGGAAAAAGACCCTCTGAAAGAGAAGTGGACCGGTTACAGGCTGGGGAAAGAGGCTGCCAAAGAGATCTCAGGTATCTCTGATGTCTACTACCTGAATCAGTCAGAGGGGATCATCAGCCAACTGTTCAATAGGAGCCAGCGTGTGTGGATCCCGTATCCCTATAAAGGCACCCTCAACGAAGAAACTTCACAGGAGGTTTTGAGGATCAACCGCTTCAAAGAAGGCTTTCCGCATCTCAGATTTCTCAATGCCCTGGATCTCCTCAAAGTAATGCGGACCAGGAAAAGCCCCCTCGAGATCAAATTTTTGAAAGAAGCCGTAAAAATAACCAAGACGGCTTTGCATAAGACTTGGAAGAAGATGAAGCCGGGGATGACAGAGTATCAGATACGTGCCCTTGTCGAGTATGAGTTTAAAAGACAAGGCGGTGATATCGCCTTCAATTCCATTGTCGCAGCAGGCGAAAACGGAGTCGTTCTTCACTATGTGGAGTGTGACAAGGTCGTCGAGGAAGGGGAACTGGTCCTTTTCGACGTAGGAGCCGAATATGGGCTCTATTCAGCTGACATCACACGTACTGTTCCGATTTCAGGCCGGTTTACCCCTGAACAGCTCAAATATTACAATATGGTCCTTGAATGTAACAAAAAAGTGATCGATGTCGCCTGCCAGGGGACTACTCTGGGAGAGTTGAACTCTATCGTCGTGGAGACACTTCAGAAGCGCCTTATCGAGGACGGTCTGATCTCTCAGCCGGAAGAGATCGGGAAATATTACTATCACGGAGTAAGCCACCATCTCGGACTTGATACCCATGACCTGGGTCAGGCACGGGAGGCGGGGCTTCCGGTCAATTCAGTGATCACCGTAGAACCTGGGCTCTATATCAAAGAGAAAAAGATGGGGATACGGATCGAAGACGATATTGTGATTAAGCGGAACCAGGCCCTTAACTTATCGAAGTCAATTGCAAAAGAGCCTGAAGAGCTCATGGGAATCATGAAAAAATAAGGAGGAAGAATGGGAAAAATCACAAAAGACATGCAGTTAAAGGATATTATCAGCCAATATCCTCAGGCAGCTGCCGAATTAGGGCGGTTGGGGCTGGGATGCATCGGTTGTTTTGCTGCTCAGTTCGAGACACTGGAGCAGGGACTTAAAGCACACGGCATGGATGTGGAGGATGTCCTTAAAAAACTGAACGCTCTCGTAGAATAGGGACTTTTACCGACTCAGGGGCCGGCGGGTGTAGAGCCTGCCCGGCCCATTTCAACCCCTGCTTTTTAACCTTGACTCAACCGGACTTTTTTCTATAATCGTAGATACACATTCACAGGGAGGTTTTTATGCTGAAGAAAAAAAAGTCTGATTATGATTGGGATATGCTGGTCCACAGCCGACTGGAGTATCTGGCGAGAGACTTATCCATCATGCTTGAGGACATCGACAATGTCAAAAAAAGGGTCCAGGCTTATTATGAAGAAGTGAAAGAGATGCAAAAGGAATTCGAAGAAGCTCTCTTTCCTGAAAAAACCAAAAAGTAAAGAAAGAGGAGTCTATGAGCGATAAAAAGAAAAACAAAGGTTGCCTTGTTGCATTATTGGTCGTAATCGGCCTTATGTTGGTCGGGATTATTGTGTTTTCCTCTTTTATCGGGAATATATCCCGGGGGAAACAGGTCAAAGTCACAGCGGGAGCTACCCTGGTCCTAGATTTTAACGGTCCACTTGCCTATCAGGAGCAGGGATTGTGGGAGGAATCCTCTGCCGGGATATATCCTCTTCTGTATGCTTTGGAGCGCTCCGCCGATGATTCCCGCGTCACCTCTATCCTCATCAGGTATTCCGGTGTCCCTGCATGGCAGATCGAAGAGATCAACAACATCCTGGAAGAAGTGAAAAAGAGCGGGAAAAAGATATACGCCTATTATGATAACCTGGATAGCGGCGCTTTTCTGGCTTCCAGGCTGGCCGATGAGATCTGGATGCAGCCCTCAGCCTCCTCATTTATCGACCTAAAGGGGTACTATTTCAGTATGCCTTTTTACAAGAGGATGTTTGACAAGCTGGGAATCGAGTTCACTGTAATCCATATGGGAGCTTACAAAGGTACGGGAGAAAACTATACTCAGCGGGAGATGTCTCCTGAGATGCGAAGTAATATGGAATCTGTGGTGGACGGATTATTTTCTAGGTTTGTAGAGTCCTTCTCCCGGAGCAGAAAGCTGGATAAAGCCGATTTCGAGAAAAAGATCCTAGACGGAGATTTTTTCCTCATATCCCCGGAAGAAGCGCTTGAATACAAACTGGTGGATAAGATCGGATATGAGACTGAGTTTTACGAGTCAACGGGGATCGACAGAGAGAAGTGTGTCCCTCTCTCTGATTATGCAGCTGCTGAAACTCTGCCCATGGCCCGGGAGAAGATCGCTCTTATCTATGCCCAGGGGACTATTTCCATGGGAGAGAGTAGAAATTCCTATAATCCCCTCTTCGGGAGGATGTCCGTCCTCGGCGAAGAGACCTTTACGGAACTGGTCCGAAAAGCAGAAGAACGAGACGATGTCAAAGGGATCGTCGTCCGCGTAGACAGTCCCGGTGGGGATGCCCTGGCCAGTGATATCATGTGGGCTTCCCTGAAAAGAGCCGCCGGGAAAAAGCCTGTCTTTGTCTCTGTGGGTGGAATGGGGGCTTCGGGAGGATACTATATTTCCACCCCGGCCAAAAAGATATTCGTCGACGAGACTTCCATCGTCGGTTCTATCGGTGTGGTGGCCATGCTCCCCAATTTCAGAGGCCTTGCGGAGAATAAGGTCGGGCTGGATTATCAAGTGATCTCCAAAGGAAGGTATGCCGGATTCGGGGATCCCTTCAAAGAGGTGACAGGAGGTGAAGCTCTCCGGTTGAAAGAGAGTATGGAAAAGACCTATACAGAATTCAAAAGCCGAGTAGCCGAAGGACGCGGGATGTCGATGGACCGCGTGGAAGAACTTGCCCAGGGAAAGATTTATCTCGGAGGGGATTTTGTGCACCTGGGATTGGCTGATGAGATCGGCGGCCTCCGGGACGCCCTTGAGGCCATGAAAGAAGAACTAAAACTGAAGAGAGCCCAGGTCGTCATTTATCCCGAACCCCTTTCTTTCTGGGAAAGGCTCCGTGAAGGTTCGCTTTGGGGGATGAACAGAGAGCCCCTGGACCTTGAAACTTTTCTAAAGGAATTGACAGGGCCGAACCCGGTAAAAACGGAATTCGTCTGCGGGGATCTGGACGAGGTATTATAGGAGGTGGATGATGAGACTGATGTATGTGGGCCATTCGGCCATGTATTTCGAAGGTGAAGTTAAAATACTCATCGACCCGTTTATCACGGGGAATCCCTGGGTCAAACAGAAGCAGTATGACTTCTCGCCGGACTACATATTCCTCTCCCACGGGCATGGAGATCATCTGGGAGATGCCATCGATTTTGCAAAGAGAAGCGGAGCTACCATCATCGCCCCTTATGAGCTGGCCACCTGGTGCAGCTGGCAGGATGTCCTTACCCATCCCATGCATATAGGAGGGAAGTACCAGTTTCCCTTCGGATGGGTCAAGCTTGTCAATGCCATTCATGGAAGCGGGCTCATAACGAAGCATGAGATCCATTATATGGGCCATCCCTGCGGTTTTTTGTGGGAGAGTGAAGGGAAACGCTTTTATTATGCAGGAGATACGGCATTGACGTATGATATGAAGCTGCTCAAAGATTACTCCATCGATTATGCTTTTCTGCCCATAGGGGGGAATTTTACCATGGATGTGGAGGATGCTTTGAAGGCTGCTGAAATGATACGCCCGAAGACTGTCATGCCGGTCCATTATAATACCTTTGAAGTCATCGAAGCCTCTCCCGAAGAGTTTGTGAAGAAGATAAAAGACCGGGGAATGGAAGGCCTCTATGTGAAACCGGGGGAAGAACAAGAACTGTGATAAGGAAAAAAACGTTGCCCATGGGTGCTGCATGGGAAAAAGCCGCTGTTATTCAGCAGGAGGCTCGCAAAGAGGGGTTCGACTGGCCTGATGTGCATGGTGTCCTGGATAAGATCCGGGAAGAAGTGGAAGAACTCAGACAGGAACTGGAAAAGGGGGAAGAGGCTGCAATCAGTGAAGAGTTTGGAGACCTTCTCTTTTCCGTGGTTAAGCTTTCCCGGTATATTCCCCTGGATCCGGATGCCTGCCTTTCTCTGACGAATGAGAAATTTGCGGCCCGGTTCAGTTTGGCCTGTGAGAAAGCCTCCCGGGAAGGGATCCCCTTTTCCCGGCTCTCACTCGAAGAGATGATCCGTTTGTGGGAAGAAGCAAAAATCGAAGAGCCGGCGAAAAAAGACTTGCAAAAGCTCTTTTAACTGCTATTATAAGCCCGCATTGAGAAGGAGATGATATTTATGTCCAGAGTTTGCCATTTTTGTGGGAAAAAAGCGATGACAGGGAATTCTGTCAGCCATTCCAATAACAAGACACGCAGGACCTTTGACCCCAACCTTCAGCGGGTGACTGTCAAGGAGTCCGGACAATCAAAGAAAGTATACGCTTGTACAAAATGCATAAAGGCAGGGAAGACCTTAACCGTATAAGGCGGTTTTCCCTCCCTTTACTTACTCTCTTCCTGACCCTCTTCTCTCCGCTGCTCTGGGGAGAAGAGGGAACTCTTAAGACGATTCAGATAACCGGAAACAAAGCTCTGCAGACAGAGATTCTGCGTGAGCAGCTCAAAATGGCTCTGGACAAGCCTTTTTATCCTTATATTTTTTATAACGATGTGGACGGGTTGAAACGCTTTTACAGGGATAACGGATTTCCTGAGGCTCTGGTCACAGCTGAATATAAGAAAGCCGGCGACGGGATCGTTGTCTCTATAGAAATAGACGAAGGGAGACCTGAGATCATTACTCAGATGGGATCCCTTCCCGAATCCGACTATTTCAACAAGATCAAAAAAAAGTTCCTTAACCGGCGTTGGGCCCGGGGAGTGGAAGAGACATTGATCCTTCTTCTCACAGAAGACCTGCAGAGGAGGGGTTTTTATAAACCCCGTATCACGATTCAGAAGCAGACACCGGAGCCTTATCATGTCCGCCTTGAAGTCCTTATTGACAAAGGGGCGCGCTTCTACTTCGGAGAGATCTACTGTACAGGCCTTCTGAGGATCCCGGTCAGGTATGTCTTGCGTGAAGCTCCCTTTTCATCAGGAGAACTTTTCGATATCGACGCTGTCCGCAAATATCAGGAGAGGATCTATGCTCTGGGTGTTTTTGAAGATATAAATATCCGGCTTATTGATGCCGAACAGATGGTAACTGTCCTCGTAGATGTTAAAGAGGGGAAGTCTAAATGGATCGGAGTCGACCTGGGTTACACTTCTCCCGCAGTAGGACGTGTCGGATTGGAATGGGGAAACAACAATATTTTCGGGAAATTGCATAAGTTCAGTATTGTCAACAGGAACGAAGTCGATTTTGAGACGATGAACCATCAGATAGCTTTGGATTTCAACTATTCAGTGGGGTGGGTCTTCGGAAAAAGAATGGATATCGCCTTTATTAATTCCATCGTAAATGAAAACCAGGAGAAAGGGCGGAAGACTCAGCTCTCTTTCAAAGTCCTGGGGCATAAAGAGTTGGGGGAGAACCGGGAACTGATCACCGGTTATGAAAAAAGGCTTGATTACTATTCAGACCTTTATAGCGACGAGACAGCCCTTCCCACTGAGGAATGGCTCATCACTAATGGCCTGATCCTGGAATATTATCAGGATAATCTTAAAAACAAAGTCCATCCAAGGGAAAACGGTTATTTCATCAGCAGTAAAAACTTTTTTTCGGGAGGCTTCCTTGAAGGGGATTTCAGCTATGTCAAGACACAGACAGAGGGAGCTTTCTATCTGGACCTTCATAACAATAATCACATCCTCGTCCTGCATGGAGCCTTCAGGACACTGAGCCCGATGAGCGGAGAACTGCGCGCCCCCTATGATGAACTCTTTGCCCTGGGAGGGGCCTATGATTTACGGGGGTTTGCCTATAAAGGGTTTGGGGACGCCTTTTACAAGACAGCTCTGGGAAATGCGGAATACCGGTTCCTTCTCTATAAATCCTTCTGGGGAGAACTCTTCTGGGATGTTGCCGCCGGGACAGATCGGAACAATGCCCTGAAGCTGACTGACGGAGTGGATTCATTCGGAGGGGGGATACGTTATGTCCTTCCCTTTATCATTATCCGGGTCGACTACGGGATGCAGAACTTCGCTGATGAGGGTGTCTGGCATTTTGTCTTAGGGCAGGTCTTCTGATATGAAGCATTTTCTCTTGTCTCTGATCAAGGATCTGGGGATCGCGGCTTTTGTCATTCTTTTTCTCTACCTCTTCGCCTCATATGCGCAGGTCGATGACTATCTGCTGAAAACGACACTTGCTCCGGTCATGGATCAATACCGGGTTGACAGTGAGGCCATGGAATTCACCTATGTCTTTCCTCTGCGTTTTAAAGTCCGCGGGATCGTCTTCGGACAGAATTCATTCATCAAAGAGATAGACCTGATGATCTCCCCCCTGACCTTTTTCAGGAAGAATTCTGTCTCTTTGCTTAATCTCAGGGTCAGGGAAGCTATCATAGATTCCCGGGACCTCGACTCCTTCGCCAAGTCTCGTGAAAAGAAGTCCGGCTCCGGCCTGGATCTGGACATCTATTCATTCCGTCTGGAGGATATATATCTCACCCGTGAGGATGATTTCGTAAAGATCGAAGAAGCCGTCATGGGGATCTCCCTGGGTGAAAGCAGATCGGTCAGCCTCAGGTCTCTAAAAGGAGAGACGTCTCTCATGGAAAGCAGATTTTCACTCCGGGATGGTGATTTTACTGACAACCGGCGCAATTCGACCCAGACTCTTTTCCTCAGGGGTACGATCAATGAAGGTGACTTTCTTTTTGAAGGGCGGGTAAAGTCGGGGGATCTCTCAGCGCGGCTCTCCCTTGAACGTCTCGACCTGGAGTATCTCAGTGAAGGATTGTCGGGATATGCCGGAATCAGAGGAAAGCTGCAGGGAACTCTTGACTCGCCGAGACTGACAGGAGATATTTTTTTAGACAATGTCAGATTCCGGCAATTTGTCGTCCAAAACGGGCAATACGGTGTGAGCCTTACCCCTGAACGTCTTTCCTTCCCCCATATTTATGCCACAACAGGGGAAGGGACTCTGACAGGGAATCTTGATATCAATCTGGGCCGGGCCAAAAGCCTTGAAGGGGATTTCACATTCGAAAAGATCGATTTTCATGAAGTCATCGAGAATTTCCCTTTAAAGACGAAACTCAACGGAAAGATCCGGCTTCAGGGGGAGACCGGGATCTACCAGGACTTCAACGGGACGGTCACACTCAAGGATCTTTCCGGGACCATCGAAGATGAAGATGTCTCCCGGGGGGAAGTCGATTTTATTAAAAAAGGAGACCTCTTCCGTATAGAAAGGGCCCGGGCGGGCATCGGAGCAGGAGAAGTCTCTTTCCAGGGGGATTATTACAGAAACTATTATAATTTTGATTTGGAACTCGATACCATAGCATTGGAAAAAATCTTCCCGAGAAGCTTGACAAAAGGAAGTGTGAACTTCAAGGGAGTCGTGAATAAGGATGAGAAGGGTTTTTCCGTAATGGGATATGCTTCTGTGGATAACTTTTCCTACAAAGAAGCACTGGGTGTTGAGAATATCAATATCTTCCTTTCCGACGGAGAGAAGATGACGGCGAATCTTTTCTATTCGGACCTTTCCCTCAAGGGGAAGGCCTTGTCACCATCCGGGAAGATGGACCTTTTTCTGGAAGACAAGGGCACTCTTCTGTCCGTTAGGAGCTCACGCTTTCTCATAAAAGAGAGAGCTGCTGCTACTTTCGACTTCTCTGCCAGTCATCGAGAGGGAAGGTGGCGTATACAGGATATGGAAAACAAGGTGGAGATCGGCGGGGAGTCTCTTTTCTTCGGAGTGGATGAAGTGACTCTGGAAGGGAAAAAAGCCGACATCAACGGCTTTTATATCAAGCACAGAGCGTCGGAAATCGGTTTATCGCTCTCGTTCGACCGGGCCTGGGAAGATTCGAATGTAGACCTGCAGGGAACCCTGGACCTGAAAGAACTGAACGGTCTCTTCCGGATCCTCCCTGACATCAGTGGAAAGGTTTCCCTGGAGACTGTGAAGAAACCAGGCCGGAGGCCGGAGATCAGGGTAGCCTCGCCTTCAGTGGAAGTCCAGCTCTCTGATTTTGAGACTATGTCTTATGAGAATATCTCTCTTGCATGGCATATGGAGAAAAACGAGGTAAAGGTCACAGAGCTTTCTTTTGACGTTTCGGGAGAGACCAACCTCCTTAAAGGAAGGGCTCTTCTCGGGCGGGACGGAAACCCTTTAGTCCTTGATTCCTTTGAACTGGAAGGCGATTTAAAAAAAGTTCATTCGGCTTACCTTGTCAACCTGGCGACACGGGATGCCTCAGTCACATCGGGTTATTTCTCAGGACCTGTCCATCTGCTCTATGACGGAAGGTTCCATCTTGACGCCAATGTAGCTCTTGAGGAGACACAGCTTATCATCTTTGGCCTCGGAGATGTCTTCATCCACAATCTTCGTGGTGATGCACTTATACGTGACAACCGGATCACCATCAATATGTTCCGGGGAGATGTAGGCGAAGGGGGCAAATTTTTCTTTTCCGGTAAGATTAAGGATTTTATCTATGATCTCAGTTTTGATTTTAAGATCTCTTTTGAGGATGCTGTCATCAATAACTTATGGTATTTCAGCGGAATGGGAAGCGGTGAGATAACCCTGAAAACAGTGGACGGACACACCGCCATGTCGGGGGAAGTCCGCGTGGATAACGGGCTCGTAGCAGGGGAGTTCGGGGAGATGTTTGCAGCAAGGGATTTTTTGGAAATAAAAGGGATGGATATGAACGTCCATATCCTGGCTGACAATAATGTCTGGCTGAAAAACAGTATGGCCAACCTGGAGCTCTCGACTGATTTTTACTATAAAAGAGAAAGAAAGACAGATCAGGTCTTTTTTTCAGGGTCGATCCAGACTCTGAAAGGGACAGTCCGATTTCTCAATGTCCCGTTTCAGGTCCGGGATGCTGTCCTCGCCTTTTCAAACTCTCCGGAAGTACTTCCGTCTATCGATGTAACAGCTGAAACATATGTCATATACAAGGACAGGATCCGGATAGAGTTGGATGTCACAGGGGATATTCAGAATCCCGTCGTCCGGCTCAGCGCCGATGACCCGACCCTTACACGGGAAGATATCATATCACTTCTGACGTTTAACAGGCCTGCCTATGACATGGCAGGAGAAGATGCCGTTGCTCAGAAGGTCGGGGAACTGGCCACAGACTATCTTCAGAATAAACTTTTTTCCCCTTTACGCGAGAGCCAATGGGTGGACTCCTTTTCGGTACGCGGTAATATTCTCACGGCAGAAGACCCCTATCTGGACCTTCAGATAGGGAAATATATCAGAAGCAACCTCTATTTAAGTTATCAGGACGAGATCCTCAGCGGGGATTCAAGGCGTTTTGATTTTATCTACTATTTCAACAAAAACCTCTCCCTCCAGACAGGTGCTGCAGAAGAGGAGGGGGATTTCACTTACAATATCGATTTCAAGATCAAATTCAAATATTAAAAAAAACTGGTTGCATTATCTATACCTTTTTTATATAATGTCCCTGCAAAGGAGGCTGTATGAAACTACCTTATGCTGAACCATATCGGATCAAGACAGTCGAGATGATCCGGAGATCCACGACGGATGAGAGAAAGAGATGGATTCGTGAGGCCAGATATAACCTTTTTAACCTGAAAAGTGATTATGTATTCATAGACCTCCTCACCGACTCGGGAACCAACGCCATGAGTGACCGGCAATGGGCCGAGATCATGACAGGAGATGAGAGTTATGCCGGGGCCCGGTCCTATTACAAACTGAAAGAGCGTGTGGAAGAGATCCTGGGGATGCCCTATTTCCTCCCCACCCACCAGGGACGGGCAGCAGAGAATGTCCTTTTTTCCGCACTTCTCAAAGAGGGAGATATCGTACCCGGGAATGCCCACTTTGATACAACAAAGGGGCATATCGAGTTCAGGAAAGCCAGGGCAGTAGACTGTACCATAGATGAAGCCTTTGACACGACAGTCAGCCATCCCTTTAAAGGGAATATCGACCTGGAAAAACTTGAAACGGTTTTGAAATCAAACAGCATCGAAAGGATCCCCCTCGTTATCCTCACCGTGACATGTAATTCCGCGGGAGGACAGCCGGTCTCCATGAGAAATATCCGCGAAACAGCTGAACTCTGTCGCCGTTACAAGGTCCCGCTCTTCTTTGACGCGGCCCGTTTTGCTGAAAATGCCTATTTCATAAAAGTACGGGAAGAGGGATATTCTTCCAAAAGTATCAAAGAGATCGTCAGGGAGATGTTTTCTCATGTAGACGGATTCACCATGAGCGCCAAAAAAGATGCTATCGCCAATATCGGCGGTATAGTGGGTTTCCGCGATGAAGAACTCAAAAAGAAGGTCTCTGTCTTCAGCATTATGTTTGAAGGCTACCTGACCTACGGCGGGTTGGCCGGCCGGGACCTGGGTGCTTTGGCTCAGGGACTTGATGAGAGCACAGAGTTCGATTATCTTGAGAGCCGGATCGGTCAGGTGGCATATCTGGGAGAAAAGTGCAAATCCCTGGGAATCCCTGTCCAGGAGCCCTTTGGCGGACATGCGGTTTTTGTTGACGCAAAAAGGTTTTTCCCCCATATCCCACAGGCAGAATATTCAGCCCAACTCCTTGCTGTAGAGCTATACATCGAAGGAGGGGTGCGCGGAGTGGAGATCGGCACTCTTCTGGCTGACCGGGATCCTGAAACAGGAAAAGACCGTTATCCTAAGCTGGAACTCCTGCGTTTAGCCATCCCCCGGAGGGTCTATACCAATAATCATATGGATTATACAGCAGCCGCTCTGGGAAATGTCTTCGAGCGGCGCGAGTCCATCAAAAAAGGTCTGAAGATCGTAAAAGAAGCGCCCATTCTGCGCCATTTTACCGTGGAACTGGAGCGTCTGTAAGCTGGTGTGGCTCAGTGGTAGAGCAACGGTTTCGTAAACCGTCGGTCAGCGGTTCAAATCCGCTCACCAGCTTCCAAGCCCGGGGGATCCCCCGGGCTTTTTAACTGTTGAAGAAATTTCCTGAGACGGTATAATCAAACATCATGAAAAGGAGGCCGTTATGAGGAAAAAGTCTTCGTTTATCATCATTTTGTTTCTCGTGCTTCTGTCATGGGCTTCTGCCCGAAATCTGACCGTTTACAACAGCGGGTATGCCCTTTATGGAGAAGAGGTCCGATTTGAGATGAAAAAAGGGGTCCACATCTACTCTCTTCCCGAAGTGCCGGAGACGCTGGATACCGGTTCGATCACCATCTACCCGTTAGATAACAAGGGGATCGTCGTCTATGAGCAGAATTATGATTACGACCTGATTAATTCTTCCCAACTTTTCAAAAAACAACTGGGAAAAAAGATCACCGTCGTGACTCTCAAAGGAGATGAGATCCGCGGGACTCTTCTCAATTATGACGGCTCTTCGCTTCTTCTCGATGTCCAGGGTGAGATCCAGTCCATCAGGGGAGACCAGATCTTTCGCTTTTCCTTTGAGAAGAGCGGGGAGATCATGGTACGCCCCACACTCTCATGGATGATGAAAAGCCCTGTCCAGGGGAGAGAAAAATTCCGGCTGAGCTATCTTCTCAACGGGATGCGCTGGTCCGCCAAGTATAATCTCATCCTGAATGACGATGAGACAGAGGGAATCCTCAATTCATGGATCACCATGACCAATGAATCAGGCAAAGAGTTCACTGATGTCAGGCTTCAGCTCATGGCGGGGGATGTACAGCGCCTTACTGAGAACCGCCCGGTTTCCCGCCTCAAGGGGATGGGGATGGTTGAAGAGATGGCCATGGCTGATACAGAGGTCAGTGAAGAGGGGATGATGGAATACCATCTCTACTCTATTGCCCGTGATGTCTCAATCGCTCCACGGCAGAAAAAGGAGATCCCGTTTTTTTCTCCTCTCTCCATCAAGACAGAAAAAAGATTAAAATACATGATCGCTGAATACAATAAAAAGGTCAACGTGACAGTCGAGTTTATGAACACCAAGGAGAATGCCATGGGAATGGCGCTTCCTGCAGGGATCCTTTCAGTCTACAAAAATGATTCCTCAGGAAATCTTCAATTTGTCGGAAACGACCGGATCAGCCATACACCGAAGAATGAAAGGATCTCCGTCCGCATAGGGGATTCCTTTGACATACTGGGCGAAGCAGTGGTCCTGAAACGGGAAAAGGTCCGGAAAGATACTTATGATATCCAGTACCAGGTCATGCTGAAAAACAGAAAAGAGAGCAAAGAGACTGTCTATGCCTCCTACCATCGGTCTCCCCGGGAGAAGCTCATCCAATATGAGATCAAACCGAAGAGTGAAGATGCCCGGGAAATCGTTTTCGCCGTCCCTTTGAATCCGGATGAGGAGAGGACTTTTACGTTTACTGTCCGGACACAATACTGATCTTAAGGCCCGGGAAAAAATCTTTTCCCGGGCACGTTAATCTCTTTTAAGCTTGATTGACAACCGCTTCCCCGCTACTATCGATGTATACACATAAACATATAGGAGAGCTATGCTGGATCTGAAGAATATCTCACTGAAGAAGGGGCAGTTTCACCTACAGGATATCTCGTTCACTCTGTCGGAAGGCGAGTATCTGACCATGGTGGGGCCCACCGGGTCAGGGAAGACCATGATCCTTGATACAGTGATCGGGATCAACCGTCCCCTTTCAGGGGAGGTCTTCATCCAGGGAAAGGCGATGAACCGTGTCCCGCTTCAGAACCGGCCGGTGGGGATCGTCTATCAGAATCTCTATCTTTTCCCTCACAGAAATGTCTTCGACAATATAGCCTTCCCTCTTTCCATTAAAAAAATGCCCAAAAGACTCATTGAGAAAAAAGTAGGGGAGACAGCGGCCTTTCTGAGAATATCCGATCTTCTGGGACGAAGTATCCAGAACCTTTCCGGAGGGGAAAAACAGCGGGTGGCCCTGGCCCGGGCCCTTGTCCCCGAGCGTCCGCTTCTTCTGCTGGACGAGCCTCTGTCTGCCCTGGATGCCATCACCAAATGGGAGATCATGCAGGAGCTCAGACGGATCCACAGAGAAAAAAAGCTGACGGTCCTTCACGTTACACACGATATTGAAGAGGCTCTTTTCCTCTCTGACAAGATCGGAGTGATAATCCAGGGGGAACTGAAACAGATGGGGACTGTGGAAGAGGTCATGAACCGCCCTGCAGGAGAAGAGATCGGACAGCTGATCCGCAAGGACAATCTCTTTAAGATGGTCTATGATGCACAACGGTCTCTTTTATGTAAAGGAGATTTCTGCCTTTATAAGGAGGGATTGGAGGATAAACAGGAATATCTGGTCCATATCCCGCCGGAAGACATCATCCTCAGCCATGAAGCTGTGACCGCTTCAAGTGCCCGAAACTGTTTCAAAGGCCGTATCCACTCTGTCATCTATCATAACCTGGGTGTCAAGGTGAGTGTAGAGGCCGGTATCAGGCTGGTCTCCCTTTTGACCAGGCGCTCCTTCCATGAAATGGAGCTGGAAACAGGGAAGGAGATCTATTTCATCTTCAAATCCAATGCAGTGGGGGTGTACGGCGTATGAAAAACCGGGTATTCAGTCTGATGCTCAAAGCGCTTTTTGTCATCCTACTCATCCTTGTCGCAGCTCCCATAGTCAATATGCTCATCTCCCTCTCACCGGGATTGATCAAATATGTCTTTCAGGACAAGGATATTGTACGATCCATTTTCTTTACCCTTGAGGCCTCATTCTATGCCACCCTCTTCGGGCTTCTCTTGGGGATCCCGGCCGCCTATCTTCTGGCCAGAAACGATTTCTGGGGGAAGGGTATCATAGAAGCCATCGTCGACATTCCCGTCATGTTTCCCCATTCTGCAGCGGGGATAGCACTTCTGAGTATCTATGGCAGCCGGTTTATCTTCGGAAAATTTTTTGCTCTCTTCGGGATCGAGTTTGTGGACACAGCCATGGGTGTCATTCTGGGAATGTTTTTTGTCAGTTTTTCCTACCTGGTCAACAGTGCCAAAGAGGGGTTCAAAAAGGTCGATGTCCACCTCGAATATGTGGCTCAGAATCTGGGCGCTACGCGGTTTCAGGCTTTCCGGCGGGTAGTTCTTCCCTGTTCGTTTTCAGACATCCTTTCGGGGATGATCATGATGTGGGCCCGCGGATTGAGCGAGTTCGGAGCTGTGGTTATTCTGGCTTATCACCCCATGACTGCCCCGGTGATGATCTATGAACGGTTCACATCCTTCGGGCTCCAATACTCTAAACCCATTTCCGTGATCATGATCTATGTCTCGCTGATCATCTTTATCGTCCTTCGTTTTCTTCAGCATAAGATGAAGGTAAAGGATACGGGAAAACGCTGATTTTCTTCACTTAAAAGACAATTCCATTGACAGAACACCTCTTATGGATATCATCCCTTTAAGGACATGTACAGGTTTTTTCTATAGAAGAAAGGAGCGCGTTATGGCAGATGTCAGACCTTTCCGGGGAGTCAGGCCCCTCGAAAAACTGGTGGAAAAGATAGCTTCTCCTCCTTATGATGTCATCAATTCCGTTGAAGCACGGCGGATGGTCCAGGGGAATGAGTATTCTTTCCTTCACATAACCAAACCAGAAGTAGACCTGCCTGTGGATACTGATCTTTATGACGATGCCGTCTATGAGAAAGCTGCAGAGAATCTTAAAAGATTTATGGAAAAGGGATGGCTGAAACAGGACGGATCACCCTGTTATTATATCTACAGACAGCAGATGGGGGATCATGTCCAGACAGGGCTTGTAACAGCAGCTTCTGTCGATGATTATGAAAAGGATATCATCAAAAAACACGAATTTACCCGTCAGGATAAGGAAGATGACAGGACCCGTCATGTCTATACCCTGAATGCCAATACAGGGCCTGTTTTCCTCACTTATGCAGCCCGGGAATCCCTGGATTCCTTTGTCAGCCGTTATGCCCGGGAAAACAAGCCGGTCTACGATTTTATTTCTCAAGACCTCGCTGAAGTGCACCATACTTTCTGGGTCGTAGATGACAGAGAATCCATTGAAACCATCAGAAGAGAATTCAGTCAGATCCCTGTCCTTTATGTGGCCGACGGCCATCACCGTTCGGCAGCCGCCACCCGGGTTAGAGAGATAAAAAGGAAAGAGAATAAGGCCCATTCAGGTCAGGAGGAGTACAACTACTTTCTTTCGGTGATATTCCCTCATGATCAGATGAATATCATGGATTATAACAGAGTAGTCAAAGACCTTAACGGACTCTCTGCTGAAGAGTTCCTGAACGCCCTGGAAGAGTCCTTTACTGTAGAGAAAAGTTCAAAAAGAGGAGATGAGGCCAGGCCCACCGGCATACACCGTTTTTCAGTCTATTTAAAGGGGGAGTGGTATTCCCTTACGGCCCGGGAGGGTACTTTCAATGCAGAAGACCCCATCGGGTCTCTGGATGTGGCCATCTTGCAGAACAATTTCCTTTCCCCGGTCCTGGGTATCGGAGACCCCAGAAAGGATAAAAGGATCGATTTTGTAGGCGGGATCAGAGGGATGAAGGAACTGGAAAGCCTGGTGGACTCCGGCGAATATGCCGTGGCCTTTGCTCTCTTCCCCACATCGATCATCCAGCTGATGTCTGTGGCGGATGCGGGGAAAGTCATGCCGCCCAAATCCACATGGTTCGAACCAAAACTTCGCAGCGGTCTTTGCCTGCACCTTCTTGATTAAGCGGATGTGACTATGGATTTCATCGCAAAGATAAGAAAAGAAGGGGCTTTAAAGCAAGGGGTTATCTGCCTCCCGGAAAGCGGAGATCCGCGTACCCTGGATGCAGCTTCCCTGTTGATCAGAGATAATCTTGTCAGGAAGGTAGTCCTGGTGGGCCGTGAAGCTGATGTGGCCCCGGAACTGGAAAAGCGAGGTGTCTCGCAGGATAAGGCCGCCATTGTGGATCCCCTGACCCATGAAAAGAGAGACGCATTTATCCTGAAATTCTATGAAAAGCGCAAAAAAAAGGGACTGACAGAGGCAGAAGCTGCTGAAGTCCTGAAAGACCCTCTCTATTATGCCGCCATGCTCTTGAGAGAAGGGGATGTAGACGCGGCTGTCGCCGGAGCCGAGCACACCACCGGGGACGTGTTGAGAGCAGCTCTTCAGGCTGTAGGGTTGAAAGAGGGCATGAAGACTGTCTCATCTGTCTTTGTCATGGTCCAGAAAGAGAAGAGGTTCGGCGAGGAGGGGCTTCTTGTCTTCGGAGATTGTGCTGTGGTACCGGACCCGACACCTGAGCAGCTGGCTGATATCGCCGTAGCGTCTGCCGAAACGACAAGAAACCTTTTAAAGACTGAGCCCAAGGTGGCTTTGATGAGTTTTTCGACCAAAGGCAGTGCTTCCCATGAGAGGGTAGACAAAGTCGTCCGGGCCGTCGATATCCTTAGGGAACGGAATGTCGGATTCGCTTATGACGGCGAACTTCAGGCCGATGCCGCTCTGGTCGATTTTGTGGGCGCAAAAAAAGCTCCCGGCTCTCCTGTGGCCGGAAAGGCTAATTGCCTGATCTTTCCCTCGCTTGAAGCCGGGAATATAGGATATAAACTCGTCCAGAGGCTGGCGGGAGCCGAAGCAGTCGGCCCTGTTATCCAGGGATTGAAACGTCCCTTCAATGACCTGTCAAGGGGATGCAGTGTGGATGATATTGTCAATACCGTATGTTTGGCTCTGCTGAACAGTTAACAGAGGAGATGATGAGATATGCCTTTTTCTGAGATTGTCGGATCTCTGTCTGAGTCGCCCACGTTGAAAGTGACCCAACGGGTAAACGAACTTAAAGCTATGGGGGTGAAGGTCCTCTCTTTCGGTGCGGGAGAGCCTGATTTTGATACGCCTGATTACATCAAACAGGCAGCCATCGAGGCTTTGAATAACGGAAAGACCCGTTATACTACAGCTTCCGGGATTCCCGAACTCAAGGATGCCGTTATCCGAAAACTGGAACATGACAACGGACTCAAAGGATACACAAGAAAAAATATCCTTATCTCCTCGGGAGCTAAGCATGCCCTCTGGAATGCCGTGTTTACCATTCTAAACCCGGATGATGAGGCTATTGTCTTTGCGCCCTACTGGGTCTCCTACACAGAACAGATCAAGACTGCCGAAGCGCGGTCAGTCATCGTTCCCTGCCATGCCGAAAACCATTTTGAACCCCGCATGGAGGATATTGAAGCCTCTGTCACCGCCAAAACACGGCTGATCCTGCTCAACACGCCCAACAACCCTACCGGAGCTGTCTATACGAAAAAATTCATCAAAGAACTGGCCAGATTCTGCCGTGAAAGAAGCATCTGGGTCATTTCGGATGAGATCTATGAAAAATTGATCTATGACAGCAAAAAACACTATTCCATCGCTAAATACCTCCCTGAAAAGACCATCGTCATCAACGGCGTCTCCAAAGCCTATGCCATGACCGGGTGGCGCATCGGTTATGTGGCCGGGCCCGAATGGATCATCAAAAAGATGGCCATGCTTCAGGGGCAGATCACCTCATGCCCTAATTCCATCGCTCAGTATGCTTCTCTGGCTGCTATCCAGGGCGATGGGAGCGATATCGAATATATGAGGGCCGCTTTCGAAGAACGGCGTGATTATATGGTTGAAAGGCTCAATACTATCCCCGGAATCCATTGTAAAAAACCGTCAGGAGCCTTTTATGTCTTTCCGGAAATCAGAGAAGCGGTAGAAAAGATGGGAATGAGGGGCGCCGATGAGCTGGTTGAATACCTTCTTGAGAAATCCAGCGTGGCAGCTGTCAGCGGAACTGCTTTCGGGGCTGAAGGATTTTTACGTCTCTCCTATGCGACATCCATGGAAGAGATCAAAGAGGGACTGGACAAGATCGAATCCCAGCTCAAATGATCAGAGAGCGCCTTTTTCAGGATTTCAGGGAGATGGCGAAGATCCCGTCTCCCTCAGGCCATGAAAACAAGATCAATACTTATATCATTCATCGTCTGGAAGATCTGGGAGCCAGGGTAGAGTATGATCCCGGCGAAGGCGGTCCTATCGGCTCCGACGGCGGGAATATCTATGCTTTTTTCCCCGGAGACCCGGCCCGGAAAAGTATTCTTCTCTCTGCCCATACAGATACAGTCACGCCGACTGTTTCCCTGGAACCCGGATTGGCAGAAGGAAAGATCACCGGTGACGGGACTCATATTCTGGGGGCTGATGATAAAGCAGCCATCGCCGTCATCTTTGAACTCCTTCGGGCAGTCCGTGAAGAGGGGTTTGCCCATCCACCCATAGAGATAGCCCTCTCCATTTCTGAGGAGACGGGCCTTCTGGGGGCTTCCCTCATGGATATCACCCGCTTTTCGTCAAAAGAAGCCCTGGTTCTGGACATGTCCGGAACAGAGAAGATCGGATACGCCGCTGTTGGGGCTCGTGATATCATCTTTGATATCACAGGGAAAGCCTCCCATGCAGGCTGGGCCATCGATGAGGGGGTCAATGCCATCCTCGGGGCAGCCTCTCTGATCCTAAAGATGAAGACAGGCACCGTGGACGAGGAGAGTGTCTTCAACATAGGGTTGATCGAAGGTGGGGAGGCTGTTAACATCGTCCCTGAACGGACCCGGATCAGAGGCGAGATACGTTCTTTCCGGGAGGATAAGATGGACATCATGGCCCAGAAAGCCATGGAGGCCGCCGAAGAGACCGAAAAGGAGTTCCCGGGGATGGCCATAGACGTTACGGTAAAGGAAAAATACAAACCCTATCATAACGACCCTCAAAGCCCTCTGATCATCGCCCTTCAGAAAGCCGGGAATAGTTTGGGAAGGCCCCAAAGCCTTGTACGGTGTAAAGGGGGGAGTGATGCGAATATATTCAACCACAAAGGATTAGAGAGCGTTGTTCTCAGTATAGGCATGGAGGATGTACACAGCTCCAAAGAATACATTTATCTTGATGATATGGTAAGATTAACACAATTGCTCATTGCATTTCTGAAAGAAAGGAAATAGGGGTGATTCCCCTTGACACTATTTTTTAAACAAGTAGAATCCGTGTAACAAAAGGCAAAATAAGGAGGATTAATATATGGAAAAGATCTTGCCAAAGGATGTCCACAAGATTATCGGAGAGCATATGTTGGCCGACGGGTTCGATATGGTCTACGATATCAGGAAAAGCCATGGAAGTTATCTCTATGATGCCAAACATGAGAGAGAATATCTCGATTTCTTCTCATTTTTTGCCTCTCAGCCTTTAGGACACAATCACCCCAAGATGACAGACCCCGACTTTCTGGATCATATTGAGAGAGTCGCGATCTCCAATCCGTCAAACAGCGACATCTATACTCCTGAGATGGCTGCCTTTACCAAGGCTGTCGCCTCCATTGCAATGCCCTCTTATATGAAGTATCAGTTTTTTGTTTCCGGCGGGGCACTGGCCGTAGAAAACGCCATGAAAACAGCCTTCGATTGGAAAGTCAGGAAAAATTTCGAAAAAGGTTATAAGGAAGAAAAGGGATTGAAGATCATCCATTTTGAACAGGCCTTCCATGGACGTACCGGTTATACTCTCACGGTCACTAACACGTTCGATTCCAGGAAGACAAAATACTTCCCGAAATTCGACTGGCCCAGGATCCCGAACCCCAAGATGATCTTCCCCCTGGAAGAGCATCTTGAAGAAGTGAAAAGAAGCGAAGAGAAGGCTCTCTCCATGATCATGGACCTTGTACGGAAAGACGCAGATGATTATGCGGCCATCCTTATCGAACCCATTCAGGGTGAAGGAGGGGACAACCATTTCCGTCCTGAGTTTATGCAGGCTCTGCAGAAGATCTGTAGGGATAATGATATCCTCTTTATCCTCGATGAAGTTCAGTCAGGGATGGGGATCACCGGAAAGATGTGGGCCCATGAGTATTATGATATTCAACCCGATATCATCAGTTTCGGGAAAAAGATGCAGGTGTGCGGTATCTTTGCCGGGCCGCGTATCGATGAAGTGGAAAACAACGTCTTTAAGGAAGCTTCCCGCATCAATTCCACATGGGGCGGCAATCTGACCGATATGGTCAGAGCGACCCGTTACCTGGAGATCATCGAAGAGGACAGACTTGTGGAGCATGCTGCTGAGATGGGAGAATATATCATCAGTGAATTGCGTCAGTTCGAAGGAACTGTCACCAATATCAGGGGAAAAGGGCTTATGATCGCCTTTGATCTGGAGAACTCGGAAAAACGTGATGCCTTTAAAGAGACTCTTTTCGAAAAGGGACTCATCGCTCTGCCTTGCGGACAGAAATCGATCCGCTTCAGGCCTTTTCTGGATGTCACAAAAGCTGATATCGATAAAGCAATCTCCATTATCAAAGAATGCCTTTAACGGATACAGGCCGGGGATATCTCCCCGGCCTTTTTTTATTTCAATAGGACCATGTCTTGATTTTCTCTTCGGGATGTTTTACAAAATATTCAGACATAAAGGCGGCCGCTTCCTCTGCCGTACGGGCTGCAGAGACACGGTTTAAAAGATGATTTCCCCAGAAAAGGTTGGGGGAGAGGTATCGTGCGAAGTGTTCGGCGCGTGATTTCCTGAGGGGTTCCGGCACAAGAGAAAAGAGGCGTCCCGTAAACAGGGAGACATAGGAGCTGAAATCCACAGAGCGGGAGAGACAGGGCCTTTTCTCCGCGCCGGGGTTCTCCATATAAGCCTTAAGTTCAGAAAAGAGCCAGGGAGACTGAGCCGCACTTCGTCCCAGCATGACGGCATGTGGGTCATGGAGACGGTGAAGGGCCGAGAACCGATTGAGAGATGAGATGTCTCCGTTCGCCACAACAGGAAAGGGACAGGCCTCTCTGACTTTATCAAAGAGGTCCCAGCGGACGTTCCTGCTGAATTTGTCCTTTTTAGTCCGGCCGTGAAATGTCACAAAGTCGGGCTGCCCGGAGATGACCTTTTCTAAAAACGCCATGAGAGCCTCTTCATCATCTGTGAACCCGATCCTGAACTTCAGAGAGAGAGATTTGCCTCTTGTAATATCCCTGAGCCCGTGAAGAAGGCCGGGGAGTTCATCAAGCCGGGACATCCAGGCCAATCCCGCCCTTTTTTTAATGATCAGCGGTGCAGAGCACCCCATATTGATATCGATTCCTGCCAGCTGCGGAGTGCGGGAGAGAAGAAGTTCCGCTGCATTGATAAGGTCGGAAACCCGCCCCCCGACCAGTTGAGCGATGGTCTTTTCGGGATCAGGGGAGAAGTTGCAATAATAGGTTTCAAGGGGCCCCTGTTTCAAAAGCGCCGGGGCACTGATCATTTCTGTGATATAGTAGTCGGCCCCTCCGTATAACTCACATATCTCACGGAAAACAACATCTGTGACAGAGGCCATGGGGGCCGAAAGGAGCGCACCTTTAAAAAGCATAATAGATATGGTAACTGCCCTTCTTCAGGCTGTCAAGTGAGGCTCTGGAACGTGAAATTATTTGCATTGTGCTTCAGTTATGGTATATTTATGGAAAAACAACCAGAGGAGGTTTCGCATGTCAGGTCATAATAAATGGAGCACAATCAAACATAAAAAAGGAAAAGCCGATGCCGCTCGCGGAAAAGTCTTCACAAAGATCATTAAAGAGATCACCGTCGCTGCCCGGCTGGGCGGAGGGGACATCGCCAGCAATCCCCGACTGAGGATGGCCGTGGACAAAGCCAAAGCCAGTAATATGCCCAAGGATAATATCGAAAGGGCCGTTCAAAAGGGGACAGGGGAACTCCCCGGCGTTGTCTATGAAGAGGTGACCTATGAAGGATACGGGCCCGAAGGTGTCGCCGTTTTTATCGAAGCGATGACGGACAACAAAAACCGAACCGTTGCTGAAATGAGATATATTCTTTCTAAAGCCGGGGGAAATCTCGGCGAAAACGGCTCTGTGGCCTGGATGTTCGATAAAAAAGGGATGATCGTCGTCCCGAAAGAGGCCGTGAGTGAGGAGAAACTCACAGAAATGGCCATAGAAGCAGGAGTCGATGATATCCAGGATGCCGGAGAGAATTTCGAACTCTACTGTGATCCATCGTCTTTTATCGAAGCCGCGCGTGCCCTGGAAGAGGCAGGACTTCCGCTTCAGGACTCTACCCTGACTATGATCCCCAAAAATACCGTCTCCCTGGATGAGAACGGAGCCAGGAAAGTCTTAAAAATGATGGATATGCTTGAAGATAACGATGACGTGCAGAACGTCTACGCTAATTTTGATATCGACGATGTCATTATGGAAAAACTGGCCGGAGAGTAATGCTTGTTTTCGGCATTGATCCCGGTGTCAACAACACGGGATTTGCCCTTGTGGAGAAGAACGGATCCCGTTTCCGTGTCTGTCAGTTCGGTGTGATCACTCCGGACAAAGGGTTGAAAGATGAAGAAAAGATACTGCATGTCCATGAAACCGTCTCAAGATTGTGCGGCCTCTATCAGCCTGAAGAGGCGGCGGTGGAAGAGCTCTTTTTTGCTAAAAACGCCCGGTCGGCCATTGCCGTGGGCCAGGTGAGGGGCGGGGTTCTTCTCGCTTTTGCACAGTACGGTATCCCGGTATTCGGATATTCACCCAAGGAGATCAAGATGGCTTTAGTGGGAACCGGGACAGCTCTCAAAGAGCAGGTCTCGAAAATGGTCTCACTTCTCACGGGGGTTCCGGAAAAGGAGCATCCCTTCGATGCTTATGATGCTGTGGCCGCAGCTATCTGCCATATGAACAAACGGACGATGACGAGGTTCACATGATTACTTTTCTGAACGGGTTTTTGTGGGACCGTCAGGAGGACGGGGTCATTATCGATGTAGGAGGAGTGGGATACAAGGTCTATATGGCCGGACCGGCGATGAAGGGACTCCCCCCTCAGGGAGAACCCCTGCTGATCCATGTCTACCACCATATCCGGGAAGATGAATCTTCGCTTTTCGGTTTCTTAGATGAAGGAGGGCGTGATTTTTTCATGACCCTGATCACCGTTTCGGGGATAGGCCCCCGCGGAGCCTTGAAGATCATGGACCAGGCTGCGTTTCAGGATATCGCTGCAGCTATTGCAGAAGGCGACCTGGTATTCCTCTCTTCACTTTCGGGAATCGGGAAAAAAACCGCTGAAAGGCTTATTGTGGAACTCCGTGAAAAGGTGAAGGAATACGCTGCCGCAGAAGGGCCCCGGGAAGCAGAAGACAAGGCTATGGCTGAAGCCCTGGAGGCTTTGAGGAACCTACAGTTCCCGGTGGCTCATATCAGAGCGGCCCTGGCCGAGATCATACGGGATTCGGCGGAAAAGCTTACGACTGAAGAGCTCATCCGCAGAGCCTTGCGTTATATGGGAAAGGGATGAGATGGAAGACCGTTTTACAGACCCTCAGCTTCATTCTGAAGAGAGAGAGACAGAACAGAGCCTCAGGCCCCAGCGGCTTGACGATTTCATCGGACAGGGTGAATTAAGACAGAAGCTGAAGGTCTATATCCAGGCTGCCAGCCAGCGTCAGGAGCCCATAGACCATACTCTTTTTTACGGGCCTCCGGGACTGGGGAAGACCACACTGGCCTTTATCATGGCCCGTGAGATGGGGGTCAATATAAAAATATCATCAGGCCCTGTCCTCACAAAACCAGGGGACCTTGCCGCCATCCTGACCAATCTTGAAGCTCACGACATCCTCTTTGTCGACGAGATCCACCGGCTCAGCAGGAGTGTGGAAGAGATCCTCTACTCAGCTATGGAGGATTTCGAACTTGATATCATCATCGGAAAGGGGCCGGGGGCGCGGAATATCCGCATACCCCTTCAGCCTTTTACCCTGGTGGGAGCCACAACACGGGCAGGCCTGCTGACCTCGCCTCTGAGAGACCGGTTCGGCGTCATGGAACGCCTGGAATTCTACGGAATCGAGGAGATCACGACGATCATCAAAAGATCGGCTGAGATCCTGAATGTCCGTATTCAGGAGGACCCTGCCCGTGAGATCGCCAGGAGGTCCCGCTTTACCCCCAGGGTGGCCAACCGTCTTCTCAAAAGGGTCAGGGACTTTGCCGAAGTCCGGAACAACGGAGTCATCGACGGAGAACTTTTAGAAGAGTCTTTCCGGATGTTGCATATCGACGGGCACGGGCTGGAAAAGATGGACCGTGAGATCCTTACAGCTCTGATCGACCGGTTTGAAGGAGGCCCCGTGGGGCTGGACACCCTTGCTGTCATGGTAGGGGAGGAGAAAGACACTATCGAAGACCTTTACGAGCCTTTTCTTCTGAGATCAGGGTTTGTCCAGAGAACACCCCGGGGAAGGTGTGCCACACCGCTGGCTTATGAAGTCCTGGGAAGAGAAATAAAAAAGGGACTGTTTTCAGGCTATGACGAAACCTAAAGTATTGCTTCATATATGTTGTGCCCCCTGTGCCCTGTTCCCTCTGAAGCTTTTGAGGGAGGAGGGATACGATGTCTATGGGTTCTGGTTTAACCCCAACATCCATCCCTTTACGGAGTATAATAAACGGCTGGACAGCGTCCTGCAGTTTTCAAAAGAAGAGGGCCTTCAACTGATACGGGCCGGGGGATACCCCATGGAGGAATTTATCAGGCGTACGGCCTACAGGGAAGAAGTCCGATGCCCCCTCTGTTATAATATGAGGCTGGAAAAGACGGCAGCTGTGGCGAAAAAGGGAGATTTCGATTTTTTTACGTCTTCTCTCCTCTACAGTAAATTCCAAAACCATAAAGAGATCTGCAGTCAGGGGGAAGCGGCTGCCGGGAAATATAAACAAAAGTTTCTTTACCGGGATTTCCGGGAAGGGTGGGCTTACGGAATCGAAGAGTCGAAACGACGAGGTTTTTACCGCCAACAGTATTGTGGATGCATTTACAGTGAAAAAGAGCGTTATCGGAATGTGATTGAAAAGGAGGAGATATGAAAAAGATCATTAAGACAGACAAGGCTCCCGGAGCTGTGGGCCCTTACAGCCAGGCTGTGGTCAGCGGGGGTTTTGTCTTTACATCGGGTCAATTACCCATGGACCCCGGAACAGGAAAATTCGTCGAAGGGGGCATCAAAGAAGAGGCCAGGCAGTGCCTGGAGAATGTACGGGCCATCCTGGAAGCAGCGGGGACATCTCTCGACAAGGTGGTCAAAGCTACTGTCTTTCTGACCGATATAAAAGATTTTGCCGCTGTCAACGAAGTCTATGCCTCCTTTTTCCGGGAAGGGCCTCCGGCTAGAAGCGCTTTTCAGGTCGCTGCGCTTCCTTTGGGAGCCCGTGTCGAGATCGAGATGATCGCTTTGGTCGAATGATATGAAGGTCCTACAGCTGGCGGGATATAAAAAGAGCGGAAAGACGGCTTTGGCTCAGGCCCTGGTCGCCAGGGCCGTAAAAAGAGGAGAATTGTGCGCGGTCATTAAGAACACCCACGGAGAACTCGGCCTTACCGGAAAGGATGACGGAGAACGGTTTCTTGCTTCGGGATCCCGGGAAGCCATTCTTTTTCGAAACGGCCTGACAGATACCCTCACGAAAACAGAAGGGCTGATGGACCTCATCAGAAAAGCACTGGGCCGTTATGATCTTCTCATCGTCGAGGGTTTCAAGGAAGTCGGGCTTCCCCGTATCTGGTGCGGAGAAAAAGAGAGTCCGGACGAAGAAAAGGGGATCCTCCTGGCCCGTTTTTCCCTGGATCCTGTCAAGCGGGAACCGAAGGAAGGGGAGAAGTTTTTACAAGGCCTGGGGGAGGAGACCCTGGCTGCTGTCGACCGCCTTATCGAAAGCCTTCCGCCGTTTCCGGCAGGGCTTGATTGCGGACTCTGCGGATCCGATTGTCTTCATTTCTACTGCCGGGGGATCGGAAAGAAGGACCGGGCCTGTCCGGTACAGGAGAAAGAGAAGAGCGTTACCATCACCGTCAACGGGAAAGAGCTCTCCCTGATGCCATTCGTTCAGTCCCTTTTCCGGGAGACTGTGAAAGGTTTTGTAAAAGAGCTGAAAGGATATGAAGAGGGCACTCTTGAAATCACCATACACCATCAAACCAAGGAGGATAAAAAATGAATACACTGATTATCGGAATGCTGACTGCACAGGCTGCCGGGGGGCAAAACCCCATTATCGGGCTTTTACCCATTCTGGCGTTTTTCCTGGTCTTTTACCTGATTCTCATAGTACCCCAGAAGAAACAGAGGAAAAGACATCAGGAGATGTTGAATCAGCTTAATCCCGGGGATAAAGTCCTGACGAATGCCGGGCTTTACGGGACTATCGTCAAGATCGAGGATGAAAAAGTAGTTCTGAGGATCGCAGACGGTGTCAAGATCGAATATCTCAAAAGTATGATCGCCGGATTGGCAACAGACCCCAAGACAGGGGAGGAACTCCAGAAACAATAAAAAAAGGCGCTTTAAGCGCCTTTTTTTATGACCCCAGTAGGACTCGAACCTACGACCCGCTGATTAAGAGTCAGCTGCTCTACCAACTGAGCTATGGGGCCAGGGTGGATGATGGGATTTGAACCCACGACCAACGGAGCCACAATCCGTTGCTCTACCAGCTGAGCTACACCCACCGTATGATAAGTGACCTGATTAAGCACGTCCGACAGGATTCGAACCTGTGACCCCCAGATTAGAAGTCTGGTGCTCTATCCGGCTGAGCTACGGACGCATTTGCTCCGGGAATTCATCGGGGTGAGAGGATTTGAACCTCCGACCACCTGCTCCCAAGGCAGGTGCGCTACCGGGCTGCGCCACACCCCGCCGTCAGGCACGGGTATATTACTGGATACCCCTTTCTTTGTCAACCCAAAAGTTAACCCCTCGGGAAACAAAAAATATATTGAGATAAAGCTGATTTACTGTAAAATAAGCTACGGGGAAAGGAGAAGTATGGAACATTTAATTCAGGAATATGAGGCTGTAATCCGTCAGAATTGGGGACGTCCGGCCTTTTCAGACTACCAGGGCCTTAGCGTTACTTACGGCGATTTCGGGCGTGAGATGAAGCTTTTTCACGCGTTATTCGAGAAATTTGATATCAAAAAAGGGGATAAGATCGCCCTTCTGGGCAGGAATTGCGTCCATTGGGCTTATGTCTATCTCTCTGCTTTGTCCTACGGAGCTGTGGTGGTTCCTATCCTTCCGGATTTTCACTCTGAGGATGTCCAACATATCGTGAATCATTCAGATTCCATCCTCTTTTTCGTCGCTGACTCGATCTATGAGAAGATAGATGAAAATTCATTGAAAAACCTCAAGGCTGTCTTTTCCCTGGATTCCTTCGATGTCCTGCTGAGCCGGATCCCCGGCGGTAAAAAAGACCTTGACCATTTCAGAGATTCGTTCCGGGAAGAGCTGAAGACCCTCTCTCCCGGAAGTTTTTCCCTCCCCTGGGAATCCGTCCGTCCTGATGACTGTGCCGCTATCGTCTACACATCCGGGACTTCGGGCCTTTCCAAAGGAGTCATGATCCCCTACAGGAGCCTGACGGTCAATGTCCGCTATTCACGGGAGAACATGCCCCTTGATCAGGGAGATAACATCCTCTCCTTTCTGCCTCTTGCCCACGCCTATGGGTGTACCATAGACCTGCTTTTCCCCTTATCCAGAGGATGTCATATAACTTTCCTGCCTACCATACCATCACCGAAAATACTTCTTAAAGCTTTTGCAGAGATAAAACCGCGCCTGGTCAATATGGTTCCGCTGATCATTGAGAAGATCTACCGTAAAAGGATACAGCCTGCCCTGGGGAAAGGGGCTGTGAAAGTGCTGGCTTCTGTCCCTGTAACCCGTGAGCTGATCTACAGAAAGATCAAAAAGTCTCTCTACGGATCCTTCGGGAACAATTTCCTGGAAGTCATCGTCGGCGGGGCTCCCCTCAATCCTCAAGTCGAACGGTTTTTTAAAAAGATAAAATTCCCTCTGAGTGTGGGTTACGGTATGACAGAATGCGGTCCGCTTATCTCCTATGCCCCCTGGGATAAACATCCCCATGGGTCGGTGGGGAAGGCCATGGACTATTGCGCTGCCCGTGTGGATTCCCCCAGGCCTGACGAGATCCCGGGAGAGATCCTGGTCAAAGGGGACAATGTGATGCTGGGATATTACAGAAATACAGCCGCCACGGAAGAGACCATCGATGAAGAAGGATGGCTTCATACAGGTGATTTGGCTCTCATGGACAAAGAGGGCTACCTTTATATCAAGGGAAGAAGCAAGAATATGATCCTGGGAGCTTCGGGACAGAATATCTATCCTGAAGAAGTGGAGAACAAGGTCAATAACCTTCCTTTTGTCCTGGAATCATTGGTCCTGGAGCGGGACGGAGGATTGATGGCTCTGGTCTATCCCGATTATGATGAGCTGGACGCTCTTGATCTGGATGGAACGGATCTGGAATCCTTTCTCAAAGAGAAGATGGAAGAGAACCGTCTCTTTGTCAATGAAACTTTACCCGCTTTTTCGCAGATCAAACGGATAGAGATCCAGCCGGAGCCCTTCGAAAAAACACCTACCAAAAAGATAAAACGGTTTTTGTATGATAGATGAGTTGTGTTGACGGATGAATTATACCGGTTATAATTTTGCAGGTTGATGATCCCGTCTCGGGATAAATACAATAACGTTCAGGAGGATTGCGTCTCATGAAAGAAGTCCATATCTCAAAAGAAAAATATCAGGAACTGGCTGAAGAGCTGGACCGTTTGAAAAAAGTAGAGCGGCCGGCGATCATTAAAGCCATTCAGGAAGCCCGTGCCCTGGGGGATCTGAGTGAGAACGCTGAGTACGCGACTGCAAAAGACAAACAGGGGCTGATCGAGACTAGGATCTCAGAGCTCCAGGAGCGGCTCCAATATGCCCGTATTTATGATGAAAGCAAGTTCAGGGATGATGTCGTCGTCGTCGGTGCCCGTGTACACCTTGTGGATCTGACCACCGAAGAGAAGATGAGCTATGTGATCGTTGGCTCTGACGATGCCGATTATTCCAAACATAAGATATCGGATGAATCACCCATCGGAAGTGTCCTTATCGGGAAGAAGATAGGTGACAAAGTACTCGTCCGGGCCCCTGAAGGGTCACAAAAACTGCAAGTGGTAGGCATAGAAAAGGGTATCTGAGATCAAGGAGGTTCTTTGTGTTGACGTTCAAGGGAGGCATCCATCCCCCTGAGGGAAAAGCGTTATCAGAGCATAAGCCTTTGAAACGGCTGTCATTGCCGGATAAAGTCATCATCCCGCTTTCGCAGCATATCGGGGCCCCGGCCAAAGCTGTTGTCCAGGTGGGGGACGAAGTCCTGACGGGCCAGAAGATCGCCGAGGCCGCCGGGACCATATCAGCGAACATACACTCTTCTGTGACAGGGAAAGTCATCGGAATAGGAGAATTTCCCCATCCTGTGGCGGGAAGAGGGACGGCTGTGGTGATAGAAAGGTCCGGAGAAGACCGTTTTTTTGAATACCCCACGTACACCGTCGAAACCTGTGGCCGGGAGGACTTCCTGAAGATTGTCGCAGAGATGGGAATAGTGGGATTGGGCGGGGCTACCTTTCCCACCCATGTGAAGCTATCTCCTCCCTCCTGGAAAAAAGTCGACACAGTGATCCTCAACGGAGCCGAATGTGAGCCCTATCTGACCTGTGATGACCGGTTGATGCAGGAGGAGAGCCGTAAGATCGCACTGGGGCTCCTTCTCATGGTGAAGAATACCGGGGCCGAAACGGGGATCGTCGGGATCGAGCATAATAAACCCGAAGCCTATGAAAAGATGAAAGAGGCCTGTTCGCCTTATAAAGAACTCAAAGTCGCCCTGGTCAAGACGAAATACCCCCAGGGAGCTGAAAAGCAGCTTATTGATTCTCTGACACGGAGGAAAGTACCGGCCGGAGGATTACCCCTGGATGTGGGGATCATCGTCCAGAACGTGGGAACAGCCTTTGCGGTCTATGAAGCTGTCTATGAAGGGAAGCCCCTTATCGAAAGGGCCGTCACTGTTTCAGGTGAGGGGATGAAGGATACAGCCAATTTCATTGCCCGTATCGGTGATACTTATGAGCGCCTGATCGATGAAGCGGGAGGGATGAAGGAAGAAGCCGGTTGCCTTATTTCAGGCGGCCCCATGATGGGTTTCGCCCAGGTTACCGCCAGGCAGCTGCCTGTGATCAAGGGAACATCCGGGATCCTTCTTTTTACCAGAAAACAGCTGCCGGGATATGAAGAAAGTCCGTGCATCTCCTGCGGGGCCTGTGTGAGCGTCTGCCCCATGAAGCTCCTTCCGACGCAGCTTGTGACATTGGTCAAAAACAAGCGTTTTGAGGAGGCCGGCGATATGAATATCAATTCCTGTATCGAATGCGGGAGCTGTGCCTATGTATGTCCGTCCCGAATCCCCCTTGTCCAGTATGTCCGCCTCGGAAAAGGGGCTTTACGTAAGATCTCGGCTCGCGAAAGAGCAAAGAAAGAGGAGGCGAAATAATGGCTGAGAAATTTTATGTTGCGACATCGCCCCATATCAAAAAGAACATTTCCGTCACTAAAGTGATGTGGTTGGTCATCGCAGCACTCCTGCCTGCTTATATCCATACGGTATTCCTTTTCGGAATGAAGACTGTCTGGGTAAGCCTGGCTGCTGTGGGAGGGGCTCTCGTCTCAGAAGCCCTCATGCAGCTCCTTTTCAAGAAAAAGATCACTCTTTATGACGGAAGCGCTTTTCTGACCGGCCTTCTTGTAGCCTTCAATGTCCCGCCGACGATTGCCCTGTGGAAAGTGGCTCTGGGCAGCGCTTTTGCCATTATTGTCGCCAAGCAGCTTTTCGGGGGGCTGGGATATAACATCTTCAACCCGGCTCTGGCTGGGAGGGCTTTTCTCATGGCCTCTTATCCTGCCGATATGACTTCGGGGTGGTCTGCCCCGGCAAATGGTTTTTTGTCTCTTAATCCGGCTGCTTCCCAGGCTGCAACCGACCCGGCAGTGGTCAAATTCCTCGATTCCGTGACATCGGCGACACCCCTGAACGCCCTGAAGACAGCCAGGGCAGCCTTGAATGATCCAGGCCTCGAAGATCAGGCCCGCCACGTCATCGGAGAGCTTTTCTCAGGGGAAAGTGTCATCAATGCTTTTCTTGGAAAAGTAGGGGGCTGTCTGGGCGAGACTACGGCTCTCTTCCTTCTCATCGGCGGGCTTTTTCTGCTTGTCGCCAAACTGGCTGACTGGCGGGTCCCGGCCGGCTATCTCGGGACAGTGGCTCTTCTGACCTGGGCTTTCGGCGGAATCGACGGACTCTTCACAGGGGAACCGCTCTTCCATCTCTTTACAGGAGGGCTGATGCTGGGAGCTTTCTTCATGGCGACGGATATGGTCACGTCACCCATCACAGCAAAAGGACGATGGATCTTTGCCGTGGGCTGCGGAGTCCTTACTTTTACTATAAGGATGTGGGGCGGATATCCTGAAGGAGTCTCCTATTCCATTCTGCTCATGAATATTTTTGTCCCGTTGATAGACCGCTATACGGTCCCTGTCTCTTTTGGCGAGGTGAAATCATGAAAGACTTTATCAAACTCGGGTTTGCCCTTTTGGCTGTGACTTTTATTGCCGGTTTTGTGCTCCATACGGCTTATGAAAAGACAAAACCCATGATCGAAGAGATACAAAGAAGCCAGGAAGCAGCGGCCAGAAAAGAGGTCCTGCCTGAAGCGGCTGAATTTAATCCTGTCAAAATGCAGGAGGATAAGAAGGACTCTTTGCTCATCGACAACACTGTCGAGAACCGCTACTGGGTCGGCCTTGACAAAGAGGGCAAAGAAACAGGCTTTGTCATAAAAATCTATGCTTACGGCTATGACCCGATGCCCATCATCGCCATGGCAGGGCTGAAAAAAGACGGAACACTCATCGGACTCAAGATCATTGCTCAAAAAGAGACGCCCGGGCTGGGAGCCCGTATCCAGGAAACCGTCGAGGAAGCGGGAGCTCCCGTTGTATGGTTTACCCGTCAATTCCAGGGTCTTAAGGCCGGGGCCATCGAGGTCATCAAAGGCGACGTCCCCGAAGGGGTGAACGGGATCTCAGCCATTACAGCAGCCACCATCACCAGCAAAGCGGTGACCGACGCTGTCAATAAAGGATACCTGGCCATCTCACGGGAATCACTGAAGGGAGAGGGGGAGTAGTATGTCATTGAAACATAAAATGAAGAATTTCTTCAGACGGATCCTCGATTGGTTTATCCCCGTGGGGAAACGGTCAGCGAAAGAGCTCAGCAAAGGGCTAGTAAAGGAAAACCCCACCTTAGTCATGCTTTTGGGCCTTTGTCCCACTCTGGCTGTGACCTCTTCAGCTCAGAACGGCCTGGGAATGGGGTTAGCGACTCTTTTTGTCCTTCTGGGATCGAACATCGTCATCTCTCTCATCAAGAAAGCGGTCCCCGGGAAAGTCCGTATACCTATCTTTATCGTGGTCATCGCGACCTTTGTCACGATAATCCAGTTTGTCATGGAGGGGTTTTTCCCCGACCTCAACCGGTCGCTGGGCCTTTTCATTCCTCTGATCGTGGTCAACTGCATCATCCTGGGACGTGCAGAGGCTTTCGCTTCTAAAAACAATATCTACTACTCTATTCTGGATGCCATCGGGATGGGGCTTGGTTTTACTCTGGCTCTGGTCCTCATCGGAAGCATCAGGGAGATCCTGGGTGCCAACAAGATCTTCGGAATG
>ERZ795053.610-NODE-610-length-45561-cov-9.765130_pt1 | contig 45561 bp, 42 predicted proteins | sample MGYA00375137_ERZ795053 | MGnify/ENA primary metagenome ERZ795053 (study PRJEB30182, sample SAMN05720284) | activated sludge metagenome | isolation source: Anaerobic digester | place: Hong Kong | collected 2014-12-17 ... | reverse complement strand
TGGTGCGGGCCTGGTCGGCGATCGAGCGGGTGATCGCCTGGCGGATCCACCAGGTGGCATAGGTGGAGAACTTGTAGCCGCGGCGGTACTCGAACTTGTCGACCGCCTTCATCAGGCCGATGTTGCCCTCCTGGATCAGGTCGAGGAACTGCAGCCCGCGGTTGGTGTATTTCTTGGCGATGGAGATCACCAGGCGCAGGTTCGCCTCGACCATCTCCTTCTTGGCGATGCGCGCCTCCTTCTCGCCCTTCTGCACCTGGTTCACGATGCGGCGGAACTCGGAGATGTCGACGCCGACATACTGGCCGACCTCGGCGATCTCGTAGCGCAGCTCCTCGGCCTTGTCGCGCAGGCGGGTGGTCAGATCCGACCATCCGCGCGAGCGGATCGTGGCGACCCGGTCGAGCCAGCCCGGCTCGAGCTCGCAGCCGCGGTATTCGGCGATGAACTCGGCGCGGTTGATGCGCGCCTGGTCGGCGAGCTTCACCATGGCGCCGTCGAGCGTCATGATGCGGCGGTTGATGCCGTAGAGCTGGTCGACGAGCTGTTCGATGCGGTTGTTGTGCAGATGCATCGAGTTCACCAGCTCGACGATCTCGCCGCGCAGGCGCTGGTATTCGCGCTCCTGGGTGGTGGTGAAGCTCTCGCCGGTGTTGAGCGTGGCGGAGATGCGGTCGTCCTGCATCTCGGCGAGGCGCGTGTAGTCGGAAGCGATGCGGTCGAGGGTCTCGAGCACCTGCGGCTTGAGCGCTGCCTCCATCGCCGCCAGCGAGAGGTTGCCCTGGTCGTCGTCCTCCTCCTCCTCGGGCTCGGCCGCGGCGCGGGGTTCGCCGTCCTCGTCCTCTTCCTCGTTGGGCGCGCTCTCCTTCGCCGGCGCGGCGGCGGCTTCGGCCCGGGGCGCGGCGGTCGCCTCGGTCGCGGGCGTGACGGCGGAGAGCACGCTGTCGACCTCGTCGGTCTCCATCTGGCCGGAGAAGGTGGTCTCGAGGTCGATCACGTCGCGCAGCATGATCGTCTCTTCGAGCAGCTCGTCGCGCCAGACGGTGATGGCCTGGAAGGTCAGCGGGCTCTCGCAGAGCCCCGCGATCATCGTGTTCCTGCCCGCCTCGATCCGCTTGGCGATGGCGATCTCGCCCTCGCGCGAGAGCAGCTCCACCGAGCCCATCTCGCGCAGGTACATGCGCACCGGGTCGTCGGTTCGGTCGAGGTTCTCGTTGGAGGTGGAGGTGAGCGCGACCTCGCGCGAGCCGCTTTCCTCCTCGGCGGCCTCCGGCTCGGGCGGGCGGCGGTCTTCGTCGTCGACGTCGTCGCCCTCGATGACGTTGATGCCCATCTCCGAGAGCATCGCCATGACGTCCTCGATCTGCTCGGAAGTGACCTGTTCGGGGGGCAGGACCTGGTTGAGTTCCTCGTAGGTGATGTAGCCGCGGGCGCGTGCGGTCGCGATCATCTTCTTGACCGCGGCCTGGCTCATGTCGAGCATCGGGCCGGCGCCGTCCTGGGAATCCTCGGGTTTCTTGTTGTCGGTGTCCTTGGCGGCCATGAAGTCTCCGTCGGGGCTACGGGGCGGATCGACGCCCGGGGGGCGTTGCGGCGATCCTGGGTTGTCTAGCACGAATCACTGATTCGCAACGAGAGTCTGATTCGATTCGCGGTCAGGTCTTGCGCGGTTTCTTCCAGATCTGGCGGTCGAGCAGGTCCTGGAGCCCGGCGGAGAGCATCTCCTCGGCCTCGGCATCGACCTCGGCGCTTTCCGAGATCGGCCGGCTGGCGGCCTGATGTGCGGCTTCGGCGGCATCCCTCAGGCGCCAGCCGACGCTCTCGGCGGTCTCGGCGTTGAGCTCGCGGGCGGCGTCGATCAGCTCGGCGCGCCAGCCGGCGACGGCGGCGTGCCGGGTCAGTTCCTCCTCTATGGCGCGGGCGGCGAGATCGGGATCCGCGCCGGGGCCGAGATGGCGGTTGGCGCGCACCTGGCCGGGGGCGAGCAGGTCTGGCATCGGGTCGCGGCCGATCCGCTCCGCTACGTCGTCCCGCAGGCGGGTGCCGTCCGGCGCCCCGGCAACCGCGGACAGGAGGGCGTCGCGGATCTCCGCGAGATCGGCGCAGGAGAAGGGCATGCGTTCCAGCCGCTCCTCGAAGGTCGCGGCGAGGCCGGGATTGTTCAGGCAGCCCGCGAGGATGGCGCATTCGCGGATGCGCGCCTCGGCCTCGACGCCGGGGGTCGGGCGCCCGAGCAGCGAGGCGCGGGTGGCCGGTGCGGCGGCGGGGGCGGCCAGGGGCCGGGAACCGGGCCTGGCGTCGATCCGGTCGGAACGGGCCGGGCGCGGCGGCGGCGCGAAGAGCGCGGCGCGGCGGCTGCGGATCTCGGCCTGGTAATGGGCGCGCAGGCCGGGATCGGCGATGCGCGCCAGATGCGCCTTGAGCCGTCCGTCGAGGGCGGCGCGGCGCTCGGGGCTGTCGAGCACGGCGCCCTCGGTCTCGCGGCTCCAGATCAGCTCGACCATGGGCAGCGAGGCCGCGACGAGCGCCTGCATCGCCGCGGCCCCGCCGGCGCGCACGATGTCGTCGGGATCCTGGTCGGCCGGCATGACCGCGAAGCGCAGCGCATGGCCCGGCGTCAGCAGCGGCAGCGCGAGATCGATCAGGCGCTGCGCCGCCTTGCGGCCGGCGGCATCGCCGTCGAGCGCGACCACCGGCTCGGGCGCCAGCCGCCAGAGCAGTTGCAGCTGCGTCTCGGTGATCGCGGTGCCGAGCGGGGCGACGGCATGCTCGATCCCGGCCTGGGCGAGCGCGATCACGTCCATGTAACCCTCGCAGACCAGGAGCTCGCCGGACTTTCCGGCGGCGGCGCGGGCGGGCGCGATGTTGTAGAGGGTGCGGCCCTTGTCGAAAAGCGGCGTCTCGGGGGAGTTCAGGTATTTCGGCTGCTGGTCGCTCGTCAGGGCACGGGCGCCGAAGCCGATGGCCCGGCCGCGCGCGTCGCGGATCGGGAAGGTGATGCGGCCGCGAAAGCGGTCGTAGGCCGAGCCGCCCCCCTCGGGCAGGCCGACGAGCCCCGCTTCGGCGAGAAGCGCCGGCGCGAAGCCCTTGGCCTTGAGATGGTCGAGCAGGGCGGTGCGTCCCTCGGGCGCATAGCCGATCTCGAACCGCTCGCGGGTCGCCGGGGCGACGTCGCGGCGGTCGAGATAGGCGCGGGCCTCGGCGGCACGGGCGGTGTTGAGCTGCAGGCGGTAGAATTGCACCGCCGCCTCGACCGCCTCCGCGAGGCCCTGGTTGGCGGCGGCCTTCGCGGCGGCGGCGGGGTCGCGCGCCGGCATCGTCATTCCCGCCTCGCGGGCGAGCAGTTCCACCGCCTCCATGAAGCCGATGTTTTCGGTCTGCTGCACGAAGCCGAAGGCGTCGCCCTTGGCGTGGCAGCCGAAGCAATAATAATAGCCCTTGGCGTCATCGACGTGGAAGGATGCGGTCTTCTCGTTGTGGAACGGGCAGGGCGCCCACCAGTCGCCGCGGGCCGCATTCGACTTGCGGCTGTCCCAGGTCACCTTGCGGCCGACCACCTGCGCGAGCGAGACGCGGCCGCGAAGTTCGTCGACGAAGCCTGGGGGGAGCGACATGAGCGGGAATATCGGGATGGCGTGGTGAATTGGCAAGGGTCGGCGATGCGGGGAAATATCCGATCCTGGCGGTCCGCACGCCGCGGTCGGCGCGGGTTTCGCCGCGTGGCTCAGTTCTCGATGAGAAGGCTCGCGCGGTCGGCGCCGGTGGCGCGGTCGAGCACGCGGATGCGCTCCTGGCCGTCACCGTCCACGGTGACCACCGCGATCCAGTCGCTGCCGAGGGTCACCGCGCGGGCGCTCTCGCCGGGGGGCAGGCGGATCGCCTCGGGCAGGTCCGGCGCGCGGGCGAGCGGCGCCAGGCGGATGACAAGCAGGGCGACGATCGTTATCACGCCGAGGATCAGGGTCGCGGTGAGCGCCGTCACCAGCCGTCGCAGCTGGCGCAGGCGGCGCGGCTCCGGAACGTCGTCGCCCGTGGCAATCGGATGGCTCTCGCCCATGAATTCGCCTCGACTTCCGATTCGGGTCACGCTGGGGCCCGCGACCGGCCAGCGCCTTGATAAGGCGCTGACGGCCGCGGTGCCAGAGGGGCTGGGCCTGAGCCGGTCGCGGCTGCAGGCGCTGATCGAGCAGGGTGCGGTGGCGCGGGCCGATGGCGCGCCGGTGACCGACCCGCGGCTGCGCATGGAGCCGGGCGCGGAGATGGTGCTGACGTTGCCGCCGGCGCTGCCGGCGACGGCGGCGGCCGAGCCGATCCCGCTGGTGGTCGTCTTCGAGGATGCGGATCTGATCGTCATCGACAAGCCGGCCGGGCTGGTGGTGCATCCTGCGCCGGGTGCGCGGGAGGGCACGCTGGTCAATGCGCTGCTGCATCATTGCGGGCCGAGCCTCTCGGGCATCGGCGGCGCGCTCCGGCCGGGCATCGTGCACCGGATCGACAAGGATACCTCGGGGCTTCTGGTGGCCGCCAAGAACGATGCGGCGCATCAGGCGCTGGCGGCGCAGTTCGCGGCGCATCGCCTGGAGCGGCGCTATCTCGCGGTGGTGCGCGGGGCGCCCGACCCGGCCGATCCGCGGCTCGCGGGGCTGGCAGGGGTGTCCTGGGAGCCGGGCGGCGTGCTGCGCATCGAGGGCCGCATCGGCCGGCATCCCGGCGACCGCAAGCGCATGGCGGTGCTGAGCGCGGGCGGCAAGCCGGCGGTCACGCGGGCGCGGGTCCTCGAACGCTTCGGCCCGAAGGGAGCGCCGAGCGCGTCCCTCGTCGAATGCTGGCTGGAAACCGGGCGGACCCATCAGATCCGGGTGCATCTGACCTTCGCGGGGCATCCGCTCATCGGGGACAGCGTCTATGGGCGGCGCGGCGGCTCGGGGCCGCTGGCGGATTTCCCGCGCCAGGCGCTGCATGCGGCGACACTGGGCTTCCTGCATCCCCGGAGCGGCGAGGCGATGCGCTTCGACGCGCCGCCGCCCGAGGATTTTGCGACTCTGCTGGCGAAATTGCGGGCGGGGGCGTCCTGACGGCGCGGGGCCGGTCAGGCCCCTGTCCAGTCCATGACCACCTTGCCGGAATTGCCCGAGCGCATGACCTCGAACCCGGCGGCGAAATCGTCGATGCCGATGCGATGGGTGATCAGGGGCGCGAGATCGAGCCCCGATTGCACGAAGGCGATCATCTTGTACCAGGTCTCGAACATCTCGCGGCCGTAGATGCCCTTGAGCGTCAGCATCTTGAAGATGACCTTGTTCCAGTCGATCTCGAACCCGGCCGGGGCGATGCCGAGGATGGCGATCTTGCCGCCATTGTTCATCTTGTCGATCATGTCGCGGAAGGCCGGCGCGGCGCCGGACATCTCAAGGCCGATGTCGAAGCCCTCGGTCATGCCGATGCGCGCCATCACGTCCGAGAGGTTCTCCGCCCCGGCGTCGACGACGGTCTCGATGCCGAGGCTCCGGGCGAGGTCGAGCCGGTAGGGATTGACGTCGGTGATGACGACCTTGCGCGCCCCGGCGCGCGCGGCGACCAGCGCGCCCATGATGCCGATGGGGCCGGCGCCGGTGACCAGCACGTCCTCGCCCACGAGATCGAAGCTGAGCGCGGTATGCACCGCGTTGCCGAAGGGGTCGAAGATCGCGGCGATCTCGTCGGGCACGTCGTCGGGGATCAGGACGACGTTGTCCTCGGGGATGCAGACGAATTCGGCGAAGGACCCGGGCCGGTCGACGCCGACGCCCTTGGTGTTGCGGCAGAGATGCCCGCGCCCTGCACGACAGTTGCGGCAGGCGCCGCAGACGATATGGCCCTCGCCCGAGACGCGCTGGCCCACATGGAAGCGCCGCACCGCCGAGCCGGTCTCGGCGATGGTGCCGCAGAATTCGTGCCCCGTCACCATCGGGACCGGCACGGTCCGCGCGGCCCAGGCGTCCCAGTTCCAGATATGCACGTCGGTGCCGCAGATGGCGGATTTGGCGACCTTGATCAGCACGTCCGTAGGCCCCGGCTCGGGCACCGGCACGCGCTCCATCCAGAGACCGGGCTCCGGGCGGGATTTGACCAGCGCCTTCATCTCGTTGCTCATGCGATGACTCCCAGTTCGCGCCCGGTGGTGGCGAAGGCGGCGATGGCGGTGGCGACATCGTCGTCGGAATGCGCGGCGGACATCTGGGTGCGGATGCGCGCCTTGCCCCTGGGAACGACGGGGAAGGAGAAGCCGACGACGTAGACGCCGCGGTCGAGCATCCGCGCCGCGAAGTCCTGGGCGAGCTGGGCGTCACCCAGCATGACCGGGATGATCGGGTGACCGGCGCCGGCGAGCTCGAAGCCGAGTGCGGTCATCTCGGCGCGGAACCGGGCGGAATTCGCCACGAGACGCCCGCGCATCTCCTGGCCGGTCTCGATCATCTCCAGAACCTTCAGCGAGGTGGCGGCGATCACCGGGGCGAGGGTGTTCGAGAAGAGATAGGGGCGCGAGCGCTGCCGCAGCAGGTCGACGACCGGGCCGCGCGCGGCGGTATAGCCGCCCGAGGCGCCGCCGAGGGCCTTGCCGAGCGTGCCCGTGAGGATGTCGACGCGATCCGCGACGCCGCAGAGCTCCGGCGTGCCGCGGCCGCCGGGGCCGACGAAGCCGACCGCATGGCTGTCGTCCACCATCACCAGCGCGTCGTGGCGCTGGGCGAGATCGCAGATCCCCGCCAGGTTGGCGATGATCCCGTCCATGGAGAAGACGCCGTCGGTGGCGATCAGGCGGTGCCGCGCGCCGGAGGCCTCCTTCAGGCAGCGTTCGAGATCGCCCATGTCGTTGTTGGCATAGCGCAGGCGCCGCGCCTTGCAGAGCCGCACGCCGTCGATGATCGAGGCATGGTTCAGCGCGTCGGAGATGATGGCGTCCTCCTCTCCGAGCAGGGTCTCGAAGAGGCCGGCATTGGCGTCGAAGCAGGAGCCGTAGAGGATCGCGTCCTCCATGCCGAGAAATCCGGCGAGCCGCGCCTCGAGCGCCTTGTGCTCTTCCTGGGTGCCGCAGATGAACCGCACCGAGGCCATGCCGTAGCCGTATCGCTCGAGGGCCGCCTTGGCCGTCTCGATCAGCTCCGGGTGGTCGGCGAGGCCGAGGTAGTTATTGGCGCAGAAGTTGAGCACCTGCCCGCCGGGGTCGGCCTCGATGCGGCCCGATTGCGGCGAGGAGATCACGCGCTCGCGCTTGTAGAGGCCGGCGGCCTCGATCTCGCCCAGCTCCGCCTCGATCCGGTCGATGAATTTCGCTGTCATCGCTGCCGCATCCTTCTCTGCCGGGGGCCGGTCCCGGCAAGAGGCGGGGCCGGGGCCCAATCTGCGCGGATCCCGGCGCCAAGTCCAGCGGTCGGGACGCGGCGCCCGAGGGATGGACATTCCGGTGCTGCGCTGCAATAAAAGCCGCCTGTCGCGGGGCGATCACCCATCGCTTCACCGCGGCGCGGCCGGGGAAGGCGCCCCGGCTCGCGGGAACGTGGGCGCGGCCCGGCGCGTTTTCGACGGAAATCCGCGACGCGTGCGTTATACTATACGGAAAGTGACGTGACGCGGGCCTTCGCCAGGGCGAGGGACCGCGGAAGGAGGAGGCGGGATGAATTATGCCAAGCTGCCGGCGCCGTCCCCGGAACAGGGGCTGTCGCGCTACATGCAGGAGATCCGGAAGTTCCCGATGCTGGAACCGGAGCAGGAGTACATGCTGGCCAAGGCCTGGGTCGACCATGGCGACACCGAGGCCGCGCATCAGCTGGTGACGAGCCACCTGCGGCTGGCGGCCAAGATCGCCATGGGCTACCGCGGCTACGGGCTGCCCACGGCCGAGGTCATCTCAGAGGCCAATGTCGGCCTGATGCAGGCGGTCAAGCGCTTCGATCCCGAGAAGGGATTCCGGCTTGCGACCTATGCCATGTGGTGGATCCGGGCGAGCATCCAGGAATACATCCTGCGGTCCTGGAGCCTGGTGAAGATGGGCACCACCGCGGCTCAGAAGAAGCTCTTCTTCAACCTGCGCAAGGCCAAGAACAAGATCGGCGCCATCGAGGAGGGCGAGTTGCGCCCCGAGAACGTGGCCAGGATCGCCCATGACCTGAGCGTGACCGAGGAAGAGGTGATCTCGATGAACCGCCGCATGTCCGGCGGGGACGCGAGCCTCAACGCCCAGGTCAACAGCGATGGCGACGGGTCCGCCGAATGGCTGGACTGGCTGGAGGACGAGGAGGCCGACCAGGCCACGGCGCTGGCCGAAAGGGATGAGCTCGAGAGCCGTCACGCGCTTCTGCTCGAAGCCATGCAGGCGCTCAACGAGCGCGAGCGGCACATCCTGACCGAGCGGCGGCTGAAGGACGAGCCGGTGACGCTGGAGGAGCTTAGCCAGGAATACGACGTCAGCCGCGAGCGCATCCGCCAGATCGAGGTCCGCGCCTTCGAGAAGCTGCAGAAGAAGATGCGCGAACTCGCCGCGGAGCGCGGGATGGTGCCGGAGCTCAACTGACCGGCCCGAACCGGCGCCGCCATGGTGACGCTGGGGGTACCCCGGATGGGGGGGATCCCCGCATCCGGACTTGATCTTGCTCAAGTCCGGCGCCATGGCATCATGTCATAAAACCGTCGCACATCTGGCGCCGTTGCGCGCGGGGGAGCCTGTGCGCGGAAGGGGCGGGGCGGATGGAGAGCGATCCAGTCAACGTCAAGAAGCTGGAGGCCGCGCTCCTGGTGAACCGGAGCGAGCTCTTCCGCTTCGGCAGCGCGCTGCTCTTCGTCGTGCTGATCATGCTCTTCACCATGGCGAACAGCCCGGGCGGCCAGCACGGCACGCTGCTCGTGGCCGCCGCGATGATCGGCGGCTACATGGCGCTCAACATCGGCGCAAACGACGTGGCCAACAACGTCGGTCCCGCGGTGGGGTCGCATGCGATCACCCTGGCCGGGGCCATCGCCATCGCCGCGATCTTCGAGGCCTCGGGCGCGCTGATCGCCGGGGGCGATGTGGTCGGGACCATCAAGAACGGCATCATCGATCCCCACCTGATCGCCGATGCCGACACCTTCATCTGGCTGATGACGGCGGCGCTGCTCGCGGCCGCGATCTGGCTCAACATCGCCACCGCCATGGGCGCGCCGGTCTCCACGACCCATGCGATCGTCGGCGGCGTGCTGGGCGCGGGCGTCGCCGCGGGCGGCTGGGGCATCGCCGATTGGGCGGAAGTGCTGCGCATCGCGGCCTCCTGGGTGATCTCGCCGGTCCTGGGCGGGCTCATCGCCGCGGGGTTCCTCTATCTCATCAAGCGCACGATCACCTACCGCCCCGACCTGATGCGGGCGGCGCATACCATGGTGCCGCTCCTGATCGCGGTGATGGCATGGGCCTTCACGACCTATATCGCGCTCAAGGGCCTCTCGCATGTGCTGGCCTTCAGCTTCGTTTCCGCGAGCCTCCTGGGTCTGGCCGTGGCGGCCGTGATCTGGCTGATGATGCGGCGCTACGTCGCCGAGAAGGCGCCGGATCTCAGCAACGACAAGGAGGGCGTGAACAAACTCTTCACCGTGCCGCTGATCTTTGCGGCGGCGCTGCTGAGCTTCGCGCATGGCGCCAACGACGTCGCGAATGCGGTTGGGCCGCTCGCGGGGATCAATGACGCCGTGATGTCCGGCGGCGTGACCGAGAAGGCCCAGATCCCGCTCTGGGTCATGCTGGTCGGTGCGGTCGGGATCGCGCTCGGCCTCGCGCTCTACGGGCCGAAGCTGATCCGCACCGTCGGCTCGGAGATCACCGACCTCGACAAGGCGCGCGCCTATTGCATCGCCATCGCCGCGGCGATCACGGTGATCCTCGCCTCGCAATTCGGCCTTCCGGTCAGCTCGACCCATATCGCGGTGGGCGGGGTCTTCGGCGTGGGTTTCCTGCGCGAATATCTCAAGGTCAGCTATGCGCGGAAAATCGAGGAGATCCGATCGCACCACCACGACGCCGACCAGACCACGGTCGAGGCGTTCCTGGAACGCTTCGATGCGGCCAGCGTCGACCAGAAGGGCAGGATGCTCGCGGAGCTCAAGGCGGCCAGGGCGGGCAGCGCCCTTCACAAGGCCGAACGCAAGGATCTGCGGCGCCTGCACCGGATCGAGCTGGTCAAGCGCTCGCTGCTGCTGCGCATCGCCGCGGCCTGGGTGATCACCGTGCCGGCCACCGCCCTGGCGGGCGCGATGTTCTTCTTCATGATCCGCGGCGCGTTGCTGCCGTGAGCGGCGAGGCAGGTCCGGCCTCCCGCGAGACCATCCTCTGCGCGGTCGACTTCTCGGGCGATTCCGCCGCCGCGCTCGGCTGGGCCTGCCGCCAGGCGGCCCTGACCGACGCCCGGCTGGTGCTGCTCCATGTGGTGCATGATCCGGCGTCGAGCCCAGGCTTCTATCGCCGCGTCGGATCGGAGTGGCTGGAACCGATGGTGGCGGTGGCCGAGGACATGATGGCGGAATTCCTCGCGGCCTTCCGGGCGGGGGCGGAGCACCTGCCCGCGCTCGAGACCCGGCTCGTGCGCGGGCTGCCCCCCGGGCGCATCGTCGAGGTCGCGCGGGAGCTGGGCGCGGATCTGGTGGTGGTCGGAAGCCGCGGCCGGACCGGCCTGCCGCATATCCTGCTCGGGTCGGTGGCCGAGCGGGTGGTGCAGACGGCGCCGGTGCCCGTGACGGTGGTCAAGCGCAGGGACGCGGCCCCGGAATGACGGCCGAGCTCAACCAGTTCGACCTCTGGACCGGGCTGGCCGGCGGGCTGGCGCTCTTCCTCTTCGGCATGGATCTGATGACGGCCGCGGTGAAGCGCGCCGCGGGCGAGCATCTCAAGACCCTGCTCGGCCGGGTCACGCGCAACCGCTTTCTCGGCGCGCTGGCGGGCGCCGCGGTCACCGGGCTGGTGAATTCCTCCACCGTGACGACGGTGATCCTCGTGGGGTTCATCTCGGCCGGGCTGATGTCCATGGCGCAGAGCGTCAGCGTGATCATGGGCGCCAATATCGGCAGCACGGTGACGGCGCAGATCCTGGCGTTCAACGTCACGCGCCTCGCGCTACCGATGATCGCGCTCGGGTTTCTCGTGGCCTTCCAGACCCGGCTGGAGGCCTGGAAGGACTATGGCCGGATGCTGCTCGGGCTCGGATTCGTCTTCTACGGGATGGGGCTGATGAGCGCGGCGATGGTGCCGCTGCGCACGAACGAGACCTTCATCGATTTCGTCGCGGCCCTCGCCAATCCGGTCGCGGCCATCCTCACGGGCATGATCTTCACCGCGCTGGTGCATTCCTCGGCGACGACCACCGGCATCGTCATCGTGCTGGCCGGGCAGGGGATGCTGACGCTCGAGACCGCCATCGCCGTGGCCCTCGGCGCCAATGTCGGAACCTGCGCGACCGCAGGCCTCGCCGCGATCGGCAAGCCGCGCGAGGCCGTTCGCGCGGCGCTGGTGCACGTGCTCTTCAACGTCGCGGGCGTCCTGATCTGGGTCGCCTTCATCCCGCAGCTGGCGGCGCTGGTCCGCTACGTCTCGCCCGCCGGCGACGTGCCGCGGCAGGTGGCCAATGCCCATACGATCTTCAACGTCGCCAATACCCTCGTCTTCATCGGCTTCACGACGCAGATCGCGCGGCTGGTCGAATGGATCGTGCCCGACAGTCCGATCGCCGCGGACGAGCCGCTGAAGCCGCTCTATCTCGACACGGCGCTGCTCTCGACGCCGGCGGTGGCGATGGAGAATGCCCGGCGCGAGCTCGGCCGGATGGGCAGCTATGTCGCGGACATGCTCGACCGCGCGCTGCCGGCGGTGCTCGGCAACTCGCGCGGCGCGCTCCACGCGCTCGATGCCATGGACAAGCCGGTGGACCGGCTGCACCAGGCGATCATCGCCTATCTCGGCCGGGTGTCGCTCAACCGCCTCTCGGAGGACCAGGCGCAGACCCTGATGCAGCTCGTCGCCATGTCGAACGATCTGGAGCATGTCGGCGACCGCATCGCCACGGACCTGACCACATCGACGCGCAAGCGGCTCGACGAGCATGCCCCGATCCGGCCCGAGGCGGCGCGGCGGATCACCGCCTATCACGCCGATGTCGCGAAGGCCTTGCGGCAAGCGGTCCAGGCGGTGATGGAGGAGGATGCGGCGCTCGCGGCGGAGGTGCGGGGGATGAAGCGGGAGGTGACGGTGCTCTCCCGGGACATCGCCCGCGAGCGCTTCCGCCACGTTCCCGATCGCGTCGATGGTGCATTGATGGCCTATGTCCGTGAGGTCGAGATCGTGGAGATCCTCGACGGCATCTTCAAGATCGCCCGCCGCATCGCCCGCGGCGAGATCGAAACCGAGGCGGAGCCGGAACCGGATGCCACGCCGGTGGCGGCTGCGGCCCGCTGAGGGGCGCGGCGGCCGCGGGCGCCTTCACGGAACCGTGTGTGGTCGGACGGGGGCGGGGCGCTAGCCTTGAAAGGCCGGTCAGCGGACATCGGGGAGGAACGACATGCGCAGGGTTGTGGGCATCGCGGCGGTGGTTCTCGCGGGTGGCCTCGGGGCGGCCGCGGCGCAGGACGGGACGATGAGCTTCTTCGTCACCAGCCAGAACCCCGGCCAGGGCGCGAATTTCGGCGGGCTCGCGGGGGCGGACGCGCATTGCGCCGGCCTCGCCGAAGCCGCCGGCGTCACCGGCAGGACCTGGGCGGCCTATCTCTCCACGAGCAGCGACGATGCGCGCGACCGGATCGGCAGCGGGCCCTGGGTCAATGCCGAAGGCGTGGTGATCGCCGAAAGCGTCGAGGCGCTGCACGGCGAGGGCAACAACATCACCAAGGCGACGGCGCTCGACGAGACCGGGGCGATGGTCAACGGGCGCGGCGACGATCCCATCCGGCACGACATCCTGACCGGGTCGATGCCGGACGGCACCAGGGCGGCGGAGACCTGCGGCGACTGGACGCTCGGGGGCGAGGAGGGGGCCGCGATCGTCGGGCATCACGATCGCATGGGGCGCGACGAGTCCCCAGCGTCGAAGTCGTGGAATGCCTCCCATGCCTCGCGCGGCGGATGCAGCCTCGAGGCATTGCGCGGGACCGGCGGCGACGGGCTGCTCTACTGCTTTGCCGTCGACTGAGGCATCCGCCTGATTTTCTAGGACCGGCGCCCGTCCCCCCCGGCGCCGCCGCTTCTCTTCGCGGATTTGGCAAGGACAAATCCGCGCGCGCCTGCCTGCCGTCACGCCGAAGGCGTGCCTCCGGCACGACGCCAGGCGCGACAAGCGCGCCCGCCCGGTCAGGCGCGCGCGGCTTGCCAACTGACGGTGAAACCCGACCTCCCTCGACCTCCGCGCTCAGGCGCTCCGGCCGACGAACTGGCGCGAGGCAGTGCCTCGCCCTCGCCGTTTCGGGGTACCGCTCGGCGGCCATCGGGGGGCGGCCGGTGGCGCTTTGGGGCTGTGTTCGGCGACAGTTTTGCGCGAATTGCCCGTGCTTTTCCGCGTTGCGGCGCTCCCGCGCACCGCGATCTTGAGAAAGCGTTAAGGAACGCGGCCCAAAATCCGATGCTTGGGAAAGCTCGGGGGGAGCTGGGATGAGTCTCGACACGGATGGCGAGTTCGAACGGCTGAACGCGCTCAGGCGCTACGCGATCCTCGACACGCCACCCGAGGGCGCCTTCGACCGCATCACCGCGCTCGCGGCCGAGATGCTCGACGCGCCCGTCGCCATGGTCAGCCTCGTCGATGCCAACCGGATCTGGTACAAGTCCGTGCACGGCCCCGCGGGGCTTCGCGAGATCGCGCGCGGCCCGACGCTCTGCGGCGCGGCGATCGAGGAGGACGGCGTCTACATGGTCGAGCAGGCCAGCGCCGACCCGCGCACGCAGGAGCATCCGTTGGTCACGGGGCCCTTCGGGCTGGAATTCTACATCGGCGTGCCGCTGAAGACCCACGAGGGCTATGTGCTGGGCACGCTCTGCTGCATGGACACCCGGCCGCGCAGCGCCGATCTGCGCCAGCGGCGCTATCTCGAGACGCTGGCGGCGATCGTGATGGACGAGATCGAGCTCCGGCGGTCCGCGGCGCAGATCTCGCGGCTGAGCGAGGCGCTGGCCGCCGCCTGCAGCGATCTCGAGCGCCGGGCCTGCTTCGATCCGCTCACCGGCGTGCTCGCGCGCGCGGCGATGCTCGACCGCACGGCGCGGCTCCTGGAGCGCGCGGTCGCCGGGACGAAGGGGGCGGCGCTGCTGGTGGTCGACGTCGATCGCTTCAAGGGGATCAACGACACCTATGGCCACGGCGTGGGCGACCGGGTGCTCAAGGAGGTCGCCAGCCGCATGGCGGGAAGCTGCCGCGGCGGCGACCTCCTGGGGCGCATCGGCGGCGAGGAATTCCTCGCGGTCTTCGCCGAAGTCACGGAAGAAGAGGCCATGACCATCGCCGAGCGGCTCCGCGAGGCGGTGTGCCGCACGCCGGTGCCGCTTCCCGGCGGCGCGCCACTGGAGGTCTCGGTGAGCGGCGGCCTGCGGGCGGTCGCCCCCTCCGACAAGCCCGCGCCGCTCGCCGATTCCATGGCCGAGGCCGATGCCGCGCTCTATGCGGCCAAGTCCGGCGGGCGAAACCGGATCGTGCTGTCCGACGGTTCGCAGATGCCGCCGCCGGCGGCCTGAGCCCGCCCGCGCGTTTTCCTTGGACGCTGCGGGGCGACGCGGCTAGGCTCTCGGACAGGGAGCAAGCCGCGGAGGGACACATGAGCAAGGGTCCGGTGCGCTGGGGCATCCTGGGCGCCGCGAAGATCGCGCGGGAATGGGTGGCCCCGGCGATTCATGCCAGTAGCCGCGGGGTGGTGGCGGCGGTCGGCAGCCGGGACCGGGCCAAGGCCGCGGCGATGGCGGCGCCCTACGGCGCAAGGGCGGTGGAGCGATACGAGGCACTGCTGGCCGATCCCGGGGTCGATGCCATCTACATCCCCCTGCCCAATGGCGACCATGTGGCATGGACGCTGAAATGCCTCGAGGCGGGCAAGCACGTGCTCTGCGAGAAGCCGATCGCGCTCGCGGCCGGCGAGATCGACGCGCTGATCGCGGCGCGCGACCGCACCGGGCTCATGGCGGCCGAGGCCTTCATGGTCACCCACCACCCCCAGTGGCGCCGGGTGCGCGAGCTGCTGCGGGAGGGTGCGATCGGCCGGCTGCGCCATGTCCAGGGCGCCTTCAGCTTCTTCAACGAGGATCCCGGCAACATCCGCAACCAGGCGGATCTCGGCGGCGGCGCGCTGCGCGACATCGGCGTCTATCCCAGCGTCGTCACCCGCTACGTCACCGGCGCCGAGCCGGAGCGGATCGCGGCGGAGATCGACTGGGACATGGGGATCGACGCCACGGCACGGGTGCAGGCGGCGTTCCCGGAGTTTCATCTCGATTTCTACGTCTCCATGCGCATGGCGCCGCGGCAGCTGATGACCTTCCACGGCGACGGCGGCTGGCTTTCGGTGCATGCGGCCTTCAACGCCGGCGCCTATGGCGACGAGGTCATCGAGATCCGCGCGAGCGACGCGACGACGGTGCTCGAGCGCTTCCCGCGGGCCGACCAGTACCGGGCGCAGGCCGATGCCTTCAACGCCTCCGTGCTGGATGGCGCGCCCTTCGCCTGCCCGCTCGAATTCTCGCGGGGCAACCAGCGCATGATCGACATGATCTATGCCGCCGCCGGGGCCTGAGGGGAGCGCGGGCGCGCGCCCGGTTGCGGCGGCGCGGTTCGACGAGGTGATCGAGAGCCCGGACCGGCTGCGCGCGCTCTTTCCGCCGGTGCACGAAAGGGCGGCGGTCAAGGTGATCGACCATATCGATCCGATCTGCCGCCGCTACATCGCCGCCTCGCCCTTCGTGCTGATCGCGACGCGCGGCGCCGACGGGCGGCTCGACATCTCGCCCAAGGGCGACCCGGCCGGCTTCGTGCAGGTGCTCGATGCGCATACCCTGGCGATCCCTGACCGGCCGGGCAACAACCGCCTGGACAGTTTCGGGAATCTGCTGGCGCATCCGGAGATCGCGCTCCTCTTCCTGATCCCCGGCAACGGCGACTCGCTCAGGGTGAGCGGCACCGCGCGGCTCGTGCGCGACGCGCGGCTTCAGGCGCAGATGGCGACGAACGGTCGCGAGCCGGCGCTGATCCTGATCGTCCAGGTCGAGGAAGCCTGTACGCATTGCCCGAAATGCATGGTCCGCTCCGGCCTGTGGTCACCCGGCCGCTGGCCCGATCTCGGCGACGTGCCGACGCTCGCCGAAGCCCTCTCGGCGCATGTGGCGCTGGCGACGCGGCAGGACGGCCCGGAAACCCCGCCGCGCCCACCCGGGGCGGAGGGCGGGAGCCCGCCATGACGAAAACGGCCGGACAAGGTCCGGCCGTCCCTGCGTTCGGATTGGCGGGCGGAAGGCGTCAGACCGCCGCGCGGCGGCGCCGGAAGACCCCGAAGCCGGCAAGGCCGCCCATCAGCAGGAGCCCCGCGCCCGGCAGCGGAACCGGCGCGACCCGGGCCACCGTGACGTCGTCGATGCCGAAGCCGTCGTTGAGATTGCTCGTCAGCGTCACCTTGGCGCCATGCACGAAATCGTCGAAGAGGATCCTGACGAAATTGATGTTGCCATTGGGCTGCCGGGGGATGGAGGCCAGCGTGGTGGAATAGCCCGCGGCCTCGACCTTGATGCTGAAATGCGTTCCCTTGATGTCGCCGACGTCGCCCAGCATGAAGGCGAGGCTGTCGAAGCGGCCGAAGCCGGTGCTCGCGTCGATCGTCCATACCATGGAGGTCAGGTCGTTGCTGTCGAGCCAGTTCTCGCCCCCGTCGGTGCTGTTCTGGCGGCCCCAGAGCGTCCCGTCGGAGCTGTTGCCCACGCCGTTGTCGGCCCGGACCTCGAGCCCGCTGCCGCCATTGACCGACGAGCCCCCCGGCCCGCCGTTCGACGCGCTGACCGCCTTGAACGTCCCGGCATTGGTCTCGACCGGATTGGCGGTGCCCACGAGGCCGCCCCAGGGCGTGAAGCTCTCGAAGTCCTCGACGACGTTGGCTCTGGTGCCGGTCAGGTAGGTGGCATAGGCCGCCTGCGCCCCCGACAGATTCGTCATCCCGAAGGTGTCGATCGAGATGCTCACGCTTGCCGCGCTCGCACCCTGGGCGAGCCCGGCAAGCAGGATGGCTGCGCCAAAGAGGCGCTTGGGTACTAGGTACATGCTACTCACTCCACTCGCTTGCACGGACGAGACATGAACCGGCACCGAGATGCTTTCAAATCGAATCAAACTTAACGGCAATGCCCCCAACTCGCCCCGCGTCGGGACCGAGGCATGCGCGGATACACGCAATGCGATATGCGCCATGGCGGAAACAACCTGGGGCTTATATAAACGCCCCAGCGGCCCGTCTGGAGGCCGGCCAGGCGGGTCTTGTGCCCTGCAAATGGCTCGGATTCCGCCGGGCATCCTGACACGCGCCCGTTAAGCATGTCCGCAGTTTCCGCCCGCTGGAAATGTTCCGCTAAGGACGACGGTCCGGACGGCGCCCGGATTCAGTCTCCGGAAACGCCCGCGCGCTATCGCTGGCGGGATCGGGGCGAATCGGCCGGGAACGGCCGGGACGCAACGGATCTTGCCTGAGAACGGTTTTGCGGTCAGTTTGTGTAACAGGTGGGCTTGACATGACGATCTTCGTGCGAACGGGGCTTTCGCTGGTGCTTGGCGGGTTTCTGCTGGCAGGCTGCCTGCCGGTGGAGAACGGCGTCACGGTCGCGGCGCCGCAGGCATCCGACCTGCCGGAGCCGGCGGATCCGGCGGTCTATGCCGCCCGGGCGGACGGGGACCGGATGCTGCCGGCGATCGACGTCGCCGCCTTCCATCCCGCGCTGCTGCGCAACCGGGTCGCCTATGCCACCGCGGAAGCGCCGGGCACCATCGTCATCGATACCAAGGGCCCGTTCCTCTATCTCGTGGAGCCCGAGGGCATGGCAACCCGCTACGGCATCGCCATCGGCCGCGAAGGCTTCGGATGGACCGGAACCGGCTACATCGCGCGCACGGCGCGGTGGCCGGGCTGGACGCCGCCGCCCGAGATGATCAAGCGGGATCCCTCGCTCGCCAAATGGGCCGGCGGCATGCCGGGCGGCGTGAGCAACCCGCTCGGAGCGCGCGCGCTCTACATCTACTTCGGCGGCCGCGACTCCGGCTACCGCATCCACGGCACGAACACGCCCAAGAGCATCGGCTGGGCGGCCTCCTCGGGCTGTTTCCGGATGCTGAACCAGGACGTCATCGACCTCTACGACCGCGTCGGCAAGGGTGCTAAGGTCGTGGTCATGTGAGCCCGGCCGTTCGGCCGGCCACGCTCCGCGCAACAATGCCAGGGTGACGGCGCCGGTGGATCCGGCGCCGCCCGCGTCTGCAATCGGGGATCGCTTCCGCGCGAGGACATGGATGCCGATGGCGGGCCTCGACGGCCCGGATCTGTGCGTCCCCGTCATGCGTGCTATGATCGAGCCGGCCGGGGATTCGAGGGCATGCCGATCATTCGCGACGCGGCGGGCCGGTCCGGAGCAACAGGGGGTGACCACCATGAACATCGCGAGCGGAAACGACGGCGTCTTGCGCAGCACCAAGGGACGCGGGCGTCTCTTCGACAGCATCATCGAGACCATCGGCGACACGCCCTGCGTGCGGATCAACCGGCTCGCGCCCAAGGGCGTGACGATCTACGCTAAATGCGAGTTCTTCAACCCGGCGGGCTCGGTCAAGGATCGTCTGGCGGTCAACATCATCGAGGCGGCCGAGCGCGCCGGCACGCTGAAGCCCGGCCAGACCGTGGTGGAGGCGACCTCCGGCAATACCGGGATCGGGCTGGCCATGGTCTGCGCGGCCAAGGGCTATCCGCTGGTGGTGACCATGGCCGACAGCTTCTCGATCGAGCGGCGGCAGATGATGCGCTTCCTCGGCGCGCAGGTGGTGCTGACGCCGCGGTCGCAGAAGGCTGTGGGCATGTACATGAAGGCCAAGGAACTCGCGGATGCGAACGGCTGGTTCCTCGCCCGCCAGTTCGAGACCGAGGCGAATGCCGACATCCACGAGAGCACCACGGCGCAGGAGATCATCGGCGATTTCGCCGGGTCGAGGCTGGACTATTTCGTGACCGGCTACGGCACCGGCGGCACGGTGTCGGGCGTGGGACGGGTTCTCAAGAAACACTGGCCCGAGGCGAAGATCATCCTCTCCGAGCCGGAGAACGCGCAGCTCGTCGGCTCGGGCCAGCCGCAGGAACGCATGGCCGACCACGGCCCGGCCAAGGGTCACCCGGCCTGGGAGCCGCATCCCATCCAGGGATGGACGCCGGATTTCATTCCCCATGTCCTGCAGGAGGCGATCGACGGCGGCTATTATGACGAGCTGATCCCGATCGCCGGGGCGGAAGGCATCCGCTGGGCGCGCGAGCTCGCGGCGCAGGAGGGGATTCTCACCGGCGTTTCCGGCGGCTCGACCTTCGGGGTGGCGATGGAGGTCGCGAAGAAGGCGAAGGACGGCAGCGTGATCCTCTGCATGCTGCCCGATACCGGCGAGCGCTACCTGTCGACGCCGCTCTTCGAGCCCTTCGCCGCCGACATGAGCGAGGCGGAACTCGCCATCTCGCATTCGACGCCCGGCTATCACATGCCATGACGGGGCCGGCGCCGGTGCGGTGCCGCCTCCGGCCGCTGATCGTGCTCGCGCTGCTGCTCGCGGCGCCGATGGCCTCGGCCTGCGGCGTCGAGAGCGATTGTCGGGTGGGCGCGCGCAGCTACCGGCTGATGCTGCCCGAGGGCCGGGACGAGAGCACGCCGACCGGCGCGCTCTTCTTCCTGCACGGCTATCGCGGGACGAGCGAAGCCGTGATGGCGAATGCGGGGCTGCGGGACCTGGCCGAAGATCTGGGCATCGCCTTCGTGGCGCTGCAGGCCGATGGCGACGAATGGAACGCGCCGGGCGCGCCGGCGCAGGATCGACCGATGAACGCGGACGAGGTCGCCTATCTCGATGCGGTGGTCGAGGATGTCGGCCGGCGGATCGCGCTCGACCGCGACCGGATGCTGGTCGCGGGCTTCTCCTCGGGCGCCATGATGGTCTGGGGCCTCGCCTGTGCGCGGGGAGACGCCTTCGCCGGCTATGTTCCGGTTTCGGGAACCTTCTGGGCGCCGATCCCCGAGGATTGTCCCGCCGCGCCGCTGAACCTCATCCACTACCACGGCACCGCGGACGAGGTCGTGCCGCTGGCGGGCCGCGCGATCGGGGAGGCCAGGCAGGGCGACGTGCCGGCGGCGATCGAGATGCTGGCGGCAGCCGGCGGCTACGGCCCGCCCGAGCCGGTGGCGGCCGAGGGTCTGGACTGCATGCGGCGGGTCGACCCCGGCGGGTATCTGCTGGAGCTCTGCCTCTTCGACGGCGGCCACAGCCTGAACCCTGCCTTCATCGGGCGCGCCTGGGACCTGCTGGTCGGGCCGCCTCGCTGAGCGCCACCGGGGAAAAGGCGGAGCCGCCGGGGGCGTGCGCGCGCGCACAAGCTGCAACGCGTTGATTTCGTGTGTATATTCCTGCCGTTAACTTTTGGTCCCTTCGCGCGCGCGCCCAAGGACCGCGGTCTGCCCTATCGGGCGAGGCGCAGGAGCGCGCCGCCGAGCAGGGTGACCATGGTCGAGGCCACCTTGGCGAGGTCGAGCCGCTCGCCGAGCAGGAAGACGCCGATCAGCAGCGCAAAGACGATGCTCGTTTCGCGAAGCGCGGTCACCAGCGCGATGGGCGCCTGGGTGAAGGCCCAGATCACCATGGAATAGGCGACGAAGGAGGCGCCGCCGCCGAGGATCATCGCGCGCTTGCCGCGTCGGAAGACCTGCGTGAGCAGGCCGGGCCGGGTGAGCGCCATCAGGCTCGCGAAGACGGCGGCATTGCCGATCGAGGCCCAGCCGAAATACCCCAGTGCGGTGCCCGCCAGCCGCGCGCCGGTGCCGTCGACCAGCGAATAGGCGGCGATGAAGCCGCCGGTGGCCAGGGCGAGCAGGGCAGCATGGCGGTTGCGCAGACCGTCACGCTGGCGAACGAGGCTCATGCTCATGATGCCGGCGCCGATGGTCAGGACGCCGAGGAGTTCGAGCGGCGCGAGATGGACGCCGAGAAAGGCGACCGAGATGCCGGCGACGAGCAGCGGCGCGGTGCCGCGGGCGATGGGATAGACCTGGGTCAGGTCGCCGATCCGGTAGGACATCATCAGGAAGAGCTGGTAGCCGGTATGCAGGAGCAGCCCCGCCAGCAGCCAGGGCCAGCTCTCCGGCGCCGGGAAGGGCACGAAGGGCAGCACGACGAGCGCGATGGGCACATGGCCGAGCACGACCGCGGTCATGCCGAGATGCTTGTCCGCGCCCTGCTTGACGAGCGCGTTCCAGGCGGCATGGAGGAGGGCGGCCGCGATGACGGCGAGGAATACGGGCGTGGACAAGGGCGGACGGCCTTCGCGGAACGGGCGGGCAGCATCCGATGCGCGGCGGGGAATGTCGAGGCCGAACCCGGCCCTGCGTGGACCCGGGACCCGGATGCGGGGAAGGGCGCGCCTTCAGGCGGCGAGCTCGTCGATCCAGACCCGGAAGCCGCTCAGGGTATTGGGCCCGAAGGTGTGCGTGAGCGGCACGTCGGCCGCGTCGCGGCCCCGCGCGATCAGCACCCGGCCCCGGCGCGGCGCATTGTTGCGCGGATCGAAGGCCCACCAGCGCCCGCCGAGATAGACCTCCATCCAGGCGGCGAAATCCATCGGCTCATAGGGCGGCGGCAGGCCGATGTCGCTGATGTAGCCGGTGCAGTAGCGGGCGGGGATGTTCATGCAGCGGCAGAAGGCAACCGCGAGATGGGTGAAGTCGCGGCAGACCCCGCGCCCCTCGGCATAGGTCTCGGCGGCGGTGCGGGTGGGCCGGGAATGCTCGTAGCCGAAGCGCACGTGGTCATGGACGAAGTCGCAGATCGCCTGGACCCGGCCCCAGCCCGAGGGCCCGTGCTCGAAGAGCCGCCAGGCCTCGCCGGAGAGCAGGTCGGTCTCGCAATACCGGCTGGCGAGCAGGTAGCCCAGCGTCGCGGCGGGCAGGTCCTCCACCGGGTGCTGGATCGCCGTAAGATCCACCGGATCGGTCTCGCCGTCGTCGAGGATCACCCCGTCGGTGCGCAGCACGAAGCGTCCCCGCGGGCCCACAAGCCGGCAGCACCAGTTCCCGAAGAGGTCGCGATAGCTCTCGATCGGCACCGGCGGATCGGTGACCAGCCGATCGGGGCGCTCGAGATAACCGACACGGGAATAATGCACGTTCAGGAGCACGATCATCGGCGTGTCCTTCGGCAGCTCGTAGGTCAGTTCGCAGCCCAGCCCGATCCGCATGCCATCCCCCTGTTTCCGCCACGCGAGCCCGCCCGCCCGGCGCATCCGGGCGGCGGATTGTTACCGCGATCCGTCCGGCCACGCGGCGGCGTCAGTCCTCCATGGCCTCCAGTTCGTCGATGAGGCCCGCGATGACGCCGAGGCCCTTGTCCCAGAAGGCGGGATCGGAGGCGTCGAGGCCGAAGGGTGCGAGAAGCTCCTTGTGGTGGCGCGACCCGCCGGCCTTCAGCATCTCGAAATAGCGATCCGCGAAGCCCGGCTCGCCCTCGCGATAGACCGCATAGAGCGCGTTCACCAGCCCGTCGCCGAAGGCATAGGCATAGACGTAGAAGGGCGAATGGATGAAATGCGGGATATAGGACCAGAAGGTCTCGTAGCCCTCCATGAAGTCGAAGACCGGCCCCAGGCTCTCGGTCTGCACGCTCATCCAGAGCGCGTTGATGTCCGCGGGCGTGAGCTCGCCCTTGCGGCGTTCGGCGTGGAGCCTGCTCTCGAAGTCGTAGAAGGCGATCTGGCGCACCACCGTGTTGATCATGTCCTCGGTCTTGGAGGCGAGCAGGATCTTGCGCGCGGCCCGATCGGGCGCGGCGTCGAGCAGCTTCTGGAAGGTCAGCATCTCGCCGAAGACCGAGGCGGTTTCCGCCAGGGTCAGCGGCGTTGAGGAGAGGAGCTCGCCCTGGCCGGCGGCGAGCACCTGATGCACGCCGTGCCCGAGCTCGTGGGCCAGCGTCATCACGTCGCGCTGCTTGCCGAGGTAGTTGAGCAGCACATAAGGGTGCACTTCGGTGATCGTGGGATGGGCGAAGGCGCCCGGGCTCTTGCCCGGCTTGACCGGGGCGTCGATCCAGCCGCGCTCGAAGAAGGGCGCGGCGATCTCGGCCATCCTCGGGTCGAAGCCGGCATAGGCGTCGAGCACGGTGGCCTTGGCGTCCTCCCAGCCGATCTTGCGCTCGTCGTCGCGCGGCAGCGGCGCGTTGCGGTCCCAGATCTCGAGCCGCTCGAGGCCGAGCCATTTCGCCTTGAGCGCGTAGTAGCGGTGCGAGAGCTTCGGATAGGCGGCCACGACCGCGTTCCTGAGGGCCTCGACCACCTCCGGCTCGACGTCGTTGGCGAGGTGGCGCGCGGATTGCGGCGCGGGCAGCTTGCGCCACCGGTCCTCGATCTCCTTCTCCTTGGCGAGCGTGTTGGTGATGCGTGCGAAGAGCGGCTGGTTGGCGCGAAAGACCGCGGCGAGCGCCTCGGCGCCGGCCTGGCGCCGGCTGCGGTCCTGCTCGCTGAGCAGGTTGAGCGTGGCCTCGAGCGACAGGGCCTGGCCTTCGACGTCAAATGTCATCCCGGCCAATGTCTCGTCGAAGAGGCGGTTCCAGGCCGCGGCGCCGACCACGGACTGGTCGTGCAGGAATTTCTCCAGCTCGTCGGAAAGCTGGTAGGGCTTCATCTTGCGGATGCGGTCGAGGATCGGGCGGTAGCGGGCGAGATCGGCGTTCTCCGCGAGGCGGGCGTCGAGTGCGGCATCCTCGACGCGGTTGAGCTCGAGCGCGAAGAAGACGAGCGGCGCCGAGAGGTCGGTGATGCGGCCCTGCATGTCGCCGAAGAACTTGCCGCGCCCGGCATCGGTGGTGTTCTGGAAGTACCGGAGCCCGGCATAGCTCATGATCCGGCCGGAGACGGTCTGGATGCGCTCGTAGCGGCGGATCGCCGCCAGCAGTCCGGCGGCGTCGAGATCGGCGAGCCGGCCCTCGTAATCGGCGGCGAAGGCGGCGCATTCGGCGGCGAGCCAGTCGAGGTCGCGGGCGATCTCCGGCGCGTCGGGCGCGGCATAGAGGTCGCCAAGGTCCCATTCGGGCAGGGCGCCGAGCGCCTCGGCGGCATCGGGCTCGCGGGCGTCTTGGGCGGAGGTGGCGGGCATGGAGGCTCCTCGGTTCGGGTCCGGGCTGAGATAGGCGCTCGCGCCGCCGCTGTCGAGGCGGCGACCGGCAGCCCCCGAGGTCACATTCCGTCGATGATCGCGACCGTGCATTTCGCGGCGCCGAGGCGGATCGCCTTGACCGGGGCGTAATCGGGATCCTCGGCGAAGGCGCGCGCCGCGGCCATGTCGGGAAAGCGGATCACCACGAGGCGGGTGGGGGACCAGAGCTCGCTCTCGAGGGTCTCCAGGGCGCCGCCGCGGGCGAGATATTCGCCGCCGTGCTTCTCGGCGAGCGGCCTGGCGAGCGCCTTGTAGCGGTCATAGGCGACGGTGTCGTGGATTTGCGTGTCGACGATCAGATAGGCGGGCACGGGCGGCCTCCTCATTGCAGTTTCCGAGGGGGATCACGAGGCTAGCGCGACGTCCGGCCGGCGGCCAGACCGCGACGGCCTGATCGGGCCGAGCCCCTAGTGTCTGAATCCCAATGCCGTCAGCGCGCGGCGCAGGTCGCTGCGGATCTTCTCGTCCCGGAAGGGGAACGCCGCGAAGAACGCCTCGATCGAGGCGTCCTTGCGGCGCGCGAAGCTCTGTTCGGCCCAGTAGCGCGCCTCCATCGGCTTGCCGGCGATCTCGTTGATCGCCGCGGCCACCGCGCAGATCAGATAATGGGCGCCGGGCGTGCGGGCGCCCTGGCTCGACCAGCGCGCGGCCTCCTCGAGGTCGCCGAGGTGGAGCTGGGCGAGACCGGTCGTGGATTTCATGGCGTAGAGGAACGGGTCGAGCGGGCTCAGCGTGATCGCCCTGGAGAGATTGGCCAGCGCGGCGGCGCCCTCGCCGGCCATGATGTCCGCCCAGCCATGGGCATAGAAGCCCTGCGCGAAGCTCGGGCTCAGGCTCAGCGACCGTTCCAGCCAGGCCTGGCCGGCGGCCGGATCGCCGCGCAGCCAATGGGCGCGCCCGAAGTTGAAATTGCCGAAGGGATCCATGGGGTCGAGGGAAACGGAGCGCTCGGCATGGCGGCGGGCGTTCTCGATATCCGCGGCGCGGTCCGATCCGTAGCGGAGGAAGGCCGACTGGAAGCTCGTGAAGGACCGCGCCGCATGCGCGCGGGCGAAGAGTGGGTCGAGCTCGGTCGCCCGGGCGAAATGTCCGGCCGCCAGGTCGTTGTCGGCCCGGTTGAACCGGTACATGTGCTGCAGCCCGAGGTGGTAGCAGCTCCAGGCGTCGAGCGATTCCGGGCTGAGCAGCCGCGCCATCTGCGCCTCGTGCTGCGGGACATGGAGCTCGAGCGCGGAGGTGACCAGGATCACGATCTCTTCGCGGATGCCGTGGACGTCGTCGATGCTGCCGCTCAGGCGGTCGCCCCAGATCACGTGGCCCGTGCTGCATTCGGCCAGCTCCACCGTGATCGCGAGATCGCCGTCGAAAAGCTCGACATCGCCCGTCAGCAGGTATTTCGCGCCGAGCGCCTCGCCGATCGCGGCGTAATCCCGTTCGGTTTCGCGGAAGCGGAAGCTGGAGCCGCGCGCGATCACCTTCAGCCAGCGCAGGCGCGAGAGGCTCGCGATCAGCTCGCTCGGGATCGCGTCCGCGATGGCCGAATAACTCTCCGAGCCCCCGATCAGCGTGAAGGGCAGCACCGCCACCGTCGGCCGCTGGCCGGTTTCGCCCGTCGCGGCGAGGGTCACCGGCTCTTCGGTGTCCCGGACCTGGGCCGTGGCGCGGACGGTCCGGGAGGCGACGAAGCGAAAACCCCGCCCGTGCACGGTGCGGATGTATCGCTGCTCGCTCCCGCTGTCGCCGAGCGCCTTGCGCGCCGTCTTGAGCACGGTCGAGATCGCGGCGTCGGAGACGATCCGCCCGTCCCAGAGCTTTTCGACCAGCTCGTCCTTGCCGATCAGGCGGTCCGAATTCTCGACGAGGTAGCAGAGCATCGCGAAGGCGCGGGGCTCGACCGCGATCGCCTCGCCGCCGCGCAGAAGCTCTCCGAGATCGAGATCGAGCGTAAAATCGTCGAACCGGTACTGCATCTTCGGCACCTTGGCAGAACTCAGGAGTTCAACAGGAAACTCTCAGACCCTTCTCAAGCAGGCAAGCGCCCTTTGTCCTATCCCGTATACAGCGCCGGACGATCCGGCAGTCGGGAGACGGAACCATGACACTGCACGCACACGATCGCATCCAGCCGGCCGACACCGAGCTCGTCGCATTCTGGAACGAGGTCCTCGCGCCGAAATTCGTCCGGTACCGCCACATCCTCGTCGGCGGCCTCTCGCGGCACAGCGCCGCCGTGATGCCGGCGCTCGACATCGCGCCGGGCGATTCCGCGCTCGATGTCGGATGCGGCTTCGGCGACACGGCGGTCGAGATCGCCGGCCGGGTCGGGCCCGAGGGCGCGGTCCTGGGCATCGATTGCTGCGACGCCTTCCTCGATCAGGCCCGAAGCCTTGCGGAAGCGGGCAGCGCTGCCAACGTCCGCTTCGAGCGGGGCGATGCCGAGATCGGGCTGGAGGAAGGCGTCCATGACTTCGTGTTCTCGCGCTTCGGGACGATGTTCTTCGCCAACCCGGTCCGGGGGCTGCGCTCGATGCGCAAGGCCCTGAAGCCCGGCGGCCGGATCGCCCATATCGTCTGGCGCCGGCGCGAGGACAATCCCTGGGTGAACGCGCCCCATGCGGTGCTGCGGAAGTTCCTGCCGGCGCCGGGCGAGGACGCCCGGACCTGCGGCCCGGGGCCGTTCTCGATGGCGAGCGAGGAGGTGACGCGCGCCCAGATGGCGGCGGCCGGCTTCACCGACATCGCCTTCCGGCGGATCGACGCCAAGGTGATGGTGGGACGCGACATCGAGGATGCCATCGGCTTCCAGCTCGCCATCGGCCCGGCGGGCGAGACCTTCCGCGCGGCCGGTCCGCGCGCCGAGGCGATGCGCCCGGAGATCGACCGGGCGCTGGCCGAGCTCTTCGCCGGCGTCGAGCGGACGCAGGAGGGGTTCTGGATGGAGAGCTCCTCCTGGCTGATCACCGCCCGCGCCCCGGAATGACGCGGCCCTGAGAATGCCGCGGGACCGGTGCCGCGCCCTGGCACTGCCTCCCGCCCCCGCCCTGATCCTGGCGACAGGACCAGCCGGAAGCGGCGCGCCGCCGCCGCTCCGAAACCCTCACGACCAACCCCGAACCCAAAGGACCAGAACCATGACCTTCGAGACGAAAATCTCCGGCACCCCCGTCGACAACGGCGTCGACACCGCCTCGCTGATCGGCGCCCGCGCCGCCTTCGAACAGGCGCCCGAAGCCGCGAGCTTCACCTTCCGCAGCAGCTGCGACTGGATCACCGGCACGCAGAACCGCAACACGCTGAACGGCTACTTCGGCCTCGGCCAGGAGCATGCCCGCAAGCAGACCTTCACGATCGCTTCCGATCATCCCGAGGTCTTCCATGCCGCCGACACCGCGCCGACCCCGCCGGAGATCCTGCTCTCGGCACTCGCCAGCTGCCTGACGGGGGGCCTCGCCGCCGTCGCCCAGCATCGCGGGATCAAGCTCCACGCGGCGCGCGCCATCGTCGAGGGCGACATCGACGTCCGCGGCATCCTCGGCATGGATCCGGACATCCGCAACGGCTTCTCGGCGATCCGGGTCAGGTTCGAGATCAGCGCCGACGCCTCCGACGCGGAGATCGCCGCGCTGGTCGCCCAGTCCCAGAAGCGGTCGGCGGTCTTCGACATGCTGACCAACCCGACCAACGTCGTGGTCGAGGTCGCCTGATCGCGACGCCGGCAAGGAGTGGCTTTCCATGAAACGGATCCAGACGATCGTCATCGGCGCTGGCCAGGCCGGCCTCGCGATGAGCCACTGCCTGTCGGAGCGCGGTATCGCCCATGTGGTGGTCGAGCGCGGAGAGGTCGCGAATTCCTGGCGCCACGAACGCTGGGACAGCCTGCGGCTTCTCACCCCCAACTGGCAAAGCCGGCTGCCCGGCTTTGCCTATGCCGGGCCGGACCCCGACGGCTTCATGAGCCTGCCGCAGGTCGTCCGCCACCTTTCCGATTATGCACGCGCCAGCCGTGCGCCGGTCGAGGAACGCACCCGCGTCACCTCGGTCACGATCGACGGAGGCGGCTATCGCGTCGCCACCGACCGCGGTGACTGGGCCTGCCGGTCGCTGGTCATCGCCTCGGGCGCCTGCAACCTCGCCAGCGTGCCCGCCTGCGCCGCCGGCCTGCCCGATGGCATCGCCCAGCTCACGCCGCTAGAGTACCGCGGCCCGGCCCAGCTGGCGGCCGGCGGCGTCCTGATCGTCGGCGCCTCGGCGACCGGGGTGCAGCTCGCCGCCGAGATTCGCGCGGCCGGCCATGCGGTGACCCTGGCGGCGGGCGAGCATGTCCGCATGCCGCGGCACTACCGCGGCCGCGACATCCAGTGGTGGATGGACCGCGCCGGCATCCACGACGCCGGTCACGACGCGGTCGACGACCCGGAGCGCGTGCGCCGGCTTCCCTCGGCGCAGCTCGCCGGAACCTCGGAGCGACGGTTCTTCGATCTCAATTCCCTCCAGGACGCGGGCGTGGAGATCGTCGGGCGGCTCTCGGCGATCCGCGACGGCCAGGCGCTCTTTTCCGGAGCGCTCGCCAATTGCTGCGCCCTCTCGGACCTGAAGATGAACCGCCTGCTCGCGACGCTTGACGAATGGGCGGAGCGGGCGCAGCCTGAAGGGCTGCAGAGCATCGAGCGCTTCGCGCCGACGCGGGTCCCGAACCCGCCGAGGCTGACCCAGGATCTGACCCGGGGGAAGTTCCGGACCGTGATCTGGGCGACGGGCTTCCGGCCCGACCACGGCTGGCTTCATGCGCCGGTCTTCGACCGCAAGGGCCGTCTCGCCCATCGCGAAGGCGTGGTCGCGCCGGGCCTCTATGCGCTCGGCCTGCCATTCCTGCGCCGCCGCAACTCGGCGCTGATCGACGGGGTAGGGGCGGACGCCGCCCATCTCGCAGACCACATCGCCGGAACCCGCGGCCGGTTGGCCGCCTGAAAGGAGCTACGACCATGAATGCCACCAGAACCGCGAATGTCCTGCCCGCCGAAGAGGCCGGCGACGACGACCGCGACGCCTTCATCCGGCACGCCCAGAACCGGGTGATCGAGCGGATCCGGGAGGACGTCGAGGCGGCGCGCAGCACGATCGTTGCCGTCGGCGAGATCGGCGAGGGCCTCGCCTGCCACGTCCGGCAGGGGAAATACACGGCGACGCTCGACTTCGGCCCGGGAATGGGCGGGAACAGCGAAGGGCCCTCGCCCGGATTTCATGCCCGTGCGGCGGTCTGCGGCTGCGTGGCGATGGGCGTGAAGATGCTCGCGGCCCGCGAGGGACTGGCATTCCGCAAGGTCACCGTCACGGTCGAGACCGACTTCGACGACGCGGCCCTGTTCGGCCTGAGCCCTTCGACCGCGGCGCCGACGGAGACCCGGGTCGCCATCGTGATCGAGAGCGACGAGGAGGAAGCGCGGATCCGCGCGCTGGTGGACCGCGCGCTCGAGATGGACCCCTGGTACCTGGCGCTGCGCGACGCGCAACGCGTCCGCCCCGCCCTGTCGGTATCGCCCGGGCCGTGACCGGCGCCCCGACTCACGCCGGTTCGAGGTGGGTTTTCGACTGGAATTTGGATAATCTGTGTAATAACAATGAATTACATAGCGTCTCATCGTGAAACGCTTCCCATGGCCGGCCGCCGGAAGCACGAGACCAGCGGCCGCGCGGGCGCATTGGCCCCCGGCCCGAGCCTCGGGCCGGGTAAAAAGGCCGCGCCCCGCGCGGCCCGCATCACATGCCCCCGGACCGAAAAGGCGAGGCGCCGGTGGCGCGTCGCCCGGTCCGGTCGCCCGAAGGCGCAAGCCGCAGGGCGAGGGGCGTGCAGCTTCACCATTGGTTGAGGATCGGGACGGGACGGCCCTGGACGGTGCGCAAGGCGCGCCGGCCCCCGGCAGGGCCGGCGCGGCCCGATCGACACCTGTCGATCGGGCAGGGGAACTTCGGCCTGCGTGGGATGAGAGCCGCTGGCGTGGGCCGCCGGCGTGCCTCGCTCGGAGCGAGGCCCAATCACCGCTTCGCGGCGTAGTAGGACACGCGCCGCTCCAGATGGGCGAGCAGCTCCGACAGCGCGAAGGCCATCGCGAAGAGCACGAGCAGCACCGCCCAGAAATGCGACATCAGGAAGTTGGAGGAATAGAGCTCGAACAGCGCCCCGAACCCGACGACCGAGATCAGCAGCTGGCCGATGATCACGCCCTTGACGCCCCGGATCACGCCGATCCGCACGCCGCCCAGGATCTCGGGCAGCGCGGCCCAGAAATAGACCTTGTAGAAGGCGTCGAGGGGCGAGGCGCCGAAGCTGCGCGCCATCTCCACCAGGGACCGGTCGATCTGCTTCACGCCGGCGCGGGAGTTCAGGATGATGATCCAGATGGCGAAGAGCGTCGTGGTGATGACGATCGATTTCATCCCGAAGCCGAAGAGCACCATCAGCACCGGCACCAGCGCCGTCAGCGGTGCGCTGAGGAACATGTTCACCCAGGGCAACAGCATCTCGTCCACGAGACGGCTCTTGCCCATCAGGATGCCCACGGGGATGCCGATCGCCACTGCCGCGAGGATGCCTGCGAGAAACGCGACGACGGTCTCCTGCAGGGCGTTCTGGAAGGCGGGCGTGCCGATGATCTGGAATAGCGTCTGCAGGACCTCGCTGAGCGGCGGGATGAAGAAGGTGAGGCCCGAGCGCCCGACGATCTCCCAGAGGACCGCCCAGAGGACGAGCGAGGACATGGCCGGCAAGCGGTAGCCGTGGATCGTCATGGCCGTCCTACTCCACGTAGCGGCGCAGCGAGGCCCAAATCTCGTCGACGATGTCGAGATATTCGGGATCGCGGCGGATCTGGTCGGCGCCCTTGTTGCGGAAGCCCCCGGGGCGGATGATCTCCGAGACCCGGCTCGGCCGGGGCAGGAGGATCGCGATCTGGTCGGAGACGTAGACCGCCTCCTCGATCGAATGGGTCACGAAGATGAAGGTCTTGGCTTCCCGCTGCACCAGCGAGAGCAGGTCCTCCTGGAACTTGCGGCGCGTCTGCTCGTCCACCGCCGAGAAGGGCTCGTCCATGAGCAGCACCTGCGCATCGACCGAGAGGGCGCGGGCGAGCCCGACCCTCTGGCGCATGCCCCCCGAGAGCTCGTGCGGATAGCTGGCCTCGAAGCCGGCGAGCCCGACGTTGCGGATGTATCCCTCGGCGATCGCCTCGCGTTCGGACCGCGCGATGCCGCGGAGCTCGAGGCCGAAGGCGACGTTGCGCAGGACGTTCGCCCAGGGCAGCAGCGCGAAGTCCTGGAAGACGAAGGCCCGGTCGGGACCCGGACCGGTGACGGCCTTGCCGTTGACCTCGACCTCGCCGGAGGTCGGCTCGAGCAGCCCCGCGATGATCTTGAGCAGGGTGGTCTTGCCGCAGCCCGAAGGGCCGAGCAGGGAGGTCAGCTGCCCGCGCGGGAAGTCCAGCGACAGGTTCCGCAGCGCCTCGACCGCGCCATAGTTCTTGGAGATGCGGCGCGCGGTGACCGCGATCTCCGATGCGGGCGTTCTCACGGGATGTGCCCTAGGTATCTGAGGCATAGCCACGGTTGTTTCCTTCGAACAGGAAGTCTTCGAGCCGCTCGAGAAGGTTCAGGAACAGGACCGCGAGCACGATGATGGAGAAGATCGCCGCGTACATGCTCGGATAATCGGCAATGGACCGGCTGTAGCTGATGATGTCGCCGACGCCCGTCGGCGTGATCTTCAGCTCGGCGAGCACCGCCCCGATGAACCCGGCGGACACCCCGAGCCGCAGGCCGGAGAAGATGATCGGCGATGCGGCCGGCAGGATGATCTTGAGCACGATGTCGCGCTCGCTGCCGAGGAACGAGCGCCCCATTTCCTTGAGCGAGGTGGGCGTGTTGCGCACCGCGCCGCTGGTATTGAGGACGATCACCGGCATGGCCATGATGCAGACCACGAAGACCTTCGAGGTCAGCCCGATCCCGTAGACCATCACCAGAAGCGGGATCAGCGCCGCCAGCGGGGCGGCCTGCATCACGATGAAGATGGGCGAGAACAGCCAGTCGAACCAGCTGCTCAGGCCGATCCAGAGCCCCAGCCCGATCCCGAGCGCGGCCGAGATGGCGATGCCCACCAGCAGGGGCTTCAGCGTCTCGCCGAAGGCCACGAACAGGGTGCCGTCGAGGACCATGCGCAGGAGCGCCGACATGGTCTCGAGGAAGGTCGGGAAGGCGTAGCTGACGGGGATCATCCCCGCGATCTGCCAGGCGCCGAACACCAACCCGGCCGAGAGGAGCGTCAGCATCAGCGAGCGTTGCGGCATCATGCGCGGTTCCCGTCGGCGAGCCTGAGCGGCCCGGTCACCGGAGGGTCGGCCGATGACCCGGTCGCTCCCGGCTCAGTTCATCGCGGCGTCGAGCGGCGCGAGGTACCAGAAGTCCTCGATGTTCAGCGTCGAGGGATCCCCGTCGAGCTGGCCGGCGGCCGAATACCATTCCATGTCCGCCATGGCCGCCTTCCGGCCGCCGCCATCGGGGTCGTAGAGCCCACCGGCCACCGCCTCGGCGTAGAACTGGTCGATGCCGTCGCGCAGCTCCTGGGGCAGCTGGCCGATCGGCCCGTCCGGATCGGTCTCGCGGCTGATGATCGTCGGATCCGCCGACATGTCCTGCCAGACGCTGACCAGCGCCTTGACGAAGATGTCGACCGCTTCCTCGTTGTTCTTGATCCAGTCGAGATTGGCGAAGAGCGCCTCGTCGCTGGCATCGACCTCGAACATGGGCAGGACGTTGAACTTGTCGGGTTCCTGCGCCATGATCTTGTTCTTGTTGGCAAGATCCAGGATCGTCGCGTCGGCCTGGCCGGCGATCAGCGCCACGACCCGGTTCTCGGACCCGGGCAGGTAGGAGCGCTCGCCGAACTTGATGCCGACCCGGTCCTCGATGACATTGGCGATCGAGTCGGTTCCGCCGCCGCGCGAATGCAACAGGATCGGCTCGCCGTCGAGATCCTTGAGATCACTGTATTTCTTCGAGGTGACCGGGAAGAACTTCAGCTTGGAGAGCTGGAAGACGATGCGCAGCGGCGCCTTGGAGCGCTGCATTGCGGCATAGGGCGTGCCGAAGCCGATATCCATCTGGCCGCTCAGCACCGCCTGGATCGCCAGTTCCTCGTCCGCGAAGGCGGTCCATTCATAGTCGAGGCCGTTGGCCTTCGCGCGATCGAGCGCCACGAAGAAGGCCGCCATCTCCGGCGAGGGCGTCTCGGCGAGGGCGATGCGTATCGTGTCGGCCGCCGCGGCCGACGCGGCCATCCCGAGGGCCAGCGCGGCTCCCGCGATCTTCATGATCTGGTGTTTCATTTTTCTCCTCCCAGAGATTGCTTGGTTTCTTGGGCTTGTGCTCACGGCCCCGACTTCGCGCGGTTTCGACCGTCCGTGTTCGACCGCCTCCTTCAGACCTCCCCGAAGAGCCGTGCGGAGACGGATCCGATATGCCGGCGCATGGCGTCCTGCGCCGCCGCAGGGTCCCGCGCCTCGATCGCGGCGGCGATCCGGTCGTGCTCGGCGAAGCTGGGATGCTCCGCCGGCGGGCGGTCCGAGACGCGGATGACCGCGTCCCAGGCCACGGCGCGCCGGACCTGATTGAGCTGGTCGAACAGGGAAAGCAGGAGGATGTTGTCCGTCGCTTCCGCGATCGCGCGGTGAAGCGCATCGTCCTGGGCCTCGTAGGCCCGCCAGCTCAGCGCGGTCCTGGCGCGATCCTGCGCGCGCCTTATGCCGACGATCGCCGCCTGGGAGGCGTTGATCGCCGCCTCGCGTGCGATGGCGGGCTCGATGCAGAGGCGCGCCCGCATCATGCGCACCGGCGTGAGGCTTCGGCTGAGCATGTCGAGCCCGCCCGCCGGCCGGCCATTGGCATGGCCCGCGACGAAGGTGCCCTTGCCGACGTGCCGCCAGATCGCCCCCTCCCGCTCCAGCGCGTCGAGCGCCTTGCGCAGGGTGGCGCGGCTGATCCCGAGGCTGACGATGAGCTCGCGCTCCGGGGGCAGCCGGTCCCCGGGGGCGTAGGGACGGTCGGCGATCAGCGCCCGCAGGGCCGAGACGGCGTCAAGGCGTTCTGCGGGTGCCGGTCGTGTCAGCGCATCCATGGTCCGGCCATTGGTCAACCAATTTCGATCTTTGAAGCCATTATGGGCCACATCAATCGCGATTGGAAACCAAATCTCCCCGCATCCGGCAATTGGTGGCGATTGATCCGCTCCGGGTGGCGGTGTAGGGGTAACTGAGAAGCTAGGAAGCCGGAGGGGCCGAGATGTCGAAGTTTGCAATCGCAACGCCACCTGTCGTGGCCCTTCCCGTGGCCGGAAGCGACGCGCTCTTTCCGGTGCGGCGCGTCTATTGCATCGGCCGCAACTACGCCGCCCATGCTATCGAGATGGGGCACGATCCCGACCGGGAGGCGCCGTTCTTCTTCCAGAAGAACCCCGACAATCTCGATGCTTCCGGCGAGTTCCCCTATCCGCCGAAATCCTCGGACGTCCATCACGAGGTGGAGATCGCGGTCATGCTGAAGTCGGGCGGCAGCGACATCCCGCTCGACGAGGCGCTCAACCATGTCTTCGGCTATGCGCTCTCGCTCGACATGACGCGGCGCGACCTGCAGGGCGAGATGAAGAAGCAGGGCCGGCCCTGGGAGATCGGAAAGGCCTTCGAGCGCTCCGCGCCGGTCGGCCCGGTGCACCCCGTCTCGGAGGTCGGCCATCCGGACCACGGGCGGATCACGCTCAAGGTGAACGGCGAGCTGCGCCAGGAGGGCGACCTCAACCAGATGATCTGGAAGGTCCCGGAGATGATCTCCTACCTGTCGGAGTTCTTCGAACTCGCTCCCGGCGACGTCATCATGTCCGGCACCCCCTCCGGCGTCGGTCCCGTGAACAGGGGCGACCGGATGGAGATCGAGGTCGAGGGGCTGGGAGGCATGACCGTATCGGTCGTGTAAGTCGCGGGTTCCATGCACGGGCGGCAGGATCCCCGCCCGGAAAGAATGCGGCAACGGAGCTGTCCGGCATTGCCATTCAAACCTGAGGAAAGAACTCAGGTTGACATATCCGAGTGATTCACTCAGTTTTGCGTCACTGTCCCTGCGGGCCTTCGAATCGGAGCGCGGGGAAGCGCTGGGCATTCGCACGGAGGCACGCGACGTGAAACTGCCGACCGCCACCGGACTGGTGACGAGCGCGCCATGAACGCCATCCGTCCTCCCCGCGGCGGCGCTGCGGTCGGTCATGTCGCCGAGCTCGACGCGGTGGCGGCCGGCGCCGTGCTCTGCCTGCGGCGCTGGTGCGACGGGCCCGCGGCGCAGGCGCGGCTGCGCGACGATTTCGCCGCGGCGCTGGGCCCGGAAGCCGGTCGAAGCGCGCTATGCGCCTTCGAGGCGCTCTGCGACCTCTGCGTCCGCCATGGCCGGCGCCCGCTGATGCGGCATCATGTCGCCTGCGAATGCATCGGTGCCGACGAGGCCTGTTTCGCCAATTTCATCTCCCTGGCCAGCGAGGGGGACCGCGAGGATGCCATGCTCGTCGCGACGATCCTCGTCCGCGCCGATGTCGCGATCTGTCTCCTGGCCCATGCCGAGGCCTTCGGGCTCGCGCTCAGGCGCATGGCGCTCAGGGTGCGGCCGACGCAAGCCCCGCCATCATCTCCAAAGATCCTCCACTAGGGAAAAGGAACGCCATCCGATGAAGTCCTGTGCAATCACCACCTGCGCGCTTGCCCTCGGGGTCGGGCTCGCGACGGAAGGCAATGCCGAAGTCAGCCGGACGGCGATCCTCCAGACCTATGCCGACATCGCCGCGGCGGAATATGCCGACAGCCTGGGCGCGGCCCGGGACCTAAAGGCCGCGGTGGACGCGTTGATCGCGGAGCCCTCGGAGGCGACGCTGGCGGGCGCCCGGGAGGCCTGGCTCGCTGCCCGCGTGCCGTACCAGCAGACCGAAGTCTTCCGCTTCGGCAATGCCATCGTCGACGACTGGGAGGGCAAGGTAAACGCCTGGCCGCTCGACGAGGGGCTGATCGATTATGTCGATGCCTCCTACGGCGGACCGACCGATGCCAACGAACTCGCCGCCCTGAACATCATCGCCAATCCCTCCATCACCATCGCCGGTGTCGCGGTAGATGCCAGTGCGATCACGCCGGACCTGATCGCCGACACGCTCAACGAGGCGGACGGGATCGAGACCAACGTCGCGCGCGGCTACCACGCCATCGAATTCCTGCTCTGGGGGCAGGATCTGAACGGTACCGGAGCCGGGGCGGGCGACCGTCCCTTTACCGACTACGTGCAGGGCGAAGGCTGCACCGGCGGCCATTGCGACCGCCGCGCGGCCTATCTCGAGGCGGCGACGGCGCTGCTGGTCGGCGATCTCGAATTCATGGCGGCAGAATGGGCGGAAGGCGGCGCGGCGCGCGGGGCGGTCACCGCCGACGAGGGCGCCGGCCTCGTGGCGATCCTGACCGGAATGGGCAGCCTCTCCTACGGCGAGCAGGCGGGCGAGCGCATGCGGCTCGGCCTGATGCTGAACGACCCGGAGGAGGAGCACGATTGCTTCTCCGACAACACCCACAACAGCCATTACTACGACGGGCTCGGGGTGCAGAACGTCTATCTCGGTCGCTACCTCCGCCCCGACGGATCGGTGGTCGAGGGGCCGTCGCTCTCCACGCTCGTCGCCGCGACCGACCCGGGCCTCGATGCCGAGATGCGCGCGAAGCTCGACACGACGATGGCCGCGCTCGGCGCCATCCGGACGGCGGCCGAGGGAGGGTTTTCCTATGACATGATGCTGGAGCAGGGCAACGCCGAGGGCGAGGCGCTGATCATGGCCGGCGTGAACGGGCTGATCGACCAGACACGCAGCATCGAGCGGATCGTCACGGCCCTGGGCCTCGACAGCATCGCCTTCGAGGGCTCGGACAGCCTCGACGATCCGGGCGCGGTGTTCCAGTGATCCCGGGAGCCGACCGATGATCGTCTGCCATTGTCAGGCCATCAGCAGCGCGGACGTGCATGCGGCCATCGACTGGATGCGCGCCGCCGACCCGGACACGATCATCACGCCGGGGAAGGTCTATCGCGCCCTGGGCAAGGCCGCGGATTGCGGTTCCTGCATGCAGCTATTCCTTTCCACCATGCGCCAGAATGATAATCTGATGGTCCCCATGCAACTCCGGGGCATGCGCAGGCAGACCGGACAGATACCAGAGGGCCGAAATGAAGGGCGACGAAAAAGTAATCGACTACCTTAACCGTGCGATCCGGTCGGAGCTCACCGCCGTCAGTCAGTATTGGCTGCACTATCGCCTGCAGGAGGACTGGGGTCTCGGACACATGGCCAAGAAGAGCCGTGAAGAGAGCATCGAGGAGATGAACCACGCCGACACGCTCATCCAGCGCGTGATCTTTCTCGAAGGCCATCCGAATCTCCAGAAGCTCGACCCGCTCAGGATCGGGCAGAACCCGCGCGAGACGCTCGACTGCGACCTGGCCGCCGAACAGGAAGCCTGCGAGCTCTACAAGGAAGCCCGCGAATACTGCCAGAAGGTCGGCGACTACGTCTCGATGAAGCTGTTCGAGGGATTGCTTACCGACGAAGAGGGACATGTCGATTTTCTCGAGACCCAGATCGACCTCTACGAGAAGCTCGGAGGCGAGCGCTATGCGCTTCTCAACGCCTCGTCGATGGACGAGGCCGAGTAGGCTCGCCCTCGGGTTCGCTGTGCTCGGCGGTGTCGCCGATGCACAGGACCTCGGGGATCCGCACCTGAAATTCATCCCGCGCACCGCCGAGGAGGCGGCGCGAATCGCCGCGGTCACCGCGCCGGCCACGGACTTCTCGCAGCCGCAGCCCTTCGAGGGGCTGCCGGGCGGGGCGGCGACGGTGCGCGTGCGGACCACCGCGGACGCCTTTTCCGATCCCTCCGGGAACATCAGCTTCGAGCGCGAGCTGGACTTCAAGGTCGGCAACGGGCTCTTCCGCAAGCTCTGGGTCTCGGCGCCGTCCTCGACACTCGCCTCGGACGGGCTCGGGCCGCTCTACAATGCGCGCGCCTGCCAGAGCTGCCACATCAAGGACGGGCGCGGGCATCCGCCCTCGGGGCCGGACGAGCCCGCCGTCTCGATGTTCCTGCGCGTCTCGATTCCCGCCGCAGGCGATCCGGCGATGGCGGAGATCGCCGACTACATCGCCACCGCGCCGGATCCGGTCTATGGTGGCCAGCTGCAGGATTTCGCGACCGCGGGGCAGGCGGCGGAATACCGGCTCGACGTCACCTATGACGAGACGACGGTCGAGCTCTCCGAAGGCGAGACCGCCAGGCTGCGCCGCCCGACCTATCGCGCCGCCGATCTCGGCTACGGCCCATTGCATCCCGATGCGATGCTCAGCCCGCGGGTGGCGCCGCAGATGATCGGCCTGGGCCTCATCGAGGCGATTCCGGCGGCGGACATCCTCGCGAAGGCCGATCCCGAGGATCGCGACGGCGACGGCATCTCGGGCCGGCCGAACATCGTCTGGTCGGCCGAATACGCCATGCCGATGCTGGGGCGCTTCGGGCACAAGGCCGGGGCGCCCACGATCCGCCAGCAATCGGCGGCGGCATTCTCCGGCGACATGGGCATAGCGACCCCGCTCTTTCCCGCGCTGTGGGGAGATTGCACGGCGAGCGAGGCGGGATGCCGGTCGGCGCCGCATGGCGGCGACGCCGGCCAGGACGGCTACGAGCTCGACGCCGCCGGGCTCGATCTGGTGACCTTCTACAGCCGCAATCTCGGCGTGCCGGCGCGGCGCGATGCCGATGACGCGCAGGTGTTGCAGGGCAAGCAGGCGTTCTACGGCGCGGGCTGTCCCGCCTGCCATACGCCGAGCTTCGTGACCGCCCGGCTCGAAGACCGGCCCGAGCAGAGCTTCCAGCTGATCTGGCCCTATTCGGACCTGCTGCTGCACGACATGGGCGAGGGTCTGGCGGACGATCGCCCCGAAGCGCGCGCCACCGGGACCGAATGGCGGACGGCGCCGCTCTGGGGGATCGGCCTGACCGGGCAGGTCAGCGGCCACGACACCTTCCTGCACGACGGCCGGGCCCGGAGCCTGCTCGAGGCGATCCTCTGGCACGGCGGCGAGGCACAGGCGTCCCGCGACCGGGTCGTCGAGATGCCGGCCGCCGATCGCGCCGCCCTGATCAGATATCTGGAGAGCCTTTGATGCGCGCCGCGCTCCTCGCCCTGGCGACCCTCGCCGCCACCCCCGCCGCTGCGTCGGTCGGTGACGCCCTTTCCCGCCAAATCCTGCCGGCCCTGGCGGACTTCTCCGCCGCGAGTGCGGACCTCGGCCGCGCGGCGCAGGAGGATTGCCGGGCCGAGAGCCTTCGTCCGGCCTTCCAGGCGGCCTTCGACGCCTGGATGCCGCTATCCGACCTGCACATCGGCCCCTCGGAGACCGGGGCGCTCTCGATCGCCTTCTGGCCCGACGACCGCGGCTTCACCGCGCGCACGCTCGCCGGACTGATCGCCGCCGAGGATCCGATCGCCGGAGATCCGGCCGGCTACGGCGAGGTCTCGATCGCCGCGCGCGGGCTCTTCGCCCTCGAGATGCTGCTCTATGACCCGGCCTTCGATGGCTACGGTCCGGACGATTATTCCTGCAGGCTCGTGCAGGCGATCGCCGGCGATCTCGGCCTCCAGGCGGCGGCGCTGCAGGCCGCCTGGACCGAGGATTTCGCGCCGGTGCTCGCCAGCGCCGGCGAGGCGGGAAACGCGACCTATCTCACCGAGGACGAGGCGATCCGGGCGCTCTATACCCAGTTGCTGGCCGGTCTCGAATTCACCGCCGACACGCGGCTCGGCCGGCCGATGGGCAGCTTCGAGCGGCCGCGCCCGAAGCGCGCCGAAGCATGGCGCTCGGGGCGCAGCCTTCGCGATGTCGTGCTCGCGGTCGAGGCGGCCCAGGATCTCGCCCATGCGCTGGCCGAGGACGGCCTGCCGCAGACAGACGCCGCCGCGGACCATGTGCGGGCGGCAGCCGGGCGCATCGCCGACCCGGGGTTCCAGGACGTCGAGGACCCGCAGGCGCGGCTCCGGGTCGAGGTCCTGCAACAGGCCGTGCGCGGGATGCGCGAGGCGATCGAGACGGAGATCGGCCTCGCCCTGGGAATCGCGCCCGGATTCAACTCGCAGGACGGAGACTGACCGATGACGACGCGCCGCGGCTTTCTCGCCGGCCTCCTGGCGGCCGGGACCGCCCCCCAGCTCGGCTGGGCCTCCGTGGGAAACCCGGCCTATCTGGCCGCCGCGCAGGAGCCCGATGGCGGCTTCGCCCTCTTCGGGCTGCGCGGCGACGGCACCGAGACCTTTCGCGTGCCGCTCCCGGCGCGGGGCCATGCCGGCGCCGGCCATCCGCGGCGCGCCGAGGCGGTGGCCTTCGCGCGCCGCCCCGGCGCCTTCGCCCTCGTCGTCGACTGTTCGACGGGAGAGGTGCGCCGGCGCCTCTCGCCCCCCGAGGGGCGGCAGTTCAACGGCCACGGCGTCTTCGCCGAAGCCGGCGCGCGCCTCTTCACGGCCGAGCAGCGGAGCGACACCAGCGAGGGCGCGATCGGTATCTGGGACGTGGAGGCGGGATATCGCCGCTTGGGCGAGGTGCCGACCCAGGGCATCGGGCCGCACGACCTGCGCATGATGCCCGACGGGGCGACGCTGGTCGTGGCCAATGGCGGCATCGCCACCGATCCCACGGACCGCACCAAGCTCAACATCGACACCATGCGCCCGAACCTGGCCTATCTCGGCTTCGACGGAACGCTGCTGGAGAAGGTCGAGCTGGAGGCGGCGCTGTGGCGGAACTCGATCCGCCATCTCGCCATCCGGTCCGACGGCATGGTCGCCTTCGCCATGCAATGGGAGGGGGAGGAGGGCGCCGCACCGCCGCTGCTCGGCCTGCACCGCCGCGGCGAGCCGGCGCGCCTCGCCCCGGCCCCGCTCGCCCATGAACTGGCGATGCAGGGCTATGCCGGCAGCATCGCCTTCAGCGGCGACGGGACGGAGGTCGCCGTCACCTCGCCGCGCGGCGGGCGGGTCCATCGCTTCTCCGACCGGGGCGACTTCCTTGGGCCGATCTCGCGCGCCGATGTCTGCGGGCTCGCGGCGCATCGCGACGGGTTGCTGGCCAGCGACGGCCTCGGCGGCCTGATCGCGATCGAGGCCGGCAGGCCGCGCCCGCTGGCGCGCTGTGACCGCGCCTGGGACAACCATATCGTCGGCCTGGGCGCCTGATGCCTCAGCCCTGACCTGCCGCCCGCGTCGGACGCGGCTGGAGCCAGACCGGCAGGAAGCTGTGGGGATTGCCGATCCCGTGCGTGCGCATGTCGCGGCCGCAGGCATGCCTGAAACCGCCCGTCGCGGATCGCCTCCATGGTCTCGGTCGCGCCGCCGACATGCTGCCCGCCGACGAAGACCTGCGGGATGGTGGTGGCGCGGGTCCGCTCCGCGAGCGCGCGGCGGAGGTCGCCGCCCCGGTCATTCTCCCGATAGCACGACCCTCGCCCCGAGCATCCGCATCAGCTTGCGCCGCTCGACCGAGAAGCTCTCGGACACGGTGACGACGAGCGGATGGCCGCGCGCGGCGCAGACCATGGCAAGGCCGATGCCGGTATTGCCGGAGGTCGCCTCGACGACGGTCTGGCCCGGCTTCAGGCTGCCGTCCCTGGTCGCGGTATCGATGATGCCCAGGGCCCGCCGGTCCTTGACCGAGGAGAGCGGATTGAAGGATTCGAGCTTGACGTAGAGCTCGATCCCTTCCGGGGCCAGGCGGTTGATGCGCACGACGGGCGTCTTGCCGATCGTGTCGATGATGGTGTCGTATCGTGACATTGGCGGCCTTCCTTCAGGTCGGTCGGGTGCGGAGGGAGCGACGCTCGGCGTCGGCGTCGACGGTGGCCGCCGGTTGCCGGGAAACGAGGGCGGCGATGCCTGCCGCATTTCCGGGCACCGTGGAGCAGAGGGCGATGCCCGCGGCGGCGGCCGTCATCGCTGCCGCGATCAGCGGCAGGGCGGCATAGCCGAGGCCGGCCGACAGGGCTGCGGCGCCGATCGACGGGCCGATCGCGTTCCCGAGGTTGAAGCCCGACTGGACCAGGGTCGAGGCGAGGTTCGGCGCGCCCCGCGCCGCATCGACGACCCGGACCTGGAGCCCCGAGGCGGGAAAGTAGAAGACGAAGCCCCAGACGACCATGGTCGCCGCGGCGATGACCGGTGACCGGAACGCCCAGGGCATCACCAGGAACGCCCCCGTCAGGGCGATGAAGCCGCCGGTGATCGCGGCGGCGAGGTTGCGGTCGGCCATTCTGCCGCCGACCTGCATCCCGACGACCCCGCCGATGCCGAAGAGCACCAGATAGACCGGCAGCGAGCCCGGCGCGATCGAGGCGGTCGCGGCGAGAAATGGTGCGACGAAGGTGAAGACGCAGAACGTGGCACCGCAGAGGAACACGGTCAGCGACAGCGCCATGAGAACCTGCGGCCGCGCGAGCTCGCCGAGTTCGCCCGCGATCCCGGAGGCGGTGCCGCGCCCGACCCGCGGCAGCCACAGGGCCATTGCCGTCATGGCGGCGCAGCCGACCAGCGCCACGGCCCAGAAGGTCAGGCGCCAGTCGGACATCTGTCCCAGCGCCGTGCCGGCCGGAATGCCGAGGATGTTGGCCGCCGCGATCCCGCTCCACATCAGGGCGACCGCCCGGGCCCTGCGATCGGCGGGCACGATGCCGGCAGCGACCACCGAGCCGACTCCGAAGAAGGCGCCGTGGCAGAAAGAGGTGACGATCCGCGCCGCCATCAGCGACGGGTAATCCGGGGCGAGCGCGCAGAGCGCGTTGCCCGCGATGAAGATGGCCATCAGGCCGAGGAGCGTCGCCCTGCGCCCGAGCCCCTGGGTCAGCAGCGCCAGCACCGGCCCGCCGAGCGCAACCCCCATGGCGTAGCCGGTGATCAGCAGTCCGGTCCGCGGGACGCTCGCGCCGAGATCCGCGGCGATCTCGGGAAGCAGGCCCTGGACGGCGAACTCCGTCGTTCCGATCGCGAAGGTCGCGAGAGTCAGGGCGGGGATCGCGAGCCGGGTCATGAAAGGCGCTCCGTCTCGAAGGCGCCGGGCTCGCGGATCGGCATGGTCACGGCGCGGCGGTGGACGAGGGCGCGGAGGAGCCTGCCGTCGATGGTCAGGAGCCCCGCGAGGATCAGCGCCATGCCGCCCAGCTGATGGAGGCCGAGCGCCTCGCCGAAGGCGAGCACGCCGAGGAACGTCGCCGAAATCGGTGCGACGAAGGTCACGAGCGAGAGGTTCGTGGCCCCGACCGCCGGAAGGATCGAATACATCGCGATGAAGGTCGCGGAGGTGAGCCCGATCCCGATGGTGACGAGTGCCGCGGCCGCCTGGAGGTCCGGCATCGCCGGGAGCCCCTCCACCGAAAGGGCGACCGGGGCGATGGCGAGCGCGCCCCCGGTCATCGCCCAGGCGATGAGGACCACCGGGTCGAGCCCTGCGAACCGGCGGACGAAGTTCAGCGCGATCCCGTAGCAGAAGGGTGCCGCAAGCGCGACCAGCACGAAGCGCGGATCGGATCCGCCGGCTTCGGCGCCGCGCATCGTCAGGAGGGCGATCCCGGCGACGCCGAGTGCGCAACCCCAGAGCTTGGCCGCCGTCGCGCGCTCGCCGCCGGGCCAGAAATGCGCGACGAGGACCGTGGCGACCGGCGTGAGCGCATTGGCGATGCCGGCGGTCGACGAGGTGACGTGCTGTTGCGCCAATGGCAGGATGGCGAAGGGTGCCGCGAACTGGAAGACGCCGAGGATCGCGATCTCGGCGAAGCCCACCCCGGTGAGTGTCCTGCGGCGCCCGGTCGCGAGCACGAAGGCCCAGCATCCCGCGGCGCCGATCGCGACGCGCAGGGTCGAGACGGTCAGCGGCCCGTAGCTGTGCAGCAGGACGGCGTTGAAGGCGAAGGAGGCGCCGAAGGCCGTCCCGATCGACAGGAGGACGAGCCAGTATCGCAGGGCCATGGCACTGTTCCGCGCGGCCGTTGCGGGCGCAGCAGGGCCCGTGGGGATCCGGTCAGGCATCGCAAGGCTCCATCGTTTGCCGGGGATCGGCGTGATCGTTTGCCGTGGCGGCGCGGTGCGGCTCCGGTTGCCGGGATGCCGCCGGACCGCCGGCGTCGACGGCGGCGCTCTCGGATTTCATGCAGGCGCTGAGGGTCTCGTGGAGCGCCTTGAGGGCGTCGAAACCCCAGCCGAAGCTGGCGATCCTCTGCGTGACCGCGAAGAGCGGCACCGATTGCGCGTGCCGCGCGGGGCCGTAGGCATCGGGCCTCCCGTCCCGGGTCACGGCGCGCGACAGGGCATGCGCATCCATCAGCGCGTCGGTGATGCCGTGGGCGGTGGCGGGATCCTTGAAGAAGGCGGCATCGCCCGCCAGCGCCCAGCCCCGGCCGGCCCGCGCGCGCAGATGCCCCGGGGCGCCGGGGAACCGGCGCAGCCGCTCGGCGGGAGCCGCCTGGACGCTCTCGGCGATGCCGGAATCGAAGCCCGCGAGGATCGCGGCCATGCCGCGCCGCGTATCGGCGGCAAAATGGCGCCCGTAGGCCGCGGATGGGCAGGTGGCGAAGACGCAATGCAGGCCGTCGTTGGTCGGGAAGGCGCCGGCCGAGACCCCGTCGCCGAAATAAAGGCGATAGCCCCGGTTCTCGATGCCTGGGAAATAGCCGTAGACCGTGGCGGCGCGGTGGGGCGATGCGGCGAGAAGTTCCGCGCCGACGGCCGCCGCGATCCGCGAGGCACGGCCGTCGGCGCCGATCACGAGGCCGGCGCGGATCTCGCGATTCCTGCCATCCGGTCCGGCCAGGGAGATGCCGGCGACGCGGCCGTCGGCACCGCGGAGACAGCCCTCGACGTCGCTCCCGAGGGCGAGCTCGGCCCCGGCGGCGACCGCGGCATCGAGGATGACGCGGTCGAGCAGCCAGCGGCGCGGCGCGATCAGCCCCTCGGCCAGAGGACCGGGC
>ERZ795053.609-NODE-609-length-45659-cov-10.592755_pt1 | contig 45659 bp, 27 predicted proteins | sample MGYA00375137_ERZ795053 | MGnify/ENA primary metagenome ERZ795053 (study PRJEB30182, sample SAMN05720284) | activated sludge metagenome | isolation source: Anaerobic digester | place: Hong Kong | collected 2014-12-17 ... | reverse complement strand
ACTGGGATACACCGATACCGGCAGGAAGGAGACCATTGGCGGATTGTCACGTGACTTTTATCACCGGGTATGGCTTCACTACCAAAACGATTCGGCCTGGAGGTGGCAGAAATCCGCAGAATTCGGAAACAAAGGGCAGGGCACACCCGCCATCGATGGCGAAAACCGCACCATGTGGCTCTTTGAGCCTCATGTGGCTGAAAAGATCTTTGAGGATTATATCAGGGAGTATGCCATCCCCGTATTCCGGAACGAATGGCTGGACCGGGAGCAGGGGGTGATCCTGAAAAAGGGGAGGATTGTTTCGATGACCACCGTGTCGGGGAGGAAATTCACAGGCAAAATGTTTATGGATGCCACCTATGAGGGGGACCTGATGGCCGCCGCGGGTGTACGTTTTGTCACCGGCCGCGAAAGCCACGCCGAATTCGGAGAGCAGTGGAACGGGGTTCAGAAAGGGGCCTGGCACCACCGTCACCACTTCCTGGTGCTGAAGGAGCCTGTAAGCGCATACAAGATTCCGGGGGATCCCGGCAGCGGACTCCTGCCCCTGGTGAGTATTGATCCACCGGGTGAAAACGGATCGGCCGATCACCGTATCCAGGCTTACTGTTTCCGGTTGTGCATGACCGACCACCCCGACAACAGGATTCCCTTTCCGCGGCCCGAAAACTATGACTCCACCCGATATGAACTGCTGGCCAGGATTTTTGAACGGGGATGGAACGAAGTCTTTGACAAATTCGACGCCCTTCCCAACCGGAAAACCGACACCAACAACCACGGCCCCTTCAGCAGCGACTTCATCGGCATGAATTACGACTACCCCGGGGCTACCTATGAGCGACGCAAAGAGATCATCAGGGAACATGAGGAGTACCAGAAAGGATTGCTATGGTTCATGACCCATGATCAGCGGGTGCCGGAGGCTATTCGCGGAAAGCTGGGAACGTGGGGACTCGCGGCAGATGAGTTTACGGACTGCGGCGGATGGCCCCACCAGTTGTACATCAGGGAGTCGCGCCGGATGCGGGGAAGCTTTGTGATGACCGAAAATGAACTGACGCGGCGCAGCCCCACCCCGGAATCCATCGGCATGGGGTCCTATACCATCGACTCCCATAACGTGCAGCGTTATGTTGATGAAAACGGCCATGCGCAGAATGAGGGGGATGTGGGTCTCGACCTGCCGGGGCCTTATGCCATCGCCTATGGCTCAGTGGTCCCCCGGAAGGAGGAATGTACCAACCTGTTGGTCCCCGTGTGCGTGTCGGCATCCCATATCGCTTACGGCTCCATTCGCATGGAGCCGGTCTTCATGATCCTGGGGCAGTCGGCCGCCGTAGCAGCCTGTATGGCCATCGAACGCAACATTCCGGTACAGGAGGCCCCTTACCCGGAATTACGGCAACTTCTCCTGGACAAAGGCCAGGTTTTAAAGACTGCCGATTAAACGCTGCAGATCAGGAATTACCTATAAGCCCTTGGCCCGGAATGATACACATGCCGTTGGCCCGGCAATATATGGCTGGTCAGAGGACCCGGCAGCAGGGTGCGGGGTACTTTTCTTTTCCCGGTCTCGCCGAAATGATGTAATCCCCTCATCATGAAGCAAGAAGATCACCACGACGGAAATCATTCAGGGCGGACCAGCCCGGGTTATTGGAAAAGTTCGGGGTGGTCAAAGGGCATCTCCTGCCGTACCTCATATGCTGACCCATTTTACCCATCAGGGACAGCGGCCAGGGACACCCACGGTTCATGAGAGTCAAAACGCTCTGAACCGCAATTTACCTACCTCATGGCCGGGAGGAGATGTTCCCAGATCAGGTTGATCTCCCCTTGCATGTCCTGGATGTTGGCGGTGGTGACCACGACGGCCTCCTTGTCGGGGAGGACAATGATAAACTGCCCCACGGCGCCGTCGGCCCTGAAGGCATTGTGGCGGCAGCGCCAGATCTGGTAGCCGTAACCCTGGACCCAGTCGCTCTCACGGGGATTGCCATTTTCAGGGAACCACTGCGGGGGTTGCGTAATATGTGCTTTCGTAGCTTCTTCAAACCAGGCTTCGTTCAGCAGTTGCCGGCCGTTCCACTTGCCTTTCTGCAGATAGAACTGCCCCAGTTTGGCCATATCCTCGGTTTTGATATGGAGTCCCCAGCCGCCGCAGTTCACCCCCGACGGACTGGTTTCCCATACGGCACCGGTGACCCCCAGGGGGCGCAGCAACCGCGGGTAGAGATAATCGAGTACCCTCTGACCCGTCACCTTCTGCAGGATCGCCGCCACCATATAGGTGGCCATGCTGTTGTAAAGGTATTTCGTGCCTGGTTCATAGGTGATGGGATGGGCCAGAAAGATCTCTTCCCAACTCATGTCAGGCCGCGTTCTGTCGACCGAAGGCTCCGTGGCATGCCCCACCGACATGGTGAGCAGATCCCGGATCTCCAGATCTGCCAGCCAGGGAGTGACCTCTTTGGGAAGATCTTCCGGAAAATAACCAATGACCTTGTCGCTGACCTTCAGAAGGCCTTCCTGGACGGCAAAGCCCACCGCCGTAGAAGTCCAGGTTTTGCTCACCGAATGCATGACATGGGGAATGGCCGGGCCATGCCCGTGAAACCACCTTTCAGCGACCACCTTGCCATGACGCAACACCATCACACTGTGCAATTCCTGGCCGCTTTGCTTTACGGCTTCGAAATAGTCACTGATGCCCTGAGGATCCACCTTTTCGGCTTCCGGTGTACTCCGGGGGAGCGCCTTGGTCGCCGCATTGTAGCTGACCAGGGATATACCCCTCTCATCTATGACCTGTTTAATCCGGTCACTGGTAAAAAGGTCCGCAACCCCCTGCCGGTCGACGGCCACATCCTCGTACCCGATGTGGTGAACCGCCTGCATCTCGGGAGTATTGTAAGCCGGATGCTCCACAAACACATATGTTTTTCCCTTTTCCAGGGTGTTGAGCATGGCGATGAAACTTTCGGTTTTCTCCCGCTGAGTGGCATGGGGCCCGGCAAACCCGGCAAAATGGATATCAGTCCCCTCAAAGGCAGAAGTCCCGGAACCTTTCTTCTCTCCGGAACCCGTCTGGTCCCCGCCCCCCTGATTAACATAAGTCATCAGGTTGCGGTCCACACAGGGCAGATGAAACTCTTCAGCCAGGCGGGCGGTGATCTCCGCCACCCGTGGGTCAAAGGCGGTGGAACCCATATGGCCCGAGAGGTGGCTGATATGGGGAATATTCTTCAAGGCCAGCTCGATCTGGGCCCTGAATTCCCGTTCTATCTCCTCCGGGGTCCATTTTTGCTCCATGATGGCTCCTCCCGGGTAGTTTTTGTCGGGGAAGAGCCGGGGCTGGAAATAGCCGTTGTCATCGGTCAATCCGGGGCAGTGGGTCAGGGGCCGCCACTTGACATTGTCCCATTCGCTGGTGATGACCAGGTGAAGGCCCACATCGACGCCCGGGTTCTCGCGGAGCATCCGTGCGGCTTCCGGAAACCAGGGAGTCACCGCCATCACCTCGATGGAGGTGACGATGCCGTTGGTATAACTGCGCAAAGAGGCCCCGTTGGCAGCCTGAAAGGAGCCCATGTCGTCGGCGCGGACGATCAGCCGCGGCGGAAGGGCCTGCTGGGCCATTGCCAGTACCGAAAGCCATACCAGCCCTGAAAGGAGAATCAGTTTCTTCATATGCTTGTTTCTATTAATTAAGGTTATGTTTTTTATACAACGGCCGGTCAGCACTGATGCCATTAACCGGCAACCGCACCGGTCGAAAGGCTTTTCCCGGGCCATGCTTTTGCAAAGGACCCGGATACAGGTTGTAAAATTATCAAAAAGGTAAGATCCCCATAAATCAGGGTCCATAAAAAAGAGACTGCACCAGGATCTCCTATTCTGCGGACCTTTCGTTTTCCGCGAAAGTTCCGCAGAAAGGGAGAAGAGTCCCATTGAGAAGGGGAGGGAGACCATCCGGCAAAGTGGACGGCGTCACTGGTGCAGTCTCGGGTATAAATCAGAACGTTATACTATTAACTATCAATAGCCCGGGTTCTGGGTCAGGTTGGGATTGGCATCCCTGGCCGTACGCGGGATGGGGAAAAGGAGGTATCTGGCGTCGGTCACCCCTTTCCATCCTGGGATGGCATTCAGGAAGGTACCAAAGCGGATCATATCCTGCCGATTGGAGATTTCCCATGCCAGTTCAAACCTTCTCTCCTTGTATACATCGTCGAGGGTCACGGAGGTTTTCAGCTTGGAGGGGGAATCGAAAGCTCTGCTGCGGATGACGTTAACGAGCCGGGTGGCCTCGGCGATATCTCCATTGGCGCGGATCAGCGCCTCTGCTTTCATGAGGTAGACATCGGCGAGCCGGTATATGGCGAAGTCATTTTCGGCATCGCCGTTCTGGCCGCTTTCGAATTCCCATTTCCAGCAGCGGGCACCGTCTTCCTGTTCCACCTGGCCCCAGCCGTCGCTGTCGAAACCATATTTCATGGTGACATCCACGGTATGGATCAGCGGCCGGCCGTGGGCGGTGATATAGGTCTCCCCGGTGGCCGGGTTTTTCATCGGGCCGGTCAGGAAAGACCAGGCCAGCCGCTTGTCGGCAGGATCATAAGCCTTCACATAGTCAGGCATGGCGCAAACCCCGTTCCAGGTGCCGATTTTTAAGCCCAGGGAGGGAGCCGCCAGATAGTGAAGGGTGCGCTGGGCAATCGTATTGCCGCCGTCGCTGGTACTGAAAACCACCGGGAATATGATCTCCTGTGAATTCTGGTTCTTTACGATGAAACTGTTTTTCCAGGTAGGCTCGATCAGGTAGGGAAGCTTCATGACCTCGTTACAGGCCGCGATACACTCCTGCCATTTGGCGCCACCGGCGGGATTCCATACCTGGGCATTGAGGTATAGCTTGGCCAGCATGGTGTACACCACCCCCTTGGTGATCTTTCCGTAACTGGCGGAGGAGACGTCGGCCCGCACCTTGTCCTTGATGGCGTTGAGTTCGTCCATGACAAACTTGTAAACATCGGCCCGGCTCTTGGTGGAGGGGAGCTCCTTGTCGTTGAAGTCGGTGACAATGGGCACATTTCCGTAATAGTCGAGCAGCATCAGATACCAGAAAGCCCTGACCCCCCTGATTTCAGCCAGGATCATCTCCTTGTTCTCAATGGAGGGATTCTCGTTGATCATCACGAATATCTTGTTGCACAGGGTAATCCCCGAGGTGGCGGAATTGTAGGCACTGGTCACCGAGTTGTTCCCGGGCGACCATTTATGCAGGCGCAGTTCCTTAAACTGGCCACCGTCCCACCAGTCACCCCCCTTGCGGGTTGGCGTGATGGCCATGTCACCCGAACATTCGCTCAGGTAGAAGAAGTTGGCGGGATAAACCCCTTTCAGGGTACGGTAAATGGGTGCGATCAGGGAGTTGACCTCCTTGGTGTTCTTGCCGAACTGGTCAACCGGGAGCTTGTCGTAAACCTCCTCATCAAGGTTGGTGCAACCCGAATATCCTAAAGAAGTCAGTACAACAGCTATGAAGATGAATATTTTACTCTTTTTCATATCCAATAAAAGTTTTGATTTAGAAACTCAGGTTAACACCAACGGAAATGGTACGTGATTTCGGGTAGAATTCCCGGCCTTCGACGCCCGGGTCGAGGCCCGACATGTTCACCTCCGGGTCGAGGCCGGTGTATTTGGTGATCACGAAGAGGTTCTGACCGGTAAGATAAACCCGGAGACGGTTGATGCCGTATTTTCCGCCCGTGTCGAAGTTATAGGCGAGGCTGGCATTGTCAAGGCGCAGGAAGGAGCCGTCCTCGATGTAGTAGCTGCAATACCTGGGGCTCTCCTTCAGGCCGATGGTCAGGGCTTCCTTCAGCACGTTGGCGCCCGGGAGCCACTGGGTGGTGGCATAGGACATCTTCGAGAAGTTGAGGATGTCATTGCCGTAAACGCCGCGGAAGAAGAAGTTGAGTTCCCAGTTTTTGTAGTTGATGATATTGGCCAGGCCATAGGTGAAGTCAGGCTGTGCCGAACCGATGTAAGTGCGGTCCTCGTCGGTCAGACCGGCCTTGCCGTCGATCATGTCATCCATGATATATTTGCCGTTCTCGTCGATGCCCTTGCAGAGCCAGCCATAGAAAGTACCCACTTCCTTACCCTCTTCGACAATATGGGTGGTGTTGTTGGAACCCCCGCGGATCCAGGCATCCCCGGTCTTGATGGCGCTGGTGGTGAACTGGTCATTGGAGAGACTGGTGATTTCGTTCTTGTTATGGGCGATATTGAAGGAGGCATTCCAGCGGAAATCGCCGTTGCGCACCACGTCACCATTGATCAGGAATTCAATCCCTTTATTGTTCATGGAGCCCACATTGGCCATCATTGTCCCTTTCAGGTAAGGGGGCTGGGGCACCGAATAGGTATAGAGGAGGTCTTTCGTGTTCTTATCGTAATAATCGATGCTACCGTTGATCCTTCCCTTAAAGAGGCTGTAATCCAGACCGATGTTGAACATGGAAGTCTGTTCCCACCGCAGGTTGGGATTCTCATTCTGGTCGAACTGGTAGGCGGTGTACCATTTGCCGTTGTCGTAATACTGACCGGCCCTGCCATAGAGGGGAAGCGAGAGGTAAGGGCTGAGGCCGTCCTGGTTCCCCGAGACGCCGTAGCCGATCCTGAATTTCAGGTCATCAAGGGCATTGACCCCGCGCAGAAAGGATTCTTCCTTCATATGCCAGGCAGCGGAGACAGAGGGGAAAGTCCCCCAGCGGTGGTTCTTCCCGAATTTGGAGGAACCGTCACGCCTCACGGAAGCCGCGATCACGTATTTCCCCATCAGCGTGTAATTGACCCTTCCGAAGAAGGAGATCAGCTTGCTCATATTCTTGGAGGACCATACATCGCCCGAACGGAGGTTTTCACCGGCACCCAGGTTATTGTAAGCAAACAGGTCGGTCACAAACTGCCGGTTCTGGGCCCCCATGCTCTGGTAGTAGTTATCCTCATAGGAATAGCCCACCAGGAAGTTCATGTTATGGTTTTCCAGCACCTTCTTATAGTTGAGGGTGGTTTCCAGCAGCTGTTTGTCGGCCATCCAGGAGTTGCGTTGCGCATAGCCGATATCGTTGCGGCCCCGTTCGGTCTGCGAGTCGTAATACTGGCCGTAATCGTTGCTTTCCCGCTGTTTGAGGACGTTCAGGCTGGCCTTCATGCCGGCGAAAAGGTCCAGGTCGGCCTTGATGTTCCCGAAATAGAGGTTGCTCTTGTTGTCGCGCGAGTTGTACTCGATGTTCCTGACCGGGTTGCCCTGGTCATATTCCTGGTTGTCATACCAGGAGCCGTCGGCCAGTTTCACAGGGTAGACGGGGATCATGTTATAGGCCAGCACGAAATTCCGGGTATCGGAAGGAGAGTAGTTGCGCTGGGTCATCACGCCGGTGAAGGTGAGGTCCAGTTTATCATCGAAAGCCTTCTGGTTAAAGCTCAACCGGGCGTTGTACCGCTCCAGGACGTTGTCGTTGACCACCCCCTGCTGGTCGAGATAGGAGATAGAAGCCCTGTAGTTGTGTGATCCGGAGCCTCCGGTCATGGAGAGGCTGTGGTTGTGGGTCAGGCCCGTACGCATGATCTCCCCGAACCAATCGGTGTCACCCCCCAGGTCCAGGCCTGTGGTGCTGATGTTGTTTTTGGAGGCGTAATCCCTCCATTCGGCGGCGTTGAGCAATTCGGGCTTGTTGGTGACATTGTCGACAGCCACGTACCCTTCATATTCGATGGAGGTCTGGTCCCTTTTCCCCTTTTTGGTGGTGATCAGGATCACCCCGCTGGCCGACCGGGAACCGTAGATGGCCGCAGCGGAGGCGTCTTTCAGCACGCTGATGGATTCAATGTCCTGGGGAGCCACCGAGTTAAGGCTCATCCCCGGCACACCGTCGACCACGATGAAGGGCTGGCTGGAGGCGTTCAGGGAGGAGGTTCCGCGCAAGCGAATGGTCTGTTCCGAGGTGACATCACCACTTCCGTTGGTAATGGTCAATCCGGCCACCTTCCCTTTCAGGAGGTCCACTCCCGTGCGGGTTACCCCCCTGTTGAAGTTTTTCTCCGAAACATTGGTGACCGATCCGGAGATCTCCCGCCGGGTTTGCGTACCGTAACCCACTGCCACAATTTCCTGCAAACCAATGGTCTCATCTTCCATGACCACCTTCAGTTCGGTCTGGTTACCCAGCACCAGGTCCTGCGACTTCATGCCCACAAAAGAGACGGTTACCACTGCCGCATCCTGGGGCACTTCCAGGGTAAACCGGCCGTCGGCACCGGTGATGGTCCCCACCATCGTGCCTTTGACCACCACGGAAGCTCCGGGAATGGGCATTCCGTTGCTGTCGGTGACCAACCCTGTCAGAACCTTCCTGGCCTGCTGCACCACGACCGGACGGCCGGCATCGGATGGCAACGGGAGCTCCGCGGAAACCAGGAGCGTCCATCCCAGAAAATTCAGAATGACAAGGCCCAGAATACGCCCTGCCCTCCTGCCTGCCCTCCTGAAAGGAGAGCTTTTCAACGCTTTCATTTTCATAGATTTTTTAGTTACGTTAATGATTTAAAAAGAAGGATAGGTAAAACATCCTATTAATTTTCAATGCTTGAGAAATACCGCAAAATCTTCGGTGGAAATCAACGAGGCTAATAATTGGTTCAGTTATGTATTCAAAAATAAATATTTATATGATCGGTAGTTACTTCATATGCTATAAAACATAAACTTTTAAAAACGGCTCCCTTATTAGGATCTTTTGATGATTTTCAGGGTTCCCGGAACTCTTCATCAAATAAGCGGAATCTGATAATAAAAACAGATCAACCTGGAAGCAGATACCTTAAGTGGGCATCCGGAAAAATTAAATAGACTATTTAAGCCTTCGTGTCGCTGCAGGTTATAATTTTATGCGGGAAACTTACTTTAAACCCGGTATCAGATAAATCACCTTTTAACCATAAATCATGCAAAGCAGAATTTCCTTTATAGCGGGATTGTTACTGATGACGGGTCTCCTGGCCGCCCCGCGTTTCTCAACGGCACAGGTTTTCAGGCCGGGGCCTCAGGTGGCCACCTTTTATTCGGACATCGACGATTCGGAACAGCCCTACGGGCTTTACCTGCCGCAGAATTACGACCCGCAGAAGAAGTATCCCATGGTGGTGATGCTCCACGGGGCTATGTCGAACCACCGGCTGGCACTGCGCCGGGTGTTCGGGAAGTCCAACCTTCAGGGAGAGAATGATGCTTTGGCCTCGCGTTATTTTCCCCGGTGGAAGGAGGAGGAGTATATTGTGGCCTCCCCCTGGGCCCGGGGCACCATGGGGTATACGGGTATTCCGGAGGAGGATGTGATGGCGGTGATCGAAGCGTGCAAGGCCAGTTTCAACATCGATGAGGAGCGGGTATTCCTGACGGGTTTGTCGATGGGCGGGGGTGGCACCCTTTACCTCGGGTTGAGCCGGCCCGGACTGTTTGCGGCCATTGCTCCCGTTTGTCCCGCGCCTCCGGAAGAAGCTTATTCCCTGATGGGCAACGCCCTGAACCTCCCCGTGGCCATTTACCAGGGCGGCGCCGACGCGGTGGTCAGGCCTGAAGGGGTCAGGCTGATCGTCGACGACCTCCTGAAGGAAGGGGCATCCGTGGAATACCACGAATTTCCGGGGGTCGGCCACGACGTGTGGGTCCAGGCTTACGAAAACGGCAACATCTTCCGCTGGTTCGACGGGTTGAAAAGGAATTCCTTTCCGGAGAGGGTGAAATATACCACCCGGTGGTACAAATATAATGAAGCCTACTGGGTGCTCTTCGACAAGATCACTCCCGGCACGCCGGCGACCATCGATGCCCGGTTTACGGCTCCCAACACATTGGATATCAAAACCAGCGAACTGGAGGCCTTCACCCTGGCCCTCAAGGGTCACCCCTCTTTCAGTGCCTCCGGACCGCTGACGGTGAAAATCAACGGCGTCACCCTTCAGAGTGCGCCAAAAATGAACCACTCCTTTCAGCTGAAGGAGGGCAAATGGGTGCCCGGCAAGTACCACGCGCCTGTGGTGGCCAAGAAGAAGGGGCTGGAAGGACCGTTGTTTTCGGCCCTCACCCGAAGGGTACTTTTTGTCTACGGCACTGAGGGGGCTCCCGACGCCACCGCACTGGCGGCGCGGTGGAAACTGGCCCGCGATGCCGCCGACTTCTCCGTGGCTTTCGGCAGCTATGAGCAACCCTCCCTGGTCAACCCCCGCATCGTGGCCGACAGGGAGGTGACCCCCGAAGATTTGCGCAGCTCCCATCTCTTTCTCTTCGGAACCCGGGAAACCAACCAGCTCATCGCCCGGATGGCCGACCGGCTGCCCCTCCATCTGAAAGAGGGTGACACCTCGCACGGACTGGTTTACACTTATCCCGTCAACGGGAAAATGATAGTGGTCGCCTCGGGGATTCCCTTCTGGCAGGCCAAAGCCTCCCCTGCCCCGCCAGCCGCCGATCCCGCAGCCGTCAGGGCCCGCACCCGCATCAGCTTCGACAACGGCCCCGGCGCCAAAGCCCTCGCAGGCAGACCGGACTACCTCCTCATCGGCGAAAACGGCCTGATCATCACCGAAGGATATTTCGACCACGACTGGCAAATTCCGGCCGACGCCCAACAGAAAATGAGCGTCGTCTTACCATAACTCATGTATGCTTTATACGTATAAATAATACGGCTATTCCTTCATGCATTGAATCTCATTACCATGAATATTACCTCTTCCCTGCCTTCGGAAATGATTACCAGGCTCAATGAGTATTCCCGGAAATACGGGATTCCCAAATCACGGATTCTCGAACTGGCCTTGTCGGCCTATTTCGACAAAATCAAAAAAGCGGAATATATCCGTTCCTTCAAAGCCGCCGCGAGCGATGAGGAACAATATCTGCTGGCAGAGGAGGGATTGGAGGAGTATCTCAAAATTCTGGATAAGGAGTGAAACAGCGGGAAATCTGGCTGGCTGATCTTAATCCTGTGAAAGGCAATGAACAACAAGGGATCAGGCCGGTGGTGGTAATAAGCGGAAACGCGATGAACGACCACTTGGGGATTTCTATCGTTTGTCCGTTGACCTCAAGGATTAAAAACTATTCAGGATGTCTTGTCCTTGAGAGAAATCCATCGAACGGATTATCCACAGATTCGGAGGTTATTACTTTTCAGGTCAGGACCTTATCAAGAGAGAGATTCAGAACCCGCCTGGGAGAGATTTCCGGGAACCAGTTAAAAGTAATTATCAATGGGCTCAGCGAGATACTGACTTATTAAATATAAATTAACCATAAATAACCTGACTTATGCAAAAAACGATTTTTTGGCTGATGCTGGCCCTGGTGGCCTTATCGTCGTGTTCGCGCAGAACGGTCACCCTGGAGTCGCTGTTGAAGGAGATGGCCGACCGGGAGGCCATAGCGCGCTATCCCGATCCGGAATACACGTTGAAGCAGTTCAGCAGTTACGACCGGGCCACCGTAGCTCCCGGCGACCACACCTGGTTTGCCAACTGGGACCGGTCCATGTTCATCCGCACCGACACCATCAGTGGAAGGAAGGAATATGTGATGATGGATGCCGAAGGTCCGGGAGCCATTGTCCGCTTCTGGATGACCTTTGCCGGTGAAAATTCCGGAAGGGGAATCCTGAGAATCTATTTTGACGGAGACACGGTACCTGCCATCGAGGGTACGGCCTTTGACGTGCTGAGTGGCACCCTGCTCACGGGGGCGCCCCTGGCCACATCGGTTTCCGACTCCACAGAGTATGAGCACCGCGGACACAACCTCTACCTTCCCCTCCCCTACGCCCGCCGCTGCCTGGTGACCTACGAGAGCGAAAACATCAAAGATCCGGGCGCCAAAACCGGCGGGGAGGCCGCCTATTATAACATCAATTACCGGACCTATCCTCCGGGGGCGAAGGTAACTACCTGGTCGCGCGAAGAGATGGAGAAAAGTGCGGCCACGCTGGACCAGGTGCAGCAGATCCTGACCTCCCGGGACCGGGGTCCCTGGCCTGCAGGCGGCGACTCCCTGACGTTCACCGCCTCTCTGGCGCCCGGAGCCCTGCGCTCCGACACATTGGCTGGCAAAAAGGCCATCCGCATGATCAGGGTGGAGGTGGACCCGGCCATCGATCCCCAGGCGTTGCGCTCCACGGTGCTGAAAATCTCCTTCGACGGCGAAACCACGGTCTGGTGCCCCCTGGGTGACTTCTTCGGCACCGGCTATCAACTGCGCCATTCCGACACCTGGTATTCGGCGGTGGATCCCGCAGGGGGAGTCCTGACCGCCTGGCGGGTGATGCCTTTCAAGGAACAGGCGGTGATCACCCTGGAGAATTTCGGAAAAGAAACCGTGGAGATCAGGAAGGTGACCCTTTACACCGGTCCCTGGAAATGGGACAGGCATTCGATGCATTTCGGAACCTCCTGGCACCAGTTCACCCGTCTGCAGACCGGCAATGCCAAGGAAAACGACGGCCGGGGTGGCCCTTCTGACATCAATTATGTGGAGCTCGGTGGCAGGGGAGTTTATGCCGGCGACGGCGTGGCGGTTTTCAACACCATGTATGGCTGGTGGGGCGAAGGTGACGAGAAGGTTTATGTCGACGGGGAGACCTTCCCCTCGCACATCGGTACGGGCACCGAAGATTATTATGGCTATGCCTGGTGCCGGCCCGAGAAATTCGCCAACCATCCCTTTATCGCCCAGCCCGACGGCAGCGGCAATTTCTGGCCTGGATATACCGTCAACCTGCGGCAGCGCGCTCTTGACGCCATCCCCTTCACCACTTCCCTCCGTTTCGACATGGAGATGTGGCACTGGAACAAAGCCACCATTCACCACGCCCCGGTAACCTGGTATTACGTGATGCCCGGAAGTAAGAGCAACATTCTTCCCGATACGGCGGGCGTACAGGAACCGGTGGCCCTGCGCCGCAGCGACATCATCTCCCCCTGGATAAGAAAGGGCCGAATGGAGGGCGAAAATATGGTCTTCGGAGGAGCCTCCCGAGGGAACATTGAATTCCAGAACATTCCCCGGTTCAAATGGAGCGAGGATATGCAGCTATTCTGGAACGGCGGAAAACCGGGCGACCACCTCGACCTCTATTTCTATTCCGCCGACTCCCTGATGACCCCGGTGACCGCCGCTTTCACCCATGCTCCCGATTACGGCACCTTCCGGCTCGAACTGAACGGCAGACCCCTGCCAGGCCAGCATAACCTCTTCAATGAAGAGGTGACCACCCACGAAACATCCCTGGGCCCCCTGCCCATCCTAAAAGGGAGAAACCAGCTCAGGGCGGTCATCACCGGCACCTCCGGAAACCAGGGAAAGGCCTTCTTCGGAATCGATTACCTGAAATTTGGTGAATAATTCAGGAGATGAACCTACTTCATCGCATAGTCTTTCTGCTGATCAGCGTGTCAGGTTGCCTATTCCGGACTTCCGGACAAGGATTGACCACCATGGAATTTGTATCGCCGGAAAAGTTGATGGTCGCCTCCTTCAACGGCTCTCTCTTCCCGGAGGATCGACTGCCCCTGGTCTCGTTCAGGGCCGGGAAAACCCTTTATACCTCAGCGGAGTTTATCCATTCGGATGGAAAGTTCCGTATCTCAGGGCTACTGGAGTTGGAGTATAATCCTTTGGAGTATTTCCCCGGATTCAAAGCCACCCTGACCTTCACGAACCTTTCAGGCGACACCCTGCTGCTCCACAATGTGGTACCCTTCGGGGAGTCGTCGGGTCATGTCTACCTGACCGGGAAGGGGGACCATCCTCTCTCACGGAGCCATCTGTTCCTTCCTGGCAGGGATCCGGTCAACGTCATCCTTCCCGACAACGCCTGGGAGCTGGGCTTTTCTGCTTTGGAAATCCCGGTGCTGAATGGTGGGACCGAGGAGAACAAAGGGACTGAAGGGACCGCAGAGACTGAAGGGACTAAGGGATCAGAAAAGGGAGAAAAGAGTGGGGAAACAGGCAGTACAGCGGAGAAAGGAAGAACTATTGGGACGGAAGCAAAAGGACGCGACTTTCGGAACGGAGTGGCCTCAGGTACACCAGGTAGTTTAAGCACCAGGGTCTGCGCTCTGGTCCGCCGTGACCGGGAGTCGGTGGAAAACGGCCGGCGCCGCCGCTTCGAAACGGAACTCTACCCGGGCGGAAAGGTCACCTACACCCTGTGGGCCGACACTTACCAGGGCGACTGGCAGCAGGGTCTGGCGGTGATGTTCCGGGAGAGGATGCTGTACGATGTGGAGCCCGGCACTTTCGACAATACGCTTTATGAGCGTCCCGATCTTGCGTGGGTCCGGCAGGCCTATGTGGCCCACCTCCTGCAGGCCTGGGACCGGGACTTCTACGATGCCACCCGGGGCGGATACCGGCTGAAGGAGTTTCTGGAGAGGGGCCTCTGGCTGTACGGAGGCGATGACTTCACGGGCATCTGGCCCACCTGGCCCTCCCTGGGCATCGACCAGCGTAACCAGTGGGATCTCTTCCGTGACCTCCCGGGGGGATTGCCCCAAATCAAAAAGCTATCACAGCAGTGCCTTGAGGCCGGGTCGGCCCTCTTTATCTGTTACAATCCCTGGGATGAGAGCACCCGCAGCGAAAGCCACACCGGGGGTATGGCCGCCATCCTGGGAGCCACCGGGGCCAAAGGGGTCGTCCTCGACACCCGGGGTGCGTCGAGCAGGGAATTCCAGGAGGCCGCCGACAGCGTGGCCCCGGGCATCATCATGTACAGCGAGGGGATGGCCGTGCCCCGTGACATGCAGGGCATCGTCGCCGGCAGGGTCCATAATGCCCTCTATTACCCGCCCCTTCTCAACCTCAACAAGTTCATCAAACCGGAATTCGCCATCTTCCGGGTGGCCGAACTCTACAAAGAGCCCATCCTGCGGGAATACAACCTCTCCTTTTTCAACGGCTACGGCACCGAACTCAACATCTTCGCACCCGGGAAACCTGCCTGGGCGGAGGAACAATACCGGTACCTGGGTCGCACTTCCCGCATCCTGCGGGAAAACACTCCCCACTTCACCTCCCGCGATTTCAGGCCGCTGATCCCCACCCTGCGCGACAGCATCTGGGTGAACGCCTGGCCCCTTCCGGAAGAAGCGCCCGGAAAAACAGCTGAGAAAACGCTTTTTACCATCTACAGCATCCTCCCGGAAGGATCGACCGCCCCCCTGTTTGAAGTGACGCCCGATCAGGCCTGTCACTTCGCCGACCTCTGGAACCACGAGGAACTCCTGCCTGTAAAGGCCGACGGAAAATGGTGGATCGCCCCGGTTGTAGAGGGATTCAGCGCCCGCTGGCTGGGCACCAACAACGAAGGGGCCGTGGGGTGTGTGGCACGCCTGCCCCGGTTCATCGAAGTCTCCCTGCATGGGGACGAACTGAACATCAGCCGGGTGAAGGAGAATGACATGAACTTCAACCGACAAAGAGGAGACTCCCTTTTAATCTGGGCCGGAGATCCGGAATACGGTAAAAAAAACCTGCACCTTCCGGCATCGGACACCTCCCTTTTTCTGTCAGACCACTTTGGCAGGTACGAAGGGAAGTTTGTGATTCAGCTGATGAGGGAGGGCCTCCTGCGCGATGAGCGGGTGGTGAGGATAACGCCCGGCACTCCCCGGCTGGTCAGCCGGCCGGAGCATGTGGCCGCCAACCCTTCCGAAGTACGGGAGCATACCGGTGCCAGGAACGGAGGGGAGAGAACAAAAGCCATCCTCCGGAAGATCCCTGCTGAAATGGTTCTGATTCCTGCCGGAAAATTTGTTTTCCACGCTACCGCCGGCGATGATTTCATCCCCTATCCGAAGGAAAACCTGGGCAGGGAATTCGCGATGCCCGCCTTCCTGATGGACCGTCACCCCGTCACCAACCGGGAGTATAAGGCTTTCCTGGAGGCCACCGGGTACCAGCCTGCCGATACCGCCAACTTCCTCAGGCATTGGGAGAAGGGCACCTTCCTTCCCGGGGAGGGTGATTTCCCGGTGGTTTACGTCAGTCTGGAAGATGCCCGGGCCTATGCCCGCTGGGCCGGGAAGCGCCTCCCCACGGAGTTGGAATGGCAGTATGCCGCCCAGACCCCCGCAGGCAACGAATGGCCATGGAAACAGCGCCGGCCGGTGAAAAGGGTGGAAGAGGCCATTACTGCCACCCTCACGGTCTCCTCCCTGGAAGGCCTCGACCCCGGCATGTGCAACCCGGGCGACGGCCACCCCTACCCCGTGGGGAAATACCGCAAAGGGGCCAATCCCTACGGACTACAGGACCTGGCAGGTTGCGTCTGGCAGCTCACCAGCGGCGAATATATCAACGGAAGCTACCGTTATGTGATCATGAAGGGAGGAAGCTATTTCAAACCCTCCGCTTCATGGTGGTATGTCCAGGGAGGCCCCCGCGAACTCCATTACCGGCAGATGCTGCTGCGCGTCTCCCCGGGATTCGAACGCAACGCCACCGTCGGCTTCCGCTGTGTCAGGGACCTTCAATGAGTCATTTTCCATCGGTGAAAAGCCTCTAAAGCCCTCAAAATGCAGACTGAATCCATCCAGTAATGAGCTTTATTTAGTATCTTTAACAAAAAAAGTTGATGCTGCAGTTAAAAATCAGACCGGAATTATTCTGGGATCTGGATAAATCAAAACTCTCCGAATACAGAAACCAGAGAATTATTATTGAAAGAGTACTCAGCCTGGGAAATATACAGGAATTCAAAGAGATAATCCAATTCTACGGAATGGAGACCATCAGGAAAGAAATCGCCAAGGCAGGAAGTCTGGACCCTAAAACCCTGGAATTTGTATTAACTTTTCTGAAAATAAACAAGAAAGAACTTTTATGTTGCACAAGGAAACAGTCGACCCCGTCATTCTGGATGTAATTACCGCACTGCACCAAATTGAAGATCTGAAAGATTTTTATCTCGTCGGTGGAACTTCGCTGGCGCTTCAGCTTGGACACAGAAAATCAGTAGATATTGACCTTTTTTCAGGGGATTCATTTAATCCGGTTCAACTTTCAGGACTCCTTGAGGAAAAACTTGGTTTTCAGGTTCAGTATATTCATCGTAACACCCTGAAAGGAATCATTTCGGGAGTATTTGTAGACATAATCACTCACAACTATCCATTGATCAAACCGGTGAATCTGGTGGACAATATCCCTTTAGCTTCCCCTGAGGACATTGCGGCCATGAAAATAAACGCCATTACAGGTAATGGCACCAGGGTAAAAGATTTCATTGACATCTATTTTCTGCTAAAAGAGTATTCGCTGGCTGAAATATTCAACTTCTACAGGGAAAAATACAGCACTGGCAATGATTTCCACGCTCTTAAAAGCCTGACCTATTTTGATGATGTTGATAGTGCAGCGTGGCCAGAAATGGTCGCTGAGAAAAATCTGACATTCACCAAAGTAAAAAAGGTACTCCTTCATGAAAGGGACCTGTATTTAAAGACCTGACATAAAAATCCATATTGAGTTACTCATCTTTGGTATGAAATACCCTGTATCTGTACCAGCTCTGGTGCTGGCCCTACTCATGAATTTCCCGGTCCTGGCCGCACCGGATGGCAAAGAGATCCGCCATCTCTCCGGAACCGGGAGTGACGATACGTGCACCTGGGAGTTTTACTGCACCGCAGGGCGTAACAGCGGCCGCTGGACCACCATCGAAGTGCCCTCCCATTGGGAGCAGCAGGGATTCGGGGAGTACGACTATGGCCGTGATTACCGCACCTACGGCCGGAAATTCCGCTTCTCCGACGAAAAGGGGCTTTACCGCCATACCTTCCGGGTACCTGCTGGTTGGAAGGGGAAAAAGGTAAAGATTGTCTTTGAGGGGGCCATGACCGATACCGAGGTAAAAATAAACGGCCGGCCTGCCGGGGAAATCCACCAGGGGGCCTTTTATCGCTTCCGCTATGACATCACCGACAAGCTGAAATTCGGGGAAGTCAACCTGCTGGAGGCCACCGTCAGCAAGATGTCGGCCGACGCCTCGGTCAACCGGGCCGAGCGGTATGCCGACTATTGGGTGTTCGGGGGCATCTTCCGCCCGGTCTGGCTGGAGGCCGTCCCCGAGGAACATATCGAAAGGATCGCCATCGACGCCCGGGCCGACGGCACCTTTGAAGCGGACCTCTTCCTCCAGGGAATCAAGGGAGTCTGCCAGGCCGAAGCGGTCATTCTGGATCAGAACCGGCAACCGGTCGCCACCCTGACGACCCACCTGGAAAAGAGCGACACCCTGGTCACCCTCCGCGGGAAAATGGAAAATCCCCTGACCTGGAGCGCCGAAACACCCCACCTCTACACCGTGAAGGTCACCCTTCAGCGGGGCAAAAAAAACCTTTATTCTTTACAGGAAAAATTCGGCTTCCGTACCATTGAGATCCGCCAGGGTGACGGTATTTACCTCAACGGCGTCAAAATCAAGATGAAAGGGATCAACCGCCACGCCTTCTGGCCCGAAACGGGGCGGTGCCTCAACGACCGCATCAACCTGGAGGATGTGCTGCTGATGAAGAGCATGAACATGAATGCCGTGCGGTGCGCCCACTACCCTCCCGACCCCTCCTTCCTCCACTATTGCGATTCCCTGGGACTTTACGTGCTGGATGAACTTGCCGGATGGCAGAATGCCTATGCGACACCTGTGGGGGAGAAGCTGGTGAAAGAAATGGTGCTGCGCGACCTGAACCACCCCTCCGTTATTTTCTGGAGCAACGGCAATGAGGGAGGCACCAACAGGGAGCTCGACGATGATTTCGGCCGTTGGGACAAATCACAACGACCGGTGATCCACGCCCACCACCGCCCGGGGAACGATTTCAACGGCATCGACTGCAACCATTACGAGAACTATTACAGCGCACAGAAGATCTTACGGGAAGGTAAAATATACATGCCTACGGAATTCCTGCATGCCCAGGACGACGGCGGCGGCGGTGCTGCCCTTGAAGATTTCTGGGAGCTTTTCTGGAACACCCCGAATGCGGGGGGTGGTTTCCTCTGGGCTTTGGTCGACGAGGGGATCGCCCGCACCGACCTGGGGGGCTTCATTGATGCCAACCGGGTCAACGGTCCCGACGGGGTCGTGGGCCCCCACCGCGAAAAAGAAGGCAGCTATTATGCCATCCGGGAGATCTTTTGTCCCGTAAAGGTGACTCTTCCGGAGTTGCCCGGAACCTTCAACGGCACGATCCCCGTAGAGAACCGCTACCACTTTACCGACCTCAGCGCGTGCCGCTTTGAATGGGAGCTTATTGATTTCAGCACGGTGACCGACCGGCAGCCCTTTCATACCGTAGCCGCCAGCGGCACCGTCGAAAGCCCCGCCATTCCGCCCCTGGGAAAGGGATTCCTCATTATCGCCCTCCCTGTAGGCTATGAACAGCACGATGCCCTTTACCTGAAGGTTTTTGACCCCGCGGGCCATGAGATTTACTGTTACAGCCGCAAAATCAACGGCAACAAAAAGGCGGTGGGACAACTGGTTTACACCTCCCTGAGCGAACAGCAGCAGCAGTTGAGGCAGCGGCTCCGCGCCCAGGGTGTCGAGGAAGACAATATCCTGCCTATCGAGCGCCAGGCTGCCGACCAAAGCCGCGAATCCGCGGCTCCTGAAATCCTGGAAAGCGACACCCTGATCACCCTGAAAGCCTCGGGCATTGCGGTCACCTTCAGCAAGACCGACGGCACGATCCGGTGGATCAGCAATGATCTGGGGCTTCCCATTCCCTTCGGCCAAGGCCCCATTCTGGCAGGCGGGGAAGCCCGCCTCACGGGGATCATGCAGGCCGTCACCCCCGAATACGCCGCACTGGCCATGACCTATTCCGGAGACCTTAAAAGTGTCACCTGGAAAATGTACCCCGGAGGATGGCTCGAAATGAGCTACGAATACTTCCTGGAAAAGCCCCATCCCTTTGCGGGCGTCAGCTTCACCTTCCCCGAATCGGATATCATCGGGGTGAAATGGCTGGGAAACGGCCCCGCCCACGTCTGGAAAAACCGCATGGCGGGAGGTGTGCACGATGTGTGGCAGCGGTTTTACAACAACCGCCTTCCGGGCAACAACCACTGGGGATTGCCTCCATTCAAGGGATATTACGACGATGTCTCCTGGATGGAATTCAACACCGTCGACGGGAAATTCACAGTCGTGGCTGCCGAAGAAAACCTCTTTGTCAGGCTCTTCGATTTTTACGGACTCTCAGGACCCCGCAACTATCCGGCCCTGCCCCCCGGAAATCTCTCCTTTCTGGATGCCATTCCGCCTGTAGGCACCAAACTGGCCATGGGCATCAGCAACGACACCTGGAACCTGGGTCCCGCCGGGGAACTCAACAGGATGGACCAGCCCGTCAGGCGTACCCTTTTTTTCTACTTCGGAATGATGTAACTTTGATCATCAGCAGGTATTTGCCAATCTTGGAAAAAAGATTCATCAATTGATGGATGAGTACTACTGAATTTTTATCGCGGCGCATATTTTTGGAGAGAATGCTTCTTGTGGGGACAGGGGCATTGGTACCCATTGTGGGTTGGCCAGCGGAAGGTTCCGGAAGGAAGAAATTCCGCCGGTCAGATGTTTCCGGCTTTGCCCGCCGGCTGAAGCCCCTGAACAGGATCCTGGAACTGGAAGGGTATTATGTGTGGGGGACCTCCCCCATTTATGGTCCCGACGGGCGGATCCATGTCTACTTTTCGCGCTGGGAAGCCCGCAAGGGGATGGGCGGCTGGATCAACGGCTCGGAGATCGCCCATGCCGTGGCCGATCGACCCGGGGATCCCTACCGCGACATTCAGACCATTCTGGCGCCCCGCGGAGGCGAGTGGTTCGACGCCACTACCTGCCATAACCCGCATATCCAATGCGTCGACGGCACGTATTATCTGTTCTACATCGGCAGTTCCAACGGCAGGACCCATACCAAGCGGATTGGCGTGGCCACCGCCCCCTCCCCCGACGGGCCCTGGACCCGCCCCGACCGGCCCCTGCTGGAGGCCGGCTCCGAAGGGGCCTGGGACGACCACTGCACCTCCAACCCGGCGTACCTCCGTCACCCCGACGGCCGTTCCTGGCTCTACTACAAATCGTGGAACAGTTATGAGTACGACCACTATACCGATCCCGCCATCCGCGGGAACCGCAAGTACGGGGTAGCCTTCGCCCATCATCCTGCCGGGCCTTATGCGAAATATTCCGGGAATCCCATCATTGACTACTCCGGACTGGGCCACAACCGGCAGCTCGAAGATGGCTATCTCTTCCGCGGGAATGGTCGTATTTATATGCTGGCACGCGATATGGGGCGCTTCGGCCATGAAGAGGGGATCATCCTGGAGTCGGAGGACGGCCTCCACTGGTCAGACCCCCAAATTGCCTGGTTCGGCGTCAGCCACTATGTGAAGGAACCTCCCGGCCCCTCCCATCTCAAAAAGTACGGCCGCTTCGAACGGCCCCAACTACTTATCCGCGACGGAGAACCCACCCACCTCTTCCTGGCTTCCCAGGGAGGGAAATATATGACCTCCTCAGCGTTCGTCTTCGAAATATCGCCTATGCGTAAGTAATTTTCTGTTGTTTTCTGTGACCTATGGAATGCATCTTTACGGTGGTTTTTCGTAAAATCTTGAAGTACGGTTTTCCATCCCACAAATGAATGACTTACCCTATAAATTACATCCCATGAAGCGCACGCTTTCCTTTTTGTCTCTGATCATTCTTATGATTCCGGTGCCGGCAGTCCTTCAGGCAGCCGGGGGAAAGCCCACTGTATTTATCATCGGTGATTCCACGGTCAAGAACGGACGGGGTGACGGGGCCGGCGGACTCCGCGGCTGGGGAGAGAAGATTCAACTGTTTCTGGACACCACCCACATTGCCGTCAGAAACCATGCCCTGGGGGGGACGAGCAGCCGCACCTTCATCACGCGCGGACTGTGGGATCAGGTGCTGGAGCAGTTGAAGCCAGGTGATTTTGTGCTGATGCAGTTCGGCCATAACGATGGAGGGGCCATCAACGACACCCTGCGAGCCAGGGGTACCATCCGTGGAACCGGCGAGGAAACCGTGGAAATCGATAACCTGCTCACCAAAAAGCACGAGCGTGTGCACTCCTATGGCTGGTACCTCCGGAGGATGATCAGGGAAGCCAAAGCCAAAGGGGCTACCCCGGTGGTGGTTACCCCCATTCCCCGCAACGACTGGGTGGATGGAAAAGTCAAACGGACACCGGTCAGCTATCCCCAATGGGCCATAGAAGTTGCCCGCGAAGAGAAGGTGAAATGCATCGACCTTAACCGGCTAATGTCGGAAAAGATGGACACCTTCGGGGAACAGCAGGTGACCGGCCGGTTTTTCCTCTCGTCCGACCATACCCATACTACAGAAGAGGGAGCGGTCATGAGTGCTTCCCTGCTGATCAGGGGGATGAAAAAGAGCAAGAAATGCCAGCTCGTCAAATGGATGGTCCCCACCCGGAAACTTCCCTACTAATCCTGAAACTTCCTTACCTCAAAGGAAGCCTCATTGAACAACTTTCCGGCCTTTACATCCGATGTCCAAAGTCCCATAAAACGCCGCCTGAAATCAACCGCTGATCCAGGTCAGACCAGGGTGATGATCCTGCCCACGACCCCCAGGAAGCCGTTGACCACCCTGAGGATCTCTTCTGTTTTTTGGAGATCGGCCAGAACGCCTTCTACCCGGGTAGCGCCGGCGGTCAGCTCCGTTTCCAGGACGGTCAATTGATCGCGGAGGTCATCCAATTCTGCTGCTCTCATCTTCAGAAGGGCCATCTGCACCTGGTGCTGAAGGAGTGCACTTTCGTGCTGTTTTTCGGGAGGAAGCTTATCAAGCGAAAGTAAATAGGCCGGTTTGGCCATCCCATTCCTGATCTTTCCGAGCTGTCTGATGGTGAGGTTCCTCAATTCATAAGGTGCCATAAGGGTCTGTTTTTATTTGGTTTCTGACTGTTTGCGGAGCATTTCGGCCAAATCGAGCATAGCGTGGATATCCTCGAACAAAGGGGTCCATCCCGTGGGACCCATCCTTTTTTCCACCAGCTCCAGAAATCCCTTTTTCAGGGTCTCGGCGGCGGTGGCGGCTTTGGCCACCGCATCGAGCGAAAGAAAGCCCATGAGGAGTTCCTTCCGTTTGGCCTTCCAGGGATCTCCCAATGTGGCCGCTTCCACGAAAGGGCGGGTGACGGCGTCAAAATCCTTCAGGTCGAGGAGCAATTCCATATCTTCGGCCATTTGCAGAGAAAGGGCTTTGAGGAGGGCCGATTGAAGTTCCAGTTCCCGCTCAATCACGGGGCCGTTGCGACGCAGTTCATGTTCCAGAGCCTGTGATTTGATGCCTGAAATCACAAGGGGCGTCGCCGATCCGAGGAGGTCGGCGACAGATGCATCGCCGATGGAGGCTTTCTCGAGATGGGGACGCAGGGCCGACAGGGAGCCCATGACCGATCCCAGTTCTGCAGTGATGGTTGCCGGTGACCCGGAAGCGGCCAGTGCCCCCAGGGCCGCAAAATACCTCTCCAGCAGCCGGGTGTGTTGCCTGATCCCCTGAAGACTCCCCAGCAATCCCTTTAGTGCCTCAGAACGCTCCAGGAAGATTTCTCCCCTCTCCTCTGCCGTTAAATGCTCCCTCTCTTTCAGCAACAATTCATTATCAGCATCAATGGCCAGTTTGCCCGCCTCCGTAGTAAGGGCTTCCATGGCCCTGGAATAATTCCGCCCCGCATTGGCAAACTCTGCAAACTGGTTCACCCGCGTCGACACACAGGAGGTAACAGAAAACAGCAATAAAAGGATTAAATACCGTCTCATCTGCTTATTGTGTTTGATAACTAAAGTCATCTCCTATTTCTCACCTGCTCAACCTGAATACAATTTACATAAATACAGTGGGATTCAAGCAAAAATCGCCATCTTTATAAATGAATTCGACAGGCCATTGAAGATGAACGTATAAAATGACCGCACATCATGCAAAAATGGAATTTTGCGGCCTTATTGGCCGTAATGATATGCGCAGCCTCCTGGTCATCGGCCCAGGATCCTCGGGAGCGGACCTATCTCTACCCGGTATGGCAGCCTTCGCATGCAGAAAAGCCCAAAGTGAAGGGGTGGGCCACGGAGCGGGTCAGGGAAAAGCTGAGCCGCGGATTAGTGGCCCTTCCGGCCGGGGAGGGGAAGGTGTTCCTCTCCTGGCGTCTTCTGGAGGAGGATCCGGCAGATATCGGATTCCACCTTTACCGGGAGGTTCCGGGCAGGAAGCCCGTTCGTCTGACACGCAAGCCCCTGCAAACCGTCACCTGTTTTAACGACGAAGGCCCTCTGCCCAAAGGTCCATGCGCCTGGGTCCTGCGGCCGGTCACCAATGGCCGTGAAGGGGATCCCTGCGGAACTGTTTCCCTCGATTTATCTGCGGAACCCCAGAATTACCACTCCATCCGCTTCCGGGGAGATTACAAGCCCCAGCGGATCGCAGTGGCCGACCTCAATGGTGACGGGGAGCTTGATTTTGTCATCCGCCAACCCGACCGGGGCATCGACCCCGGCGGACAACCCGACAGAACGGGACTTACCTATAAGATAGAAGCCTATCTCCATGACGGCACCTTTTTATGGCAGAAAGATCTGGGCCTGGGGATCGAACCTGGAATCTGGTATGCTCCGTTCGTGGTCCACGACCTCGATGGCGACGGCAAAGCTGAGGTCGCCGTGAAAACAGGCCCCGCCGATGCCCGGGAAGCCGACGGAAGGGTTCGTAGCGGTCCGGAATGGGTTTCCATATGGAAAGGCATGACCGGTGAAGAGATCTCACGCGCCGACTGGCCGGCCCGCAATCCCCGCTTCGGCGACTACAACCGCAACAACCGCAACCAGATGGGCATCGCCTACCTTGACGGGAAAACCCCCTTCCTGCTGGTGGCCCGCGGCACTTATAAACTGATGGTCGTTGACGCCTGGCAAATGAAAAGCGGAAAACTTGACATGGCCTGGCACTGGGACGGCGATGAGGAAAATCCCATCATCCGCCATCAGGGCGCCCACAATTTGCATTCCGCCGATGTAGACGGCGACGGCCGCGATGAAATCGTCCTGGGATCGGTGGTCCTCGACGATGACGGCACCGCCCTCTGGTCGACCGGACTGGGCCACCCCGACAAATGCTTCGTCACCGACATCGATCCGGAAAGGCCCGGACTGGAAATCTTTTATGTCCTGGAAGACTGGCATGACAACGGCAAAGGCATCTGTATGGCCGACGCACGCACCGGAGAGATCCTCTGGGGCGTGGGCCGCAAAACCCTCCATGTGGGCGACGGCATGGTCGCCGATATTCTTCCGGAAGTACCCGGACTAGAGTGTTTAGCTTCCGAGGATCCCAAGGGAGGTTCCCGCGAAAAATACCTCCTCTCGGCCAAAGGGGAACTGCTGGCTACCGGTGATGAAGTCCCGGGATGCCGTAACTGGATCTGGTGGGATGCCGACAAAGTGCGGGAAACCATCGTTACCCCAGGCTGGCAAAACAGCATGTGGGACCGCTTTGAAGCCCGGAAGCTCTCCATTGCCAAATACAAGGGAGATACCCTGACCGCCGGAATCGAGGGGTCTGTCATCCTCATGGCCGACATCGAGGGGGACTGGCGCGAGGAACTCATCACCATCCTCCCCGGGGAACTGCGCATTTATGGCACCACCATCCCCGCCTCCGACCGGCGGGTCACCCTCCTGCAGGATCCCTTCTACCGCAGCCAGGTCACCCACCGCTCCATGGGCTATGAACAATCGCCGATCCCCTCTTTTTACCTGGGGGAATGATATGAAGGGATTGAACCCGTCTTATCCTAAAAAGGATAACAATCAAGGAATATAATCCTTTAAAAGCATATCTTTACAGGAAATATCCATACTTCATTTATTCAGCAACCGGCATGATTAACCACATGGATATTGCATCTGTTTTGCGGAATGAACCATATAAACGATATAATTTAAACAGATGAAAGCAGAATTTACGGCAATCATAGAGCCTGCCCCGGAAGGAGGATACTGGGCTTTTTGTCCAGAGATACCTGGAGCCAATGGCCAGGGAGAATCAATTTACGATGCCAAAGAAAACCTGAAGGAAGCTATCATGTTGATTCTCGAAGACCGTAAGGAAGATTACTTGCGTGGTATTCCAGATGGTGCAATTCAAGTAACAATATCAATTTAATGAAAAGGCGTGACCTTGAACAAAAACTCAGAATTGCCGGCTGTTATTTGAAACGGGAAGGAAGTTCCCATTCGCTGTGGATTAATCCAAGAAATGGAGTCGTTGAATCTATTCCCAGACACAATGAGATTAAAGAACCTTTAGCAAGAAAAATCCTTAAAAATATGCAGGCAGAATGATTGTAATACATCACTCAGTTTAAGTACAATATAACCTTATGAAGCATATATTTACATTTACTTTGCTGTTGATTTCAAGCATTTTGCTCCAGGCCCAGAAGCAAACCGATTCAAATACTCCGCTCCACCTGTTGCAGCCGGCTTATCAAATCCCTTACGGAGTGCCCGATGTGGACGGCATCACCAAAGTGCTGGAGACCGTTCATACGTATCTCGACCGGAACACCTTTCCGGAACTGATCGACAAGAACACCCAAGATCCCGTGACTGACTATTCAAAAACAGACGGCAACACGATTTTTAAGCCTGGCGACTTCAGGCTGGTAAGCTATGAATGGGGGGTGACCTATGCCGGGATGCTGCTGGCCAGCGAGACCACCGGCGATCCCCGGTACACCCGCTATACCATGGAGCGGTTGAAGTTCCTGGCCGGGATCAGGCCGGGATTTGTCGCCTTCGAAGAGCGGGAACCCGGGGTAAGACATGCCTTTTATTCCCTCCTTCACCCCCATGCCCTCGACGACTGCGGGGCCATGACTGCTGCCATGATTAAGGCAAAAAAGTTGAATCCCGGACTAGATCTGGATCCCCTAATCACAAATGCCATCGATTACATCAGCAACAAGGAGTTCAGGCTGAAAGACGGTACCCTGGCGCGCAACCGTCCCCTCCCCAACACGATCTGGCTTGACGATCTCTTCATGAGCGTTCCCGCCCTGGCCCAGATGGGCGCTTACAACGGTGACCGGAAATATTTCGACGATGCGGTCAAACAGGTCCTTCAATTCTCCCGCCGGATGTTCAATTACGAGAAAGGATTGTTCATGCACGGGTGGGTGCAGGAGATGAAGGAGCATCCCCAGTTCCACTGGGCCCGCGCCAACGGGTGGGCCCTGATGTCCATGGTGGAACTGCTGGAAGTACTCCCGGCCGACCACCCCGGCTACGGTGATGTTTTGGACCTGCTGCGCCGCCATATCCGCGGACTGGCCAACACCCAGTCCTCCGAAGGATTCTGGCATCAGCTCCTCGACCGGCCCGACGCTTACCTGGAAACCTCGGCTACTGCCATTTACACCTATTCCATCGCCCGGGCCATTAACCGGGGTTACGTCGACGGCCAGGTCTATTGCCCCATGGTGTGTCTGGCCTGGAATGCAGTGGCCACTAAAGTCAATGAACACGGACAGGTGGAGGGAACCTGCGTGGGGACCGGCATGGGCTTTGACCCTGCCTTTTATTATTACCGTCCGGTCAACGTCTACGCCGCTCACGGCTATGGTCCCGTGCTGCTCGCCGGCGCCGAAATGATCAGCCTCATTAAAAACCACGACCTCAGAATCAACGACAGCGCCCTGATGCTTTATGCCGACGGGTCAGCCCCCCTGAAATCCTGGAAATTTCACTCCGGGGAAGGGAACAATATTCCCGGGTCCATCCTTTTAACCCCCGAAACCACCTGGTCGGAAGTGAAAGGGTATGGCCTTCTGGCTGAAAAATCACCGGTTGCCGTTACCCGGAAGGTCAAAAACCATCCGCCATTCACCTTCCTGACCAGTGACCAGCCATTTGCCTTTTCCCTGACGGTCCCCGAAGGAAAATATGCTGTCACCGTAACCCTGGGCGACCCTGCCGGAGTCTCTGAAACTACCGTGAAAGCCGAATCACGCCGGCTGATGCTGGAAAATGTCTCCACCGCCAAAGGGGAAACCGTGACCCGGACTTTCGTCGCCGACGTGCGGACACCCCGCATCAACCCCACGGAACAGATCAGGCTGAAACCCCGGGAACTGAACTACCTCAACTGGGACGACAGGCTGACCCTGGAGTTCAGCGGTTCCCGGCCGGCACTCTCCTCCCTGGAGATCAGGGAAGTCAGGGACCTGCCGGTGATCTATCTGGCCGGAAATTCCACGGTCACCGACCAGGAGGAGGAGCCCTGGGCCTCGTGGGGACAGATGTTTCCCCGTTTCGTGAAGCCGGAAGTGGTGGTGGCCAACTACGCCGAATCGGGGGAGTCGCTCCTGAGCTTTAAGAGGGAGCTGAGATTGCAGAAAATCCTGAGCCTCATCAAACCGGGCGACTGGCTTTTCATCGAGTTTGCCCATAACGACCAGAAACCCGGGGGCAACCATCTCGATCCCTTCACCACCTACAGGAATGAGCTGAAATATTATATCGGGGAAGTCCGGAAGAAGGGGGCACGGCCGGTACTGGTCACCTCGATGCACCGGCGCAGGTTTGACGAATCGGGGAAAATCGTCAACTCGCTGGAAGAATTCCCCGAAGCGATGCGCCAGACCGCCAAAGAAGAGCAAGTCCCCTGCATCGACCTGAATGCGATGAGCAAAACACTTTTTGAGGCCCTTGGACCCGAAAATTCCAAAAAGGCATTCGTACACTACCCGGCCAACAGCTTTCCGGGACAAACGGAACCACTGGCCGACGACACCCATTTCAGCAATTACGGGGCATACCTCCTGGCACAATGCGTGGTGAAGGGCATCAGGGAGGGGATTCCGGAACTGACAGCTTACCTTGAATCCGGACTGTCCCCCTTTGATCCGGCAAAACCCGTGCCCTATGATCAATTCAGGCTGCCGCAGAGCATAAAACACAACACCCTCCGCCCTGCAGGAAACTGACCATCACAATGACTCCCGGAAGGGATACAACTTCTCATTCCATATAAAGCATATCCTTTAAGGAATGTAACCCACAATATGTATATCTTTACAGGTTGTAAAAACCTTCATTTCAGCACACATTGGCTAATTACAATACCAAATATTATCTATTTCTTTGTCTTTTCGCAATTGGATTTTCATGCCAAAATAGGTCAGACAGAGCAGAAAATATCCTCAGCAATGCAGAAATGCTGGTTGACACTTTGCCCGACAGTGCTTTGGTATTACTCAACAAGATTCAAAACCCTCAGCGCTTAAATAAACCGCTGTATTATGACTATTTTCTGTTACGGGTAAGGGCAAAAGACAAGAACTTCGAAGATATCACACAGGATACACTTATTTTTAAGATTAAAGAATACTACGTCCATAAAAAGAATATAGAAAGAATCCTCCTGTCGACCTTTTATTGTGGCAGGGTCTTGAGGGAACAACAAAAATTTGGGGAAGCATTAGAAACACTCTTAAGTGCAGAACCTTACCTGAATCAAAGCAAGAATATCAATCTGAAAGGATTGCTCGAAGGCTCAATCGGTGAGATCTATTATCAGCAACTTCTGAAAGAGAAAGCCATTACTCATTTTAAGCATGCAGAAAGGATTTTTCATCAGGCCAAAAACTTCAGAAATGAAATAATTGAATGTAACTACATTGGGAACTGTTATTTGTTAGAGGGGAAAAGCGATAGCGCCTTTTTATATTATTTCAAGGCATTGGCTTTGGCAGACAGGCACCAGTTTTCCAGAGAACAAGCGGGCATTAGAGAAAGTATTGGCGTTGCTTACCGTGAGAATAAAGATTTTAAAAATGCGGAAAATTATTTCAAAGAAGCCTGGAAATATTCTGTCGACTCGTTAAAAAAAGCCAGCTTGTCCTCAAATCTGGCACATCTGTTTGAATCTCAGGGGAAAAACGATTCAGCTACCGCATACCTTCAAAGAGCGTTAAGGTACTTGCCATCAGACAAAGAGAATTTGCTTTCTGCGAACATATATAAAACCTGGTCAGCCATTGAAGAAAACAAATTGAATTTAGAAGGTGCGTTGGAAAAGTACAAACTCTACAACAAGCATCTAGCCTCCATTTTGAATGATAATAAAAATAGCGCTGTTCTGGAAATCGAGGGAAAGTATAATTTTCAACGCGTAGAAAACCACAACAAACAACTTCTCATCGAAAGGCAAAAAATCTTGTTATATTCTCTGGTGCTTTTAATTGTATTAATGCTATCATTTCTTGTGGTTTTAAGACAATCCTATGTAAATCTGAAGAAGCTAAAGGAGGCAGAAAAGAAGATTTATCACATGAAAGAGCTGGCCAGAAATTTTAATGAAAACGAGGATTCTTTCAGGAGCATTTTGCTGCGCCATTTCGATATCCTCAAAAAAACGGCGTTATTGGAAGGCTATTTGAATGAGGAAGAAAAAGGAAAAGGGAAAAAGTTGCTCCGGAAATTTAACGAAGTTGTATATGGCAGCAAGGACCTGGAATGGGGAGTTTTATACCAGACACTTGATAATCTGCACAATGGCTTTTTTGAACGACTGAAGAGGGAATTTCCCCATCTTGACGAAAGCGAATTCCGAATTTGTTGTCTGACGTACGATGAGTTTGACAATACCGAGATAGCTATCGTTTTAAATTACAGCATAAACACTATTCAGACCAAAAAAAGTATCATACGAAAAAAACTTGGGATAAGATCCTACGGAGATATCCGAGATTTTCTGCTCCGGAGAGTTAAGAATATGTCCCATAATTCTAAACACCAGAATACGCTCAATCAAAAAGCTAATTAGCGAAAGGGACCTTGTTTAATAAGTAAATAAAAGTATCATTTGACGGTTAAATCCAGCAAAAATCCCGGTTGCGTTATGAATGTTCGAATGCACAATTACCGGTTCAGAAAACGGATTTATACGCTGACTTACTTGCAGAATATAGGTACGGTAATATTCGATATAATCTTTACTGGCTTGTATTGCCTCTAGCCAGAATTCTTCATCGCGGCTATGGTTTTGCTCCATTGAATATTTAAGATTTGCGTTGGCGTAGAGTAATTTTGCATGGGTAACATTTTCCGCCTCACCCATGGTGGTCATCACATCATATGAAACATTATTCAGCCAAAAGTCATTTCCAAAACATACCGATCTTCCAAAAGCTTCGTACTCGCGTGTTGAGATCGTCTTTTGTTTCAACTCAAGGTGCAAAATACGAGAAAGCGTATTGCGAAAATACATATCCTCAACAAAGTCGAAGAGGATATGCTCAAAGGTCCACTGATTTACAAGCCATTGGTCAACCAGTTTAACTAATTCCTGGTATGCGTTTTCCGGCAAACCTGCCTTTTTGAGTTTTTCCAAAGAATCCATGGTAAGCATGTACCGTTTATATCCTTCTCGTGGATTAAAGTGGTAAGAACGAAACAGATATCGTGCTTCTTGTACCGTTTCTCCAAAGTTTACTTGTAACGGAAAAACATCGTAATCCATAAGATCATTGGGATTGAGGTATTTAACCCACTTGACTTCAAAATCGGGTACAGTGACTTCAACAAAACCCGGCACCTTACTTTCAGCAGTAATTTCTTTGTGTCCCGGAATATTAACTTTGAGTGTATAGGTCTTGCCCATCCCGGGATGGGCTTCACTCTTATAGATTCCATTTTTCCCCGAATAATTAAGGGCAATGATTTCTCCGGTTTCAGAGGTAATTTCCACGATTGCATCTTCAATGAAAATGTCTTCGTTTTCTTGAATATTTTTGGTTTCTGAGAGTGTAAGTTCCCATTTATCCTGAGGATTAAATAAACAAGTAACAACAACTTCTCTGTTGATGTCGGGCACATCAATTTCCATGTCTTTAACGCAAGACGGTAATGCTAAAACCACCAAAAATGATAGGAGTAAATATTTTAAAATAGATTTCATATTAATTCATCCGGCTTTAAAATCTGATATGGTAACTAATTGATGGAATTATTGGAAAAATACATACTTGCTTGTATTTCGTTTCGCCTGCCGGCGATGTTTGCGGAAAGTACATGTATGCATTCTGGCGGGCATAGGCGTTATAAACTCCCAATTTCCATTCGCGGTAGTGACTTCCAATTTGCTTTTTAAATGTAGCACTTAGGTCTAAATGATGAAATGCAGGTAGCCGATAGCTGTTGTATTCATTGAAGTATTGAATACGGTGGGTGTCTTCTATGTCAATGTTGGTTATAAAATCGGTAATCGTATAGTCGATTGGTCCCGCTGCCTGATAATCCTGCACAGGAATTGTAGCTGCCATTCCGGTTTGATAGGTCCACACTGCAGAACACTCAATATTATCAGTTATATTATACACAAAGCCTAAATTCAAATCGTGCCGGCGGTCGAATTTATACGGGAATACTTTGCCGCTATTGATGCGTTCAAATTTGCGCTCGTTCCATGAAAGCGTATAGTTTACCCATGCATTTAAGCGCGAAGTTTTGTAATTCCACGAGTTCTCAAATCCCCAGGCTTTGCCTCTGCCGGATTCAACCAAATCTTCCCAATTGTCGTAAATATCCATAAAGCTGTTCCCTGCTTTGTAGTTTATTACGCCATTCATGGTTTTGTAGTACGAGTCGAATTTATAAGAGAACTTGTCGTTAACTTTTAAATCGGTGCCAAAGGTGATTTGTTGCGACGTTTCGGGTTTAATATTTTCGGTAGCCGGCACCCAAATATCAGACGGTAAGCCTACACTGCTATTGGTTAATAAATGCAGCGGCTGTACCATTTGGTCGTACGAAAAAAAGAGGCTTAGATTGTTGTTTGCCGCCAATTTTGCATTGGCCCGTGGAGTAATATAACTGTGCCATTTACCTCCCAAATCATACAGATCGAGCCGAAGTCCGCCCTGCACCGTAAATTTATCACCAATGTTAAGCTCATCATCCATAAAAAATGACAGGGCCTTATTGTTTACCTCACCGTTGCCTCTTTGAGTATTTTGGCCGTCGTGCCGCTCAATTTCCTGTTCTCCGGGCAAGTAACCATTCAATTCTCCGCTTGTACCAAACTGGATTTTATTTTGGGGTAAATACCAATCGAAAAGAAATTGCAGTTTGTTGTTGTTTACCTGCGTTTTGTAAATAATATCAGACCAGATTTCTTCTTCCCCGTCCTGGTTTTTAACAGATTGAAAGTACTTGTTATGTACGTGATAGCGGAATGATCCGCTGGAAAGGCTTGTATTCAAATAGAGCCTGTTTCCTAACTGGCTTGTCCAACGCAGTGCTCCGATTTTGTTTCCCCATTTGAGATTTAATTTGGTGCTTTGTTTGGTTTCGCCCTCTTCGTACGAATAGTTGTCTTTAAAGTCAGCAGATAAACGATCGCCACCACCGTAAAAGCTTACATACAAACGGTTTTCAGGATTAAGTTCAATATTAAATTTTGCATTCAGATCGTACAAATTTAATCCAGGCACTACGACTTCATTGTCCGACATTTGAGAGATCTTAGCGATACCGGTTACAAACAAATCAAGCAATGTTCGGCGTGCAGAAATCAAATACGACGATTTACCTTTTTTTATTGGGCCCTGGTGCGTAAACTTTGATGTTATCGGCCCAATGGTGAGATCAGTTTCAGGATGGTTTTTATTTCCTTCTTTCATGCGCACATCAATAACTGATGACAAACGGCCACCGTAACGAGCCGGAAAACCACCTTTGTAAAAATCTACACTTTGCAGCGCTTCGGGCGTAAATACCGAAACAAAACCAAATAAATGGGTTGCATTGTAAACAGGCACACCATCAAGCAGGATCAGGTTTTGATCAGAACTGCCGCCACGAACAAATACTCCGGCACTTCCTTCGTAACCTTGTTGAACTCCGGGTAAAACGGTCAGACTTTTTAGTACGTCTTGTTCTCCGGCAAAGGCAGGCAGTGCTTTAACCGTTTGCATATCAATTTTTTCGTGCCCCGAAAAAGTTGGTTTTTGCTTTAAAGATTGTGCTGTTACAATAACTTCCTGTAAATCGTTCTCGGTATTTAATTGAAAGTTGATGGAAGTGTCGGTTTGGGCATAAAGAGAGAGTACTTGTTCGTTATACCCGACAAACGAAACACGCAACTGAACCTGGCCTGCCGGAATGCTTAAAGAATAAAAACCGTAGGCGTTACTTATGGCTCCCAACTTATTTTTTTGCTCATATATAGTGGCATGATAAAGGTTTTCAGAGGATACAGAATCTCGAATATACCCGGAGATAGTTATGCTCTTTTGTGCTGAAACCTTAAACAGGGTACTTATAAACAATAGTAAAAAGGCTAATTTTTGGTTGGACATTTTTTATAAGGATAAAGGCCTGTAAACAAATAAACCGCCAAATAAAACAAAGTGCAAGAAACAAAACAGTACTATTTTGTACAATGTAAAGTTTGTTAATAGCCATAAATTTATGTTAAAGCGATATACGAAACCGGAAATTCCTGCTCAGACCGCACAGTATTTTTGAAGCTATAGCTCCTTTATCAAAATTTGAATTGGCCGATTGGATAGGATAGCTGGAGCTGGAACATGTTATTCCTGCTTATTGAACCTTTGTAGTGTCCATCAGGTTTTATTTGTTTATCACTGAATCCCTGCTCTTTAAATCCTCTAATGTAGTTTACCGACCATTTCAATTTATTTTTTTGGCTTCCAAATCCAACGGTCCAGTTGAATTCAGGCTTTTCGTTAACCGCTTCGTAATTCATTATCCAGGTAGTTTCGATACCGCCTTTGACAAAAAAGCTTTTGCTCAGTAACATCTTTAAATGAACGGGAACAACGACATAATGCATCGGAAGTTTATCCCAACCTTCTGCATTGATAGGATATCCGGTATCTGGGTCATCGGAACCTGAATCTACCGAATAATGTTGCTGCATTTGTTTGAAGCGGTAAGCAATGCCAATCTCAGAAGAAACTCTCCAAAAAAGATTGCGTGAGGCATAAACCCCTATGCCTGTCCCAAACCCGTTTTTGGTTTCCCATCCACGATATTCCGTTTCTTTGTGTGGCATAAACCAAGAACCTTCGGTACTTATTCCAAATTCAGTTTTTTCCTGCGAGAAAGAGAAATAGCTGCCAAGTAGCAAGCATAAAATAATTGTAATTTGTTTCATGTTTACTGTATAAGATGGAAGCTCATTATCGTTTTGAGCTTCCATTGAAGTTATTAATTGATGGTCAAATTTATAACCAAATCATGGGATATGAGTTTTCCGTTGCAAGAGAAATTGTTTATTATTGGAGCAGTACCAGGATAGGAAGAAGGTATTGGAGATAAAGGCCACTCAAAAATCCAACCTTTAACATCCAGATAGACATTTGAAAGTTCCGAATAATTTATTTGGGTATAACCTGACGCAGGTGTCATGTTTGTGAAATTTGTGCAATAACCGCCTTCATACGAATCGTAGTTTCCACCCAAATTATAACTTAAATGTTGATGACTAAAATAACCTTTAGAGTCGCGCCAGCCAAATGTTCCTTTTTTCTCTTTATGAAAATACAAATAATATTTTAGACCGTTCTGTACAGTTATTAGGTTTCCCCAAGCATCAGTAACTAGCACGGTATTCTCGCCATAACAGAAGGAGAATGTCCATCTTACGCCTCCTCCTTCTGAATAAACTGTTGTACTTGCTACTGTACCATAATCAGTAGGCAATGTTGATTTTAACTTCGGGTAAGAACGCACCTGGACAAGAGTAGTATCCCAGCTTTCAGGATTACTTAAAAACTGGCTTAATGTTTTCTCACTACCATCAATTACACTAATTTGGGCATCCTTTTGAAAACAATATAAAACATTCCCAATCTTTATTAAACCATCTTTATTTAAAACACAATCCCATGAATAATCAGAAAAAGGATAACATAACGAGGAATCCTTCATATTATAATAACCCTCTTCGACCAATTGCTCAGCATATTTTTTGGCATTATCATAATCCTCATAACCAGCCAGTTTATCAGAAGCTTGAGCCCTGAACATTTTTGCAGATTTTAATCCGATTTGGTTTTCCCATATAAATTGTTCTTCAAGAGATTTGTTTTGCAACAATTTTCTTAAATGATCAGCAGTTTCAAAATCCTTAAGAACCAAATAACCATTTTCAGAATATACATCCGGTTTAGTCGCATTAAGCAACTGTGCATCGGTTCCGCTAAATTCATCACTTTTTTCACAGGCAGTAAAAACGCCTAAAGAAGCAATTAGCATACAAATCAAAATCTGCTTACGCAAAAGTAGTTCTTTCATTTCTGTAAAGTTTTATTGTTTATAAATTTTTTGGAACAAATTTACGGGCCGATCATTTTCCACACAAAGAGCTTCCGGAGGTATATAGCTTTTTCTAATCCCCTAAAAATCGCAACATCCTAACTTACATCCACTTGCTTTCATCCTGTGGTTCTCTGCATATAGCTTTTTCCGGATTTACGATTTGATACAATCAAGTATTGTCCCTATTTTACATGTACATTGTCATAAAATCATGTATATTACCTAATGAAATAATTCCGTATTATTAAGGTATCCACCCTTGCTGCTTTCTTCAAGACATCAAAATGTCGGATTAGTATAAAAAAAACACCTAAAAGTTACTACCACACCAGCAAAGTATAATTAAAAAACCTATATATTCCGAAAGGAATGAACTACGTATGGTATTGGCCTTTTAGTACTTACATAATATCTGTAAGAAAATAAAGCTATATGTGCTCCGGCTGACAGAATCTCCCAAGGTTGTATCCCCTACCTTCGAAAAGTCTAATCAATAATTATGTTCCTATGAGAAGAAGACTTTTCACCATTTTAATCCTTTCGGGGATTATGGCCTTTTCAAATGTTAAATCATCGAACTCACTCCCTCCAATCTGCGAAGATGTTCAAAAAGAAATAGAACTAAAAGGTTCTTTAAATGAAGGTTCGATCAGGTCATTAGTGCAAATGCCGGTACAGGCAACGAAAAGTACTTCTACCCTGGAAGTATTTTTTCTCAGCAATGTAGGCATTGTACAAGTGGAAATATCCTCACAGACTGAAGGTCTGATCTATGATGAAAGCATAGATACAAATTCACAGGACTATTTATCAATCGATGTTTCTGGTTGGCAGAGTGGGTTTTATCAAATTCGCATCGAAAATACCTGTGGTCAGTATTTATATGGCACATTTGAAATAGAGTAGAATTCATCTTGCAGACTTACTACCCAAAAACATCCAATATTATGGTAAAACTTAGAGCAATTTTGATTTTGAGCTTCATAGCCCTTTCGCTGACGGGTTATTCACAGCTCAACGTAGACAGTTACGGTAATACAACAATAAAATATGGCACATTCAGTCAGGGTGTTGATGCTGTTCTTAATTTCGGAAACTCCGACCATTACATCAAGAGCATTTTCGGCTACGGAATTAAAATAGGAACCGTAGGAGCCACCGATATTCTCAGAATAAAACAATATGGGACCATCGGAATTAACCGGGATCCTGATTCTTCTTTTAAGCTGGACGTGAACGGCTATATCAGGGTAAACACAACGACTTATTCTTCGGACCAACGGTTAAAGACTGATATTAACCTGACAACAAACTCTTTTGATAAAATCAAGCAAATACAAGGGGTCTCCTACAAAATGATTCCTGATGATTCATTTAGGCCGTATCGGCAGTTCCACAGTGACATATTCCAAAAGCGGTGAAACTTCAGTGAGCCAGGCCGTGCGCTACACTTATTCATCCGATGGAATTATCAAACCTGATTTCATTTATTACTATGAAGGCACACCGCTGGCTTATGCCACAAACAACGATTACGACAGTAAGGGAAACCTTGTCCAGGTTTACATGAACGGAACCACTATTGGTGAAAGCCATACCAATTACACCTACGACAACAATGGGGTTAGGATTTTAACATTGACCGACGCACTGGGGCATGTGACTTCCCGGGTTTATGACCCCGCTTTCGACAGGCTCACATCCGAGAATGATTACCTGGGAAATGTCACTGCTTTCCAGTACGATTCCTCCGACAGACCCGGCAGTGTAACAGGCCCTGACGGCAGCCAGGTGTCCACCACCTATGTATGGTCCGGTACAAATAAACCATCCCTGGCGGTTTACGGGGTAACCCAGTCCGGAAACGACGGCTGGATGGAAACGACCTGGTACGACATACTCGGGCGGGCCATTCGATCAGAGAAAAAAGGGTTTGGCGGATCGATGATCCTGACCGATACCCAGTACAATGACAAAGGTCAGGTTTACAGGGTTTCCGATCCCTACTTTGCAGGAGGCAGCCCGGTGTGGGCCCAAACCTACGCGGCCTATGACCCTTACGGACGCCCGACCACCATCAACCGCAATACAGGACGAAACACCACCTATTCGTACAACAGTTCCACGGTAACCGAAACGACAGCGGGGAAAACTTCCTCAAAAACTTACGGGCCCGATGGAACATTAACTTCGGCCTCCGACAATGGCGGTACCATTTATTATGCCTATTTCCCCGATGGAAAGGCAAAGACAATTACCGCTCCCGGTGGCGTCATAACCACCATGCAATACGCCGATGCCGCCCGTAACCAAACCCAATTGGCTGACCCCAGCGCCGGGACAATCTATTATACCTATAACGCCCTGGGGCAGATCAAAACTCAAACCAATGCACGCAATCAGCTTACCTCCTGGAATTATTTTGCCGACGGGCGCATTAACACGGTGGTAACTCCCGAAGGCACCACCTCATATACCTATAACTCCAATAAACAATTGACCGGTATCAGTTCCCCAAACAGCGTGAGCCGCTCATTCGGGTATGATACCAAAGGCAGGGTGAATAGTGTGGTAGAAACCATTGCAGGTACAAATTTTTCCACTAGTTTTACCTTCGATTCATTTGGCCGGGTTAGTACACGTACCCATCCTTCCGGTATCGTGGAGACTTTGGGTTATAACGGTTACGGGTTCCTGGCGACCATCTCGGCCGGTGGATCGACCCGCTACACCATTACAAGCATGAATGCTCGAGAGCAACTTACCGGCGCCACTTACGGCAGCAACCTGGCGGCATCCTTCGGGGTTGACTCCTTTGGTTATCCCAACGCCAGCTCTGCAGGTACGATTCAGGATTACCGCTACGCATTCAACCCGGTGACCGGAAACCTCGATTCCCGTCAAAACTTTAAACGCAGTTTATCCGAAAGCTTCTCTTACACCGACAACCTCGATAACCTGGATCGACTCACCAGTGTTTCAGGACCACGGAACCTGACCCTGACCTATGCTCCCAACGGGAACATCCTGACTAAGTCAGACATTACCAGCGGTGTCGCCTTTACTTATGGAGACAACGCCGGACCTTACGCTTTGACCGGAGTAACATCCTCTACCGGTGTAATCCCGGCAATTAACCAGACGGCCACCTATACTTCGTTCGAAAAGGTAAACACATTAAACGAAGACACCTTATCCGCTACCTTCGTTTACAACAGCCAACACCAACGTGCCAAAATGGAGGTCACCCAAAATGGAACCAACATCCTCTCCCGTTGGTATGCCGGAAGCAAGTACATAAAAGAGACCGCGGGTGGGGTTACCAAAGAATACACCTTCCTGGGGGGTGATGCCTACACCGCTCCCGTGGCTGCTGTGACCCAGGCAGGAACCACGACTTATTATTATCTTCTGCGCGATTACCTGGGCAATATCACACACCTGGTGAATAGTTCAAACCAGGTAGTGGCTGAGTATAACTTTGATGCCTGGGGAAGACGCCGCAGCGCTGATGACTGGAGCTATACCCTGGATCAGAATGATCTGGAATTGTTTGCCGGTCGTGGATTTACTGCCCATGAATCCCTGCCTTGGTTTAACCTGGTGAACATGAACGGCAGACTTTACGATCCCCTGGTGGGCAGGTTTTTATCTCCTGACCCTTACGTACAAATGCCCGATTACACCCAAAACCTGAACAGATACTCATATGCCCTCAATAATCCACTAAGGTATACCGATCCAGACGGTGAATTTATTGTTGCTGCAATTATTGTAGGTGCTGTAGTAGGTGCTTATATTGGCGGTGCAGCTGCAGAAGGCTGGGAATATAACCCTGGCAAATGGGCCTGGGATGGTGATACTTGGGCAGGAATAGGTTTAGGAACTGTGATAGGAGGCGCAGCAGGCGTTGGTTTCTATTATGCTGCCCCGGCTCTCGCAAATACAGGCTTTTTTGCTCATTTTGGTGTAAGTGGTACAGTCGCAGCCTATACTTTAACTGGTGGAGTTGCAGGTGGATTGGCTGGATACGGTGCTGGGTTTTCTGGCGGAATGCTTTTTAGTGATGGTGACTTGGGGTACTCACACCAAAGCGGAATTCATGGTGTAAAAGTTGGTGCAACTGTAGGTTCTGTAATTGGTGCTATTTCTGGAAATATAACTGCTTATGAATCACCAAAATCACCCCCAACAGTAGAAATGCCCGAAAGACCTAAATGGGATGGTTCATACTATCAAGGAACAGAAGAGGAAGCAAAAGAGATGTTATTATCATCAAGTAAAATATTTAATGTAGTTGATCCTTAATAATTATTAACATTTTGATTGTTAATAACTTACGTTCTTTAATATGTTGTTTTATCCATCGATTTTGATTAAATTCGGTCAAAATCCTGGAAATCATGTTGAAAAAACTGCCTCGGCAACCGCAGCTTCAGATGTTCAAAACCATCCTGGTCAACTTCATCAATCCGCAGCATGAACTTTGCCTTTTGGCGAAGAAGATCAGCTGGGATTCCCTTGAAAAGGAGTTTGCACCGTTGTATGGTGAAGTTGGCAGACCGTCCATTCCAATCCGGACCATTGTTGGATTGTTGCTTGTCAAGCAAATCTATAACCTGGGTGATGAGACGGTTATGGAAAGGTACATTGACAGTCCCTATGTCCAGCACTTTTGTGGCGAGATTTACTTTCAATATGATTATCCCTTCGACCCCAGTGACTTTGTCCATTTCCGCAAGCGCATTGGTGAAGAAGGGATGAAAAGAATCTTCCAGGAGAGTCTGAATCTGTTCGGGAAAGACTTTATCCGCGGTGAGGTAAAGGAAGTTCGGGTGGATACCACTGTTCAGGAGAAAAATATCACTTTCCCCACGGACCGCAAGCTTACGGAGAAGGTAATTGATCACTGTAAGAGGATAGCAAAGAAGGAAGACATCAAACTGACCAGGACGTACGGTAGGGAAATCAAAAAACTGAAACATCAGTTGCGTTTTGTACGCAAAGCAAAGAATGTCAGCAAGATGCGTAAGTCTCAGAAAAGATTGCACAAGATTGCTTTCAAAATCTACCTGGATCTGGTCAAACAGATGAATCCGATTCCGATGAAGTACATGAAGGAGCTTGAAGTGCTGTACCGGGTATTAACGCAAAAGAGAGATGATTCAAACAAGGTTTACAGTGTTCATGAACCGGAAGTTCTGTGTATCTCGAAAGGGAAAGAGCATAAGAAGTACGAATTCGGGAACAAGAGTTCATTCGCATACACCCGTAAATCCGGGATCATTGTAGGTGCCATGGCAGTCGATGGCAACATGTATGATGGGCACACGCTGAAACCGCAATTGGACCAGGTAAAAGAATTGACCGGTGGCAGGATCAGAAAGGCAATCGTGGACAGAGGATATCGAGTAAAAGGAGGAATACCTGGTGTAGATATCGTGATGCCTAAGAATCTGAAAAAGGAGAGCTATTACCTGAAGAAGAAGCGAGAGGAGCGATGTCGGTCCCGGGCTGGAATCGAGGGGCTGATATCGCACCTGAAACATGATCACAGAATGCTAAGAAACTACCTCAGTGGCACCGCCGGGGATAAAATCAATACCCTGCTGGCAGCTGCAGCTTACAATATGAAGAAATGGATGAGATTAAAGCGGGAAGATTTGTTGAATTTTGTTTTGCGATGGATTTTCCAGTGGCAATTCTGGTCGCTGGGAAATCTCCGACTCAGCATGAGATAAAAAATAAGTGACTTTATAAGGATCAACTAATGTAGAAACAAGTTATTGGAGTACCTCCAAAGGGTATTATTTTGCTCCTATACAAGGTAATGCATATGGTTACAGTTATGACCCCATCACTAAAACTATGACTGATTATAATATAGATATAGGCTATCAATCTAATACAATAAAATCAACTTATAGGTATACTTATGTTGAGAATATCGGAGGTAGTCCATATTTGAGCCCGAATATATTTCAAAGGGCAAGGATTTACAATAAAGCCCACACACATCCAAGAAGTACTCCTCCTGGTGCTTCAGATTTACAGTTTTCATATTTATTTGGTATACCTGGCATTGTTTTTGGTTGGAATGGTGCTATATATAATTTTGGAGGAAGTGGATATTGGAAATAATGAAAATATATCATACATTACTTTTTATATTCTTGTTTATAACTGCTCTTTCTTCTAAAGGACAAGGAGTTTCTATAAGCCCTTGTGTTCATTTTGGAGACGAAATTCCTGCAATAAGGGAATATAATGAAAAGTTGGAAAGGTTGCTTTCGGAAGGTCTTAATGCTGATTACATTGTTAGGTTTATTGCAAAATCATCCATTGAACCGGAGTATGTTTTCCAAATAGACGAGATAGATAGTTCTGAGTTTGAAATATCTACATTAACCTTAAGGTCCAATTTATGGAATACTAAAAATGTAGATTCTATTTTCTGTAAAAAAAGAGAAATAAAGGAGGATTTGGTTGTTGAAATATCTACACTTTTTAAAATACTTATTGGCTCTGTGTCTGCTAAAAATGCTTATGGCGTAGGAGAAGGTGGAATTACTTATAATTTTTTTTATAGTTCGGAAGGCACAATAAGATGTGGAGAGGTAGCGACTCACAGTAAAAACTCTTTATTAAATGAGGTCATACAAGTTTGCGACAATTTGATGCAATATGCGCAAGGAGAAGATATTAAATTAAGAGATTTATGCCATAAGGTTAAATTCATTATCAAACAGATAGAATAAGATTAAAGCCTTGGTGAACCGGGGCTTTTACTTAATAAGCCCGGCCTTTTTAAGCAGTTCAATAATCTGTTCTTTGGCAATATTTCCAAGTTGGCTTTTGTCATAGATGTACACGAGGTGAACCTAGTTTTCTTCGGTAGATTACGATGGCGACGGAAAACTTGAATTCATGTTCCACAATAGCAATAATACCTGGTTCTTATATACTTATTCGGGTGTTTATATCTACAGCGGCACGATTCCTTCCTTTGGAACATACCGGGTTATAGATAACGGCATGCATAACCGGATTCTCGACTTTAATGGTGACGGATGTTCTGACTTGTTAACCCTGGACAGCGCTGGATATAAGGTTTACGAATTTAAGGGTACAAACAATGCTCTGATCGAAACTTATTCAGGAACTAACATGGATAATAATGACTTCCTGCTTTTTGGTGATTACAATGGAGATGGGAAAATGGACATTATCAAAAGTGATGGTTCTGCAGCTGGCTCCAACTGGACCATGTTGCTTTTAACTGGCAGCGGTTTCCAGGCACATACAATTACTGCTTTTAATAATTTTGACATCGGGCTGAACAATAACCGGATATATGCCCGTGATATGGATGCAGACGGCAGAACTGATGTTGTTTTGGCAGGAAGGGGTACAAATAACAGCAACAGTTATAACCGGATTAATGTAGCCCTTAGTACGGGAGGCAGTTTTAACATCACTGAACATACTGCTTCTACCGCCATGGCCTGGACAACAAACGATCCATACGACACCTTTGGCAGATTCTATCATTTTGGCGATTTTAACGGCGATGGCCGGTATCAACTGTTGTATAAATATTACAGCACCTCGAATCTGTTCTCATTTGCCAGCGGAACGCCCGGTCACCTGGTCGGAGCAGTTATTGATGGATTGGGGGCTAAATCAACCCTGTCTTACCTGCCTATGTCCAACAGCAGTGTTTATACCCGTGGAACGGAAGCTGTCTACCCTGTAAACGATTTTTCATCTTCCATGCAGTTGGTTTCACAGCTAGCAGCTGATAACGGCATTGGCAGCACCTCTTCGGTTGCCTACAGGTACGAAGGGGCTAAAATACACCGGCAGGGAAAAGGATTCCTGGGTTTTGCCAGGCAAACCTCAACGGATGTCTCGGCTTGCTTGCTTACCGAGACCCTGTCAGCATTTGACTCCACCTGCTTCTATCCTCAGGTGAAGAAGGTGACTAAAAAAGCTACCAATTGCACAACCACCGAGGCGGATGACATAACCATAGAAACAACGACCCATACCTGGAACCAAACGATTCTGGATGCTGCCGCCAAACGGATTTTCCCGTATATATCCTCTTCCTCGCAATCCAATGCTCTAACCGGGCATTCCGTGACCACTGCCACCGCTTCGGTTGACAGTTATGGTAATCCCACCCAGGTAGTCAGAACCTACAACAATGGGGTAACTGAAACTACCGTAAACAATTATACAACCTGGCTCAGTACCTCAGACTGGCTGGTAGGCCGTATCGGCAGTTCCACAGTGACATATTCCAAAAGCGGTGAAACTTCAGTGAGCCAGGCCGTGCGCTACACTTATTCATCCGATGGAATTATCAAACCTGATTTCATTTATTACTATGAAGGCACACCGCTGGCTTATGCCACAAACAACGATTACGACAGTAAGGGAAACCTTGTCCAGGTTTACATGAACGGAACCACTATTGGTGAAAGCCATACCAATTACACCTACGACAACAATGGGGTTAGGATTTTAACATTGACCGACGCACTGGGGCATGTGACTTCCCGGGTTTATGACCCCGCTTTCGACAGGCTCACATCCGAGAATGATTACCTGGGAAATGTCACTGCTTTCCAGTACGATTCCTCCGACAGACCCGGCAGTGTAACAGGCCCTGACGGCAGCCAGGTGTCCACCACCTATGTATGGTCCGGTACAAATAAACCATCCCTGGCGGTTTACGGGGTAACCCAGTCCGGAAACGACGGCTGGGTGGCAACGACCTGGTACGATATACTCGGGCGGGCCATTCGCTCAGAGAAAAAAGGGTTTGCCGGGTCGATGATCCTGACCGATACCCAGTACAATGCCAAAGGACAGGTTTACAGGGTCTCCGATCCATACTTCGCAGGAAGCAGCCCGGTGTGGGCCGAAACATATTCATCTTACGACAATTACGGACGCCCGGCCACCATCAACCGTAATACAGGACGAAACACCACCTATTCCTACAGCAGTTCCACGGTTAGCGAAACAACAGCGGGGAAAACTTCCTCAAAAACTTACGGGCCCGATGGAACATTAACTTCGGCCACCGACAATGGCGGAACCA
>ERZ795053.607-NODE-607-length-45738-cov-8.290108_pt1 | contig 45738 bp, 40 predicted proteins | sample MGYA00375137_ERZ795053 | MGnify/ENA primary metagenome ERZ795053 (study PRJEB30182, sample SAMN05720284) | activated sludge metagenome | isolation source: Anaerobic digester | place: Hong Kong | collected 2014-12-17 ... | reverse complement strand
ACTTTGAATGATAATTCTGAATGGGCATTGTCTATTCCCCATTTTGTTGTTGTTGCTGTTGTCATTGTATTTAATTTTATATTGTTGATTTTTATTTATTTTAATTTAATTGCATGGGGATATCCATCAGCAGTATTTCTGCACCTTCTGTTTTAGATACAATTTGCAATTTATCCGTATTCCAGATGCCGATAGCATCTCTTTCTTTCAGCGTGTCGTTATTGATGCTGAATTCACCTTTCACCACCATGGCATAAACTCCGTTACCTTGTTTTCGAATCTTGTAATTCACTTCTTTGTCTTTATCAAAAGAACCCATGCTGAACCATGCCTGCTGATGTATCCATATTCCATTGTTCTCTGTATCGGGAGATACTATTGTCTGCAACTTATTCTTTCTGTCACTTACATTCAATGAAACCTGATCATAGCGTGGTTTTACATTTTCTTTATCAGGATAAAGCCATATCTGAAAAAGTTTTACACGCTCTGTTTTGCTTGCATTAAACTCACTGTGCATGACTCCACTGCCGGCACTCATCACCTGCACATCGCCATATTTTATTACACCATGATTTCCCATATTATCTTTGTGTTCAAGCGCACCTTCCAAAGGAATAGTGATAATTTCCATATTGTCATGCGGATGAGTTCCAAACCCTTTTCCGGGAGCAATTTCATCGTCATTCAACACTCTGAGAACTCCGAAATGCATTTGACTTGGATTATAATAACTTGCAAAACTGAATGAATGTTTAGCTTTCAGCCAGCCATGGTCGGCCTGACCTCTGTTTTCTGATTTATGAATTACTTTGTTTTCCATACCATTTAAATTTTACGATACAAAAGTAGTATGGCCCTCAGGGCTGCCCAATAAGGCAGGTTAATAAATGAACTTAATGTAGATTAAGATATTTCTATTTGCTCATTTTGCTGCGCATCTTGCTGAAAAATTCTGGTGTAACACCAATGTAAGATGCTATGTATTTCTGAGGCAGGCATGCCACAAGTGCCGGATATTTCAAACAAAATTTTTCAAAACGTTCTTCTGCAGTAAGCGAAAGTTTATCGAGAATACGTTGCTGGTTTCCGGCCATGCTGTTTTCAATAAGTATTCTGAAGAATCTTTCAAACTTTGGCACTTTTTCAAAAAGCAATTCACGGTTTTCTTTAGGGAGAAGAACTACTTCACTTTCGTCAATTGCATCAATAAACAGCACGGCAGGTTTACCTGTGATGATGCTGTAAAAATCGCCTATCCACCACCCGGGAGGAGCAAACTGAAGAATATGCTCAACACCATTTTTATCAATCGTATAGGAACGCAAACATCCTGAATTGACAAAAACTGAGTTTGTAAAAACTTCTCCTTCCTGCAAAACAAATTGTCTTCGTCTCACCAGTTTCGTGCTTAGCAATGAAGTAAAATAAGCAGCTTCTTCACCGGTAATACTGATATACCGTGATACGCTGTTTACTATTCTTTCAAATTTTTCCAATACAAATATGGTATCAATGTTTCTCGATAAAATCAATCAATGTATGAATAACTTTGATATGTATTTCCTGTGCACGGTCAGCATAAGGTGAATGAGGTGCGCGGATTTCAACATCACATTCGTTTTTCAATACCCCTCCGTCTTTTCCGGTGAGTGCTACTACTTTCATTCCTTTAGATTTTGCAGAACGTACTGCTTCAATCACATTCTGAGAGTTGCCACTGGTGCTGATGGCTAACAACACATCACCTTTATTTCCCACGGCTTCTACATAACGCGAAAAAATAAAGTTGTAACCGTAATCATTACCTACACAACTGATATGAGAAGGATCTGAAATGCTTATTGCTGCAAATGGTTTGCGGTCGTTGCGATAGCGGCCTGTAAGTTCTTCGGCAAAATGCATGGCATCGCACATACTGCCACCGTTTCCACATGAAATAATTTTTCCACCATTGCGCAATGCTGCTGCCATAAGTGTACCGGCAGCGTTGATAGCTTCCATGTTTTTGTCATCGGACATAAAAGTCTGAAGCGTTTGCAATGCCTCCTGAAAATGCTGACGGATGGAATCGGACATAATGCTGAATTTTGATACAAATATACACGGTTGACTGACGTACAAAAACAATGCTTTTGTATTTCGCTGTCTGAAATTGCCTGATTATAATTTTTTTGTAAGGAAATTACAACCTCACAGGTTAATTGCTTATAAACAATACCTTTGCTACCTGAAAAAAATTCATTGGAAATGAAACTCAGAAATATATTTTTAACGGCCGCATTATCTTTAGCTGCATTAAGTTTATCTGCTCAATCATCTAAGAGTGATTTAAAAACTGCTGAAATTCTAAAGCACCATATTCAAACACTTGCCAGCGATAAATTTGAAGGACGCGAAACAGGTACTACGGGTGAAAAACTTTCATACGAATACATCACTCAGGTTTTTAAAGATTATGGCTTAGCACCCAAAGGCACCAATGGCTATCTGCAATCATTTGAGTTTAATGCAGGCACAGAGCTTGGAAAAAACAATCAATTCAGTATTGGTGACAATCAGCTGAAAATTAATGATGACTATTATCCATTGCCTTACTCGCAACTTGAAGGTAAAGCAGAAGGAAGTTTGATAAATGTAGGCAGTGGTATCATAGCAGCTTCACTTAAACGTGATGACTATACCGGTTTGAATAACCTGAAAGGAAAAATTTTTGTAATGGATTATGCTACACCTGATGCCGGTAATCCACACAGTAAGTGGGCTGAATTTTCAGACCTAAGAAAACGAATAGATGATGCCGTTGCCAAAGGTGCAGTTGCTGTTGTGTTTTATAATTCTTCAAAAGATTTGGACAACCCACGCAAAGAATCTGAAAACAAAATTACTCCCGCATCTGTGCCTGTCATTTTTGTTAATGAGGATAAATCCAAATTACTCGTTGATGGTGCTTCTTTGAAACTTCAAACTGACATAAAAAAAATCACACGTACAGGACATAATGTAATAGGCTATATCAACAACAATAAAGATTCTGTTATTGTAATAGGTGCACACTACGATCATCTGGGATACGGAGGACATGAATCGCTTTATCGCGGAGGAAGAGCTATACACAATGGTGCTGATGATAATGCAAGTGGCACAGCTGCACTGCTCGAGTTAGCACGCATTATCAAAAGTTCTTCTCTGAAAAATTACAACTTCCTGTTCATTGCATTTTCCGGTGAAGAGAAAGGATTGCTTGGCTCCAATCATTTTGTTAAAGAACCTACCATTGACCTGAAAAAAGTTGACTTCATGCTGAACATGGACATGGTTGGCAGACTGAAACCTGATGATCAGGTATTGCTGATAAATGGTGTTGGCACATCACCTTCCTGGAATACGCTGATGAAAAACATACATATTGATTCACTCAAAATAAAAACTACTGAGTCGGGAGTTGGTCCTTCAGATCACACTTCGTTTTATTTGTCGAACATACCGGTGCTGCATTTCTTCAGCGGAACACATCCTGATTATCATAAACCCAGTGACGATGAACCTCTCATCAATTATGCAGGTATGATAAAAATTATGCATTACATGCTTGCACTTTTAACTGAAGCCAATACACAACCTCGGTTTGTTTTTACCAAAACAAATGATGCCAATAACGAAGAGGCTCCTCGTTTTAAAGTAACACTCGGTGTGGTGCCTGATTATGCTTTTGAAGGTGCAGGTATGCGAATTGATGGAGTTACAGACGACCGACCTGCAGCTAAGGCAGGTTTACAAAAAGGTGATGTAGTTATTCAGTTGGGAGATGTAAAAGTGGTGGACATGATGAGCTATATGAAAGCGTTGAGCAAATTTAAAAAAGGTGAAACCACTCATGTAAAAGTGCTTCGCGACAAAACTGAAATTGAAAGAGAAATTACTTTCTGAAATATTTAATCTGTAAGCTTATGCCACGCAATATCTTATTAGAAGAAAAACAATATCTCGGACTTAATCATTACAGTATGTTGCGTGGATTGGTGCTGGCGTTGTTTTGTTTTGTGGCTTATTATTTTACAGAAGACCGTGAACAAAATGCTGAGTTACTTTTTTTTGGTGGTGTTGCGTTACTTGTCCTTTCATTGTTGTCTATGTTTATCAAACACCTTCATACACGTGTGTACGATAGTGCCATTGAACTTGATGGATTGTGGACAACACGTAAAGTAAAAATTGATATTGCATCGGTAGCATCTGTAGAGAAAGTTCCTTACAGCAATTATATTCTCAACAGTCCGGTTTATAACCTACACCGTAACGGAACTATCAGCTTTTATACTTCAGGAAAAACAGCCATTAAACTCACCGACCGTGATGGGTTGCAGTACATCATCGGCACCCATAAGCAGGAAGAATTCTTTCGTATAGTGAACGAATTGCTTGAAAAGGCAAGACTACAATAAAAACTTATTTTATTCTCAGGATTTAAACATCCACCAGTGTACCTACTTTTTCGCCCTGAACAAGCTGAAGCAGGTTGCCTTTTTTATTCATATCAAAAACTATGATGGGTAATTTATTTTCATGACATAATGTAAATGCAGTCATGTCCATCACTTTCAAATCTTTCTCATACACTTCGTCAAAAGTAAGGGTGTCAAAACGAACTGCATCCTTCACTTTTTCGGGATCATCCGTATAAATACCATCTACACGGGTTCCTTTGAGAATAACATCTGCTTCAACTTCGATGGCACGTAAGGATGCAGCAGTGTCGGTAGTGAAATAAGGATTTCCTGTTCCTGCACCAAAGATTACAACTCTGTTTTTCTCGAGATGACGCACTGCCCTTCTGCGGATAAACGGTTCGCAAATAGCTTCCATTTTTATTGCTGACTGCAGTCGTGTATGAATTCCTTTTTGCTCGAGTGCACTTTGCAAGGCCATGCTGTTGATGACTGTAGCAAGCATTCCCATATAATCACCCTGCACACGATCCATACCACCTTCAGCAGCCTGCAGTCCTCTGAAAATATTTCCACCACCAATGACAATGGCTACCTGCACACCTATATCAACAATTGACTTAATGTCTTCGGCATATTGTGTGATGCGGTTGTTGTCAATACCGAAATTTTTGTCGCCCATCAGTGCTTCACCACTAAGTTTAAGGAGTATGCGTTTGTATTTCATTGTGGAATGTGATGATTAATTATTTCGCCAAAATTACTTTTTTGTTGAAAGCAACAATACGGATGTTTTAATCTTTTGAAAAATAATCTGCCCCCTGATAAACTCCTGTGATTTGTTTTACAATCTGCATGAGCAAATCATTGGCGAGTGAACTTGCTCCAAACCTGAACAGGTCAGGATTCAGCCAGTCCTGCCCGAGTGTTTCGCGTACCATTACCAGATATTGCAGTGCAAGTTTTGCAGTTGCAATTCCTCCTGCGGGTTTCATCCCTATTTTAATTCCTGTTTTGTAATAATAATCGCGGATACATTCAAGCATGACGAGTGTAACAGGTAATGTTGCAGCAGGCTGAACTTTTCCTGTAGATGTTTTGATGAAATCTGCTCCGGCAGCAATGGCCAGCTCACTTGCTTTGCGCACATTGTCGAGTGTTGACAATTCTCCGGTTTCAAGAATGACTTTGAGGTGTGCTTTTCCGCAGGCTTCTTTTACTGCAGCAATTTCGTCATATACATAAGCATATTCTCCTCTGAGAAACTCTCCTCTCGATATAACCATATCAATTTCATCAGCACCTTCGGCTACGGCATAACGGGTTTCATCAAGTTTAAACTTTCTGTTGCTCATGCCACTGGGAAATGCCGTTGACACAGCAGCTACTTTAACCGAAGTCCCTTCGAGAGCCTGCTTAGCCACACTTACCAAATTGGCATATACACATACTGCTGCTGCCGATGGAATTCCCTCCATTTCGTGCGGCCTGATGGCTTTGGCACAAAGTTGCCTTACCTTGCCGGGAGTATCTTTTGCATCCAGTGTTGTGAGGTCCATCATGCTGATGGCTAACTTCAATGCTTCGGTTTTTGATTCTTTTTTTATGCTTCGTTTATTGAGTCGCGCCACTCTTTCTTCTACACCTGTCTGGTCTATCGGTGTGATGTAATTCAGAAATTGTAAATCTGCCTTTGCCATTCTTAAAATATTTTTCCTTGCGGAATTTTTCAATGTGCTAAGATAACAAATCGGCTTGTAATACCATGTTTATACAGCATACTGAGGAATTGAGAATTAAGGATTACTTTTGTCGTTTATTACTCACTGATATGACAAGCCTCCTTGCTATTTCTCCGGTTGACGGCCGGTATGCAACTGTTACCCAACCTTTGACAGATTATTTCTCGGAATATGCACTCATTCGCGAAAGAGTAAAAGTAGAAGTGCGTTATCTGATTGCTTTATCACAGATTCCATTGCCTCAACTGAAGATTGATTTAAAACATTTTGATGCGCTGCGTGCAATTTACCGCAATTTCACTGTGGAAGATGCCGAATGGGTAAAAAAAGCTGAGAAAACAACCAACCATGATGTTAAAGCAGTGGAGTATTTTGTAAAAGAAAAACTCGATAAGTTTGGGCTTTCAGAAGTAAAAGAGTTTGTGCACTTCGGGCTTACTTCGCAGGACATCAACAACACAGCCATGCCGCTGCTCACCAAACACAGCCTTAGTGAGGTAATGCTGCCTGCACTCACCGATGTTGAGCAAAAACTGATGACATTTTCGCAGAACTGGAAAGACATTCCTATGTTGGCACACACCCACGGCCAGCCTGCAAGTCCTACGTTGCTTGGAAAAGAAATTCGTGTTTTTTCGGAGCGGCTTAAAAATCAGGTTGACTTGCTGAAAACAGTTGTGCACAGTGCTAAATTTGGTGGTGCCACAGGAAATTTCAATGCGCATCATGTTGCTTATCCCGAAATTAACTGGCCTGCATTTGCTGATAATTTTGTGAGTTCACTGGGACTGACACGCACAACATGTACCACACAGATAGAACCTTATGACAATGCAGCAACTCTTTTCGATAATCTGAAACGTATCAATACCATTCTTATTGATTTGTGCCGTGATGTATGGGCCTATATCAGCATGAATTATTTTTCGCAGACAATTGCAGCGAATGAAACCGGTTCATCAGCCATGCCACATAAAGTTAATCCCATAGACTTTGAAAATGCAGAAGGAAATTTTGGTATTGCAAATGCATGGTTCGAATTTTTAGCTGCAAAACTTCCCGTATCACGTCTGCAGCGCGACCTTACCGACAGTACAGTTCTTAGAAATACAGGAGTTCCGTTTGCACATACTCTTATTGCTTTAAAATCATTACTGAAAGGGCTGAACAAAATTTCTCCCAACGAGAAAGTACTGAATGATGACCTGAACAACAATGCTGCTGTAATTGCAGAAGCTATTCAAACCATACTCAGACGCGAAGGGTTTAAAAATCCTTATGAAACACTGAAAGAACTCACACGCAAGAACGAACACATTACGTTAGAAAAAATTCATGCTTTTATCCAATCGTTACAGGTGGATGACAGAGTAAAAAAAGAATTGCTTCAAATTACTCCTCAAAATTATACAGGAATTCATCCGGCCTGATGCCTGATGAAATTAGCAATGCTTAGTTAGGCGGAGTTAGTTATTTCAGCAACCGATAGATGAGTATAATTGTTATCACTCCAACAATGGATGTGTAAACGGTCTTATTGTGTTTAGCTAACCATTCAGGTAAATAGATGTCGAAGTTAGCCTTTTCAGAAGATGAGTATTTTCTGGCCAAAACAGTCAAAGGACAAAACAATTTAAAGATAACAAGAATAATAGCTTCTGCTATAATTAGTCCATAGCATATCCAAAGCCATTTATCAATCTTATTTACCAAAACTGCATATAGCATATAAAATATTACCACATTAAAAAACAACCAAATAATGCTATGTGATATTTTTATCAGTTCAAGTTTAGTTGCAGGTGAAATCATCATTCAATTTATTTAGGTTAATGCTACTAATTTATAAAGTCAGCCAACTTTGAATTAATATCAAATATATTAATAATTGCTATTGAAATTTCCCTCAGTACCTTGTTTTAGAGGTATGGCAGCAGTAAAACAAATTCTATGATTTTAATTTAGCTTACATCAGCCTTGCAACATACTTTCCGATAATATCAAATTCAATATTAACGGTATCACCCAGTTTCAAACTACCAAATGTAGTGTGTTGCATTGTGTAAGGAATAATGGCAACAGAAAATGAAAAATCAGAAACATCCACTACGGTAAGGCTAACTCCATTAACAGTAACAGAGCCTTTCTCTACCATCAGATTTTTGTAGCTGCCGTCATTCTCAAAAACAAAAACATGACTTCCATTCTTATCTTCAATACTTGTACAAATAGCTGTGGCATCAACATGCCCCTGCACGATATGCCCGTCAAGACGACTGTTCATCAGCATACCACGTTCAACATTTATTTCATCACCGGTCTTCCAGAAATTCAGATTGGTACGTTTCAAAGTTTCGTCAACAGCAGTAACTGTATAGGTACTGTCGCTTAGATTTATTTTTGTAACCGTAAGGCAAACTCCATTGTGAGCCACGCTCTGGTCAACTTTAAGCTCGCGAGTGAAACTGCATTGTATGGTGAAATGTTTGTTACTTCCCTCTGCGGCAATCGCAACCACTTTAGCCTTTTCTTCAACAATTCCGGTAAACATTATTTGCCTCCTATCAGTTGAACTGCACCATGTATTGTTCGTGCTTTGATGCCGTCAATGTATATTTCGTAAACGGTACATACATAATAATAAACTCCGTCACTCAGTCTTACCGAGCCATTATCCTTAGTACCTTTCCATTTGATATCCTTATCTGTTGTTTCAAAAACCTTATTTCCCCAGCGGTTGTAAACCGTCATTTCGATGTGGTCAACAAAACGATACGGGAAAGGAACAAACAAATCATTTTTTCCATCATTGTCAGGTGTAAATACATTGGGTAATGTATAGACAGGACAGGTTTCAGCACAAACTATATCACTTTCAGCGCTTCGGTTTCCAACAGAGTCAACAGTTATCAGGTAATAACATCCGCGAATACTGTCGGCTACATCCCGTGTATATGAAGTTATATTCCTGTCATGTAATTCAGCAATCAGATATGGCTGTTGCGCATGTGTTGGCGAGTAATACAATTCATAAGTAACCACATCATTGCCGCAGGCAGAATCAGGTTTGTTCCAGTTTAAATCTACCGATTCACGTTCGCATGCAGCCGAAATGGTTAATCCACTGACTGCACAGGGTGGAATATTGTCAACAGGTGTATCACATTTCTCCTCTGAAAAATTCAGAATCGGGTTTACAAATGCAGGTGAAGTATAACTGCCAATGGTTTCAATTTTATAACAGAACAATGAATCATTGGCAAGGCCTGTATCATCATAAGTTGTGGAAGTCACTGTATCAATCACTGCGTAAGTGCCACCACCGTTCTGCCGCCAGATGACATATTGCGAATTAGTCCATGGAACTATGGCCTGCCAGGAAAGCTGAACGGTGTTATCGGTTGCTGCTGTAGTTAAATAAACACTTGATGCCGCTACCGACTCTCCCATTTTAAAAGAATTTCCGGGAGTAAGGTTATACATTTCTACTTTGTAGTTCCATCCATGATCGGCAGTGTTCAGTCCTGTGTCCGTGTAAATGGTGTCATTCAAATCGCTGAATGTTGCAATCTGTGTAAAGGTAGTTCCTGTTAAGTCCTGTGCGCGCAGCAGACGATACTCAAACGGGCCGGGGGTTTGCGTACTGTCAATGGTTTTTGGTTTGGACCATGCAAGGTAAATGCTTCCTGCAGATTGATTGGTTGTGACCACACTCACATTTGTCATCACAGGGAGATTCTGAATAAGAATAGCGCAGGTTTCATTGGAAGCATAACTCTCTGCACCGTCATCAAAATAAGCTATTACCATGTAGCAATAGTCATTACCCGGAATCAGACCTGTTCCGTTGTTATCATCCTTAAAACTGTTGTTCGAAATTCCCTGTATGGTAGTGAGCAATGTATATCCGGTATATGCCGGTACACCTGTTTCGCACTGAGAAGGTGTGTAACCATAAAACCCTACACGTCTGTAAATTTTATAACCAATTGCATTAAAACATGCAGTTTGATTCCAGTTAAGTTGGATAGAATTATTTCCTGTTGGCACAGCCGTAAGATTCTGTGGTGCCGGTGCAACTACAGTTATGTTCATCCTTTTCAGATCAACCAGATTGATGGGAGTAACATTATCCCGTGCTTTAAACAAAATCTGATAAGGAGCCTTTCGCACATGCACACATTCTGTTTGCCAGGAAAAAGTTCCGGTAGCAGGAGAGACATCGGTAATTTCGGGAAACGAAGCAGTGCTTATAGGAGTATATGCCGTATCCAATGGCGCACCTGTGGCCGAAAGAGTAATCATATTACCATCAGGGTCAACGGCAGTAACAGGAAACGATATGAAATCACCTGCCGTAACACAAATATCATTCAGGTTGTTTATCACAGGAGGATTGTCATTGGTCACTCCTATTTCAATTTGCATATCACGTTCCACAAAACCAATTTCAACACCATTACGCCATTCGTGAATGAGAAACGCAACATTAAACTCACCCTGAATGGTTGGTGCATCCCAAATCAAATCGCCTGTAACTGCATCAAGCGAAAAAGAATTGGTCGCTGCAGGATAAAAATATCCCGGAATATCAAGACCACCACTTCCTTTACATTTTATCAGTTCATAAGAAAGGCTGTCGCCATCAGGGTCGTAAGCGTTGGGATTATGTATAAATATTTTTCCGACAGCTCCATTGTCAATAGGTGGTTGCAACAATACAGGTGAGTTGTTATATCCCAATATTGGGTTGATGATAATTTGTGACTCAACATAAAAAGGAACATTCACCGAACCGGGAATATTTACAACACCACCATTGCGGTTAGGGTCTTCAAAATACACTGTGTAAGCTGATGGGCCGGGAAAAGTATGAACGCCTTCATAATAACATCTGCTGATGTCGGGGCCTACCGTAGTTTTACTGAGTCGCGGCAATGAATCTTTAGTACCATCGCCCCAGTTCATTTCCAACAACGGTCGGTCAGCAGGGCTGCTGGTTTTGGTATAAGTAACAATCTGTACACGATAAGTCAGTAATGCAATCTGCTGATAGGTTATTTCACCTGCACGGTTATGGGTGGCCATACTCTGAAAACAAGAGAACAGAATAGCAGCAGTAAGGAAAATTATTCTTCTGAACATATTATTGTATCAGCGGTTTAATGTTTGATTTTTCATTCTGAAAATGGATGTTTACTGCCCCAAGTTTGTTTTGCAATTTTAATAACATTCACCTGCGGGAAGAATGTATTTTGCAACAGGCAAATTAAACACATTCCTTTTAAATTTATACATTCTACAATATGGTTCAGCCACATTTTAAAATTCATAGTACTGTGTGATATCTTCTATCTGAAACGGAGAAAAGTATTAAATGTTTTTTTAATTTCACGCCCTCGGAACTGATAGATTTTAATGTGTAAATTTATATAAATTCCGGTAAAGCTATTTAGTACTTCATCTATTTTATACAGTTTCAATTAACCACAGGCATGATTCAAAAAAGCAATACAGGAGCCAACGCTGATACCCACCTGATTATACTTACCAATAACGCACAACGCTTTAACGAAAAAGCATTTTCTGCCGATGAACTCAGATATGTTAAGCAGGAGCTGAAGGACGACAAGAAAACAGTTACGGTAAACCAATACAATCGAATGGTGTTTGTATGCGTTGCCGGAAACAAAAAGAAGCCGGTCTATCAGCAGAAAGAAGAATTCAGAAAAGCAGGTCATCAGATGGCCGGTGTGCTGAATAAGATGAAAGCTAATACAGTAATTGTTCAGGCTGACGGTTTACGTGAGGAAGCATTATGTTTTACAGAAGGAATGGCATTAGCCAACTATCAGTTTCTGAAGCATAAACCAAGTGGCAAAAAAAATTCTCTTGAGGTAATAGCATTGCAGTCGTCAAAGGTTACTGATGCTGATATGCACTGGTTGAATTGCACGATTGAAGCAACGTGTAAAGCCCGCGATTTGGTGAATGAACCTGTCAACTATCTGTCGGCAGTTCAACTTTCCAAAGAATTTGAAAAATTAGGTAAAGAAGCCGGCTTTAAAGTTACCGTTCTGCATAAAAAAGAAATTGAAAAGTTGAAAATGGGAGGTTTGCTTTCTGTTAATTTAGGCAGTCAGGACCCTCCTACTTTCAACATAATGGAATATAAACATGCACGTGCAAAAAATAAAAAACCATTTGTGCTGGTGGGCAAAGGCGTGGTGTACGACACAGGTGGTTTGAGTCTGAAGCCCACTGCCAACAGCATGGATTATATGAAATGCGACATGGGAGGATCGGCAGCTGTTGCATGTGCACTTTATGCAATAGCTAAAGCAAAACTTCCTGTGCATGTGGTGGCGCTGGTGCCTGCTACCGATAACCGGCCAGGAGAAACAGCCTATGTACCGGGAGACATCATCACCATGTACAGCGGAAAAACAGTAGAAGTGCTGAATACCGATGCCGAAGGACGACTGATACTTGCAGATGCATTGCATTATGCGAAAAAATATAATCCGTCATTAGTGATGGAATTTTCTACTCTTACCGGAGCCGCTTCAAGTGCTTTGGGAAAATATGCTGCTGCATTTATGACCACAGCAGCCAATCAGAAACAGGCTGTTTTGAAGAGTGCTGAAAATGTATTCGAGCGTATTGTAGAGTTTCCATTGTGGGATGAGTATGGCGAATTGCTGAATTCAGATGTTGCTGACCTGAAAAATATCGGAGGACCCGCAGCAGGAATGATTACTGCTGCAAAATTTTTAGAAAATTTTATTGACTATCCATATATGCACTTCGACATTGCAGGAACTGCATTTGTACATACCGAAGACAGTTATCGCGGAAAAGGTGCAACAGGATATGGTGTAAGACTGATTGCTGATTTTATAAAAAACAAGAGTAAGTAATGAGCGAAACAGAAAACGAAATAAAACCTAAAATAGGAGTCACCATTGGTGATTTCAATGGAATTGGTATTGAAGTTATCATAAAAACATTTTCCGATAACAGAATATTATCAACCTGTACACCGATAATATATGGTTCATCCAAAGTGATATCCTATCACCGGAAAATGCTGAACCATCAGGAGTTTAATTTTAATACCATCAAAAATCCATCTGAAGCAAGTCATAAAAAAATCAATGTTCTCAATTGCTGGGAAGAGGATGTGAAGGTGGACATTGGAAAGCCCTCCAATATTGCAGGCAGTTATGCATTCAATGCGTTGCAGGCTGCTGCCAAAGATGCGCTCGACAATAAAATAGATGCAATAGTTACAGCACCTATTGATAAAAGTACCATTCAGGGTGATGGGTTTAACTTTAAAGGCCACACAGAATATTTTGCAAGTGTGTGCGGCAATGCCGAGCCCGTTATGCTGATGATAAGCGACCGTCTGAGAGTGGGTCTGGTAACCGGACATATATCTTTACGTGAGGTACCTGCTGCAATCAGCAAAGAAAAAATTATTGCCAAAACAAAATTAGTTTATGATTCGCTGCGAAAAGATTTTGGTATTCGCAAACCGCGTATTGCTGTTTTAGGATTGAATCCTCATGCGGGTGACAGTGGACTTTTAGGTAAAGAAGAAACCGAAATTATTGCTCCTGCTGTGGAAGAACTCAACAGCAAAGATGTTTTTGCTTTCGGACCATATCCTGCAGACGGATTTTTTGGTTCATCCAAAATAAAAAGTTTTGATGCCGTTATCGCAATGTATCACGACCAGGGTTTGGTGCCTTTCAAATCTTTAGCTTTTACAGCAGGAATTAATTATACAGCAGGATTGCCCATAGTACGTACTTCGCCCGACCATGGTACTGCTTATGATATAGCTGGAAAAAATATTGCTTCTGAAGAGTCATTTCGGGAAGCAGTATATGCAGCATGTGATATTGTGAAGCAACGTAAAATCACTGAAGAAATAACAGCCAATCCTCTGAAGTTTTCTAAAATGTCTTCCGACAGATAATTTTATTATTTTTTCAGAGCAGTCAATTCATTAGCCAGTCCGGAGAATCCTTTAATATCCATTTTCACTGAGCCTACAAGAATTTCTGCCTGGGCGCGAATAGGAATTTTGTTTTCATCATCACTTACCCACAGCGTCATGTCGTCTTTATTCTTAAATACACGACCTTCCAAAAGTTGCGGATGAAATTTCATGCAGCGAATGGTTCCGAATTTTGTTTTGAGATCTTCCTTACCTACATAAACAAATTTTACAGGAATAATAGCATCATCAAGATATGCTGCTATCTCAAAAACATCACCTTTTTGCGCATTGGTATAATCCAAAGTACGGGCATAGTAAAAAGCAGAAATCAAATCCTGAACATTTTTTGGCGTTGCAATAGTTGCTTTTTTGCTTACAGCAATATTTTTTACATGATTGAAAGCTACATCCTGATTAATCTTATACCCACCTTCATTCACTCTTCTGATAAACAACCAGGGAATTAATGCCTGTGAATCAATAAAACTTTCATAACGGTCGCGCACTTTAAAAAACCAGTCGAATGCGCCTTTGGTTTGTCCGGTGCCAACAACATGAAACACTTCGCGTGGGCCGATAGACTTCTTCTCCGGCATCACTTCCAGTCTTGCTTCTCCGGCATCAATGATACCATAATGCACTCTGTACTCAAGAACTTCACCAGACCTGAATGCGCGATTTTCAACTGTACGCAGTTTGGTATCCTGTGCAATTACATCAGGCTGAATAAGCAGCAAAGAAAGAATGGCAGCCAACATAACAAGAAAACATTTTCTGAAATGCTTAACAAAACACAAGCCATTAAAATGAAACACGCTCTGCTAAAATGAAATTGTAATTAAGTTATCAGTTACTTTCGGCATCTTGCGTTTTTCCATTTTCTGCCGCAAGGTTTTCGTCATCAGAAATTTCTGATGCAGCAAGTTCATCGCCAGTTGCATCTTGCATCTCTAAAGGAACTCCAATTTCGTTTTCGTCAAACACTACATCTTTCAGTTTGGGTAAATCCTTGGCCGACTTCAGTCCGAAGTGATCCATAAAATTTTTGCTGATGCCATAAAGTATCGGTTTGCCCGGGCCATCACCCTTTCCCTGCATCACAATCAACTCCTTTTCGAGCAGTTTTTGAATAGAATAATCGCAGTTTACACCTCTTATATTTTCAATTTCAGGTTTGGAAACAGGTTGTTTATATGCAATAATGGCTAATGTTTCTAAGGCTGCTGTAGTCAGTTTCTTTTTTGAATTTATCTGCAACATCGTATTCACTATGCCATAATATTCCTTCTTGCTCAAGAAACGGAAGCCTCCGGCTATTTCAACAAGTTCAAATGCATATTCATCTGATTCGTATTTAGAAGTAAGCTCTGCAATTACCTGACGGATATTCTCATTGGTAACTTCCCAACCGTAAGCAGCTTTCAACGCACCCTGAATTTCATTCAGTGTGATGCTTTGCTCTGATGTGAATATTAATGCTTCAATATTTTGTTTTAAATTCTCCATTTGTGCCAGTGCTACTTATATTGCTGTCGCATAAAAATGTATGCAAAGATAACGATTTCCACCAAGAAATTATTCCCTCACAGAGTGAAAAAACGACTTTTATCTTCGTAACCTGAACTTATTTTTAGTATAATCAACTTCTTCACCCAGCAGAAAACCATACGGTTTCAGATAATCTACATTATCACAAACCACTTTTATCATTCCGGTTAAGGGCAGACAAATAATCATTCCTGTTACTCCCCACACTGAACCACAGATGAGCAGAACCAAGGTTGCTGTAAGCGGATTGATACTTACACTGCTGCCAACCACGTAAGGTGTAATAAAATTGTTGTCAATAAACTGTACAACCACACAAACTCCTGCTGCTCCTATGGCATAACCAATTTCATCTTTTGTGAGCAAGGCCATCAGCACAGGCAGAATACTTCCGATTAAAACACCGATATACGGAATGATATTCAGAGCTGATGCAAGCACTCCGAAAAGTATGGCATGCTCAATACCAAGCAACATAAATCCGGTTGAATTGAGAATGGATAATATCAATACGTCTAAAAATATTCCTTTGAGATATTTTTGTGAAACACCTGAAACTTTCTTTATAATTTCCATCACATTCTGATGTTTTTCGTCTGCAACTACTGCCACCACAAATTGCTTAATTTTCTCTTTATACAGTGTAAGAAAGAAAATATAAATGGGGATGAGTGCAAGATTTGCAAAAAATGCACCGGTAGCACTGAATAAACCAAGCAGCAATGTACCGCTTGAAGATGCATTTTCAGCAAGCTTCGACTGAAGAAAATCTATTTGTTCGTCTTTTGAAATTCTGAAATTTCTGAACACAAAATTCTGAATGCCCTCCACTTTATTCATCAGTTTTTCCTGTAATACAGGCAGGTCATCAGCAAATGATGCAATCTGATAATAAAAGAAATATATAAACCCTGACACGACAAGAATAGCCAGAACAATACTGATTAATATAGCAACGGCTGCAGGAAATTTCCACTTGCGCAATGTGTCAGACACAGGCAACAGCATAAAAGTGAAAAGCACTGCAATGATGAAGGGAATAAGAATATCCTGTGCAATATTCAGAACATAAAAAACCAGAATTGCAAGCAACAGTTTAAAGGTAATTCTGATATAGTAAGGAGGTTGTTGATACATGATTTATATATTTTCGAAAATAAAGATACGTGTATTTATCTTACGTCATTTGTCAAAAATAAGGCACACTTTGATGCCACATAATCGCCATCAATTGCGGCTGAGATAATTCCACCTGCATAACCTGCACCTTCGCCACATGGAAACAAGCCTTCTGTTTGCACATGCATGGCATTGTCATTATTTCTTGGAATACGTACCGGTGATGAAGTGCGCGATTCTACTCCGGTGATGATTGCATCATTGGTGTGATATCCTTTTATTTTTCTACCAAAATTTATAAATGCATCAGCAAGACCTTTTGCAATAAACGAAGGAAGTACATCATGCAGATTGACAGAAGTAACTCCGGGAATATAGGAGCATACCGGCAGTGTAGAAGATGTTTTTCCCGCTACAAAATCAGCTATACGCTGTGCAGGTGCCTGCAGGTTTCCACCTCCTGCATTAAATGCATTTCTTTCAACTTCCTCCTGAAACTTCAGAAATCTCAATTCTCCGAATGAAGTATATGCCTGTACATCCTCATCTGTTACACTAACAACAATTCCCGAATTGGCAAACGGATTATTTCTTTTCGATGGACTCCAACCATTAACTACTACTTCGTCAATGCCTGTAGCGGCAGGAGCAATAATTCCTCCAGGACACATACAAAAGGAATAAATTCCTCTGTTATTATATTGATGTTTCAAACTGTAAGATGCCGGTGGCAGATAAGGACTTCGCACCGACTGGTGATATTGTGCAGCATCAATCACACGCTGATCATGTTCTGCACGTACACCTAATGCAAATGGTTTACCTTCTATGGCAATACCTTTACGTTGCAACAGGTAAAAAATATCTCTGGCAGAATGGCCGGTGGCAAGGATAAGTGCCCGCGATTGAATAATTGTTTCAGCATCATTAACACCACGTACTGTTATACTTTCAAATTTACCACCTGAACAGTTTATGTCAACCAGTTTTGTGTTAAATAATATTTCGCCACCGCACTCGAGTATCATCTGTCGCATAGCAGAAATTATTCCGGGAAGTTTATTAGTACCTATATGCGGATGAGCATCAATTGCAATATCTGGCGCAGCTCCAAACTCAATAAATGTGTTCAGCATTGCCTGTATGTCTCCCCGCTTATTGGAACGTGTATATAATTTACCATCACTGTAAGTGCCTGCACCTCCTTCGCCAAAACAATAATTGGATTCGGGATTGACTTTACCTTGCTTATTGATTGCAGCAAGGTCGCGTCTTCTGTTGCGCACATCCTTACCTCTTTCAATAATTACAGGCTTAAAACCACATTCTATCAAACGTATAGCAGCGAACAAACCCGCAGGGCCACAACCTGCAATAAGTACAGGTTCAGCATTGGAAACATTCTGCCATTTTCGCTTTTGAAAAACTTCTTGTTCAGAAGAATCAGAGAACACTTCTATAAGCAATCGGATTTTTACATTACGTGAACGGGCATCTATGCTTCTCTTCAGAATACGAAAATGATAATTTCTCCCATAACGGGCAGAAACAGCTTTTCTGATGGATTGCTCTCCGGAAGCTTCTTCAGGTGAAAGTGCAAGCTCAAACCGCTGCATTTAAAATCAGATTATTCGAAAGTCAATGAAAGTGTAAACATCTTGGTGAACAATCCATCGAGTGATTGCGAATAAACAAGATTGTCTTTTACAAGCAGGTTGCGTACACCATGATACATTTTTATCTCAGGTGAAAATTTAAACATTGGCAAATAAAAATCACATCCCACTCCTATTTCATAGCCATAATCATTGCGCTGCAACTTTACGAACTCTTTGTCTTTTGCTTTTACTTTGGCCTGCGAAACCATGTCAATGCTGTATTTAACTCCTCCCAGTACATACGCTCTGAAATTATTCAGCCTTGCTGATTTAAATTTTACATCGAGAGGAAATTCAACGAAGGTACTTTCCACTTTTTTTGTCACAACATTCTCAAGCGGACGTCCGGGTTGAAAAGTGTAAATGAGATTACGTGATGCAAAAGCCAATCCCGGTAAAAAACGCAAATCAAAATGCTCACCCATTCGCATATTGGTAACTATCTGCAAATTGAAACCCGACATGCCTTTTGATTCAATGGTATAAAGTGAATCAATAAGGCTTAATCCTGAAATACGGTCAATCACAAAATCTGTTTTGTTGATACCGAGAATAAACCCGAAGTGAAAGCGTTGCCTGTCGTATTTTGGAAGATTGAGTATTTTTTGTTTTTGGGCTTCGGCCACATGCACTACTGCAACAAACAATATTGCAGCAATCAATTTGAAAAAAACCTTTCTACGACCTGTCATACCGAAGCAATGTATAAAGTAACCACACCAAATGTCAGTGGCATAATTTTAACTTTTGAATACCCAACGTGGAGCAAAACTTTTTCCAGTTCCCTTCCTGACGGAAAATTACGGATAGATTCCGGAAGATAGTTGTAAGCATTATTATCACCTGAAAAAAATTTACCCCAGAAAGGCAATATGAAACGTGAATAGAAAGAATAAAATTGTTTTACAGGAAATTTTTCCGGATGACTGAACTCAAGTATAAAAACAGCACCATTTTCGCGCACTACTCTTCTCATTTCTTTAAGCCCTGTTTCAAGATGCTGAAAATTTCGAATACCAAATGCCACCATTGCCACATCAAATTTTGCATCATCAAAAGGCAAATTTTCACTGTCGGCTACCTGAAATGAAATAATCTTATCAAGTTTTTTTTCAGCCACTTTTTGCCTGCCTAACTCAAGCATTTTTTCTGATATATCAATTCCTGTAATTTGTTGAGGATTCAATCGTGCGGCTTCAATGGCAAGGTCTGCTGTGCCGGTTGCTACATCAAGAATGTTTGTATGTGCAACCTTACTTATCTCACGAATAGTTCTTTTACGCCACCTTTTGTCAATACCCAATGAAAGAAAATGATTTAAAAAATCATAACGGTGAGCAATGTTGTTAAACATGTCACGAACCTGTTCTTTCTTCGCTCCTTTATGCTCTGTTGATACTTCCATTTTTTATTTGGCAGAAAGTCTTTTTACCTCATCCAACAACAGTTTTCTTTCAATAGGCACTACTCCTACTTTTTCGCAAACCAATCCTCCGGCAAGGTTGCTAATTGCTGCAATTTCTTTTAATGACATTCCTGAAGCCAAAGCCAGCGAAGCTACGCTGATCACTGTGTCGCCAGCTCCGCTTACATCGCTGATGTTGCGTAAATGCGCAGGTATAATTCCGGCATCTTTTTTAGAAAAATAATACACGCCTTTTTCTGAAAGTGTAATCAGCAATGATTTTATTTTTTGTTTAGATGCGAAATCCGAAGCAACTTTTGTCAGTGCTTTCTCCGAAGGGTTTTCCAAATCTGTTTTCAGACCTTCACGCAGTTCTTTCAGATTAGGTTTGAATAATGTTACGTTACGGTAATGAAAAAAATTATTTTTCTTGGGGTCAACTGTTGTTGGAATACCATGTTTATCTGCTTCTGCAACTATAGCTTCAATAACTGTTTTATTAAGAACACCTTTGTCGTAATCTTCAAAAATTACCACAGATGGTTTCTTACTTCGGATAAGTTGTGCTGCTTTCTTGATCAGCAAATTACTGTCAGTTTGTGACAATGGGTTTACCACTTCTGAATCAACACGCATCAACTGATGATTATTACCAATCACTCTTGTTTTGATAGTGGTTGTACGTTTAGTGGAAGTTATAATTCCATCATCAGACATACCGCCATCAGTAATCAGTTTTTTAAACTCAGCTCCTGCACTGTCTTTTCCGATAACAGAACAAATGTAGGGTACTGCACCCAGCGAATAAATATTTACGGCAACATTGGCGGCACCTCCCGGCCTGCTCTCGCGCTTTTCAACTGCCACCACAGGTACAGGTGCTTCAGGCGAAATACGATCTACTTTTCCCCATAAATAGGCATCAACCATTACATCGCCTATTACCAAAGCCCGCATTCCTTTTACCTGCTTCAGAAAATATTCGGTTTTTTCTACATTCACCTTTCTTGAATTGAGCCGCAAAAATAGGTAATGTACATTACTTTTCCTGATAAAGATTTCAGACTGAGGTTTATGGCTTAAAACACTGATTTGGGCTTCATTTCATCTGTCAGCGCAACCCATACATTTTTCATTTTAAGTAATAAAAAAACCGGCATCTCATTGAAGAAAGTACCGGCTGTGCCAACATCAAAAAAAATTTTCTTATCGCACTTTAACGGGAATAAATTCCATATCAATCTGAAGAATTTCAATATCATTTGAAGTTACAGGTGCTGACCGCTCTACCAGCAACACACATCCGTTTATCACCTGCAGATTTCTATATTTATTACCATCACGCGTAATTAGTTTTACCCTGTGGTATTCAGGATTATTGATGTTTTTAAATGCATGATAGAGGTAATTCAAAAACCTTTCTGGAATTATTACTTGCTTGTAGCTCATTTTAACAGATATTTTAAAGCATTATTTACGATGACAGGAGAGTAAGGTTACACTTTTTTCATGCCTGTGGGCTTCTATCCTTATATTTGCCGCTCAGTTTTTTTAGTATGAATTTTATTGATGAGTTGAAATGGCGCGGTATGTTGCACGATGCCATGCCCGGAACGGAAGATTTGCTCTCTAAAGAAAAAGTTACAGGATATATCGGTTTCGACCCTACTGCTGATTCTTTGGGAGTTGGAAATATGGTTCAGATTATGACCTTGCTGCATTTTCAGCGGGCCGGACACAAACCAATTGCTCTTGTGGGAGGTGCTACCGGTATGGTGGGCGACCCTTCAGGAAAATCGCTGGAGCGCAATTTAATTGACGAAGAAACTTTAAACCGTAATCTCAACTGCCAGCGCAAACAACTTGAAAAATTTCTTGATTTCAATTGTGGCGAAAACAGCGCTGAAATTGTAAACAATTACGATTGGTTTAAAGGATTAGGATTTTTGGAATTTATTCGTGATGTAGGAAAACATATTACGGTAAATTATATGTTGGCGAAAGATTCTGTAAAAAACCGACTCGAAAACGGCATGTCGTTTATGGAATTCAGCTATCAGCTTATTCAGGGATACGACTTTTTTTATCTGTGGCAAAACAGAGGAGTAAAACTTCAGATGGGCGGTTCTGACCAATGGGGAAATATCGTTACAGGAACAGAGTTGATTCGCAGAAAAGCCAATGGTGAAGCATTTGCTCTTACCACTCCACTGATTAAAAAAGCTGATGGTACCAAATTCGGAAAATCAGAAAGCGGCAATGTATGGCTCGACAGAAATAAAACATCACCTTACAGCTTTTATCAGTTTTGGCTCAATGCAAGTGATGAAGATGTAAAGACCTATATCCGCATCTTCTCACTGAAAGATCAGGCAACGATAGAAGCACTGGAGGCTGAACATATTCAGTCGCCACATTTAAGATTGATGCAGAAAGAACTTGCAAAAGAAATTACCATACGCGTACATTCAGAAGCCGATTATCAGAAAGCAGTGGAAATTACAGAAGTATTTTTCAACGGTGGTGCTGATGATTTACAAAAACTTTCTGCCGGTGATTTGGGTGATGTGTTTAACGGATTAGGTAAAAACGCATTCACTGTTTCGCTTTCCAAATTAAAAGATGGCATTGGTATTCTTGATTTGCTCGCTGCCGAAACTTCAGTGTTTGCAAGCAAAGGCGAAGCACGTAAAATGATTTCCGCAAACGGAACTTCACTGAACAAAGAAAAATTTTCAGATCCTGCACAAATCATTAACACTGCAAATCTTCTGGCAGAAAAATATATCCTGTTTCAAAAGGGTAAGAAGAATTTTTTCCTGTTAAAAGCTGAATAAACCATCAGGACTGAGTAAGCTGCTGAAAAACATCTTCCAGCCGGCTTTCTTCTTTCTGCATACTTAACACTGTCATATTTTTTGTGACTGCCAGATTGAAAATATCTTTTCGCACATCTTCATCGCCCGAATAAGAAATTGTCCACTTATTGCCTCCACTGTGTTTTACGTCTGTTACATGTGGCAAATTTCTGAGTAATGAAGCATCCATTTGCCTGTCGAATTCTACCTGAATTATATGAGAAGGTTTAACCTTATGACGCAACATTCCTGTATCATCATCGGCAACAATTTTTCCTTTGTTGATGATGATAACACGGTTGCAAATGGCTTCCACTTCCTGCATAATGTGTGTAGAAAGAATAACGGTTTTCTCTTTACCGATATGTCTGATAAGAGCACGTATTTCGGCTAATTGATTTGGGTCGAGACCGGAAGTCGGCTCATCAAGAATGAGCACTGCCGGATTATGAATCATTGCCTGTGCCAGACCCACACGCTGACGATAACCTTTTGAAAGTGCTCCTATTTTTTTCTTACTTTCAGGAGAGAGTCCCGTAATTTCAATCATTTCTTCCACACGTTTTGCAACATCTTTCTTCTTCAGATGTATTCCTCCAACAAACCTGAGATATTCGCGCACATACATATCAGGATAAAGCGGGTTGTGTTCAGGAAGATAGCCTACATTTTTTCTTACTTCAATAGATTGCGTAACGGTACTGTATCCGCATACTTTAACCACACCTTCACTCTCTGGAATATAACAGGAAATAATTTTCATCATGGTAGATTTTCCGGCTCCGTTAGGGCCCAGCAAGCCTACCACCTGCCCTGCATTAATGATAAAACTTACGTTGTCGAGAGCACGCTGGCTGCCGTAAAGTTTGCTTACTTTTTCAACTTCAACTGACATGATAAAAACGATTAAAGTTTTGCAGCAATACGGTCGAGTGTAATTTCTATTAAACGATGCATGTTCTCTTCGTAATGACTTGAAAACTGCTGTGAAATACGGTTGGCAACTATCAGATTTACGGCACAGCAATGGTGTCCGAGTAACTTGGCAAGGCCATACATAGCTCCTGTTTCCATTTCAAAATTGGTGACTCTGTGTTTGCCATGCCGAAAGGTGTGAAGTTTATCAACCATATCGGTACGTGCAAGCTCATAACGCAACACCCTGCCCTGAGGTGCATAAAATCCTGAACACGATGCCGTAATTCCTTTAAACATACCTTCTGAAATGGCTTCTTCAAGTTTGGGTGAACAGCGAGTAAGATAAGACTGAGGCAACACTCCCATGTTTGGATAATGCTTTCTGAAACTTTCAATGATTTCTTTTTCCTCAGCAGTATTATCGTATTTGTAAAAATTTAATAACCCGTCAAGCCCTAATCCGAAAGTCGAAAACACGAAAGAATCCACAGGAATTTCGGCCTGTAATGCCCCTGAAGTGCCTATTCGTATGAGATGCAGGGCTGTAAGTTTATCCTTCACTACCCTGTTTTTTAAATCAATATTTACAAGCGCATCCAGTTCATTATAGACTATATCAATATTATCTGTTCCGATACCTGTTGAAAGCACTGTAATTCGTCTTCCTTTATAATATCCTGTATGTGTTACAAACTCTCGTTTCTGCTTTTTAACTTCAATATGGTCAAAAAATGAACTGACCTTACTTACCCTGTCAGGGTCGCCAACATTAATTACCACATCTGAAATATCTTCGGGTAAAAGATTCAAGTGATAAATACTACCGTCTTTGTTGAGTATCAGTTCCGATTCGGGGATTTTATTCATAATAAAAACAATAAATGAACGGCTAAAGTAAGGGATATTGTTTCAATTTGAAATGAAGGACTAAAATTCGTAGAAAGATAGCTACGATGGCCAATAAATGAATATAAAATCAGTAAATAAAAATGCTATAATTAAGCCACTTCAGTGATTTTAATCAATAATTATTAAAATGTGATTTAGAACGCATTAATTGATAACTTTTTTCATTCCTTTGTTTTATATTTGCAATAGATTAAGCCACCTGAGGGTATGAACCAAGAGAAGAAGATTATTATATCACCTATTGATTTTTCGGAACAATCACTTATTGCGTTAGAGCAATCTTATAACTTAGCACGACTTACAGGCAGTGATTTAAGGCTGTTATATGTCATAGATCAGGACTTTATAACACATCTGACCAATGCAATTTTTTCAAAAGAAAATTATGCTGATCAGGTAAGAAATGATATTGAACGCAGACTTGATGAACTTGCTATAAAAATCAAAAAAGAAGAAGGAATTAACACATCCACTCATATCCGTACAGGTAAAATTTATGAAGAAATTGTAACTGAAGCTTACGACACGGATGCTACATTTATCGTAATGGGCACTCAGGGAGCAAGCACATTGCGAAAAAAGTTTTTAGGCTCAAATACTTCCAGAGTCATTCGTGAAGCTTTGTGTCCTGTTATCACGATTAAAGGGCATACACATTATAAAGGATGTAAAAATATTGCTCTGCCTTTAGACCTCACCAAAGAGACTCGAGAAAAAGTAAACTCCGCTATAGATTTTGCGAAACTTTTCGGTTCTACAATTCATGTATTCTCTGTATTAGAAACAAACGATGAATTCCATGTTAGCAAACTGGAACGACAACTGCAACAGGTAAAATCATTTATTACCGATGCAGGTATTTATTGTACAGGTGAACTTATTGAAGAAACGGATGATGTGCCAATGTCTATTATTGCATATGCCGCAAAAAAAGATTGCGATCTCATTGTGATAATGACTCAAAATGAAACAAACTTTACAGATTTGTTTATCGGTACTGCTGCACAGGAAGTGATTAATAATTCAGAAATACCCGTATTATGTATCAGACCAATGGTACGTAAGGATTTAACTCAATCAGTACTTTCATAACATCTTATTCCTATGTCAACAACAACTTTTGAAATCAAGCGAATTCTGATTCCGTATGATTTTTCGGAAACAGCAAAATTGAGCCTTGAACATGCAGTGTTTATGGCAAAACTGCTTAAGGCAGATATTTATCTGCTTCATATTCTGGAGTCTGTTTCTTTTACTTCAGCATTTGGTGCCGCATTTGGCAGTGTGGATAAAAAATTAGAGACAGAATCAAACCAGAAACTGGAGGAAATTGCACATGAAATATACTCGAACAGCGGTGTAACCATCAAGTGCTTTACAGAGGTCGGGCGTATTTACAAGAAAATAGTTGAAGTTGCCAAACGAGAGAGTATTGACATCATTATCATGGGTACGCATGGCGCTTCAGGTTATACCAAATTCAGAGCCGGAACAAATACCAGCAAGGTTGTAGAAGAGGCAGTGTGCCCGGTTATCTCTGTTCAAAAAGTAAGCCACCGTGTAGGATTCAAGAAAATTGTAATTCCTATAGACAACACTCCACAGTCGCGCCAAAAAGTAAGCTATGCACTTGAAATTGCAAGAGCATATAACTCACATGTGTATGTGGTAGGATTAATTAATTTTTCCAATGAAGAAAATAAACGTAAGTTTCATATAAAAGTTGATCAGGTAGAAGAGTGGCTGGCACAACATGAAGTAACCTCCGAAAAGAAATTTGTTGAAGGAGATAATCTTGCCAAAATGACAATGCAGGTGGCCGAAGAACTGGATGCTGATTTAATTGTAATTATGACTGAACAGGAACCCTCCATCACAGGACTATTCCTCGGTACTTATGCTACACAGGTAGTTAATCACAGCAAAATACCTGTTATGGCAGTACATCCACAGGCTTCCGACTTAAGTACAGCAACATTAGGTTATTAAACAATAGTTTTTTCATTATTAACACACGAGGCACTGTTTGCAGTGCCTCGTGTGTTTTTGTTAATTTCGCATTGTTATTTTGCAACAAAAGTTTTTAGATGAGTCGTCTTAAACGGGTTTTCCGTTTTCTTTTAAAGTTTATTGTCTGGACAGGAGTTGTTCTCATTGTGCTTTTCCTGTTTTTTCTCTGGCGAATACAAATTCCGTTACCTCAGGTCAACAGTAACCTCAAGCCATCAGATCTCAAAAGAGTTCAAACCGGAACCGACAGTTATCAGATAGGAAAAAACTGGCTTCGCAAGAACAAAGAAGGTATTTGGGTAATGTATATTGAAGGTAATGATTACGAACGTGGAGTGGTTTATGGCGCATTAGCTAAAGAATTAATGGAGGAACAGGAAGATTATTTTATTGCACAGATTAATGAAATTATTCCTCACAAAATATATCTTCAGTTTATAAAAATGTTTGTAGCATGGTTCAATAAAGACATCTACAAATATGTACCTGCTGAAAATCTGCGTGAAATATACGGAGTGTCTTTGTCCTTTTCGGATAAGTATGATTATATAGGACCAAAATATTACCGCATACTCAATTATCATGCAGCTCACGACATAGGCCATGCATTAACAGATTTTCAGTTAGTAGGATGCACCTCTTTTGCGGTGAATAAGTCATTATCTGCTGACAGCACTTTGCTGATAGGCAGAAATTTTGATTTTTATATGGGTGATGATTTTGCAAAAAACAAACTGCTCTTATTTGTCAAACCTGATAGTGGATATGCTTTTGCTTCCTATTCCTGGGCAGGTTTTACAGGAGTAGTTTCCGGCATGAATGAAAAAGGCCTGACAGTAACTATCAACGCTGCAAAATCTGATATACCATTCGCTGCAAAAGATCCTATTTCACTTCTTGCGAGAGAAATTCTTCAATATGCCAAAAACATTGATGAGGCAACTGCTATTGCAAAAAAAAGAGAAACTTTTGTATCGGAAACTTTGCTGATAGGATCGGCACAGGATAATAAAGCAGCACTGATTGAAAAATCGCCTTCGAAACTGGATGTTTATTACTCGCCTGATAATTTATTGATTTGCTCCAATCATTATCAGGGTGATGTGTTCAAGAATGATGATGAAAATATCACAAACATCAGCAACAGCGACAGCAAATTCAGATATGACAGAATGAAGCAATTACTTGAGGAACACATTCCACTGAATGCCGATAAAGCGGCTGACGTGTTGCGCAACAAAGAAGGCCTTGACGGAAAAAGTATAGGCTACGGCAATCCAAAAGCTATTGATCAACTGCTGGCACATCACAGTGTTATATTCAAACCTGAAAACCTTGACATGTGGGTATCAACCATGCCTTATCAGGATGGAGAATATGTACATTTTAATCTCAGAGAGTTTTTATCAGGAGTATATCATGACCATGACAGTCTGGATATTCCTGCTGACGCCTTTACCCAATCGGATGAGTTAAAAAAATTTGAGGCCTTTAAGATTATCAAACAAGAAATTTACAGACATAATACTTTTGGTCAGCATTTAAATCTTTCAGATGATGAAATAAAATCTTATATTTCAAATAATCCAAACAGCTATGTTACCTACATGAGCCTTGGCGAATATTATAAAAGCAAGAAGCAATATGAAACAGCCATTTCATATCTTGAAAAATCATTGCAACATGAAGTAGCTTCAAGAGCAGAAGAGTTAAAAATTAAAAAGTTGATAGAAGAATGTCAGAAAAAACTGAAAAACTAATCCGGCCCGGTGAAATAGAATTTGCTGACACTGAAACAATCCGTCAGATGCAGGAGCATAAATTAGCTGAAATGCTCTCCTTTATAAATAAATACTCGCCTTTTTACAAAGCAAAATTCAAAGAACTTAATATTGATATCAGAAATATTTCCGTTGATAACCTGAAAGAATTACCCTTCACCACCAAGGATGATTTGGCAAAATTTAACGAGCAATTTTTATGCACAGACAAATCAAAAGTTGCAGATTATATTACTACATCAGGAACTACCAGTGAGCCTGTAACATTTTATCTTACATCAAACGACCTCAATCGGATAGCTTATAATGAAGCCGTATCGTTGCAATGTGCCGATGGCAGCAGCAATGATATTTTTCAGATCATGATTACAATTGATAAACTGTTCATGGCAGGTATGGCATACTTTCTGGGAATTCAAAAATTAAATGCTGCAGCCATTCGGGTTGGACCCGGCACTCCAAATGCCCAATGGGAGTACATACATCGTTTTAAACCTTCAACGCTCATTGCCATTCCATCTTTTATTCCTAAACTAATAGAATACGCTCTGGAAAATAAAATAGATTACAAAAATACTTCCGTAAAAAAAATTATCTGCCTTGGCGAACCGGTACGTCAGCCTGACTTTAGCTTTAATGAATTAGGAAAACGTATCACCTCTCAGTGGGATGCGAAATTATATTCTACCTATGCATCCACTGAAATGAGTGCAGCATTTACTGAATGTGGAAAAGGAAATGGAGGACATTCTCATCCTGAATTGCTCATTCTGGAAGTGGTAGATGATAATGGAAATAAGGTAAGAGAAGGTGAATTGGGAGAAGTGGTAGTTACTACTCTTGGCGTTGAAGGTATGCCTTTGCTCAGATATCGAACAGGAGATTTGTGCCATGTATATTATTCAAAATGTTCGTGCGGGCGCAACACCACCAGACTTGGTCCTGTTATGGGGCGAAAACAACAAATGATAAAATACAAAGGCACAACACTGTTTCCTCAAACTATCTTCAATGTTCTTGATATGCTTCCGCAGATAAAACTTTATCAGGTAGAAGTAAAAAGAGATGAGTTTAATAATGACAGTGTAACTGTTTATATTGATATACATTTAAAAACTTCACCTTTCATTCAGGAGCTATTATCACTCTTTAAATCCAAAATACGTGTCACTCCCCTTTTGGAATTTATTTCTGAAGACGAATTAAATTCCCGTGTTCACAAAACAGATAAGCGCAAAACTGAAAAAATTATATATCTTTGAAATAAAATTTAAAAAAATGAAAAAAACAATTTTATTCTTAACCGCATTTTGTGCTTCTCTATCAGTGTATGCACAACATTCAATGAAAGACTTGTTTGAAAACAAGACTAAACTCATATTTATGGGTTATGATTTATCACAGGCAAAATTTATCGGAACACTTGGTTTCACAGATCCGGCTGCTATTAAAGACCGGTTTTTATATGCCTGGAACAACACCTTTGTAGCAGAATATGAAAAATACAGTCTGCAAAAAAGTTTTAAACTGACGAATGATAAGTATGAGACCAATGTTGACAACAATCAGGACATCAACAGTAAAATAAATGTACACGAACGTATAACCAACGAATCGTATTCAATCACCGAAGATGATGTTAAAAAAGCTGTGTCGCATTATCATTCAAAAGAAAAAGATGCAATCGGACTTTCATATGTAGTTGAAAGTTTTAACAAGTTGCAGGAAAAAGCAGTTATTTGGGTAACATTTGTTGACCTCTCCAATAACAAAGTATTGTACACTGAAAAAATGGAAGCAAAAGCTGGAGGATTTGGGTTGAAGAATTACTGGATGGCTTGTGCTACTAAAATCAAAAAGGACATAGAATCTTCCAAGTATAAACAATGGAAGAAAAAATTCAGCTCATAAATTTGAATGTAAAAAAGAGGAGTGCATGCAGGCACTCCTCTTTTTTTTTGCATACATTTAATTTGTCATTTCAGCCATCATATAAAGCGAGATTCATTTTACAATCTGTTCACACAAACTACTTAACTCAGAGGAAAATTTTCTTTTCTTTGTACGCTCAAAGTAACTGATCATCAATTATGGAAACCGGACAAAAAACAGAGGAGAAAAAAAGAGAACTCTCTGCCTTTGAAGCAAAAAACGAAGCCCAAAAGCTGGCCTTTGCACCTGTAGTGTTTCAGGTGGTAGTAGCTATGCAAAGGCTTGGTATTCTTCCATTGATTTGTAAACATCGTAAAGGAATTAATATTGATGAGATAAGTAAACAAACTCAGGTAAGTAATTATGGTGTAAAGGTATTACTCGAAATGGCTGCTAATGCCGATATTGTAAAATACCTGGATGATGATACGGTTACAGTAACTATGTTAGGTTATTTTCTTAATTCTGATGAAATGACAAGGGTGAATATTAATTTCACTCATGATGTATGTTATGATGGGTTTAAGTATCTGACAGAATCAATTAAAAACGGAAAACCTGAAGGCTTAAAAACTTTAGGTAACTGGAAAACTATCTATCCAGCTTTAAGTATTTTACCTGAACCTATTAAGAAATCATGGTTTGAGTTTGACCATTTCTACAGCGATGATGCATTCCGTGATGCATTAGAAATTGTTTTCAGAGAAAATCCTCAAATGATTTTCGATATTGGTGGCAATACAGGTAAATGGGCATTTGCTTCCTGCGAGTATAACGCTGATGTAAGAGTTACCATTCTTGATCTTCCATCACAAATTGCAGTTGCAAAAGCCAATGCCGAAAAAAGAAATTTACTCAACAGAATATCGTTTTTCGAAATAAATCTGCTCGACAAATCAAATAAAATTCCTCAGGGCGCTGACGTGGTTTGGATGAGTCAGTTTCTGGATTGCTTTGGTGAAGATGAGATTGTTTCTATTCTTGAAAATGTAAAACAGGCAGCATCACCTCATACAACTGTCTTTATCCTTGAACCTTTTATTGATAATCAGAAATTTGATGCAGCATCCTATTGCCTTACTGCCACATCACTTTATTTTACTGCATTAGCCAATGGAAACAGTAAGATGTATAGCGTAAAAGCTATGACCACACTGGTAGAAAAAGCGGGATGGAAAGTGGTAGAAGAGTTTCCTCTGATAGGTGAAAGTTTTCACACCATACTTAAATGCAGATTGGCTTGATTAAAGAAAATTCTGCTTTTAAACTTCTGCTTTTACCGACTGAATAATTTTGCTGTAATAAGCTTCGTACAAAGGAAGAATTCTATTGATATCAAATTCTGAAGCACGTTTCAGCGCATTATGCTTGAACTGATTCAAAGTATTGTCATCTTTCAGAATTTTAAGAGCATTACGAGCCATGTCATCCACATCACCAACCTTACTCAGATAACCGGTTACACCATGTACATTCAGTTCGGGCATACCTCCTGCATCCGAAGAAATAACAGGCACCTGACAAGCCATTGCTTCTAATGCAGCAAGACCAAAACTTTCAGAAGCACTTGGCATGATAAATAAATCACAAACCGAAAGTATTTCTTCAATGGCATCCTGCTTACCCAGAAAACGAACATCGTCACACAGGTTTAAATCTCTGCAAAGCTTTTCAATAGCAACCCGTTCATCACCGTCTCCTATCATCAGCAATTTTGAAGGTATCACCCTATTCACTTTCTCAAAAACATGAATTACATCCTCTACTCTTTTTACTTTTCTGAAATTGGATGTATGCACAAGTAACCTTTCTCCTCCGGGTACAATTGCTCTCTTAAAGTGATCCTTTGGTTTTTTGGAAAAACGTTTCAGGTCAATAAAATTATAAATCACTTCAATGTCTTTGCAGATATGGAAGTTTTCATAAGTATCATTTTTCAGACTTTGTGAAACTGCCGTAACACCATCACTCTGATTGATTGCAAACGTCACCACAGGCTCATAACTGCTGTCGCGGCCAACCAGTGTAATATCCGTACCATGCAAAGTTGTTACCACCGGAATATAAATTCCTTTGGAAATCAGAATCTGCTTGGCAAGATAAGCTACAGAAGCATGTGGTATAGCATAATGCACATGTAAAATATCAAGCCCTTCATGCATGGCAACATCTACCAGCATGCTGGTAAGTGCAGATTCATAAGGTGCATATTCAAACAAAGGGTAATTGCTGATTTTAACCTCGTGATAAGAAATATTTTCAGAAAAAATATCGAGTCTGACCGGTTGACTGTAGGTTATAAAATGAATACGGTGACCTTTGGCTGCAAGCGCCTTGCCAAGTTCTGTGGCTACCACTCCGCTACCGCCAAAAGTCGGATAGCAAACAATGCCTATTTTCATCGAAAGAAATGTTTTAGCTAACCAACAAATATAGGTTTCTAAAGTTTAGAAAAGGAATTTAAGATTGAATTATTTTTCAGTTTGAGAATGAATACAGTCGTAAAATATCTGTTGAATATTGGTACGAACACTCAATTGGTTCAGCTTTTGATTGGTTGCAGTAGGATAAACTCTGTTAGACAGAAATACATACACCAGTTTATTCTGTGGATCAGCCCACGTGCATGTGCCTGTGAAACCCTGATGACCAAAAGCCAAACCCGAAGCACTTTTGCATGCAGGGCTTGCTTTACTTTTATCGGTAACAGGTTTATCGAATATCAATCCTCTTCTGATTCCGGGCAGAGGTGCTGAGGTAAACAAAGCCACTGTTTCAGGTCTCAGATATTGCTTTCCGCCATAGCTTCCGCCATTGAGCAGCATCTGCATCAGTATTCCTACGTTTTGTGCATTGGCAAACACACCTGCATTTCCGGCAACACCTCCCATTGCTGCAGCAGCAGGATCATGAACATATCCATGAACCAATACATGCCTGAACGAGGTATCATCTTCCGTTGGAACAATTTCATTTTTGCCGAATCGCGTCAAAGGATTAAACAATATATGAGTAAGCCCAAGGGGTTTATAAAATTCCTCATCCACCAAAACATCAATTTTTTTTGAAGCCTGTCTCTCTATAATTTTCTGAAGTATCAACATTCCTAAATCAGAATAAACATATTGTCCTTTTTCAGTCAATGGAGATTTTTTTATCATCTCATCAATCTTGCTCTGAAATTTTGCATTGGTATAAAGGCTGTCTGTTACTTTGATAAAAAAACCATTTCGTTCCGTTTTGGAAAAATATGATTTCATCAGTTTCCCATCTCTGCCGATAGCTGCTTTATAGAAAGGAGTCCATGCCTGCAAGCCTGCAGTATGAGTCATGAGCTGCTTAATTGTTATATCACTCTTGTCAGAATGTGCATATTCACTCAGATAATATCCAACCGTTTGATGCAGATCGAGGAGATGATGATCATAAAGCCACATGGCAGCCAAAGCAGTTGATGAAATCTTGGTTACTGATGCTATATCATAGAGCATTTCATTGTTCACAGGGATGGTGTTATCATAAGTAGTGTAACCAAATGATTTGTTATAAATAACTTTTCCGTCAACTGATGCATATATCTGGCATCCCGGCATTGCTTTTCTGTGAATGGCATCATTCACAATGGAATCAACTTTTATCAGGCAACTGTCATCTATATCAAGTTCAGCAGGAAGCGTGTACTTCACAATATCACTTGAAGAAATCAATGAAACACCGCTGCCACGTACAAATTTTTCAGAAACAGTTACCGGCAATCTTCCTCTCATACTTACTGCACCAAACAATGCCTGAGCTGTAATGTACTGAGGCAGATATGTATCTTCATAAGCTATAACAAGGCCTTTTACAGAATCAGGTAATTCAAGTTTGCTCAGACAGTAAGAGTTACCAAACAGCACAACAATCACTTTTGTTTTTGATGACAACTTTTCTATCAGTTTGTTCATACTTGCAGTAATCCCAAAGTTTGATTGCGGCTTTGTTGTGGTATTATGTATGCTGACTATAACTGTTGAATAATCAGACAAAATATTTGTCAGGCTGTCAATGGCAGAATCAGGTGCATCCTTTATCATCGCAAATGTATTTACAGGCGCAAACAAGTTCAATGTATTTTGAAAAGTATTGTTGAGTGAGTCATTAATTTCAACAGAGGCTGTTGTAATTTCAGATGAATGTTGCAGTGGCAGAATGTTGTCGTTATTCTGCAATAATGTAACAGCACCTTCGTAGAGCCTGTAATTCAGAAAAGATGCATCTGCAGGATTGAGATCGTAATAGATGTTGGTTGTGTCTATGGGTGTATAGTGATTGAGCCCTACCCAGTGTTTTACCATCAATATTTTTCTTACACGGTCATCCAATTTACTCTTACGGAACTTTCTCTTCTCTACTGCAGTTTTTATTTTTTCAAAAGCCTGCGGAACATTTTCCGACATGAGTAAAATATCATTGCCGGCAAGCAAAGCTTTAAGTTCCATATCACCAGGCTTAGCTCCTTCAATCATTGCACCTTTCATATTCAATGCGTCAGAAACAATTATCCCTTTAAAATCAAGGTCTTTCTCGAGATAAGTTCTTATAATTTTTGATGAGAGTGAAGCAGGATTATTTTCATCGTCAAGCAATGGCACATTCAAGTGTCCTGTCATTATACAATCTACTCCTCCATTTATCAGCTGCTTGAACGGATACCACTCCAGTGTGTCAAGTTCTTTTTCTGATTTATTAATTACCGGTAATGAATAATGAGAGTCGGTATCTGTATCGCCATGTCCGGGAAAATGTTTGGCGCATGCAATTACCTTGTTGTCCTGCAGTCCTTTCATATACTGCATTCCATGCCGGCTTACAACAATTTTGTCGTCACTAAAAGAGCGTGTATTGATAACAGGATTTAAAGGATTATTATTAATATCAATATCAGGTGCAAAATTCAGTTGTATTCCCATTCTCTTGCATTGTCTTCCTATTTCAGCAGCTGTTTCGTATATCATGGAATCATTTCCCATAGCAGTCAGCGTCATTTGCCTAGGGAAACGGATGGTGCTGTCCATTCTCATACTCAGGCCCCATTCACCATCAATGCCCACAAGAAGCGGGACAGATGCTTCTGATTGCATTCTGTTAATACACTCAGCCTGACGATAAGGTCCTCCTTTAAAAACTATTATTCCACCGATGTGATAGTTACGAATAAGTGATGCCAATGAATCAAGATCACGTTGTGGCCATACACTTTGCATCTGCACCATAAACAACTGACCAATTTTTTCTTCGAGCGTCATTCTGTCCAACACACTGTCGGCCCAGTTGTATGATTGCGGATTGATAAATGGCGGTAATTTTTTCTGTGCGTTTGCAACTAAGCAACAGCCTGACAGAAACAATAACAAAAAAAAATTTTTCCTCATGCACATAGAGCAAAAATATTTTTTACATGCATTGTATAATTTCATGCTGTAAAAGAATAAATAACACAACGTTGTTAGGAAGATATAATGGATTTCTTTGCACACAACAGACAAACTTCATTCAACTGATATTCATTCACAAATAAAAACAGTCGTTTCTCTTATTTCCTTCCGAAATCAGCAGGATTCTCACCCCACAATTTTGTTTCCCACTTCAACACCGGATTACTGTAGGTGTTTTCCTTTAACCATTTTTCAGCACGATCTATAAGGTCGAATAACTCTGTATTGTTGTTTGATGATTCGAGTTTGGTTTTTGCATGTTTATCGCGTACCCACTTCATTGCGGTAACACTGTCGGAATAAATCGGAACAGTAAGCTGATGTTTTTTGCAATAAGCCAAAGCATGTACCAATGCCAGAAACTCCATGATATTGTTCGTTCCTTCAGCAAAAGGACCTCTGATAAAAAGTTGTTTCCCGGTGCTTACCTCCACTCCCCGATATTCACTATCTAATGTTTTCGTATTCCATGCTCCGTCAACAGCTATGCTGTGTTTCACAGGATGCTTGGTTACATGAGGTTTTACTTCAAATAATTTCTTCTGATCAGCCTTCACACTAAATCCTGAAGAACCTTTGGCAAACGCATCACTTGCAGCTGCTTCAGTTTCAAAACTCTTATACAATGCTCCGGTAAATCCCTCTACTTGTTTACGGCAATCTTCCCAGGTGCTGAACACACCGTTCTCACGACCTTTCCAGACTACATAAAACTTTTTCTTGGCCACAATCAAAAATGCAGATTACTCTTGAATAATTTCACTGCAATTGCCAACAAAATAAAACCAAATACTTTCCTTACAATTGCAATTCCTGTCGGGCCGAGAATACGCTCGATAAAACCAAGATTCTTCAGACTCAGATACACTAAAATCATATTTAACAACACACCAATAACGATAGTAAGGATATCATATTCGCTTCGCAAGGTAAGCAGCGTTGTCATGGTGCCGCTGCCGGCAATCAGTGGAAATGCAATAGGAACAATACTTGCTGATTCCGGCATTTCGTCTTTATAGAGTTTGATACCGAGAATCATCTCGAGTGCAAGAAAAAACAACACAAGCGAACCTGCAATGGCAAACGAGGAAACATCCAGCCCTATAAGATTCAATATGTTTTCACCCAGAAAAAGAAAAACTATCATAATCATCAAAGCAACTATGGAAGATTTTTCAGGATGAATACTACCTACATTCTTACGAATACTTATTATTACAGGTACAGACCCAATGATATCTATTACCGAAAACAAAATCATGGAGACGGTAATAATTTCTTTGATTTTCATTTCAGAAATTTTAGTTATTAAATATGTATAGCTCTGTTTTCAGTTGCTGCCAGACAAGCTTCTTTGATAGCTTCAGTAAATGTGGGATGTGCATGACTCATACGAGCGATATCTTCTGCAGAAGCACGATACTCCATTGCCACCACCGCTTCAGCAATCATATCAGCTGCCCTTGGTCCAATGATGTGAACACCCAATATTTCATCTGATGTTTTGTCAGCCAATACTTTTACAAATCCATCTGTATCCATACTTGCCCGCGCTCTTCCACTTGCTTTAAACGGAAAACTTCCTGCCTTATACTGAGTTCCATTTGCTTTCAATTCTTCTTCCGTGAAACCTACTGATGCTACTTCAGGCCAGGTGTAAACCACACCGGGAATCAACCTGTAATTGATATGCGGTTGTTGTCCTGCCATTACTTCTGCAACGAGTGTGCCTTCTTCACTTGCTTTGTGTGCAAGCATGGCTCCTTTAATCACATCGCCTATTGCGTAAATGCCTGATACGTTGGTTTGAAGATTATCATCAGTTAAAATTCTTCCGCGTTCATCAGTTTTTACTCCGGCACTTTCCAATCCTAAATTTTCAGTATAAGGTTTACGCCCGACTGCTACCAGACAATAGTCACCGCTGAGTTTAATTTTCTCTCCTTTACTGTTCTCAGCTTCTACCTGAACCTCTTTGGCACCGCTTTTTACAGATGTAACTTTATGACTCAGCAAAAATTCGAATCCTTCTTTGGCAAGCACCTTTTGCAATTCTTTGCCTAATGAACGATCCATGTTGGCAATGATGGAATCCATAAATTCAACAACCGTCACCTTAGCGCCCAGTCTTGCATACACCGAACCCAGTTCAAGGCCAATAACACCACCGCCTATTACGATGAGGTGTTTAGGTATCTCTTTTAACTCCAATGCTTCAGTTGAAGTTATTACACGCTTCTTGTCAATAGTAATGCCAGGCAATGTTGAAGGCTTGGAACCTGTTGCAATAATTGTACGCTTGGTTTCTACTTCCGAAACTTTTCCATCAGTTCCTGCAATTGAAATAACTGTAGCATTTTTAAAAGTCGCATGACCCGTGATTACAGTGACTTTATTTTTTTTCATCAGAAAACTCACGCCATCACACGTTTGCTTCACCACCGAAGCTTTTCTCTTTATCATCTGTGGCAGATTTGCTTTTGCCTCTTTAATGTCAATACCATGTTCTTTGAAATGTGTTGTTGCATTGTAAAAGTGTTCCGAAGAGTCGAGCAATGCCTTTGATGGTATGCAACCCACGTTCAGACATGTTCCTCCTAATGTATTGTATTTTTCAATTAATGCTGTCTTAAATCCAAGTTGCGCACATCTTATTGCTGCAACATATCCTCCGGGCCCTGAGCCTATAACCGTTACATCAAATGATTCCATTCGTCTTTTATTATTACGGCAAAGGTCTGAAAAAATCTAAATGCTTTTCCTTCTCTTGAGAAAAGCTGTCAACAGCAGTGGAAGAATCAGGCATGCTGCTATTACCCCAATGTAATCGCCATAACGTACATAAACTGTTTTTTGATTATTCAGTGTAATACGCTCTCGTATTACTGCTTCCTGCCAGTAAGGTGTTTGCTGCAACACATCTCCACGTTGGTTGATAAAACCACTGATACCGGTATTGGCGGATCGTGCAATATCTCTTCGCAGTTCTATAGCATGAATACGTGCATACTGAAAGTGTTGCCTGTAACCGGGCGTATTTCCCCACCATCCGTCATTAGTAATTACTGCTATCCATTGTGCTCCTTTGCGAACATACTCTGCGAGATAATCGCCATAAATAGATTCATAACAAATGACAGGTGCTGTTACAACAGAATCGGAGGATATAAAAACGGTAGGCTCCGGTTGCACTCCCAGACTTCCTGAAGTGCCACCCATATTTATTGATAATTTTTCGAGAAAGCCAAAAATTTTTGGATAAGGCATTCGCTCTACGCCCGGCACTAATTTCGACTTGTGAAAAATCTGTAATGGTTTCTCACTCTGAATAAACAATGCTGTATTGTATGAATCATAATAACCATCCTGTTGAGTAAATCTGCGGGCAGTAGCTGAAAGTTTTTCATCAGAAGCATACAATTTATTGGTAGAGGCTCCAATAATTAATCTGACATGAGGGTATGCTTTGATGTAACTACGAAGGAGTTTAATTTCGGAATAATTTTCAAGCTCAGATTCCCAAAGCGAATTTGCTATAGCAGTTTCGGGTGCAAGTATATAATCTGCTGAGTCAGGTGATTCAAGATTGGCAAGTTGCAACACCCTGATAATTTGCTCTTCATTGCTCATACCCGAAAACTTCTCGTTATAAGGATCTATATTCGGTTGTGTTGAAATAACTCTTATGGTTTTTCCTGCTTCTGTATAAGTATAATATCGTATGGCTGATACTGCGCAAGGAATCACTATCAACAATAATACTGAATACATTTTTTTTCTCCTTTTTTCTTCACCGGTTAACAGCCATTGAGTAATCAAAATATTTACCGACAATATCCAAAGAGAACCTCCCAGCGAGCCCGTCCATTCATACCACTGAATCCACATTGGCTGCGTTGAAAAAACATTTCCCAGGGTCAGCCAAGGCCAACTGAGTTCCCAATGCAGATGCAGGTATTCAAATGCAAGCCAGAAAATTATCAGTGAGCTATATCCTAATACATCTCCTGCTCTTCGGTGAACAACATGAAACAGCTGAAAAACCACCGTCATAAAAAGTGCATTGCAAAATATTGCAAACAAACCGCCTCCCAGTGTGGCATTACACACCCACCAAGTAGTAGCACCATTCCATAACAAAAATGTGAGATAGGTATATCCGAATAAAGTTTTATTAGTCTTATCCTTTACAGCATAATGTTCAAGGAGTAACAACGGCACCAGACTGATAAAAACCAAAGAAGTGAAGCCGCCCGCAGGCCAGCAAGCCCATAACAACAATGCAGAAAATACTGATAAAAAAAACTTCTTGTTTCTTGTCATCTCTATATTAAATCAATGCAAAGAAAACACAATTTAGGAGAAAAGGATAGAATCAAATTTTAATAAAACTGATTTATAAAAAGGCCGATAACTCATTCTGCATTCTCAGTTATGAGATATAAACTTTAACCGTTTGCCCTTATCGCTTCCACCGGATCAAGTTTTGAAGCAGAATATGCAGGAATAAATCCTGATATTAAACCAATAGCTGCTGAAATAAGAATCCCCAATGAGATGTTTTTCATAGTAAGGGTTAGTGTAAAATCTGCAGCATAAGTAATAATCAGCGTCAGAATATATATAATTATAAGTCCAACCAACCCGCCAATCACACAGAGTACAATTGCTTCAAATAAAAACTGCATCAGTATGAAATAATTTTTTGCACCAAGTGATTTCTGAATGCCTATCTGATGTGTACGTTCTCTTACAGAAACAAACATGATATTGGCTATACTGAAACCTCCTACCAGAATAGAAAATCCGCCAATGATAATTCCCGCAACATCGAGCGTACTAAACAAACTTGTTATGTTATTGCTTAACAAACTCGACTGATTAATTGAAAAATTATCTTCCTCTACAGGTCTCAGCCTCCGCAAACTTCTCATAATACTTTTCAACTCATCACTTGCGTACTGTATAGATACTCCTTCTTTTACTTTTGCTTTAATAAATGGATCAATCCTGTCGCTGCGTATATTGATGATATTTCTTCCAAAGTTAAGTGGAATCACAACGGTGTTATCCATCTCGGTTTCCAACAGACTTTTCCCTTCTTCTTTGAACACGCCAATTACTTCCAGCTTTCGGCCAAATACATTAATCTGCTTTCCTATCGCCTTATTATAATCACCATATAATCCTTTCGCCACACTGCTGCCTACTATTGCAACAGGTCTTCCAGAGTTTGATTCTGATTCTGAAAAATAACGTCCATCTGATAATTCAAAAGATTTAATTTTATTAAAATCATGTGAAACTATCATTACGGTTGCATTCTCAACATTGTTATCCAGATACTTAATTGTTTGCCCGGCTACCATAGCTTCAAAAGATAATGCTTCCAAACTTTTAGCACGATTGGCTACTTCATGCATTTCTTTTACCGATGGCAAAGGTCTTTGCCAGTATTTCCACCACGGATAATCACCCCCAAAAATCCATGGCCATTTCTGAACATATACCGTTCTGTCGCCCAGAGATTCCACGCTGCTACGAACGTTATTTTCCATAGCATCCACCACAGTAAAAACGCTGATAATGGCAAATATCCCTATGGAAATGCCAAGTAATGAGAGGAGTGTTCGTAATTTATTAGCTCTAAGTGCATGCCATGCAAAAGATACACTTTCATTCAGCAGTTTTATAAAAATTCCGAATCTTTTCACGTCAACAAAAATAGCAACTTGCTCAAAGCACCACCGCTACAGAGATGCAATTATTTTCATTTTAACAAATTTTAAATGATTCCCTTCCCTATTTTTGCAAATTCTTCAGCAAGATACATAACAATTAACTGAAAAGTGAAAATCAGAAGCGCACTTATCTCCGTTTATTACAAAACAGGCCTCGAACCGGTATTAAAAGCATTGCACGAAAATGGCGTGACACTATATGCCACCGGTGGAACTTACGATTTCATTCATACACTGGGATATAATGTTACTGCTGTTGAAGATGTAACGCATTATCCTTCCATTCTTGGAGGAAGGGTAAAAACACTTCACCCCAAAATTTTCGGAGGTATTCTGCATCGCAGAAATGTTCCTTCCGATCTGGAAGAGATAAATACTTACGAAATTCCTGCTGTAGATCTTGTGATGGTGGATTTGTATCCTTTTGAAGAAACCGTAAGTTCAGGTGCTTCTGAAGATGCCATCATAGAGAAAATTGATATCGGAGGAGTTTCACTCATTCGTGCTGCTGCAAAAAATTTCAACGATGTTACTATTGTTTGCAGCCCTGCCGACAGACAATTATTCCTGCAACATTATATAGATTTGAGAGGAGAAACCACTCTTGAGTTACGCAGAATCTTAGCAGCAAATGCTTTCAGACTTACCAGCAACTATGATTTTGCCATTCAAAAATATTTTAGTCCTGTTGAGAAAGATTTTCCCGAAGAAATTAATCTTTATCTCCATAATGGCAGAAAACTGCGTTATGGCGAAAACCCGCATCAGCAAGCCTCATATTATGGCCCGCTGAATGAAATTTTCGAGCAACTGGCAGGCAAAGAATTATCCTATAACAATTTGCTGGATTGTGATGCTGCTCTCAATCTTATCTCCGAATTTAAAGAGGAAGACGGTGTCACAATTGGAATTATCAAACATAATAATGCCTGCGGACTTGCAACACGCACCTCTTCTGTAGAGGCTTGGAAAGATGCATTAGCAGGTGACCCTGTTTCTGCATTTGGCGGAATTATTGTTTGCAATGCAGCAATTGATGCAACATTAGCAGCAGAGATGAAAACATTATTTTTTGAAATACTCATTGCAAAAGATTTTACTGCTGACGCTTTAGCTCTCTTAAGCGAAAAGAAAAATCGCATTCTATTAAAATTAAAACCATCAGTTTCTAATGCTGCTTCCATACGTTCAGTGCTCAATGGATATTTAGTACAAACCAAAGATCACGAAGAAATGACTGCTGATAACTGGGAATATGCAACTACAAGAAAACCGGTTTCACAGGAAATTTCAGACATGCTTTTTGCAAATAAAATAGTGCGCAATCTGAAAAGTAATGCCATTGTACTTGCAAAAAACAAGCAACTGCTTGGAATTGGGGCCGGTGAAACTTCACGAGTAGATGCTCTTCAGCACGCCATTGCAAAAGCAAAACATTTTGGATTTAATCTGAATGGAGCAGTAATGGCAAGCGATGCCTTCTTTCCGTTCCCCGATTGCGTGGAAATAGCATTTAATTCGGGGATTGAAGCTGTAGTTCAACCCGGTGGTTCAATTAAGGATAAGGATTCAATTGCCTTCTGTAACAAAAACAATATGACAATGGTATTAACAGGAAAACGACATTTCAAACATTAAGCTGAATTACTAAAATTGACATATTCAAACTGATTAAATAACATAAACAAATTTTGATTTTCTTTATAACATCAAAAAATAATTAAAAAACTTTAATAAAAAATAGTATAATGGGATTATTTGATTTTCTCACTCAGGAAATAGCCATTGACCTCGGAACAGCAAACACATTAATCATACACAACGATAAAGTAGTGGTGGATGAACCCAGTATAGTTGCCATTGACCGCACTTCGGGCAAAGTACTTGCTGTTGGCAAACAAGCTATGATGATGCACGGGAAAACTCATGAAAACATAAAAACAATACGACCGCTGAAAGACGGTGTAATTGCTGATTTTGATGCAGCAGAACACATGATTCGAGGAATGATAAAAATGATTAACCCTAACAGAAGATTGTTTCAGCCTTCTCTGAAAATGGTTATTTGCATTCCATCAGGTATTACCGAGGTTGAAAAACGTGCTGTGCGCGACAGTGCAGAGCATGCCGGAGCTAAAGAAGTTTATCTCATTCACGAACCTATGGCTGCAGCTATAGGTATTGGAATTGATGTGGAAGAACCCATGGGAAACATGATTATTGACATTGGAGGAGGTACCAGCGAAATTGCTGTTATCGCATTGGGAGGTATTGTTTGTGATCAGTCTATTCGTGTTGCGGGTGATGGTTTTACGATGGATATCTGGGATTATATGCGCAGACAACACAACATCTTAATTGGTGAACGCAGTGCTGAAATGATAAAAATAGAAGTAGGATCTGCTCTTCCCGAATTAGACAATCCACCATCTGACTATGCAGTTCATGGCCGCGATCTGATGACAGGAATTCCTAAAGAAATTACCGTAACTTACTCTGAAATTGCTCATGCGCTGGATAAAAGCATCAGCAAAATTGAAGAAGCTATCCTCAAAGCTCTGGAGATGACACCTCCTGAACTTTCTGCAGATATTTATCGTACAGGTATTTACCTCACAGGTGGTGGTGCTTTGCTCAGAGGATTAGATAAACGGATATCAATGAAAACAAAATTGCCTGTGCATATTGCAGAAGACCCGTTGCGTGCCGTAGTACGCGGAACAGGTATTGCTCTTAAAAACATTGATCGCTTTAAATTCCTTATTCCTTAAAAGCGCTCTTAGAATTTTTCTACAGCAGTCTTTCTCCGATTGACGGCTGTCTTTTTTTACAGTGATTAAGAAGTCAATTTAGTTTGTTAAAACGTCTTCTGACCTGTTAAAAATAACGTTCAATACTTCTCCATTGCTACAACTTATTCAGTTGAAGTCATGCAGGATTCTCTTTTATTTTGCTCCTCAACATCAATATTCCTAACTATGTTACGACATTGCATTTTATTTATCTTATCATTTTTATTCTCTTCAGTTATAAAAGCTGAAAAACTTCAAGCCGGTTATAACCCTAAAGAGTATATAGAATTATTGAGTTATCAGCTCAAGCAGGTTAATCACAATGACGCTCTGTATCCTGATTCTGTTCAGATGCATCATTACCGGAATGTTTATACATCACCAGAAGTGGGATTACAAAATCAATGGTCCTTGTGGGGAAGCAATGATTCAATAGCGGTTATTAAAATAAGAGGCACAATTGGTACCAGTGAAAGTTGGTTGGCTAACTTATATGCAGGAATGATTCCGGCAAAAGGATTTCTGATATTGGCTCCCGGTGATACTTTTAATTACCACTTTGCTTCTAATGACTTGGCTGCAGTACATGCCGGTTGGACATTATCTACAGCCTACCTTATTCGAGATATGCTTCCACGCATAGATTCCTGCTACAAATCCGGAATAAAGGATTTTATTATTACAGGGCATAGTCAGGGAGGGGCAATTGCTTACCTGATTACATCATTGCTTTATTATTACAGAAGTAATCATCAATTGCCTGCTGATATCACTTTCAAAACTTATTGCAGTGCTGCACCTAAACCCGGCAACTTATATTTTGCTTATGAGTATGAAAATATCACTCGCAACGGATGGGCTTTTAATGTGGTTAATTCGGCTGACTGGGTTCCTGAAACTCCGATTTCTATTCAAACTATTCATGATTTTAATAAGACCAATCCACTGATTAAGGCGCGTAAAGGAATCCGAAAGCAAAAATTTCCTGCTAATTTAGTTACAATGTATGTATTCAACAGACTTAGTAAAACACCTTTAAGAGCAATGCGTCAATATAAAAAATATCTGGGTAAATATGCAGGTAAGCTTGTAACCCGAAACCTAAAAGAGTTTGAAAAACCTGAATATGCAAACTGCACTAATTATGTTCGTACAGGTGCTACCATTGTGCTTTTTGCTGATGAAGATTATTACAAATTATTTCCTGATAATCCAGATAAGATTTTCATCCATCATTTTTTTGAGCCTTACCTTTATCTTGCTAAAAAAAGAAATTAAGAAAACTGAAACTATTTTTATTTAGCAAAGCCGTTCATTTCAATATGTAACCTCATAAAAAAATAAAGCCTGCGATTGCTCGCAGGCTTTATTTTATCTGTCAGTCTTTCG
>ERZ795053.606-NODE-606-length-45754-cov-23.661984_pt1 | contig 45754 bp, 49 predicted proteins | sample MGYA00375137_ERZ795053 | MGnify/ENA primary metagenome ERZ795053 (study PRJEB30182, sample SAMN05720284) | activated sludge metagenome | isolation source: Anaerobic digester | place: Hong Kong | collected 2014-12-17 ... | reverse complement strand
CACCATGGACACCCACACCATCCCCGTCATCACCCACACCCGCGGACCCCCCTGAGATGGAGGGGAGGGGGCGGCTAGATCACGAACCCCGGAACCCAGCGCTCGATTTCGGATCGCGATGCGACGTTGGCGTCGAGTTGGCACAGAACACCGACCGAACCGAGCCACACGCGGTGGATGAGCAGGTAGTTGGGAGGCAGGTTCAGTTTGAAGCCGATAGTGAATTCCTCGCTGCGCGGATCCTTCATCCGCATGAATTCGCCGCGCAGCCACTCACGGGTGTAGTGGAAGGTGTCGTACCGGGCGGGTTCCACCAGGGGCGTCAGGTAGTCGAGCAATGCCTGCGCATCGAGGGTGATGTTGGGTTTGACGAAACCTTCTTCGCGTAGGCCCTCGAGCACGCCACTGGCATCCTCGAGCATCGCGATCCGAAGGAGTTGACCCAATGCTGACGGGAGCCCATCGGGTAGGTGCGAGACCGCACCGAAGTCGAGCACAGCCAGTTTGCCGTCCTCGGTAATCCGGTAGTTGCCAGGGTGAGGATCGGCATGCAGGAGCCTGGCTCGGGCAGGTCCGGCAAGTAGGAACCGGTTGTAGAGGGTTCCATACCGGTCGCGCTCCTCGCGAGTTCCGTCGGCGATGATGTGCGACAGTCCGATGCCGTCCACCCACTCGCTCACCAGGACCAAGGGAGCGGCCGCGAGGATGTGCGGGATCCGGAAGTCGGGGTCGCCTTCGAACGCGACCGCGAATGCCCGTTGGGACTCGGACTCCCGAAGGTAGTCCAGTTCCTCGGCGACCCGCGCCTTCAACTCGTCGAGCAACGGCTTGATGTCCATCCCGGGCACCATGCCGGCGAACAGCCGTCCCATGCGGGACACCTGGTTGAGGTCTGCCATGAGCGCTTTGCCCGCACCGGGGTACTGGATCTTCACAGCCACTTCGCGGCCGTCCCGGTACACCGCCTTGTGTACCTGGCCGATCGACGCGGCAGCGGCCGGATCGTCGTCGAACTCGCTGAAGCGTTCACGCCAGTCGGACCCCAACTGGTCGGCGAGGACATCATGCACGGTTTGGGCGGGCATCGGTGGTGCCGCATCTTGCAGGCGTGTGAGGGTGGCGCGATACGGGCCCGCCACTTCCTCAGGCAGGGCCGCCTCGAAGACGCTCAGAGCCTGGCCGAACTTCATTGCCCCGCCCTTGAGCTCGCCAAGCACCTTGAACATCTGCTCCGCGGTGCGCATCTGGATCTCGGTAGCGACTGCCTCGGCCGGTTTGCCACCGATACGTTTGCCAACCCCCAACGCGGTGCGACCGGCGTAGCCGAGGGGTAGTGAGGCCATGCGCGCGGTACGCGCGACAGCCCGCTTGGGTATCGCGCCGGGGTCGTTGGCCATACATGTGATTCTGCCCCGCATCGGTGGGGAGCACCACCGGCCGCTAGCACAGATGCCCTGTGGAGCGCGGCAACGATCCACAGGGGGCTTGCGCGATCATCTCGGTCATGAATCCGAAACTGATCGGGAATCCACTGGTCGCATGGCGTGAGCAGACCGTGTTGCAGATCGGTTGGGGCCTGCACGCGGTGAGCCTTGAGGGCGCTCACGACGCCGTACCCGGATGGTTGAGATTGATCGATGGCCGCAGCTCTCGTCGGTCACTGATAGAGGCTGCGGGACGGGTCGGCATCCCGCGAGCGCAGGCTGCGGAGCTGCTAGATCGATTGATACGTGCCGGGCTGGTTGAGTCTTGCGAAACCCCTCTCACCGTACGGATCCATCCGTGTGGACTCTTGGAGGAACCATTGGCGAACGCGCTGGAAGCCGCCGGTGCGAGAATCGATCCGGACGCGGAGGTCGTGGTGTTCGCGCAGGGGCAACTGCCATCTCTGCTCGAAGCTCCTGACCCGGTTCACAGGCTGATTCCGGTGTGGTTCGAAGCCCATGCCGTGCATGTGGGGCCGGTTCTGGACAGCACCCGCGGGCCGTGCCCACAATGCATCGACCGCGCCTGGTCGCAGATGGATCCGGCGTGGACGACGCTGGTCGCGCAGACGACATCCGTGCCGACGTGGTCAAACACAGCGCAACTGATCCAAACGGCGGGAGCCATTGTGCTGATCGCCACACACGAGGCGACGGTCGGGCTCGAGATGATCTATGACCCGCTGAAGCCGGGTCCGATGTGGAGGGTGTGGTCGGTGAACGACCAGTGCGACTGCAGACTGCCGCAGGTTCGCGAGCAACCGCACCTCAGTGGGCCGGCGCTTCCGCTACAAACAACAGCGGGCCCCAGTCGTACTGGGACCCGCCGCTGAATGTCTGTGGTGCTGCCTCAGGTGGCCTTGCCAAGAATGCGGGTCACCGTGGTGCCGCACACGGGGCACTTGCCCTTGGCGATGCGTCGCCCGTTGGTCTCGTGGACCTCACCGTTCAGCGGCCGCTTCTCCTTGCACTTCACGCAGTAGCCTTCGCCCTCGTACGTCTCCATGTTCTGCTCCCTCTCGGCCCACTGTGCGCGTGGCCTGTGTCCTTGTGTAGCCGAAATGCTACGTGGCTAGGGTGCGCGTATGACACTCACCCCACCCCTTGCGGGCCTGACCGCAGCAGAGGATCATCTCGTCGTCCGATGGCACGAACCGGGGATCGCGCACGTGGTGCTCTCGAATCCCGACCAGCGCAATGCCATGTCCGCAGCCATGACTCAGGCGTGGTCCTTGGCCATGTCCGAACTGGCCGAACTCCCCGGCCTGCGGGCGGTGCTGGTGTCGGGAGAGGGCAAGGCCTTCTGTGCCGGCGGCGACTTGGGCTGGCTGGCCGAGGGCGGGTCCGAAGGTATCGCGGTGTTGAGCCGCAGGATGGACGACTTCTACTCCCAGTGGTTGAGCGTGACCGAACTGAGCGTGCCCACGATCGCTTATCTGGACGGCCCCGCTGTCGGCGCTGGGGCAGCCGTCGCACTCGCGTGTGACATCCGCTGGGCCGGTCCGCGGGCTCGGTTCTCCGTGCCCTTCACCCGACTCGGTCTGCATTCCGGCATGGGGACGACCTACCTGCTGCCACACGCGGTGGGACCGGCGATGGCGCGCGACTTGCTGCTCACCAGTAGAACCCTGGATGTCGATGAGATGCTCGCGTGTGGTGTGGTCACCCGGAAAATCGACTCTGACCAGGTGCTGGGCGACGTGGAGCAGATCGCGGCCAACGCGCCCATCGCCACCCGGTTCACCAAGCGCGGGCTGACTCCACGTGCGCCGCAGAGCCTGGCTGAGGCGCTGCGCTGGGAGGGTCTGGCGCAGCCGGCGACGATGACCACCGAAGACGTGCAGGAGGGCTTGGCAGCCGCGCGGGAGCGACGATCGCCCGTCTTTCAGGATCGCTGATCGCACTGTTTCAGTCGCTGGCGTCGTTTGGCCACGCTTCCAGGATCGCCACCAGGACAGCGATTCCGGCGGGGATGAGGAACGCCGTGTTGCTCAGGACGTCGAAGACGGGTGTCTGCGTGGCCACCGCCAGGAGCGCACCCACGGTGATGGCTCCGGCGACGGTCCACCCTGCCCGAGCCGCGACCCTGACCACCGCAGGTCGCGATTTGCTGCGGGCGTCCTCGTCGGGTGCCAGCACGGCCAGCGAGACCAGCACGATGGTGGCTCCTTGGACGACCCAGAAGCCGGGTTGCGTGAGCGCCTCGACGAATGACCCGCCGGTGAACGCGATGATCACCCATAGGACGGCAACGGTGATGATCGCCGTGATGACAGCCGTGACGGCAGCAAACGCGAACCGGTTCATCCAGCAACTCGGCGCATGAGCCACTCGACTGGCCCTCGCGCGAAACGCCGGCGCCACGCCCAACTGCCGAGGATGGCGAACACGGAGAACACCAAGCCGGTGCCGACCGCCCAGGCCAGCGATTGATCCTCCAGGCGGCCCGTCGCCTCCAAAATCCCCATTCCTACGAAGACGTGGGCCAGGTAGATGGTCAGTGCCAGTTGTCCGGTCGAGATCAGTGGCTCGGCGACCCGCTCGGGGAGGTGTTCACCGAGCCAGATCGAGCCCAGGATGACCAGGACCGCAGTGCCGCCTCCCGCCGCGAGGTAGAACGGCATCGGCGGGATGGGCTCCACGGAGAACAGCCAGCGCCAACTGTCGTCCGCGAGCTGATCCAGACTCGTGCCCTTCGGCCCCACCACGATCCAGGCGGCCGTTTCGGTGACGGCGACGACGACCGCGGCACGGATTGCCAGGGTGCGTCGCCAGGCGTGGCTGCGCAGGTCGGTGCGGCCGAGCCACATGCCGAAGAGATAGAACGCCACCCAGGGAAAGACCGGATGGAATCCGTCGAAGAAGAGGTTGCGCAGGAAACCCGGCACGGTGGTGATGCCCTCGTAGGCGTAGGTGTCCAGATTCCAGTTGGCGAAGTAGTCGAAACTGACGATGAACACGAAGGACACTGCGACTGCGGCTGCTGCCAGGGCGAGCAGGGCCCGGTCGCTTGCGAACAACACGATGGCGCCGATCGCGAGGTAGAGCCCGTAGTAGTGCAGGATGTCCGCGGGCCAGATGGGAAAGAATGCCCATCCGATCACGAACAGGAACAGCGCTCGTTTGGCGAGAGTCACTTGTGCGGCCCGGCGTTGGACGCTGTCGGTGCCCTCGCGGGCCCGTCGGGAGCCGAGGCTGGCGCCGATGCCGGCCAGGACGACGAACGTCGCTGCCGCGCGACCATCGAGCAGCGCGGCGACGCCCTGCAGCCACTGCGGACCGCTGTTCTCGGCGCTCATGGTGATCTTGAAGTTGACGATGACCATCCCGACCACCGCGAATGCCCGGGCGATGTCAAGCCCGACGATGCGCCCGCCCACTTTGATAGGCCGCGTCCCAGCGGTCGACTCGGTCATTTTGCGGGGTGAGGGTCGCGGCGAATGCTCTTGACGATCAAATACACAAGCCCGCCCGTGACGAGGACGATGAAGATGGGGCCAGTGACTATGTCCACAAGGGGCGTGCCGAGCAGAACAAAAGCCCACACGATCGCTGCGGTGATCAGCGCGTCCACGATCAACTCCTCGAAGAACACCCGGAGTCGACTTTTGACCTTGTGTTCTGCGGACATCTCACCACTATATCGGTAGTTACTTTCGATATGCTAGTGACTGTCAGTATAGTGGGGGTGTGATGTCCCAGCGCCTGACCCTTCGCCAGCGCAACCGTCTCCTGACGATGCGTTTGGTGCAATCGACTGCAATGGACATGTTCGAACGCGATGGATATGAGAAATCGACGATTGAAGATGTGGCTGCCGCCTGCGCTGTTTCGGCATCGACCATCTACCGGCACTTCACCACCAAGGAGAACGTCGTGCTCTGGGACGAGCGCGACTCTGTCATCGACGACGAACTGGGCCGGCTACTCGGATCGCTGCCGCCGGTCCAGGCGTTCCGGGATGCTGTCGTTGCCGCTCTGGCCGATCGGGAGGATGTGGAACTGTTCCGTCGTCGCTTGCGACTCATCTACTCCCAGCCGTCGATCTGGTCTGTCGCGGCCCTTCAGGACCGTCAGAATCGCTCGGAGCTCGCGCGCGCGTTCGCGCTCACAGCAGGACGCAACGCGCCCAGTCTGCGCGACGAATCATTAGCGGCGGTGTGTCTGGTCGCACTGGACATCGCCCTGGAACGCTGGCAGGGGGGCAGGGAGCGTGAACCCTTGGCCACTTTGATCGACCGCAGCCTCACGTCGGTTTTCGAATCCCGGTGACCGGTCCGCCCCGAGCCCGGACATAGAGCGAGGCCCCCGTTTGTTCGGCTTCCCGCCTTCCCCTGCGGTCCGCTTCCCTTTCGGGGGCCTCGTTCAGAACTGACGTTATGGACCCGCCGTGGACCGCGTCCAGAGGAATCGTGGACGAGCTTTCCACCGCTGTGGATCACCCTGTGGATAGCCGGGGGACGGCCTGTCGATGCCGCTGGGGGAAACTGGGGACAAGTCCACAGCCGCGTCAAACGTGTCGTCGTGACCCGCCGTGTGACCTGCACTTATGGTTATGCACCGGCTGTTGACAACGTTTTGTTGATAGCTACTCGCCGAGTTCCCCGGTTGCTTCCAGCCAGGACGTGGGATCTGTCAGATCCTCGGCGGTCGGGATCAGGTCGGGGTGGCGCCACACGCCATCGCGACCTTCGATACCGCGCGACTCACGCAACTGTGTCCACAGCGCCGATGCCTCGCGCAGAGCACGCGGTCGCAGTTCCAGGCCGATCAGGGTCGCGAACGTCTTCTCCGCAGGCCCGCCCGAGGCGCGACGCCGGCGCATCGTCTCGCCGAGACGCGAAGCCGAGGGCATGCGATCGTCGATGGCTGCGGCCACGACGTCCTGCACCCACCCCTCGATGAGGGCCAGCAGTGTCTCCAGACGGGACAGGGCTTGCTTCTGCTCCTCTGTCTGAGCAGGTTCGAACACTCCGGACGACATCACTTCCTGCATGGCCTCGGGGTCGTTCGGATTGATCCCTTGCAAAGCTTCCTGGATCTTGTCGGTGTCCACCGAGATCCCCGACGCGTAGGCGCGAACTGCGGTCTCGACCGCGGTCCGCAGCCAGGGCACGTGGGCGTAGAGCCGCTGGTGCGCCGCCTCGCGCAGCGCCAGGAACAGGTACAGGTCTCCCAACTCCACGTCCAGGTCGGCGCCGAAGACCTTGACGTTCTCGCTGACCAGGGCCGGTCTGCCGTCGCTGGTCAGCGGAATCGTCACATCACTTGCGCCGAGGACGTCGTCGGCCAGTGTCGCGAGCCCGTTGCCCACCTGTGCCCCGAACATGGCCGCGCCCATTCGCTTGGCCATGTTCATGAGCGGGCCGGCGAGTTCGTTGAGATCGGGCATGCCTGCGGGCATGTTCTCCTGCAGCCCGGGAATCCCGAGGTCCTCCAGGTTGATCTGCCCCATGTCGGGCATCGTGGTCAGGGTCTGCTGAACGCCCTCGGCGATCGGCTCGATGATCTGCTGCCATGCCGGCCAGGTGGCCTCGAGCCATTCGCTACGACTCCACGTGGCCGGGGCCGCTGAGCCACCGGCGGGGAACAACGTCGCGGCGTCCAGCCACACCTGTGCGAGGTCGAACGCTTCGCCGATGCGCCGAACGTCGTTGTCATTGACCGACGGGTCGCCCTTCTGGCTGATGGACTGCCGGGCAAGGTTGTGCGCCAGATCCCAGTCGACGGGCCCACTGACCTCGTTGCCGCCGCTTTGCAGCATCGCGCCGAGTTGCTGCAGCATGGCGCCGAGCTGCGACATGTCGAATCCGCCCGGGCCTTGGTTCGGGTTGTTCTGGTCACCCGGGTCGCCCGAGAAGCCGAAGGGAAGGTTGCCGCTCATCAGTTCCGCCTGTTCGTGTCGACACTGCGCCAGTCCTAGGCTACGACGATCCGGGCGCCCCGCCCCACTGAGCGCGTTACGCCCTCGGTGGAACACCCCTGCCGCGACGTTGTCATGGAAGTACGTGTCGCGGCGCGTACTCTGTTGGGCATGTCCGTGCTCCTGTGGTGGGTGCCTGCCCTGATCGTGGTGGGGATCGCCTGGTGGAGGCTGCGCCCGGCTGAGCGCCCGGTGCGCGAGAAGGACCTCGCCAGACTGCAGCAGGTCCTGCGCGGTGATCGGTGAGGCGCTGGGTGGACACGCCCCGCAAACGCGTCATCGTGGTGGCTCTGGTGTCCTGGCTGCTGGTCCTCACCGCTATGGAGTTCATAAGTGTTCCGTACGTGCGGCTTTCGCCCGGCCCGTTGTTCAACGTCCTGGCCGAGTCTGACGGCAAGCCGATCATCTCGATCGACGGTGCCGAGGTGTTTCCGGTGACCGGGCAACTGGAGATGACCACTGTTTCCGAGCGGGGTGGTCCTTATGGCGATCTGACCCTGTTCGAGGCCTTCACCGGATGGATCGACCCGTCGGTCGCCGTGGTCCCCACGTCGCTGCTGTACCCCCCGGACACCAGCGGGGATGCGGCCCGGCAGGCCGGCTCCGACCAGTTCAGCGACTCCCAGGAGCAGGCGCGGATCGCCGCTCTGCAGGAGGTCGGGGAGCCGGTCGAAACCCGTCCCCTGATCCTGGAGGTGTCGCCTGATTCGCCGGCCGAAGGGATCCTCGAACACGGTGACGTCGTGCTTGCAGCACAAGGGCGTGCGGTGCGCAGCCCGCAACGTCTGGCGAGAATCATCGCCGCCGCCGGGCCGTCTGCGGATGTGGTCCTTGACGTCCGGCGCGGTGACGAGGACCTTTCGGTGACCGTGGTCACCGTCGCCAACCCCGATGATCCGCAGAAGGGTTTTCTGGGGGTGACCCTCGGGATCGTGGCCGACTCGCCAGTCACCGTCGATTTCAACCTCGATGACGTCGGTGGCCCGAGTGCGGGGCTGATCTTCTCGCTGGGGATCGTCGACAAACTGACGCCGGGTGACTTGGTGGGTGGACGCAAAGTGGCGGGGACGGGGACCATGGACTTCGACGGCCGAGTCGGTCCGATCGGCGGGATCGCTCAGAAGTTGGCCGCTGCCCACGACGATGGGGTCACCTTGTTCCTCGCGCCGAAGGACAACTGCGACGAGGTGCTCGGCGCGACCCCTCCCGGTCTTGAGGTGGCGGCCGTTGAGTCACTCAGTGAGGCCCGTCAGGTGCTCGAAGGAGATCTACCGCCTCCCCCGTGTCCGGTCGGCTAGGCAGGGCGTGCGCGACTCCACCGATCACCGACCGGATGGCTGTGCAATGCCACGCACCCTTACTGGACCTGCAGGGTGTCCCACACCGCCCGCTCGAGCCGCGGCATGAGCGTGGGCGCGACGGCCACCTCTTCCTCGGAGTCGTGGGCGCGGTACCGGATTGCCGTGCCGACCTCTTGGTTGCGCAGGGCCGCGACGGTCACACGTACGTCATGATCGGGTTCCAGAACGCGCTGCACGCTCACGGCGGCCCCGCTCACGTCCTCCGGCCAGCTGATCCGGGCCAGATCACCGATCAGGTCCTCGCCGTCGCTGTCCCAGGCCTGCTCCACCACCGAGACACCTTCTTGTTCAACGACCAGCGCGAACAGGCGGGGCGGCTGCGCCCATCCGTCGCGTGCGACGTGCCGGTCGAGGTCGCGGATCACGGTTTCGAGGTGCGGGGTCGGGTGCATGTCACCATCGTCTCGTAGTCTGAAGGCGTGACGTTCGATACCGCCACGAAACCCACCGCGAACCGTGGGCCCAAAGGTCGCGTCCTGGCGATGACCCTTGCGGTCCTTGCCGGCCTGCTGGTCGTGTTCCTCATCTTCACCTCGATCTACACCGACCTGCTGTGGTTCCGCTCGGTGGATTTCACCAGTGTGTTCACCACCGTCATCGGGGTGCGATCCCTGTTGTTCGTGGCGTTCGGCCTGCTGATGGGCCTGATCGTCGGGGCCGGTATGTACATCGCCTACCGCACGCGCCCGGACTACGACCCCCGCCTGTCCGCCAGCATGGAGGGCTACCGGCAGAGCGTCGAACCGATCCGCAAGTGGCTGTTGCTCGGCATCGCCGGCTTCCTCGGAACTCTGGCTGGTCTGTCGGGTACCGCCGAGTGGAGCCGCTGGATGTTGTTCCGCAACGGCGGCACGTTCGGCACCCAGGACCCGCAGTTCGGCATGGATATCGGGTTCTTCGTCTTCAAGCTGCCGTTCCTGCGTTACCTGACCGGGTTCGGCTTCATGGCCTTGTTCCTGACGCTGATGCTGGTTGTATCCGTGCATTACCTGTACGGCGGAGTGCGCCTGCAGAACGGCGTGCAGGCCTCGGAGGCCGCGCAGGTCCAGATCTCACTGCTGCTGGGCCTGATCTGCCTGCTGAAGGCCGTCGCCTACTGGCTGGACCGCTTCGCGCTGTCGCTGAAGCAGGAAGACTTCGTCGAAGGCTTCACTGGCCTGAAATATCGCGACGTCGAAGCGGTGCTGCCCGCGAAGACCATCCTGACGTTCATCGCCCTGGTCTGCGCGGTGCTGTTCTTCCTGAACATCTTCCGCCGGACCTGGACCTTGCCGCTGGTCGGTCTGGGGCTGCTGGCGGTCAGTGCGCTGGTCATCGGCGGGATCTACCCGGCGATCGTGCAGCAGTTCCAGGTGCGGCCCAACGAGCCCGGCAAGGAAGCGCCGTACATCAGCCGTAACATCCAGGCCACGCGCGATGCCTACAACCTGTCGAATGTGCAAAGCGACGAGTACTCCGCGGTGGCCCAGCCGAACGAGGAGTCCCTGACCGCTGACAAGGGGACTCTGGACAACATCCGGCTGTTGGATCCGGCCATCGTGTCGCCCACGTTCCGCCAGTTGCAGCAGATCCGTACCTTCTACTCGTTCCCCGACACGTTGGACGTGGACCGGTATCAGCTGCCCAATGGACGCAGCGGTGCGATCGTGGCCACCCGTGAGGTCGACCTCTCGGCAGTCCCGCCCGCGCAGCGCAACTGGGCCAACGACACGCTCGTGTACACCCACGGGTACGGCCTTGTGGCCGCCTACGACAACCGCGCGAACGCCGAGGGGGAGCCGGAGTTCTTCGCCAAGGACATCCCGCCGGTGGGCGAGTTGGAGATCGATCAGCCCCGCGTGTACTTCGGTGAGAAGTCCCCGACCTACTCCATCGTGGGCGGACCCGGCGACCCACGGGAACTGGACTTCCCCGACGACACCAGCCCGACCGGTCAGCGCAACAACACCTACACCGGCATCGGGGGCGTCGACGTGGGTTCGCCGCTGAACCGCATGATGTACGCGGCCAAGTTCTCCGAGCCGAACATCCTGCTGTCCAGCCAGATCGGCTCCGGCTCGAAGATCCTGTACGACCGCGACCCCCTGACCCGGGTGCGCAGCGTCGCCCCCTGGATGCGGGTGGACGCCGATCCATACCCTGCGGTGGTCAACGGCCGGATCGTGTGGCTGGTCGACGGTTACACGACCAGCGACTCCTATCCCTATTCGGCGCGCCTGCGGTGGTCCGACGCGATCAGCGACTCGCTGACGGTAAGACGCGGCGTGAATGTGGATCAGGACTTCGTCAATTACGTACGCAACAGTGTGAAGGCGGTCGTGGATGCCTACGACGGCACCGTGAAGCTGTATGCGTGGGATTCCTCGGACCCGATCCTGCAGGCCTGGAACAAGGCATTCCCTGACACCGTCCAGCCGGCCAGTGAGATGCCGGCCGAGTTGCAGGCGCACGTGCGCTATCCGGAGGACATTTTCAAGACCCAGCGCCTGGTCTACAGCCGTTATCACGTCACCGATCCGGGCTCGTTCTACTCCGGGCAGGACTTCTGGTACGTCCCGACCGATCCGACACAGCAGGCCGCGGGCAAGCCGCAACCGCCGTATTACCTGACGCTGCGGATGCCCGATCAGGTGTCCCAGGAGTTCGCTTTGACCACGACGTTCTCGCCGGTCAGACGCCAGACCCTTGCCGCGTTCATGAGTGCGAGCTCCGAACCGGGGCCGGGATACGGGAAGTTACGTGTGTTGCAATTACCGCGCAACAGCGTGATCCCGGGGCCGCTGCAGGTGCAGAACACCTTCGAATCCAACCCAGAAGTGGCCACGGAGCTGTCGTTGCTGCGTCGTGGTGGCTCCGAGGTGGTGCTGGGTAACCTGCTGTCCCTGCCGGTTGCGGACGGTTTCTTGTACGTGGAGCCGGTGTATGTCCGGGCGGCCCAGGACGGGTATCCGTTGCTGCGGCGGGTGCTGGTGTCCTTCGGCCAGGAGGTCGCCTTCGAGCGCAACCTGGAAGATGCGCTGGCGAAGGTGCTTGGCGCGACCGTCGCCGAGCAGGACAACCAGAACGACAAGGGTGGCAAGAAGCAGACGACGCCTGCTCAGGATCTGACGCGAGCCCTGGCCGATGCCGACGCTGCGCTGCGGGCCTCCGAGCGCGCCCTGCGCGACGGAAACTTCACGGCCTACGGCAAGGCGCAGGACGATCTGCAGGACGCCATCAACCGGGCGATCGACGCGCAGCGCCGCATCGCGCGTTCCGACACGGGCAACGAGGTCGAGCCCTTGCCGGAGGCCTCACCCACGCCTGAGGAATCTCCGGCCCCGGATGCGCCGCTGGATGCCGGAACGCCGGCTCCAGAGCCAACCGCCGCGCCGGCGGCTGACACTCAGCCCGCCGCCTAGGAGTTCGCTGTCGCGCTCGGGTGGTGGCGCACGTTCGAGGAAGGCAGGCACGCCGATCCGCGAATGGCCGCACGGCCGTTGCTTCAGGGCTCGAGGTGCAGTTCCAACGCCTACCCCACCCGGTAGCCGTTGGAGTTAGGTACGGGCGCTGGATATGGGTAAAGGCGTTGGAGGAAGAACGGCCGCGCAATTCCAACGTCTGTGCGGATCTCCAACGTCTGTTTCGCGGGGGTGCGTGACCACCTGGCCGGCCAATTTGCCCGACAGCGCGTCCGGTCTTCAACTGGGCCGGAACCCTGATGCTCGCACTCTGGCGCGATTGTGGGAATAGTTGTACTCTCAACTATGTTGTACCGGCTGTAAAGGAGGCCATCATGCCCGCGATTCATGTCGACGACCTGACGGTGCTGCCGCGCGTAGCGACGTCTACGAAGCAGCCCCGAGAGGTCATGTCCATCACCACCGCACCTCGTGGTTTCGAAGGCGAGGGGTTCCCCGTCCGGCGCGCATTCGCCGGTGTCCCCCTGGAATTGACCGACCCGTTCATCCACATGGATCAGATGGGTGAGGTCGAGTACGCCGCCGGTGAGCCGAAAGGCACGCCCTGGCATCCCCACCGCGGATTCGAGACCGTCACCTACATCATGGACGGGACCTTCGAGCACGCCGACTCCCACGGTGGCGGTGGGCTGATCACCAACGGTGACACCCAGTGGATGACCGCCGGTTCGGGCCTGCTGCACATCGAGCGCCCCCCGGAGGATCTCGTGGCATCAGGGGGACTGTTCCACGGTGTCCAGTTATGGGTCAACCTGCCGCGCACGCAGAAGCTGGCCACTCCGCGCTACCAGGATCTACGCGCCAGTCAGGTCGGTCTGGCGACCACCTCGGATGCGGGTGCTCTGATCCGGGTGATCGCCGGTGACGTCGGCGGCATCTCCGGGCCCGGATCCACGACCACACCCATATCGATGGCACACGTCTCGGTGTCGAAGGGGGCCCAGGTGAATCTTCCGTGGCGCCCCGACTTCAATGCGCTGCTCTATGTGCTTGCGGGCCGGGGAACCGTGAACGGGACCCCGATCCGCGACGGTCAGCTTGCGGTCCTCGGTCACGGTGACGAGATCCGGTTCGGCGCCGATGTCACGCAGGACTCCCGGACCCACGAAATGGAGGTTCTGCTGCTCGGTGGGGCGCCGATCCGCGAGCCGATCGCCTGGATGGGCCCGTTCGTGATGAACACCCGGTCGGAGGTCCTGCAGGCGTTCGAGGACTTCCAGGCCGGTCGGCTGGGAACCATCCCGGCCCACGAGGGGCTCGGCGGGGCGTCCGGTCAGTAGCCGAGCAACTACGCGCGACTGGTGTCGAGCCGCTCCGCCTCCCGGACGGCCCAACTCACGAGTCGGATGGCGTTCTTCTCGACCACGGCGGGCACCAAGCGATGGATCCACCACGCCATACGCGCACGTCGAGGTGCCACGATGTAGGACTTGTTGGCTGCGATCCCCGCAACCAGTTCGGCGGCCAGATCCTCTACTGGATAGATCTCGCCGGTGGCCTTCATCAGCAGGTCCCGGGCGGAGAACACGTCGTTCGGGGGAAGGCCTTCCGGGCCCTTGCTGTCCAGGATCGGCGTCTCCGTCGGACCTGGACACAGGGCGGTGACCCGTACGCCGTGTCGGGCTGCCTCCGGGCGCAAACTCAGGGACAGTCCGACCACCGCGTGTTTGGTCATGGCGTAGGGCGCGAGCATGGGGCTCGGGACCAGCCCCGCCAGTGATGCGGTGTTCACGATGTGCCCATCGCCCTGCCGGATCATGTGCGGGTACGCGGCGCGGATGCCGTTGACCACGCCCATGATGTTCACGTCGACGATCCGCTGCCAATGCTCGGCGGTGAGGTCCTCGATCGGCCCTCCGACACCGATCCCGGCATTGTTGAAGATCAGGTCGATCCTTCCGTGATCGGCCACCACCCGGTCGACGAGAGCGGCGAATGCCCTACCGTCTCGCACGTCGAGGGCGGCGGATTCCGCTTTGCCGCCGGATGCCACGATCGCGGCCGCAACGTTGTCCGCGGCCTCGACATTGATGTCGGCCAGGATGACCGTGTCCCCGTTTTCCGCCATGAGTGTGCCGGTCGCCGCGCCGATGCCCGAGCCGCCGCCGGTGATGAGTGCAATCGCCATGACCCCACCGTAAGCCGAATCCTGGAATGCTGTGAGGATCCCGGCGCAGACTACCCTGCAGGCCATGGACTCCTTCGAGGTGAACCGGCGCAACTGGGACGAGCGGGTCGGGTTGCACGCCGCCTCCCCAGACTACGCATTGAGCCGGTTCCGGGAGGATCCTTCCTTCATCAGCGACGTGGTGCGTTTCGACGTCCCTCGGCTCGGCGACATTCGCGGCAAGCGTGGTGTGCATCTGCAGTGCCACATCGGCACGGACACGGTTTCGTTGGCCAGGCTGGGCGCGCGGATGACGGGGCTGGACTTCTCGCAGCCCGCTGTGGACGTCGCCCGCACGCTCGCGCGTGATCTGGGTCAGGACACAGACTTCGTGCACAGCGACGTCTACGACGCGCCTGATGTGCTCGAACGCAACGGATTCGATTTCGTGTTCACCGGGATCGGAGCATTGTGCTGGCTACCCGACGTCGACCGTTGGGCGCAGGTGGTAACGGATTTGCTGGACGATGGTGGACGCCTGTTCCTTCGCGAAGGACACCCCGTGTTGTGGTCACTGGACTATGAACAGACCGATCGACTCGTCATCGACTACCCCTACTTCCAGACCGGCGAACCCCTGGTGGAGACCGTCGAGCAGACCTACGTCAGCGCATCGGCGGCCTTGACGAACTCGACGACCCACAGCTGGAACCACGGGCTCGGTGAAATCGTCACGGCGCTGCTGGATCGCGGCATGACCATCACGCAGCTGGTGGAGCATGCCAGCGTTCCGTGGGACGCGATTCCCGAACAGATGGTCAAATCAGGCGCGGAATGGGTTCTGGCTGAACGTCCGGAGCGTCTCCCGCTGAGCTACACGCTGCAGGCGGTCAAGGCCGGCTGATTCGCCTCAAGGACTCCCGCGTCGAGCAGATGGTGGGGATGCAGCGGAACCCGAAGCGCCGCTAGGCGTTCTGTCCCTGCGCCACCAGGTCGCGCCACTCGGGGTGCTTGCCGATGTACTTGCGAACGTAGGCGCAATCCGGCACGACCTGTTCACCGCTGTCGCGTACGTCGGCAAGGGCCGCCTGGACGAGTCTGGCCGCGAAGCCCTTGCCGCTGTGATCATCGGAGATTTCGGTGTGCGTCATCGTGACCACGCAATCGTCCTGCGTGTAGTCGATGACACCGATGCGCTCGCCGTCGAGCAGCATCTCGAAGCGGTGGGCGTCGGGGTTGCGAACGATGTCGAGGTTCTCCATGTCCACATACTGCCCGGCTGCTCGGCGCCGATACCGGCAAAGGGGTGCGGTGGGCTGAGAAACCCTGCCAGCGAGCCATGCAGCGAGCCCCGAGGCTGGAGGCCCGGCCGACCTGTCGTGCGGACCGGGACTTCAGTACCCGTGGCGGCCGCGCGACGGCATGGGCTCCACCGAGGGCGCTCGCTCGATGGGCGGTTGGGTGCGCTTGGCCCAGGCGCCGTACCGCGCTGCCAGCGGCGCCGCGCTCATCCCGTGGGCGAACACACTGAACAGCACCGTGAACACGATCGTGCCGGCAATGTCATTCATCACGGCGTTGTCGGCACCCAGTTCCTCGACCGCCAGCAGGCCGAACACGATGGTGGCCAGCCCGCGCGGGCCGAACCAGCCGAGGAACGCCACCGTCGGCCACCGGAATTCCGTGCCCAGCAGGCTGATCCAGACGGGCACGATGCGCAGGACGGTGAGCACCGCCAGTGCAAGGGCAACCCACTGCCAACGGAAGCCGTCACTGAACACCGCAAGAACGATGCCCCCGGCGAAGAACCAGACGACGAAACCCATCAGGTCTGCGGCGACCTCGAGCAGTTCCGAGGTCTCCTGCTCCTTCTCGATGGTCTTACTCGCCGCGCCGAACGTCAGCCCCCCGACGAACGCGGTGATGAAACCATTCGCGCCGACCACCTCGGCAAGCCCGAACAGGAACAGGGGCAGCACCAGCGTGGCGATCGCCCGGCCACGGTGTCCGCTCAGGTGCCGCTGCCGGGACCGGTCCATGAACCAGGCCGTCACCAGTCCGATCACGACCGCGATGATCAGGGCCTCCACGACGGGGATCAGTCCGACGCTGAGCACCGAGGGTTGGGTGGCGCCCTCCTCGTCGGCCAATGCGGTGAGCGCCAGCAGGACCAAAGGGGTCGCCAGGCCGTCGTTGAGTCCGCTTTCCACATTCAGGGCGCGGCGCACCCGCTTGGGCACCACGGGGTTGAGCATGGTGGGCGCACCGAGTCCCGCATCTGTGGGTGTGACCGCAGCGGCCAGCAGCCACGCGCCTGCCACCCCGAGCCCCGGCAGGAGCTCTCGGGTGAGCAGATACGTTGCCAGCATCGCCAGCGGAAAGCCGATGATCAGCAGCCTCAGCGCGATCCCTGGATCGTGGCGCAGCCTCGAGAGCTTGACCGTCGAGGCGTCGTGGAACAGGACGACGACCAGGGTGAGTTCGGCGATGATGTGAACCGCCGCGGTGTCAACGTCGATCTCCGCGAACGAGAACACCACCACGCCGGCCACGATGCTGAGCATGGGCGGTGTGATGTTGGCCGCGCTGAGACGTTTGGCCAGCAGCGCGTAGGCCAATACCAGCCCGGCCATCACCGCGATCGAGGGTCCTGCCACGCGTGAAGTGTAGGGCCGGGCCGGGGCTGTCGGCATGGATTGCGGCGTCGAGCACTCAGATTCGGAAGGGATGTCGCTCTGCTGCTCGTGGTGCGAGGCATCCAGGTCTGGTCTGCGCTGTCGACGCAGCCTCGCGAGTCTTCCCGGCCGGAGCAGCCAACGAGCAACCCGTTCGTGCACATCGGACCACGACCCGGGTTCACGCCCAACTGCTGCTGGAGAATCCCAAGCCGCCGATGTCGGACTAGCGTTGGGTGAGTGCGGAGGGTGATCGGTGTGGTTCTTGGTGCAATGCTGCTGTCCGGATGCGGTACGGCCACGTTCAGCAACTCGTTCGCCGTCGCTGTCGAGTCGCGCCAGCAAGTCAGTGTCTTCGACACTGCCATGGGTGACAGTGCACAATGGGCCGGGCGCACGATGGGAGTGGCTGCTCCCGGTGCACCGTACACGACGCGGATTTTCGCCACTGACACGAAGTTCGTCCTGGACAGCAGTCTGCCGGAATCCGTGCGGGTCGGGCTCTTCTTGCCCCAGGTCACGCAGACCGGCTACTTCGCCATCGACCTTCCTTCGGTGACCGAGGGCAGCACAGACATCGACGCGCCGTTCGTCGCCTGGTACTCAGAAGACCCGGTCGAACCACTATCTGCTCAGCCACTTCGGCTGGACGTCGCCGCGGGCCCGGACGGGTGGGTCATCACTGTGGACGTTCCGGAATGAGGCTGACCGGCAGAATCGTCTTCGCCATTCGGGCGGCCGCCGAACTGGCGGGCCGGGACGAGTACGTGCCGCTCGACCAGATCGCCCAGGCGCAGGATCTTCCCGCCGACTACGTGAGATCCGCCTTGTCGGATCTGCGTCGGTCGGGGATCGTCCGGACCCGTCGCGGCCGGGTGGGTGGATATCGACTTGCCCGGCCCGCTGAGCAGATCACCCTGGCCGACATCATTCGGGCAGTGGATGGTCCGCTGACCGTCGTGCAGGGCGAACGTCCCGACAACATCGAGTACGCGGGTGCCGCGGCGGGGCTTGAGGATGTGTGGTTGGCCGTGCGCCGAGCCGAGCGGCGCATCCTGGAAGCGGTGACGCTGGAAGACCTTCGCAACGGCAGTCTGCCGCCCGAGGTGCGGGCCTGATTCAACGCGTGACGCGCAGCGCGGCTGCCGGGCAGGTCCACTGCGCTATGCGGGCCGCACCGTGCTGTTTGTCAGGGAGATCGTGGCTGGAGAGGATCGGGAATCCCCACTCGTCCAGGGTGATCACGCCTTCCAGCGCCGCCGAGCAGACACCGTGGCCGCGGCAGCGGCGCCAGTCGATCTGAATCGTGCTCATGTCAATACTCCCTGTTCGCGTGCTCCACACCGGCCGGCTGCATGTTTGGCCAGTTCTTCGGCCAGTAGGGCCTGTCCAGACCGCATCGCTGCGATCGATGCCGTCGGATGAGCGCACAGGCCCCGACCCTGAACCCTGTCCGTGACCGGTGCACCGATCAGTAGGTCCTGCCGAGCGGCGTCGAGGCCCAGGATGCAGGGTGCGCATTGCCGGGCACCTTCGCCCACCAGATAGCCGGTGATGGCGTGCAAGACCTCCACGGGGCACGGATCCTTCGGAATGGCGATCAGCGCTCCTGCGCCCCAGTGTCCGCCAATGCCGCCAAGGGCGTCGCGGTTCGCGGGTGTCGACAGCGTTGTGGGGGTTACGGGAAGCCATGTGCCGTGCCAGCCGCCGGTGATCAGGGCGGCGAGATCGAGGTCGGAGCCCGCGCGTTGAAGGATGTGTCCCAGGGCTGTGGACGCAGCCACCTCCAGGACTCCTGACTCGGTGACCGCGCCGGAGACCGTGAGCAAGGAGCTGCTGTCCCAGTGGCCACGCACCGCCACCGCCAGTCGTGCGAACGTCTCGACATTGCTCAACAAGACGGGCCGGCTGCGCAGGCCCGAGCGCATCGTCGGGGGTTTGCCGAGCGTGGCGGGCGCCGCCGCTCCTCCTTGTAGCGAGGAGATCACCGCGGACGCCTCACCGGCGATGAACGTGTCCTCACCCGGGCTGACGGACACCCGGATCCCGCGGTCATCGCGTTCGTCGATCGCCGCGCGGACCACATCGATAACGGCAGATCGTGCCGCCGGTATGCGCACGACGACGGACCGCGTGTCCAGGGCGCGTGCGGTCATCACCGCTGCGTCCAGCACCAGATGCGGCACGTGGGTGAGAAGTACGGTGTCCTTTCCGCTGGCTGATTCGCCCTCGGAGCCGTTGACGATGACAGGCCCGGTGCGGGTGCCGACCATGGACTGCAGCTTGCGAGCAGTCGGGAATCCGGCGCCGCCGGCTCCGGCCAGCGCGGTACGTTCGGCGGCAGCGATCAGGTCCGCCAACTGCGCGGCCGGAAGCGGTCCCCAGAATCGTTGGTGGTCCTCCAGCCCGACGGTGGTGCCGGGCGTGGCATTCGACAGCAACAACGTGCCCCGCTCCAGAAGTTGGTGCGGTGGCGGCGCGGCGTGCAGGCCGGCTACGGGAATACCGGGCAGCAGGGCAGGTGGCCGGGTCTGGACGGTCACTGTAGAACCTCGATCCTCTCAGGGGCGGAATTGATGCCGACGGGCCCTTTCGGACTCATCAGGCGGATGGCGACCGCCGCGGCCACGATGGCGGCAGACACCGCGGCCATCGCGAACATCAGGGTGGTGGTGCGATCGGTGCCGATGGTCAGTGCGTGCAGCCATACGAGCATCCACGCCGGGTAGGCCACCAGATGCGCACGCCACCACAACCGCGGTGCCCGCTGCCGGAGTGCGGAGGTGACGGCGATGACGAGCATGAGGTCGAATGCGACCGTTCCGACGCCGATCCACAGCGGTTCCCACTGCGAGGTTCCGGGCAGGAACGCCGCGGACAGCGGCACGGAGACCCAACTGTCCAGGACGGCGAACACGACGTGCGCGATGACCAGTACGGTTCCCCCGACGGCTGCAGTCAGATGTACGCTGACCGACGTCAGCCGGCCGGTCGGTCTGCGGATCGCGGGCCCGGCGATGCCCAGCGCCACGGAGACTGTCAGCAGCGCCAGCGACACCAGTCCCGTGATACGAATCAACTCCCAGGTCATGCCACCGCCTGCTTCCAGCGGCCGGTGGTCAACGTCTGGTCGCGGGAGACGAAGCGAGCATCGATACCCTGCCGCGTCATCCACGCGGGGCCCCGGTCGCCCAGGATCACACCTGCGGTCGCGGCAGCGTTCGCGTCGGCCGCAGTGGCCGCAACGGCCGTGACGCTCCACCACGGAGTCTGCGCCGGATAGCCGGTGCGCGGATCGATGATGTGATGCCCGCCGGTCCATGCGCGGCGACCGATGCCACTGGTGGCCATCGCGGCGTCCACCAGGTCCACGGGGGCACCGGTGTCGCCGGGGATGCCCGGGTCCGACCACACGGTCCACGGCTGCGCCGCGATGACGCGGATGTCGCCGCCCATGTTGGCGCAGACCTCGTGCCCGCTGCGGTGGACCGTCCTTGCGATACGGTCGGCCAGCCATCCCTTGGCCACGGAACCGAGGTCCAGCTCGGTTCCCGCCGGGATCTGGACCTGTGCCTGCCGGCGGCCGGGACGGATGCCCACCTGTCGCCACTTGCCGCGGTGGACGCCGGGGTTCGTGGGTGTCCTCTGTCCGGCCCATTCGTCGTACCCTGCAGCCTTGATCGCCCGGCCCATCGTGGGATCCACCAGTCCCGCGGTGCTCTGCGCGGCGTCCAGGGCCGCGGTCAGGACTGTGACAAAACCCCACGAGACCTCGACCCATCGCCCCGCAGCGGCATTGACTGCCGTGAGTTCAGAGTCGCTGCGGAAGCGGCTGACCAGGCGTTCGAGACGCGACACCTCCGCTGTGAGCAGACGCTGCAAGTCCGCCTCAAGCGCCGCATTCGGTCGGTGGCGCACCGACAGCAGAAGGTCCGTTCGCCAGGTCTGGACGCCGACGGTGATCATGACGATTTGGAGGTGTTGCCAGGGGTCTTCTGGGTCTGCCCGCCGTTGTAGTCGGTGCTCGGGGGAGCGGGTTTCAGCCGCTGGGAGCTATTGTCACCGGACTGGTCATCGTCGTCGTGGTCATCGTCGTCGTCGGACTTCTGCGGGGCCCGGTAGACCGTGGTCCGGTCGTCCTGCGGGCTGGGCACCGTGTCGGGTGTGCTCGCGTCCAGTTGCGGCTGGTTCGGCCCGGTGTCCGGTGTGCTCGCGTCCAGTTGCGGCTGGTTCGCCCTGGTGTCGGCCACATCCCGGGCAACGACGGCCGCGCCGGCGCCGGCGGCGGCAATAAGCGCCACGCTGGCGGTAGTGGCGATGATTATCGGCTTTGTGCTCATGAATCTAGGGTGAGTCACGGTGCTGCAAAGCCTCGATCCCCCGCTACGTCAAGGAATGGCGCGGTCACACTTGACGTCGGCTTGACGTCGCGGCTCACGGGCTGCGATACATGTCACACTTGCCTGCCGACCGGATCATGTTTTAAAGTGAACCTATTGGGTTAAGATTTACCTGATTACTTCCGGAACAGAGGTCCGCTCTATGCCACTCATCATCGTCTTCGCCATCGTCGGCGGGCTCGCGCAGTTCGTCGACGGTTCCCTGGGCATGGGCTTCGGCATCACCTCGGCAACGCTGCTGACCCTGCTGGGCTATTCCGCCGTGGCTGCTTCGGCCGGAACCCACGCGGCCAAAATGGGCACGACCCTGGTCTCGGGCCTGGCCCACTGGCGCGAGGGCAACGTCGACTGGCGGGTGCTGCTGGCCATCGGCGTGCCGGGCTCGCTTGGTGCGTTCGCAGGCGCGGTGATCCTCACCAACGTGAGCCTGGACGGGGCGCGGGTCTGGATGTCACTGATCCTGCTGATTCTCGGGATCTCGATCGTGATGCGATTCGCTTTCGGCAAGACGTTGATCCCTCAGGTGAAGGCACGTACTCGTCACCTGTGGCCGGTCGGGTTGTTCGGCGGGTTCGTGGATGCCACCGGCGGCGGGGGCTGGGGACCTGTGGCCACACCGTCGCTCATGACTTTGACCAAACATGCCCCACGCAAGGTGGTGGGGACGGTCAGTGCCGCGGAGTTCTCCGTCGCGGTGTTCGCATCGGCGGGTTTCCTGTTCGGCGCCAAGGAGTCCCAGGTCCCGTGGGGTGCGGTGATCGGTCTGATCATCGGTGGATTGATCGTCGCGCCGTTCGCCGCCCGTTTCGCAGGCCGGGCCCCGGTGCACTCGCTGGGCACGCTGGTCGGCGGCATGGTCATCATCAGCAACCTCGCGGTGATGTTCAAACTCTTCGGGGTGCCCGGGGCGGCCGGCGGTCTGCTGTGTGCCGCGGTCGCCATCGGCGCCATCGCGCTGGCCTGGCGCGTGCACAAGATGGACGTCAAACCAGGTGAGACGCCGGCGAAGAAGAAGTCGGCAGCGGTCGTCGGGTAGCAAGGCTGCTCGGTTTGACGTGTTCTCTGCCGAATCTCTTGCGGGTATCGCAGCGCGATCAGGGAGGGCCTCGATGGCCGTAGTGGCCACCTTTTGATGCCTGAAGCGCTGGTCTCGGCAGTGGCTCGACCTCGCGGGAGTGGATTGAGACGGCGCGAGCGTCTGTGCGGGGGCGGGAGCCGGCCCACAGGCGTGAGAGTTGGGTACGGGCGTTGGAGATCGGTACCTGCGTTGGAGATCGGCGGGGCGTGGATGTCCAACGGTTGTGCGTTTGTCCAACGTGTGTGCCTAACTCCAACGCCTGCGCGGGGGCAGCAGATGGTCCGTGCGAGCGCACAACGGGTTGGGTCAAACGTTCATGAGCAGAACACGCTGCCTCACAGGAACCGGCCGGACGCCACCTCGTCGCCGTGGTCACACATCCATGGCCGCAGTCACGATGGCATCGACGTCTCCCGGCCAGCCGCGCTCGATGGCGAGTACCTGGCCTGCCCGTTCGACCACCGCACACACCTGCGCGCGGTCGGGGAGCTCGAGTGCATCCTCGACCTGGCCGATCTGACCGTAGACAGTCACAGTGCGAGCAAGCACCGAAGGCACCCGGATGCTGGTCGCCATTCCGCCGTCGATGAATTGACGCACCGGCTGCCAGCGGGCGCCGATCATCGGGATCTCGTACAGCACGAGCGGCACGGTGGTGTCGATAGCGCGACCTTTCTCGTCGTGCGGCGGGCTCGTGGTGACTCCGGCGGTGCCGAGGGCATCGATCCAGCCGTCGATGTCGCGCTGGTGGTGTTGTTTGAAGGCCAGCAGCAAGATGTTGGTCTGGCCGGCGAGGTCGTCGGGCACGTCGAGTTCTGATCCGGCCAACGAGCGGCCGCGGACACGGGGGAAGTGCATGTCCCCAGTGTGCGCTGCCGACCGCCGTCGCATCCGAGTGGTCGTAGTCTGATGCCATGCCCACGTACGAATTCCGCTGCCGCGCCTGCGGCGAGACGTTCACACAACAGCGCCCGATGGAGCAGTCCGGCGATCCCGCCGCCTGCCCGCAGGGACACGACGACACGGTGCGGTTGCTGACCACCGCCGGTGCTGTTGGGGCGCTCGGGTCGGACGCCGGCGGAGGTGGTTGCTGCGGAGGTGGTTGCTGCAGCTGAGAAGCGGTCGTAGCTCAGCCGCCGGAGACGAACGGCGCCTGCCGGACGTACAGCCCCTCATCCAAGACCGTGACCAGGAACTGCCCGAGATCCGCGCGCTGGATCGAACTCGAACGGCCCGGCTTGTGGGCGTCATGCACGATCTTGCCGGTGGCCTGACCATCCATCAGACGCGGTGGGCGGACGAGCGTCCAGTCCAGGTCGGAGGCGGCGAACACTTCGTACTCTGCCGGTTTGTCCTTGACGACCGAGCCGCCGAGCTTGCGAATCAAGAACGAAATCACCTTGTCCCGGGGGCCTTTCTGATCGCCGGGAACATCGATGCCCGCACCGCTGACGCCGATGAAGCGACCGTGTGCCGGAAGCAACTCGACGAGCAGTTTCGCCGTCCTGGTGTGCAGATCGGGCTCCTTGCTCGTGGGTCCGAGCGCGGAGAGCACGGCATCGGTCCCCGCCACCAGTTGGCTCATCGCCGAGCGATCCGTGCTCGAACCCTGCACCACCTGCACCTTGTCGGCGGTATCGCCGAGCTTGGCCGGGTCTCGGACCAGCACGCTCACGTCGTACCCACGTTTGAGGAGTTCGGCGAGCATCGCCTGTCCGGTCCGCCCGGTCGCTCCAATGACTGCTACCTTCATGAATTTCCTTCCTTCGGTTCATGCGCTGTGTGTTGTTGGGTCTTCTTCGCGAACCGGTCCAGCAGGTGCGCGAAATCGGCGCGCTCGGCGCTGGTCCAGTCCTCGGTGATGGAATGCAGGAAGCTCAGCCGAAACTTCAGGCCGGCTCGCGCGAGTTCGCGGCCCTTGTCAGTCAGGAGCACCGCGACCCTCCGATGATCGGTGGCACTGGTGGCCCGGCGAACCGTACCTACCTCCTCGGCCCGCGCCACCAGGCGGCTTGCCGTCGAGTGCGCCACGCCCATGTGCCGCGCCAGGTCCGACACTGTCATTTCGGCATCGGTCGGTCCGCGCCGCAATCCGTCCACCACCCAGAGCGTGGACATGTCTACAGTGCCCATCGCTGCGTCGTGCAACTGCGGAGGAGTGGACCACAAATGGCGTAGGGCGATGAGGGCGTCGTCGATGGTGTGCAAGCTGTCATCAGTCATCTGGCATCCACGTGGATCTGTTCTCGGCGGCCCAGTCCGCGAACGCGATGGGTGCCGTTCCGGTGACCGTTCGAACGTCGTCAGTCAGGCCGCCGGCTTTGCCCAACCTTGCCACCGTGTAGATCGCGGTCGTGACCAGCGCCATGGCCAGCGGCAGATCGAGTTGCTTGGTGGCATGGAGCAAGTAGCGGATCGCTCCGGGCTTGCCGTAACGGATGGGACGCCCCAACAGGTCGGTGAGGATGGAGGCCACTTCGTAGTAGGTCAACGCCTGCGGGCCGGTGGGTGTCCATGCCTTGTTGATGTGACTGGCTGGATTCTCAAGGGCGACCGCTGCCACGGATGCCACGTCGTGGGCCGCCACGAACGCCGTCTTCCCCTTACCCGCGGGAACCATCAGGCAGTCGCGGTCGAGGATGTCGCTACGGTGGGTCGTCGACAGGTTCTCCATGAAGAATGATGGCCGCACGAACGTCCAGGTCAGGCCACTGTCGCGCAGCCACGCCTCGATCTTGGCGTGGGGCACGACTTTGTTGTTCTCGGCGCCTTGCAGGGACAGCAGCACCATGTGCTTGACGCCGGCGCGTTTGGCAGCCTCCAGTGCCGGGACCATGTCGCGCGCGATGTTACTCAGAGCCGGGGGTCGCATCAGGAAGACCACTTCGACGCCGTCGAAGACCGACCAGGTCTGTGGATCGGTGAAGTCGAAGCGGGCGGCCTCGGCGCCGGGGAAAGTGTCGCGGACTGCGGCGGGATCGAGATCCACTGCCCGAACCGGTCGGCCGGCAACCAACAGTTGACCGGTCACTGCCCGACCGATGTTGCCGAGGCTTCCGGTGATCAAGATCGGTCGTTCGCTCATATATGTATTATACATGGATTTGCGAGGCCCGCGCCGAGACCTATTTCACGGGCAGTCTGTGCGCGGATGCGTGACTTGGCTGACCAGAAGGGGGCCGCGGCCTTCCGCGAATACCTGGCCGTCCTGCTCGACCCAGCACTGATTCCGTCCCGAAATCGGAAGGATCACATGGCAGTTTCAGCGTGTCGGTCCTTGACAAGACACGTTTTTGTCATACCCCCACTTCATGCTGTGCCTGGATGCATAGATGCATCCCTCCCGGGGAGTTGCTCCGGGGGTTCGGTCCGGGTCGGACTCGCGGGGGTGGCTCGACCCGGACCACCACTGCGGCTGGTTCGTCGGGCGGGAGGGGGTCCGGCGGACCAGTGGCACGGGGGCCTCCAGCGTGACAAGCAGATGCCCCGATCCGCAGGTCCGTGGCGTCCCTGGTGCGGGTCAGTCGTTGAGGGCGATCAATCCCCGGGCGGTGTCGTTGATCTCGAAGAAGTCCACGATCGACAGGTTGATCGGCAGACCCGCTGCTTTCCAGTCGGTCATCTCCTGCACGACGGTCGGGTTGCGCAACTGCGCCAACTCCTCCAGCGAGCAGTTCTCGGTGCGTGAGCCGGCAAGGCACTGGACCTGGCCCAGGAGCCCGGTGGACAGCTGCAGCTGGTTGACGAACAGTCCACATTGGTCACCGCCGGCGACCGCACAACTGGTCTGGCCGGCCAGCGCAGACTGCCGGTTCGTCAAGTACCCCAGGTTGTCGGTCGCGGACTTCACCGGATCGTCGGTGTTCGGCCAGGGGGAGTACAGCACCTTCTCGCGGGGCCGATAGCAGCTCTTCTTGGGCAACTCGCCCTTGGCGTAGAGCACCACCAGGTTGCGGTCGGCGGCCCAGGCTTGTCCGAGGGTGGCCTGCGTGACGTCTGCAACTTTGTTCGACGACCAGGCGCGCGAACACACACTGCTGCCATCGACTTTGTAGGTGCGCAGAATCTTGTCGATCGCCGATGTGTAATAGCGGTCGATCTTCTTCTTGCCGGTCAGGTCGATGTGCTGGAAGTCGAGGATGACTTGTTCGCGGGGGTGGGCTTTCGCGAACCGGACGATCTGCTTGAGTCCGGCGGTCAGCCGAACCGAGATGAAGGTGTGCTGCAGGTGGATGGGAACCTTGGCTGCCGCCTTCTTGGTGAGCTTCTTGCCCGCCTTCTTAGCAGTCACGACCTTGTTGTCCGGCACCCCCAGGCGCATGTCCAAGTACCGGATGCCGCCGTTGAGCTGACCAGTGAAGTTCTTGCTCTGCGCCTTCGCGAGTCTGCCTGCACCGCACGGGTTGGTCTTCGCTGTTCCGGCCTCCGCCTGGTTAGCGCCCGCGATCGCGGTGAGTTTGCACGTGCCTTCGGTGTCGATCTTGAACGCTCCGGAATCGTGGGTCCCCGGGATCACGATCTGGGTCAATTTCGTGTCCGGACGTTGTGCATACAACTCGCCCATCCAGTCCGGGGTGGGCGGGACGACGGCCAGGGCAGCAGCGAGCAGAAGCATGAGGTCAAGTTAGCCGGTGGAGGCTGTCGATGGCGGCGATGCTGCCGAATCGTCATCAACGAAGTCAGAACGCACGAAGCGGGCCATCACATCGTCTGGTCACGGTTCGTGAGCCGCCCGCCAGCAGCATCAAAGCCCGGTGTCGTGAACCGCCGTTTCGATCCCGCGCCAGATCGTGGGATAGGCGTAGACCATGTCCTTGAGAGTCGCGATCGGAACGGCCGCGCGCACCGCAACTGCCAATCCAGACAGGACCTCGCCGCCCGTCGGCCCGACGCTGGTCGCTCCCACCAGTACGCCCCGGTCGGCATCGGCCACCACCTTGATGATGCCCTCGTTGCCCACCTTGTGGATCCAGCCCCGGGCGACGGTGGGCACTGATGTCGAGCCGACCGCGACGTTGATGCCGGCCTCTCGTGCCTGCTGCTCGGTCATCCCCACCGAACCCACCTCGGGATCGGTGAAGGTGACCCGGGAGACCGCGGAGTAGTCAGCCCCGGGGCCGGGTTGCCCGAGGATCGACCGCTCGCAGATCGCCGCCTCGTACATGGCCATGTGAGTGAAGGCGCCCTTGCCCGCGATGTCACCGACGGCGTACACGCCAGGAACGACCTGCATGTGCTCGTCGACCGGTAGGTAGCCGTGGTCCAGTTCCACGCCGAGCACGTCCGCGCCGATCGCCCCGGTGTTCGGGGTCCGGCCCGTAGCAACGAGCAATCTCGCACCGCGCACCAGTTGCTGCCCGACGGTCACGGTGAACTCGGACCCGTCGTGGGTGACCTTCGAGGCGAACTGGCCGGTGTGGATCGTGAGGCCCTCGGCGCTCAGAACGTCCGCCACGATCTGCGAGGCTTCTGGCTCCTCGGGTGGCAGGATCCGATCAGCGCCCTCGACGATGGTCACAGTACTGCCGAAACGGGCGAAGGCCTGCGCGAGTTCCGCGCCGATCGCGCCGCCACCCATGACGATCAGCGAGTCGGGTATCTCGGTGGTCGCGATCGCTTCACGGTTGGTCCAGAACGGCGTTCCGGCCAGCCCGTCGATCGCCGGGATCGAGGCGTGGGTGCCAGCGGCGATGACCACGGCTCGCGATGCGTGATACGTGTCGTCGCCGACCGCGACGGTGTCACGTGAGACCAGTCGTCCCTGGCCGCGGACCAGTCGTCCGCCCTTGCCGATGAACCGGTCGGCGGCGACTTGATCGTCCCAGTTGTCGGTCGCTTCATCGCGGATCCGTTGGGCGACGGGCGCGAAGTCGGAACGAACCTCACTGGTACCGGCCAGTTGCGGGATGCGGCGACCCTCCGCGATTGCGTCTGCGGCCCTGATCATCATCTTGCTGGGAACACAGCCCCAGTAGGGGCATTCCCCGCCGACGAGTTGCTTCTCGATGCCCACGACGTCGAGTCCCGCTTCGGCGAGTTTGCCGGCCACGTCCTCACCGCCGGGACCCATCCCGAGGACAACGACTTCCGCGCGGTGTTCAGTCATGGTTCTTCCCTTGCGGTTGGCGTCCCTGGTCACCGCAAGCATGGCTCATGAGGCGGCCGACTGTCTTCTGGACCTGATGGCGGTCATTTGTCGTGGGGGCTCACTACCGTGTGAGACACCAGGTCCGGGAAGGGGGATTCCACACGATGAGCGATCCAGTCGGGCGCCAGTGGCCGGGCAGGATGACCGCCTGCTGGCTTGCGTGGGTGGATTGGGTCGCTGCATGAGTCGCGCCAAACAGCCGGGTTGCCTGTCCATGCTGATCGGACTGGGTCTGCTGCTGGTGTTCGGTGTTGTGCTCTTCGGTGGCTCGTCAGCGCCACCCGACGCCGGGCCCTCCGCCACGCCTGCGGGGTCTGTGTCCACCAAGCCGGCGCCCGCCAAACCCGACCGGACGCGTCAGCCGAAGGCGCCCGAGCCGTCGGCGCCGATCGGCGACTCGGAACTGGCGTTCGTGGATATTGCCCAAGCGAAGCGGGTTCTGCCACAGCTTCCGGTGAAGGGTCGTGCGCCGCTGACCGACTACAGCCGGGAGGCGTTCGGAACCCCGTGGTCGGACGCCAACGACAACCGCTGCGACACCCGCAACGACATCTTGCGCAGGGACCTTACGCGCAAGGTCGTCGTGGATTGTGTGGTCCTCTCCGGCATTCTGGACGACCCCTACAGCGGTGAACGGGTGGTGTTCACCCGAGGCCCGGTGACGAGTCTCGAGGTACAGATCGACCACGTCGTCGCGATGGCCAACGCATGGCAGACAGGGGCGAAGTTCTGGTCGGACGATAAGCGCGAGCGGTTCGCCAACGATCGCAGGAACCTACTGGCCGTGCGGGGGGACCTGAACCTGCAGAAGAGCGACGCGGACGCCGCCACCTGGCTGCCGCCGCGCAAGGCCTTCCGCTGCACATATGTCGCGATGCAGGTGCTCACCAAGGACCGCTACGGACTGTGGCTCACCGCCCCGGAGAAGGCCGCGATCACCAGGATCCTGCAGAACTGCTGACCCCACGAGGGAGCCAGTGCGCCGAACGTCGCGAGTTGCGGATCGACGTGCGCGTGGCGGCCCAGGGGCCCAGGTGGATTCATCTCCCCTGGCAGATCGGACACCATGAACACTCAGCACAGCACTCGTCACCCCAGAAGATCGCAGCTTGCGTGTTGATGCCGTCGTCGAACGGCTGGCCCCACCAGCCGTCGCCCAAGTCGGCTGTCTGGCCGAGGGCGAGTCCGCTCAACTGACATTGCGGGCTGCAGTCCGGACAGCAGGGCTGAGCAGACATGATCAATGTGCCTCATGCTGCGGGACCAAGAGCAAATCTCCGAGGAGCTCGTCCCGGACCTGCCATCGACCCCGCCTGCGCACGAAGTAGGCGGAGTTCTCATACAGCGTGATGAGCACGCGGTGCAATGTGAGCCACGGGTGGTCATCTCGGAGCCGTTCGAAGATGTCGTCGGGGCAGAGACCATCGTGTTTCACCACCTGGCCTATTGCCCGCACGAGAACCGGATCGGGCACGGTCGGAAAGCAACCAACCTCTACAGAAGTCATCGCGTCCTCTCAGCAGTCACCGAGGATGTCGACATCCGTGGGAGCACTCTTGAGGTGAAAGGTCGTTAAGTCCTTGTAACTCGAGCCGATCCGAGTCGGCGCCGGTCGCAGCGTATTTGTCGTACCCCTCTGTCACGATGCAATCAACACCGAGAACGGGGGACACATGGGTGACGAAGGTAAACGCAGCAGGTCTGGTTGTCGGGCCCGGATGAGGACGGGCAGTCGTTGCGTAAGGCCGTTGTTGTGCACGGGGCGACCGGAGCGTGGTCGGCGGCGAAGTAGGGCTTCCACAGCGCACACGGAGGCTCGATGCGTTCGGTGGCGGCCCGATCCGCATGGGATTTCCCGGTGCGCGCAAGGAGTCGGACGGTGGATCTGACTGCTGCCCAGCGCGACCGTGCCGTCGGTGCCGTGATCGGCATGGCCACCGGTGACGCCCTCGGTGCCGGCTACGAATTTCAGCCACCGAACCCACCCGATCGGATCGCGATGATCGGCGGGGGGATCGGAACGTTCGAACCAGGGGAGTGGACCGACGACACGACGATGGCGATTCCGATCCTGGAGGCCTTGGCCCGAGGTGACGATCTGCTCGATCCCGCCGTTCAGGATTGGGTGGCCGAGCAGTGGGTCGATTGGGCCGGCAGCCCGAAGGATATCGGGGTGACGATCGGCAGCGTGCTTGGCTGCGCGGGTGATCCCGTGCGGGCGGTGGATCTGAGTGCCGCTGCGCGGGCGATGTACGTCGCCGGGCACCGCGCCGCCGGCAACGGCTCGCTCATGCGAACAACGCCGATCGTGCTTGGTTTCCTGGACGACCCGCAGGCTTTGACCGCGGCGGCGCGCGCCTACAGCGACATCACCCACGGGGATCCGGTCGCAGCGGAGGCATGTGTTTTGTGGAACCACGCGCAGCGCCATGCCGTTGTGCATGCGGAGTTCGACATGACGGTGGGGTTGAGTCACCTTCCGTCCGAACGGCAGGAGGTGTGGCGAGATCACATCAGGGTGGCGGAGTCGGGTGTGCCACGCGATTTCAGGGCCCACAACGGCTGGGTGGTGGCCGCCTTGCAGGCAGCCTGGTCCGCGATCCGTGGCGCCGATGACTCCGGACCTGAGCATTTCGAGATGGCCCTGCGCAGTGCCGTCGCCGGCGGAAACGATGCTGACACGGTGGCCGCTATCGCCGGGGGATTGCTCGGGGCACGGTGGGGAGTGTCGGCGATTCCGCTGAAATGGCGCAGGTTGCTGCACGGTGCTCCCGGGTCCCGTACCGGACAGCAGTTGGTCCAGTACAGTGTCGCGGCGGTGACCGGGCATAGGTGGCCCGAGATGTTCAACGAGGGTGTCCGCCCCGGACCCCCACCGGTCCGGCACCCATACGACGAGCACGTGTGGCTCGGAGACATCTTCGCGCTCCAGTCGCTACCCGTGGAGGTGGACGCGGTGGTGTCGCTGTGCCGGATCGGGACGCAGCAGGGTCCGAACGGGATCGAAGCCGAAGATCACATCCAGGTGTGGCTGCTCGATGACCCGGACCCGCGTGCGAATCCGCATCTGGATCTGGTTGTTCGGCAGACAGTCGATCTGATCGCGGACTTGCGTCGAGCCGGCAAGGTCGTCTACCTGCACTGTGTTCAGGCGCATTCCCGCACCCCTTTCATCGCAGCAATGTATGGCGCACACGTGACCGGCGCAGCACCCGGGGACGTTCTGCCGCAGGTTCTGGCGGTCCTGCCGGGTTCGTCCCCGAACGCCGGATTCTTGGCGTACATGCATGCATTGAGTCGAGGGATGAGAGAGAATTCACAGCCAACACGGGTCTCCCGGATTGACTCCTTCCACCCTGACCGCGACGCTAGGAGCAGTCCTGCGTCTGGAGAACCGTGAGCCCTGATCCCGTGAAGACACTCGGAACCGCGCATGGCCACTGACGAGGAACTGCGGGCGAGGATCATCGAGGCGGCCGCAGACCTGTTCGCCCAGTACGGCTTCTCCGGCACGAAAGTGAACATGGTGGCCAAGGCCGCCCGCGTCAGCTCTCAGACAGTGCGGCGACTGACTGGTGGGCGTGCCGATCTGTTCGAGCAGGTCATGATGGCCCGGGTTTCCTCGTCAGTGGCCGAGAAGTTCGCCACCGCGGTGGAGAACCCGGAAGGTCGGCCGGCCATCGCCGTCATGCTGGCCGCAGCGCAAGAGGTGTTCACCAGTCCCGAGGCCAGTTGGGGTCTGCTGGAACTGGAGGCGCTGACCCGCGCGCACACCGACGACACGTTGCACGAGATCGAAAAGGGCCGCATCGACCGGCGTCGCGAGAATGCCGCAGCGCTCGTGGCGCGGATCCGGGCCAACGGCGGTCTGGATGCCGATCTCTCCGACACCGCGATCGTGCACCTTGTACTGGCGATGTCCCTGGGCCTGGCGATGTTGGACCCGGTGCTGGACGTGAAGCCGACGATGGCCAACTGGATCATGCTCATTGCGCGGATCGGCACCGCCATGGCGCCCCAGGACATGTTGCTCAGCCCCGCGTTCGACGCCGGCCAACCGTGGCGTTTGCGGGTGGACGTTCCCGACCAACCGGGCGGTGTCGCACGTTTGGTGCGTGCCCTGGGTTCACTGCACGCTTATACCGTGGCCATGCAGGTGGTGGACGCGTCGGAAGGGTATCGGACGATCGACGTGGCATTGATCGCCCCTGAAGGCGTGACGCCCGAGGTGATGCGCGCCATGGCGCACTCCGTGGGTAAACATGCCTATGTCGGCCCGGGCTCCCTCGACGACGCGATCGACCTGCCGACGAGGGTCTTGGACGGCGCCACGCAGCTGGTCACCACCCCGGAACTGGCTCCGTTCGCGGCCGCCAAGCTGGTGGAGGCCGACAACGTCGAAGTGGCTGCTGCCACCGAGGGGGAGGACGACAGCCCGGACATCATGCGGTTGCAGTGGACCCCGGACCGCCACGTCGTGCTGCAGCGCGGCTGGGCGCCGTTCGCGCGCGCTGAGCGCACCCGGGCCTCCGCGTTGCTGCGTCTGTCGTCCGCGATCGCCTCGTCGGCCGGCAACCATGAGGCGGCCGCGTGGGTTGAGCCCATCAAAGGTGGGACCGTCTGGATTCGGTTGGCCCGTCCTGAGGATGCCGATGCGGTCGCCGCGATGCACGACCGGAGTTCGGAGCGCAGCCGATACCAGCGGTACTTCTCGATCGCGGACTGGCGCGGCACCCGTTTGTACCGGCTCGCCGGCGGTCACCGTGGTGTCACGCTGGTGGTGATGAGTGAGACCGGTTCCATCGTCGGTCTGGGCAACGTGTTCCCCGACGCCGAGTTCGGTGAGCACTCGGCGGAGATCGCGCTCATCGTCGAAGACGAGTATCAGCAGCGAGGCGTCGGCCGGAAGCTGCTGCAGGCCATGCTGCACATGGCCACGAGGCTCGGCTTCACCGAAGTAGTGGCCAGCGTGCTCGCGGACAACAACGGGATGCTGCACTTGTTCAAAACGACGGATCTGCAATGGGACACCACAGTCCACGACGGGGTGGCCTATATGCGGGCCCCGCTGCCGACTGTGCCGGTGAAGGTGACAGTCGAGCGCAGGAGGTCGCCGCGCAGGAAGGTCGACGCGGGTGCAGAGGACGCACCGGCTCCTGGCAAAGAGACTCCCGCCAAGAAGAGTCCCGCCAAGAAGGCTGCGCCGAGAAAGGCCGCAGCGAAAAAGGCCGCACCCCGCAAGGCCGCGGCCAAGAAGGGTGCCCGAAAAGCACCTGCCAAGAAGACGACGAGGCAGTCGCCATCGGGCAAGTCTCCCAGCGGCGAGAGTTCCTCTTCCTCCGACCAGTGAGCGGTCGACGCCCGATGACCTGGTCAGTCTGACCGGACCGGGGTGCTAGAGCGTTCGAGCCGACGGTCACAGCGTCTGCCAGTTCCCCTTGTTCATCACCGCATGGCGGATTCCGCCCCGCGGATCGGGGACGTCGCCGCTGAAGCGGGGGATCACATGCACGTGAAGGTGGAAAACAGTCTGACCCGCTGCTGTCCCTTCATTGATCCCGAGGTTGAAGCCGTCGGGGTGCAGTTCATACCGCAACTGCGATTTCACCTCATCCACGAGCGCCAGAATCGCGAGCCGCTCCTGGGTGGTGACGTCGCCCCAGTCGACGGCCAGGCGGCGCGGGATCACCAGCGTGTGGCCCTCTGTCACGGGAAACGCATCGCGCACTGCGAACGCCAAGTCGTTGGACGCAACCCAGTCGGACTCCGGAATGCGCAGAAAGGGGCTGTCCCGATCGGTCATGGTTGCAGCCTGCCAAGGTCCACTGTGTAGCGCTTGCTGAAGGATCCGACTCCTGCAGTGATGTCGGTCCGTCGCGGGAAAGCGGATAACGAATCGCGGTAGGCGCCACGCTGCGCCGGTGGTGGGCGGTGGGCCCGTTCGACGGCCGTTGGCGGACCGGCGAGGCCCCCCAAGCCTGGGTCCCACCGCTTTTCTGCACCGAGCGGCTGAGTCAGTTGCCATGGAACGCGGCGAAAGGCACCACCGCGGCTGTTCCAGCGCTCGTCAGCAGATGTGCGGCCACCGTGAGGCCCCACCGCGTGCGGGTCGACTCGTCGACCAGCAGCACAACGCCGCGTGGCGCCGAGCCGAGCAGAGAAAGGCTCTGCTCAAGCTCTCGCACCCGAGGCAGCGACGGTTGGCTCGGGGGGCCTGGCAGCGGTGAGGCCGACAGGACCTCCCTCACCGGGGCACCCACGATGCCAGCGGCCAGCTCGGCGATCGCCGACACGCGCCGCGGGTGCTCGAGGTTCGGCATCGGCACCACCGCGTCGATCGCCGGCAGGCTCTCCCTGCGCCAGTCGGACAGCACATCGCGCACCGCCTGCTGGAAGTCCGTGCCCAAGGGGCCGTCGGCTTGTTCCACGCCGTCGGTGATGTGGTCCCAGCCCGAGGCCTCACCGCGAACGATGGCGCGGCCCTTCTCCATGCCGACGATCTTCCCTTTCCACGGTCCGCCCGTCGGCCACCGTTTGCGCGGCTCGAGGACGTTGGGTCGCCGGCGCATCGCCGCCAATGCCCGCTGAACGGTGCTCGGGTCCGGAGCCGTGCCCGGCTTCGGCAATCTCCCGGTACATACCGAGCACGTTCCACAGGGTTGTGCGGCCGGATCGTCGAGAGCTTCGATCAGCAGTTGCATCAGGCACCTCTCGGCGCGCGCGTAGGCGGACATGATCTCTGCTTCGCGCCGGCGCAGGCGAATGACCCGGTCGTATTTCGCCTCGTCGTACTCCCACGGGCGGGCGCCGAGTTCCCACGTCGAACCGCTCTTCGAAACCGCCGCATCAACATGCAGTTGCTTGAGCAGGATCTCCACGCGGCTGCGCGGCCGGTTCAGCTGCGACTCGAGTTGCACAGTCGACATCGGCCGTTCGGCCAGCAGAGTGAGGACCCGCTGCGCCTCCTGCGGATCCGGCAGGGTCGCGGTAATGAAGTAGTCCCAAATGCGCTGGTCGGATTCCGCGGCCGGTAGCAGGACTCCGACTGCCGACTCCAGCGCTCGCCCGGCCCGTCCCACCTGTTGGTAGTAGGCGACCGGTGAGTTGGGCGAACCGACATGGAGGCAGAACGCCAGGTCCGGCTTGTCGTAGCCCATGCCCAAGGCGGAGGTCGCAACGACTGCCTTGAGGTCGTTCGCGCGCAGTCTCGCCTCGATCTGTTCGCGAATGTCCGGTGGCGTCTGCCCCGTGTAGGCCTCGACCTCGTGGCCCTCTTCGCGCAGGAACGCAGCCAGTGCGTGGACACCGTCGATGGTCAGGCCGTAGATGATCCCCGAACCGTCGAATTCCCCGATCGCATCGGCCACCCAGGCGAACCTTTCCACCGCGTTGAGGCCGGGCACGACAGCCAGCGACAAGGACCGCCGCGCCAAGGGGCCGCGGATGACTTTGGTGGTGGGACCGAGTTGGAACGTGAGGTCATCGATGACACGTGATGTCGCCGTAGCGGTGGTGGCCAGCACCGGGATCGAGGCGTCGAGGTGCACCAGTAGTTTCGCGATGCGCTGGTAGTCGGGGCGGAAGTCGAAACCCCAGTCGGAGATGCAGTGTGCTTCGTCGATCACGAGCAGTCCGCTGCTGCGCAGGGCCGGCATCGCACGGGCCATGAAGTCCGGGTGGGTGAGCCGCTCGGGGGAGACGAGCAGAACGTCGACAGCATCGCGGGCCAGTTCGTCGAAGATGAGATCCCAGTCGTCGCGATTGGCCGAGTTGACGGTCGCGGCGCGGATCCCGACCCGCTCGGCGGCGGCGACCTGATCGCGCATCAGCGCCAGCAGTGGCGAGATGACGATGGTGGGGCCGGCGCCCTCGTCGCGGCGGGCCAGTGTGGCCGCCCAGTACACCGCGGACTTTCCCCAGCCCGTGGCCTGCACGACCAGCACCCGTTGGTTGGCCGACAGCAGTGCAGCGACCGCGTCCACCTGTCCGGGGCGCGGCGTCGCCTCGGTACCGGCCATGGTCGTGAGGACGGCTTGGACCGCGGACGCGGCGCGGGTCGTGGCGTCGGCGGTCATGGGGGTGATGATGTCACGCGCCGACTGGCCGGGGTCGTTGCCCATGCGCAGGCGGTTCTGGTGCCGCACTGGCAACTGCCAAGGGCATCAGAAACAAGAATGCCGGGTTTCGCGCAGTAGATGCGGCCCCGCCCGGCCACGTCGAGGAGTAGCCTGGAGTCAGCGCCGTTGGAGGTGCTCGTGGCTGAGGCGTCGACGTTGAACCTCCGTGGCCTGCAGGGCCTCATCGACGCTTTGCGTGGCCGCGGATACCGCGTCATGGGCCCCACTGTCCGCAACGGCGCCATCATCATTGACGAGGTCCTGTCCATCGATGACCTGCCGCGCGGTGTCGGCGATGAGCAGGACGCCGGGCACTACCGCCTGACTCGACGCGACGACGATGCCCTGTTCGGGTTCGCCGCTCCCATGCAGTCGGCCAAGCCGGTGTTCTTCCCCGCGGACGAACTTCTGTGGCACGGACGTAGGAACGCTGACGAAGGATTCTCCGTTGAGGCCGCGCCCACCACGCAGCCGCCGGTCGCTTTGTTGGGTGTGCGTTCCTGCGACCTTGCGGCCGTCGGCATCCACGACGTGGTGCTCACCTCACGTGCGCTGATCGACCCCCGGTATGCGTCCCGCCGCGAGGGGACCTTCGTGGTGGCCACCACATGTGCCGACCCTGCCGGAACCTGTTTCTGCGCGTCGATGGGTACCGGTCCGAAGCCCCAGGCAGGCTACGACATCGCCCTGACCGAACTGCTCGACGGTGAACACCGCTTCCTCGCCGAGGCGGGTACCCCCACCGGCGAGGAGTTGTTGGCGTGCCTGCAGACCAGCGCCACGACTGCCGACGATGTCACGGCTGCGCAGACGCTGGTGGCGCAAGCGGTCGCCGGCATGGGACGCACGATGCGCACCGATGATTTGCGGGAGGTCCTGTATGAGGGGGTTGAGAGCCCCCACTGGGACGACGTCGCCTCGCGCTGCCTGGCCTGCCAGAACTGCACGATGGTCTGCCCCACATGTTTCTGCACGTCCGTGGAGGACGTCAGCGACCTCGCAGGCGACGTGGACGAACGGCATCGGGTCTGGGATTCCTGCTTCTCCCAGGAGTATTCACGGCTGCACACCAACTTCGTGCGCGCCTCGACCGGTTCACGCTACCGGCAGTGGATCACCCACAAACTCGGTGCGTGGAACGACCAGTTCGGGATGTCGGGATGTGTGGGGTGTGGTCGCTGCATCACCTGGTGCCCGGCTGCCATCGACATCACCGCCGAGGTCGCCGCTTTGCGCGACGAGCAGACGGACAGGGGTTAGGGGACGACCATGCGAACGATCACCGGGCTGCTCGACGACAGTCCGTTCTTCCACGGGTTGCCCGCGCCTGTGATCGCGCAGGTCGCTGGCTGTGCACAGACCGCTCGGTTCGAGCGCGGGGACATGCTGTTCCAAGCGGGGCAACCGGCCGACACGTTCTACGTGATCCGCCACGGGCGGGTCGCGGTGGAACTGCACAACCCGTCGCGGGGCACCATCACGCTGGACACCTTGCACGATGGAGAGGTCGTGGGGTGGTCGTGGCTGATCCCTCCGTACCGGTGGATGTTCGGTGCCCGGGCGGTCGAGTCGACCAGTGCGGTGGCCTTTGACGGTGCTTGTCTGCGCGGCAAGTGCGACACCGACCCGGCGCTGGGCTACGCCTTGATGCAGCGGGTCTCGCAGGTGATGTATGAGCGGCTGCAGGCCTCGCGGGTGCAACTGCTCGACATGTATGGGGCGCCGACGTGACGGCGACGGCTGCGGCACAGGCGCACGCGGATCCGATGCTGCCGCGTCCGTTCCGTGTGATCGGCTCACGCCTCGACACCGACGACACTGTGACACTGTCGTTGGAACCGCTCGACGGTGACCCGCTGGAGTTCGAGGCGGGCCAGTTCACGATGCTGCATGCCTTCGGGGTGGGGGAGGTGCCGATCTCGATCAGCGGCGACCCGACGTGGCCGGGCCCGTTGGTGCACACCATCCGAGATGTCGGCAACGTCACGCACGCGCTGGTGACCGCGCAAGTGGGTGCGATTGTCGGTGTGCGGGGGCCTTACGGCACTGGCTGGCGGGTGGGTGAGGCCCGCGGCGGCGATGTGGTGCTGGCCGCCGGTGGGATCGGTCTGGCGCCATTGCGTCCCGCGCTGTGGGAGATCGCCGACCGGCGCGACGACTTCGGACGGGTGGTCCTGCTGTACGGTGCTCGCTCGCCGTCCGACGTCCTGTTCGCTCACGACCTGGAACGCTGGGCCGGCGAGTTCGGCATGGACGTGGAGATCACCGTGGACTACGGACCCCCGACGTGGGACGGCCGGGTCGGTCCGGTGACCAAACTGCTGAGCCGGGCGGGTTTCGACCCGCCGCGGACCACGGCCTTGCTCTGCGGGCCGGAGATCATGATGACGCTCAGTGTCAACGCCCTGCTCGGCCGCGGCGTGCCGGCCGACCGGTTGCGGTTGTCGATGGAACGCAACATGAAATGCGGCGTGGGCCTGTGCGGGCATTGCCAACTGCGTGAACTTTTCATCTGCGTCGACGGTCCGGTGCTGGATTATGAACGCCTCGCACCGCTGCTGGACGTGTGGGAGTTGTGATGACGAACCGCCCGAAACTCGCCGTGTGGAAGTTCGCGTCCTGCGACGGCTGCCAACTGAGTCTGCTGAACTGCGAGCAGGAACTGCTGTCCGTGGCGCAAGCAGTCGAGATCGCGTACTTCCCCGAGGCCACCAGCGCCGAGGTCGACGGTCCCTACGATCTGAGCCTGGTCGAGGGATCGATCACCACCGCGCACGATGCCGAGCGGATCGAGCAGGTCCGTGCGATGTCCAAGTGGCTGGTCACGATCGGGGCGTGTGCGACAAGTGGCGGCATCCAGGCTTTGCGCAATTTCGCCGACGTCGAGCAGTTCACCGCGGCGGTCTACGCGCACCCGGAGTACATCAGCACACTGGACCGTTCGACCCCGATCGCCGCCCACGTGACGGTCGACTTCCAACTGCGTGGCTGCCCGATCGATCGCGGGCAGTTGCTCGAGGTCGTAGGAGCGTTCGTGCAGGGACGCCAGCCGCGCATCCCGACGTACAGCGTGTGCGTCGAGTGCAAACGCCGCGGTGCGGTGTGCGTCGCGGTGGCGCACGGTGCGCCCTGCCTGGGCCCGGTCACGCAGGCCGGATGCGGTGCGCTGTGCCCGGCGTTCAACCGGGGTTGCTACGGGTGCTTCGGACCGCAGGACTCCGCGAACACCGCGTCGCTGGCCCAGCGACTGCTCGACGGGGGCATGCGGCCGGTCGAGGTGCAGCGGTTCTTCCGGACCTTCAACGCCGGTGCCGAGGCGTTCCGTGCCGAGTCGCAACGCCATGAGTCGCAAGGAGACCGGCCATGACCGCTCGAACCATCAAGGTGGGCACACTGGCACGTGTCGAGGGGGAGGGCGGCATGCTCGTGGAGGTCCACGACGGCCGTGTCGAGAAGGTGCAGTTGAACATCTTCGAACCGCCGCGTTTCTTCGAGGCGCTATTGCGCGGGCGCGACTACTCCGAGGCGCCGGACATCACCGCCCGGATCTGCGGGATCTGCCCGGTCGCCTATCAGATGAGCGCCTGCCTGGCCATGGAGGATGCTTTCGGCGTCACGGTGCCCGACGAGATCCGGCTCATGCGGCGGTTGCTGTATTGCGGTGAGTGGATCGAGAGTCACGCCCTGCACATCTTCTTCCTGCATGCCCCCGACTTCCTCGGTTTCGACAGCGGCATCGACATGGCGCGTGAGCACCGAGGTGTCGTGGAATCCGCACTGCGGATCAAGCGTGCCGGTAATGAGCTGATGAGTGTGGTGGGCGGGCGCTCGGTGCATCCGGTCAACGTGAAAGTCGGCGGCTTCCACCGGATGCCCACGGTGCCGGAGTTGGCGGCGATACGCCCCGATCTGGTGGCCGCCCGCGACGAGGTGCTGGAGTTGGTGCCGCTGCTGGCAGGATTCGACTTCCCCGATTTCGAGCAGCCCTATCTGTATGTGTCGTTGGGCGCGGATAACGGCTACCCGCTGGAGTCGGGTGCGTTGGTCAGTAGCGAAGGACTGCGGGCACCGGTCCGCGATTTCGAGGAGCACGTCGTCGAGGAGCATGTCGCGCACTCGAACGCTTTGCACGCACGCTTCGACGGCCAGTTGTACGTCGTCGGCCCACTGGCGCGCTACAGCCTGCATGCTGATGCCCTGTCGCCGCTGGCCGCGCAGGTGGCGCACGCGGCCGGGCTCGGGCCGCAGTGCCGCAACCCGTTCCGGTCCATCCTCGTGCGGACCGTCGAGCTGGTGTATGCGCTCGACGAAGCGATCCGGATCATCGACGACTGGCCGGGTTGTGTCGCGGCGGTTCCCGTTGAGGTCAGGGCCGGCGTGGGTCATGGCGCGACAGAGGCGCCACGCGGTCTGCTCTATCACCGATACCGCGTCGACGAGTCCGGCGCGATCACTGAAGCGCAGATCGTACCCCCCACATCTCAGAACCAGCCCAGCGTGGAGGACGACCTGCGGGTGTTCGTGCAGGACCGCCTCGACCTGCCTCACGATGTGTTGACCCAGCAGTGCGAGACCGCCATCCGCAATTACGATCCGTGCATCTCCTGCGCGACCCACTTCCTGTGCCTTCGGGTGGATTCGCGGTGAAACCGCTGGTCGTCGGCCTCGGGTCGGTCGATCGCGGTGACGATGCGGTCGGGGTGCTCGTCGTGCGGCAGGTCGCCGACGTGCCCGGGGCCGACGTGATCGAGGTCTCGGACCCGTCGCGACTGGTGGATCTGGGCGCGGGGCGAGATGTGATGGTGCTGGTCGATGCCGTGAGTTCGGGATCCGCGCCGGGAACGGTGCACGTGGTGGAGGTCGGGGACCAGGCCCTACCGATCAGGTTGGCCGCGGCAAGCACGCACTGGGTCGGGTTGGGCCACGCGATCGAACTCGCGCGGGTGCTCGACATGCTGCCAGCGCGGGTCGTGGTGGTCGGAATCGAGGCGGGCGCATTGGAGTCCGGGTCGGGATTGTCGGCGCCGGTGAATGAGGCGATGCCGCTGGCGGTCGCAGCGGTTCTGGCTTTGCTCGAGTGACGCGGGCTCGCCGACGCTATCCGCACTGCTGGCTGTAGTAATCCAGGACAGTCCCCTGTGCGCGGCCGTAGGCATTGGCCTGCTTCTGTGTCTGAGCGCCCTCTTCAGCGATTGCCTGGACGGACTCGTTGAGGTCCGAGAAGGCTTGTTGCACCTTCGCAGGGGCATCGGTCGGGACCGCCTCGACCATCGCCGCGGTGGGGGCGGCCCAGGCCTGGTATGCAGCCACCAGTGCTTTCGCGTCGCCCGACTGTGCCGCGATCTGTGCTTCGGCGGCCGCCGGGGACTGCGCCCATTGCGTTGCGGCGGTGCAGAAGTCCGTCTGGGAGATGGGCGCCTCAGCCGTCGGGCTCTGCGGTGCTGGTGCGGACGTCGCTGGGGTCTGCGAGGGTGTCGCGGTGGTCGAGTCGGCGTCCGAGCAGCCTGCAACCAGCGTGACCACTGCCGCCGACACGATGATTGCAGCCCTCACGGGGTTGAAAGAGCCCACACGCTCCACGATACGCAGCAGGTGGTCCGCCTACTTGTAGAAGGGTTCGGCCCAACCGAGATACGGCCCCCAGCGGTCGAGTGCACGCCAGGACATGATCTTGACCCGGCCGCTACCGACGTTCGTGACGACCAGACCGCGGCCGACGTAGGTGGCCACGTGGCCGGCTGGATTGCTCGTGCGCCAGAACAACTGGGCCCCGATCGGGGCGTAGCGATTGCGGTGGCCGAAGCCGTTGCGCTTGGCGCGGTACCACTGGCGCAGGGCCGTACCGGTGCGACCGCCCCGGGGTGCGTAGGCGTCGTCGGCCAGGCGAAGGCAGCCGTTGCGGTAGCCGCTGCGGCCCGCACGGGCCCACCTCGTGAGCCGGTACACCGCTGCCATCGGGCTGTAACGGACGTTGCGCGTGCGCATGCTCACCCCGGCGCGGGACGTGCGCTTGGTCGCCCGTGCCCGCTTGGTGGCAGGGCTCGGGACAGGGTTGCTGATGGGAACAGTGGAGTAGCTGGTCGTCGGGGTAGGAGCGGGGATGGTGTCCACAGGCGCTGGCTGTTCGGGTACCGGGCTCGGCGTCTGCGTGGGTTCCTCGATCGTCGGCGTCGGCTCCGGTGTGGGTTCGGCCGGATCAGTGATCACCGGGTCGGGGGTGGGGGTGTCGGAGGCCACGGCTGGCGCGGCCATCACCACCGGAACAACTACGGCGGCGCTTATGAGCTTGCTGCGAACGTTCAAATTCAACTCCGGGGTCGGCTGTACGAGATGACTGGCACTGGCGGTGTGCCCTGCTGGAAAAGATGCGACCTGGTCGAGGCGCTCAGCCGTCCGTGGTGAACGGGCGCCCATCAACTTTCCCTGGCGAGTGTGTCGTAAGAAGACTCCAATGGGTCAACTGCTGAACATGTCCGGCCACCGTAAGCATGGTTTTTCGAGATTTCGACCAGAAGCACGCCGATTGTGGGAATGCTCACAGTTTGCTCAACGATTTGTCTGTTTTACCTCAAGTTCAACTGTGGACAACTCGGGATTTCGGATGCTGGACGGTGATGTCGGAGCCTTTCCGGGTAGCTGACCCACCTTTCCGGATCGCTGACCGTCTCATCCACTCTGCCCGGGCAGAGCAACCGCGGCGCGGTGGGCAGTGGTAGCTGCGCGTGGAGAACCCATCAGCCGGCGAGTACCTGATTGCCACCGGCGGCCTTCGCGCGATAGAGCAGTTGGTCCGCGCGGTCGATGGCCTGGTCGGGGGCATCGGAGGGCTCTGCCAGGGTGACTCCTGCGCTCACCGTGACGTGCAGGGCGTGGCCGCCCGCCGCGATGGGTGCGGCCACGGCGTTGCGGACTTTGTCGGCCACGTCCACCGCATCCTGCAGGTCATGCACGCGAATCAGCACGACCACGAACTCGTCGCCGCCCAATCGCGCCACGATGTCGTCGTCACGCACCGCGCTGCGGATCCGCTTGGCCACGTTCACGATCAGCTCGTCTCCGGCCGCGTGCCCGTGCTGGTCGTTCACCTGCTTCAGCCCGTCGAGGTCGAGGAACACCACGCCGATCCTGGTGCCGGTGCGGGGGATTTGCCGCAGGGCGGTCCCCATGCGCTCAAGCAGGGTCCGTCGGTTCGACAGCCGGGTGAGCGGGTCGTGACCGGCGAGGAACTCCAGCTCGCGCCGCGACTCCCGGGCCTCGCTGATATCCACGAACTGCGACACGTAGGAAACGGGCGCGCCCGACTCGTCGTGCACCAAACCGATGGCGTGTTCGACCCAGACGACCGTGCCATCGGCACGCAGAAGACGGCTCTCCTCGACCTTGGTCGGCGCGAGCCCGGAGTGGATCTGTGAACGCAGGACGCGATTGAGCGCTCGGTCGTCGGGGTGCAGCACGTCATCGATCCGATGCTCGGTCAGCCATTGCGTCGTGCGTCCGAGCATCGCGGCAAGTGCCTTGTTCACCTTGAGGAAGCGACCCTCGAGGTCCGACACGGCCATACCTCCCGGTGCAGCGTCCATGGCCGTGCGGAAGATGCGTTCGCTGGCTTCGAGTGCTGCCTTGGCTTGCACTTCTGCGTCGATGTCGCGCAGACCGATGACCCGTCCTGCGGGAGCTCCGTCGGGATCGGTCACTCGCGATGCCCTGACCGAGAACCAGTGGTAGGTGCCGTCGGCCAGCAGAACGCGGCGTGCCTGTTCCAAGCTAGGGTCGGCGATGGTCAGCGACATGACCCGCGCGACCATCTCGTCGGCGTCGTGCGGATGAAGGAACTGCGCAGGGGAGCGGCCGATGACATCGTCGGGGTCCCATCCCAAGGTGGTGACCACGGAGGGTGACACCCACGTGAGGCGTCCGTCCTGACTGATCCTGATCACCAGATCGGTGGCGTTCTCGGCCAGCAGCCGGAAATCGGATTCCCGCTTCTGGGCCAGTTGCCGGGCCTCGACCTCCCCGTCGATCGGACGCCACGTCCCGATCCGGCCCAGACGTTTGCCGCTGGCGCTGCACACCAGATCGACGTGGACTGCGAACCAGCTGAACGTGCCATCCATATGCATCATGCGCACGTTGCAGGATGCGTTGGTTCCGTCGACGAGCGAATCCTGCGTGGACGTCACGAGTTCCCGATCGTCGGGGTGCACCAGGTCCAGCAGGGCCACACCCACCAGTTGCTCGGGCTGCCACCCGGTGGCCCGCGTGATGGACGGTGAGACCCAGCGCAGGACGCCGTCGTTGCCGTCCCGTGCGATCACATCGGTGCCGTGCTCAGCCAGTAGTCGCAGATTGTCCTCGATCGTGGCTTCCCGGGTGATGTCGACGACCTGGGCCACGAACAACTCGACGCCCCCACGGTCGTCTCGAATGCCGCTGACGGTGAGATAGCCGGTGAGCACCGTGCCGTCGGCGTGGATGTAGCGCTTGCGCAGATGGTAGGAGTCCATGACGCCGGCCATGACCTTATCGGCGTGGTCGAGGTCTGCATCCAGATCGTGAGGGTGGGTCACATCGTTGACGGTCATCCCTACGAGGACCTCGGCCGGGTAGCCGAAGAAATCGCACAGGGCGGGATTCGCCGACAAGATCCGGCCGTCGGGCGTGACCAGGGCCATCCCGATCGCCGAATCGGTCATCGCCCGTGCCAGAACGTCGCCCCCGTTGATCGAAGGTTCCGTCTGCATCGCCACCTCCATGGTCTTGTTGTGTTGATCGGTCGAGGTGGTGGATTTCATTAGGTCCGATTGCCGTTGGCGGACGTGGTCGCAGGGGGCAGGTTTCATTCGACCTGGTAACGAAGTGGGGGGCGCAGTACGTCTGGACGTCAACCACGCGCAGAACGTTCACGAGCGAATCGCTGAGCGGTCAGTCCTACGCGTACGACAAGATGCTGCTGATTCTGTAGGCGACAGTGGGGCTCCCGGTTCGATCACCAGGAGTCCC
>ERZ795053.603-NODE-603-length-45889-cov-9.686150_pt1 | contig 45889 bp, 34 predicted proteins | sample MGYA00375137_ERZ795053 | MGnify/ENA primary metagenome ERZ795053 (study PRJEB30182, sample SAMN05720284) | activated sludge metagenome | isolation source: Anaerobic digester | place: Hong Kong | collected 2014-12-17 ... | reverse complement strand
CGGGATCTCGCTCATACCCCCATTATCGAACGAAGGTACGACACAAACCAGAGCCTGCGAAGATCTGTGGATCAGACGAACCCGCGATCCACAATCCGCGTGCAGGACAGTTGTTCCGCCCAGGACACGCCTCACCTTTCGTCCCGTTTGCCGCCTTCGAGAGCCGACCATAATCTGAGTCCATGACAGTGCGACTCGAACCAGGCGATGCCGCTCCCGACTTCTCATTGACCGACGACCAGGGCCAGACTGTGAGTCTGTCCGACTTCGCCGGATCCACTCTTGTGCTCTACGCCTACCCGGCCGCGATGACGCCCGGATGCACGACCCAGGCGTGCGACTTCCGCGATTCCCTGGACGCGCTCAACGCGGCGGGCGTCAAGGTTGTCGGGATCAGCCCGGACAAGCCCGAGAAGCTCGCGAAGTTCCGCGAGCGCGACGGTCTCACCTTCCCGTTGGCCAGCGACCCCGACCATGCCGTGCTCGAGGAGTACGGCGCCTGGGGCGAGAAGAACCTCTACGGCAAGAAGTACATCGGCGTGATCCGCTCGACGTTCGTCATCAACGGTGACGGGAAGATCGAGAAGGCCATGTACAACGTCAAGGCCAAGGGTCACGTCGCAAAACTGCGCGGCGAATTGGGGCTGTAACACCGACGGGAGGTGGGTCGGTGCGGCAGATCGAGGTGCTGAGGAAGGCCTGCGCCCTGCCTGATCCACCGCTGGCGTACGACGCCCAGAATCTCCAATGATCATTACCTCCTGAACGGCCGATGCCGGCCCCGAGTCCCGGAGAAGCGCATTTTGGGGGCTGTGCTCTGCGCGATTCGGCGCTAGATTCGGTGGGAAGTCGCGGGCTTGTCCGCAGGCAGGGTCCTCGGCCGACACCGGAAGGACGATTCGTGATCAAGTCCGCACATCGGCATTCCGCGCCCGAGGTGCCCCGCCTTTCTTGGCTGGGGGCTGATCCGGAGCGATCTGGGCGGCGGAGATGGTGACCTTCGAGGTTCCATCGCTGTTGATTGCTGCCGGCGTGCCACCCGCACACGGCATCCGCCAGCACCGCTCCGATCCGGTCTTCGGAGACGGCAGGTTGGTTCAGCAGATCCTCGACGCCGTCGACCCCGTGTCCTATGCGTTGGAGCTGGCGGGATATCGGCAGGTGGGCTGGTGGATGCAGATCAGCGGGGCTTCGGCCCTGACCGGAGACACCACACACCTGACATGCCGCCATCCCGCGACGCTCGGCTTCACGCTGGGATGGGTCGACTGGCCGGCGGAGGTCGGGCTCCCGCAGCCCGCACCCAACGACCTGGTCATCGCCATCGCCGTTCGTCCGCGAACCCGCTACGAGGGTGCCGGCCCCTCGTTCGCGGTGCCGCTGCCCGCCCTGGGCACCTTGGGCCCCATCACCGACAGTGTCAACGAGTCGGTGATCACCGTCGATGCGGACCTGCAGGCCGACCGGCCGCTCTCGCTGGTGCAGATCACAGTCCGACAGACCGGCTCATTCACGTTGCTCGGTCGGCAACTGGGGTCGCTGAAGGTCGCCACGCCCACGATCGCGGCCGTGTTTCTGTCCGACATCGCCACCGCGGCCCACCTCTGGCAGTACACCGACGCCGCCGACGACCAGCCTGGGCTGCTCCCGATGTTCGTCGAGCCCGCCTGGGAATTCGCATCGCCGTGGGACGACGATGCGGACCGCCGGCTCATCGCACAGATCGGCTCCGAGTTGTACACCGCGATGGACAACGGTGCGATCGGCACCGAGTGGCTGCTCCAGGCAGAACTGCTGCAGACCCACACCACCGGGGGTCTGCTGGCCATGAGCCGTGGCCTGCCAGCCCCACCGGCAGCAGCCGAAGAGCTGATCCGGGCGCTCAAGCGACGGCTGGCCAAGGTCAGCGGCTGGGCGTACCACCCGCGAGGTGGACCGTTCGAGGGTACGGAGCAACTGACCTGGGGCCGACTGCTCATGCTGGCCCACAACCTGCGTGTGATCGACGTCCTCGGAACGTCCTCGCCGGTGGAGGATTCCGCCGACGTCGCCGAGGTCGAAGCCCTGAGCATCGAGGCCGACATCACCGGCTTCTACGAGTCCACCGGCATCAACCTGGATGCGACGAGCGTCCCCTACTATGTGGGGTGCCTGCAGGTGAACCAGGTAGGCCGGGTGGCGGTCGGCTGGTGGCAGACGCGAATCGTGGCACCGTTCGACATCGACAACGACGGGCAGGACGAGACCTGTTGGCTGCCGACCTTGCGGCGCGTGACCGCGACACTCCAGACCGATGGCGCGACCGCGTCAACGTGGCGCTTCACCCTCGACGGTGACCTCGACCCGCCCGGCGTGCCCACCACCGGTACGTGGTCCTTCGACCTCTCCGACGAGCCACCAAGCCTGCATGTGCACATCGACGGCAACGACGACCCCGCCAACAACCCGATCGACCTTCCGGGCGGAATGCCGGCCGTTTGGGACTATGTCCAGACCGCCAGCGAACCCCATCTGGCCGACCGGGCATTGGAGTCGTTATCCGACGTGGAGGCTGCGATCGCGCGATCAGCACATCGAACGCCCTTGCACGGCTGGGAGGCCTATGGGTTAGGCGAGGCCATCCTGCAACTGCACGAAGACCTGCAGGCGTGGGTCAACACTCCTCTCGTAAGCGCCAAAATCGGTCATGCCCGGGAGTCAGATGACCGACTTGAGACCGAAGTCGGCAGGTTCCTGCACCCTGACAACGCCGATCAACAACTGCCCGTGGTCCGGCAGTGGGCCCGCAAACTGCTCATGGGACGCCGGGTCGAGATCGACGGACGTCAGCACTCCGCATACACGGTTGCCGTCGACATGGCGCGACGAGCTCCCGACCACACCCCCGTTCTACAGCGTCTCCTGGACATCGTCGTCGATCCAGTGGCGGCGGAGCAGGGCGAGTTCGTTTACGACTGGTCGGTGAAGATGGCTGGAGGCAGCGTTGACGTCCCGATTCCCGGCGTGCCTGCGGGCGGGGGCGGAATGGCGGGGTGGATCACCGTGACGAAATCTCGGAATGGGGAACAGCAGTGGGTGCAGCGCTACGCGCTGGGGTTCTTGGAGGGCAGTTCCGGGCTTTCCGGCGGGGCTGGTGTCACAAAGATCACCTCGGGTACCGTCACCAGCGACGCCGACTGGTCCCAGACGGATTTCAACGGTCCGGTGGACATGATCGGCGGCGAGAGTGGCGCCTTGGTGTTCCGCTGGGGCTGGTGGGGTGAGATCGTCTTCTACGGCGACGGGAGCAAGCCACCCCTCAAAGGAGACGCGGGTGGCTCCAACGTTGTCCTCGGTCCGTACGTCACCATCTACGAGGTTGGTGTGTCCACCGGTGCGATGAACTCGGCGGTCGACGTGATCGACCTGGAACAGATCAACCGGCCCGAGTTCGTGCCACACCACGTCGTTGCCGGGGAATGGATAGGTGCCGAGGCCTTGTTCGACACCGACTCCTCGGCGATCCGTGCCGCGTTCGTCCCCCAACTGGAGGCCATGCTCGCCGAGCACCTACGCGCGTTCTCCTCGCCGCACGGGCGGCTGCTGATCGAAGGTCATGCCTCGGCCCCGGGCACCGAGGAATACAACCTGGCGCTGTCGCAGCGCCGGACGGAGGCCGTGTGCCGCGCGCTGCAAGTGATGCTCGGTGACCGGTTCCGCATCCCAGAGGAATCCATCGAACTGCTGGGGTGGGGCGAGTCCGGTGCGCCGGGTGGTCCCGATGGTCCGGACGAGCAGTCCGCCCGCAACGTGGAGTTGTTCATGGACGCCAACCTCATGATCGGGTACTGAGATGCGAGTCAACAACACGGCGGAACGTGAGGTCCGGCCATGATCGACGACCCGATCCTGTCGACACTGAGCGGCACGATCCGCATGCTGGCGGACCTGGCGGCGCGGCCTGACGAGTTCTTCGCGGCACTGCGCCGTCTGGGCCACCAGGTGGACTCCGGGGTGGCCATCGATGCGGTGCCGGCATCCGAGGAGATCCAAGCGCTGGTCCCGCTGATCGCCGAGCACATCGAGGCGCTGACCGACGACTTCACGTTCGAGGAGCTCCTGGCGGCTCTGGAGCTCATTGGTCCGGTGGGCGATGTCGTCGATGCACTCGAGGACGCCGACGTCGAGATCCCTGGTGCGGACCTCGATTGGGGCGAGATCGGGGGTGATGTGGCACTGCGCCTGCCCCAGATGGTGGCCTTCGACCTGATCGAACACCGAGCAGCGTGGCTGGTCGCACTGCTGGAAGCGATCGGCTTGGCGAATCGCAGCGTGTACGAGTTGCCGGTCACCGCCGACGGGCCGGACGAGGAGCACACCTCACTGGCCCTGGACACATCCGGCCTCGGGGATCTCATCGCCGACCCGGGCGACTTCGCCACCACCCGGTTCCTGTCGGAGGGCAGCATCGACAGCGGACGGATCGGGCGACTGATTGCACTGGTCTTGGCCGACATCGCCCACGTCACGCAAGAACCACCCGACCTCGACTATGTCCAGACCTACCTCTGCGGATGGCTCGGTGACGAGGACCTCCGGGTGACCCGAGTGCGGCTGGATCACCGTGCGCCGCAGGAGCTTCGGGGCATCAGCATCGTCATCGGTCCCTGGCGATCCGGCGGCGGGATGGGCCCCGCGGATGGGCTGGCCGTCGGAGTGGATGTCGGCGATCTGTCCCCGGACCCGGCCCCGCTCGCGCTCGGCGAGGTCAGCATCGACGTCCCACAGCCGGTCGTCGGCATCACCGTCCGCCCCAACGGTCAACTCGCGCTGGTCGCGGACACCGTCGGCGAGTTGGGTGTCGCCCTGACCTTGAGCGGCCCCGAGCCGTGGCGACTGCTTGGCGCAGCCAGCGGTCCGCGGCTGGACCTCGGCGGCGTCACTGTGGATGTCTCCTTCGATCCGTCCGAACCCGATGTCGCACTCACCCTGGGTCTGCAGACTCTGGCCCTCCGGCTCGACTCCGAAGGCGCGGACTCGTTCATGGCCGCCCTGATCGCAGGCATCGAGGCCGAACTGGACATGGAGGTGACGCTGTCGCGCGACGGGCTTCGTTTCGGCGCCGATGCCGGTCTGACATTCCGGCTTCCCGTCACAATCACCGTTGGACCGATCGTGGTGAGCGGAATCGCCGTCGCGGCTGGCGTCGACGATGACGGCGCGCTTGTGCTGTCGGTCGTGGTCGACGCCGAGGCCACGGTTGGGCCGCTGCAGGTCGCAGTCTCGGATGTCGGCGTCCGAGCACTGATCCGCAGCGGTGACGCGCCCGATGATTTCACCCTGGACATCGGCATCGACCTACCCGACCGTGTGGCTTTCGCGTTCGAGGGCAGTGAGGTCATCTCCGGCGGCGGCTTCCTGGAGATCGACCATGACGCGGGCCGATACGCCGGCGGAGCGGCCCTCACTGTCATCGAAGTCGGCGTCAGCCTGCTGGTGGTGATCGACACCCAACTGCCCGGCGGCGACGAGGGCTGGGCGTTCTTCGGAAGCCTCGGCATCGACATCCCGGGCATCCCGCTGGGTTTCGGATTCACCCTCGAAGGTGTTGGTGGGATCATCGCGCTGAACAGGCGGATGGACACCGAAGCCCTGGCACTGGGCCTGAAGCAGGGCGCTGCCGACGCCATCATGTTCCCCGACGACCCGGTCCGGGATGCACTGATCCTCATCCCGCAGATCGATGCGTACTTCCCCATCGATGTCGGGAACACGGTCATCGGACCCGTGGTAGCCATCGGCTGGGGCGCGCCGGTCTCGCTGGTGACCGCTCAGATCGGCGTGATGATCTCGATGCCGCAGGGCCTGATCGTCATCCTCGGTTCGATTGCGATGGCGCTGCCCGACCCCGAGGTGCCCATCGTGGAGATCACGATGGACTCCATGGGGGTCGTGGATCTGGCCAACGGCACCGTCACCGTCGCGGCGTCACTGTACGACTCGCGTCTGCTCGGGGTCATCGAACTGAGCGGCGACATGGCCTTCCACGTCGCCACCAGTCCGCAGCCCTACTTCGCGTTGTCGATCGGTGGCTGGCATCCGTCGTTCCAGCCGCCGTCGATCCTGCCGTCGGTCTTCAGCGAACTCGAACGGATGCGCGCCTGCATCGCGCTGACCGAGGACATCGGCATCACGCTGTCGGCCTACCTGGCGCTGACCCCCAACACCGTGCAGTTCGGTGGCCGTTTCGAGATCGAGGCCTCGGTCAAGGTGGTGCTGACGACGTACACGGCCCGCGGCTGGTTCGGTTTCGACGTCCTACTGATCTTCTCGCCCTTCAAGCTCGTCGCAGATGTGACGGCAGGAGTGGCGGTGTACTCCGGGAACAAGGAACTCATGGGCGTCAGCCTGGGAGCCCACGTCGAAGGGCCGAAACCCTGGTTCGCGAGCGGACGTGCGCAGTTCACGTTCTTCGGTGTCAAAGTGAAGTTCGACTTCACCGTCGGCGACAAGGCCGGGCCGGTGGCACTGGAGACAGTCGACCTGCTGCCGCTGATCCAGGCGCAGATCGACGCCGACAACGCCTGGGAGGTCACCCGCGGCTCGGGACTGCAAGCCGGCGTGGTGCTGACCGCCCACGACGACCCGGCCGCGTCAGCGCCGATGCTGGCCGACGGCTACCTCACGATGCGCCAGACCGTCGCGCCGCTCGAGCAGACACTCGAGGTCTACGGGCACGCCCTGCCCGCCCAGTCCCGCATCGACTTCGGGGAGACCCAGTTGACCGATGCGACGACCGGCACGGCCCTGTCCGGGGTTACTGCGGATCCTGTTCTGGATTGGTTCGCGCCGGCGCAGTTCGAGAAGATGTCGGACAGCGCGAAACTGGCAGCGCCCAGCTACGAACTCCACCACGCGGGTGTCCGCTTCGGGGCCGAGACGACCATGGCCGGCGCGGATGAGTCGACCGCCATGCCTTTGGGTCACGAGACGCTCGTCTGGGAGACCCCGCCGACTCCCGACGAACCCCCAGTCGTCAGTTCCGCAGGACGGGGCAAGAGCCGGGTACTGGTCGACGGCTGGTACGACCATTCAGCGATCACCGCACGCCGAGTTGGTCGTCCCACCGTGCAGGTGCCACATGTCACGGTCGCGGCCGCCACCATGCCAACAGAGGCGGCGATCCGATGAGCGATCCCGTATTCCTGCCCTACATCCGGCGAGGCCTGTCGCAGTCGGTGGGTGTCGCCGACCCGCTGTCAGGGCCACTGCCGTCGCGCGCATCCGTGACAGCGACGGTCGACCTGGTCGATTCGACGGGAGCGACTGCCAGCAGTTCGACCACACGGTCGCTGGCGGGGCCGGGCGACGTCAGAGGTATCGATGAGGCGCAGATCCTGCGCCGCGAGCCACCACCCGGCACGGTGGACTTCGAGACCACCCGGATCGCCTTCGTCGAACTACTCGCCCCCGCACTGCCGTGGCTTCTGACTCCGGCCGCACCGACTGCCGAAGGTGGGCTTCGCCCGTGGCTGGTACTGATCGTGGTCGAGGAGTCGGATGGAGTCCGGTTCAGCACGCGCAGCGATGGCGTGCAGGTGCTCGACGTGGACGCCGACCATGTGGCCGCACAACTGTGGGATCTCGCGGACTCCCACGTGTGGACCCACGCCCAATCCAGTGCCGACGATCTGGACGCCAGCCTTGCGGCCGGACGCGGCGAGGTGATCGCGCGGCTGATGTGCCCCCGCAAGCTGAAGGTCGCCCACACCTACCGGGCGGCACTCGTGCCGGCCTTCGATGCGGGTGTGGCAGCCGGGCTGGGCCAGCCCATCGCACCCGGGGAGATCCACCCGGCATGGGATCTGGACGACCCTGCTGCGGTCACGCTTCCCGTCTACGCCACCTGGACGTTCGCCACCAGCGACCAACCCGGTGACTTCGAGTCGCTGGCCATCCGCCTGCGACCCGACGTGGACGCTGGACGCATGGGCTTCCGGCCGGCGCGGCTCGAGACCGGTGCCATGCTGCCGACGCCGACCGAGGGGCTCGACATGGCCTTCGAGTTCGCCGGCGCACTGGTCGATCCGGGCGAGCAGGCAGAGCCGCTGGCACGAGCCACCCGTGACTGGGTCCGCAAAGAACTCGCCGGTGCCATCGACGCGGGCCAGCACCGCACCGAGGTTCCGCTGGAAGCCCCGGCCGGCTACGACCCGGCCGACGACGATCCGGTGTTGGCCCCACAGCTGTACGGGCGGTGGCCCGCGGGGGTCGAGACGGTCCCCGAGAGGGGCTGGGTCACCCAGGTCAACCTTCCGCCTGCAGCGCGGGCGGCTGCTGCGGTGGGTGCTGACGTCGTCCGTCAGGCCGAGCACGAACTGCTGGCTGCAGCCTGGGATCAGGTCGGCGCGCTGCGCGAGGCAGCCGTCGAGATCGGACGCACCCGCTTGGCCGCCGAGGTCGCGGATCGCCAGCACGCCAGATTGGCCAGCCTGGATGACGCGACATTGCTGTTCACCATGGCACCCGCTACCCGGCACATCCCCATGCCGCGTGGGATCCCGGGCGTGGGCGGGACGTCTGCCGTTCCCGGCTTGCTACAACGCCGCGGCCGGACCGTCGCCGAGGCCATCGCTGGGGACCCCGTCATTCCGACCGGGACGGTGTCGGCGGCCTTCTTCCGTGCGGCACGTCGAGGATCCGCGATCCACCGTCAACCCACCTTGCCGGTACCTGGCGCCGGTGTGAGCGGCACCGTCGGCTCCGGCACGAGCAGGCCGGCGCTCGCCACCCGCGTCGCCGCCACATTCGTCAGCGCCGCGGCGATCCGGCCCGATGCCGAGTTGTCCCCCGCGAAGGCGTTCCGTGCCAGTTTCGTCCCCGACGGCGCCGTCGTCACAGGCCAGACGATGACACGGCGGGCAAGCGTTGCCCCCGGCTTGCTGATCACCGAACCCGCCGATGTGATGCGGGCAGCGAGTCCGCGCACGGCGGCCGTCGCGGCGACGGCCGCCCGACTGGACGGGGTCGACATCGACCGGGCCTTCCCCGAGGATGGCGGCCGCTCGCGGATCGTCGTCGGACCGTGGTTCCCCGACGGCCTCGCCCCCAGACTGCAGGCCATGTCCCCCGAGTTGCTGCTGCCGGGGGTCGGCGCCTTCGGCATGGACCGCGTGCGGCTGCTCGAAATCAACGAGGAGTTCGTCGCCGCCTTCCTGGTCGGGGCGAACCATGAGTGGTCGCGTGAGGCGCTGTGGCGTGAGTTCCCGGCGGACCTGTCGGCCACCGCCTTCGCCAGCCTGTTCGACCGTCCCGGTGATCCACCGGCGCCCGGCGAGGACACCGATCTGCACACCGAACTGGCCGACGTGGGGGTTCAGGAGTCACTGCGCTCGATGATCGGGGGCGAGGGGTCCGGCACCGTCCTGCTGATCCGCGCGGAACTGATCCGACGCTTTCCGGGAATCATGATCACCCTGCTGGAGCCGGTCGACGGGAACCTCCCCCTCACTGCCGACGGCGCGTTGATCCCCGAGCGCGTGATGACGCCGATGTTCGTCGGTGAGATCGATGCGGCCACACGATTCGTCGGCTTCGACATCGACCCAGATGACGTGCTCGGCGATGGCTGGTTCGTCAGCCTCGAGGAACCCGCGTCCGGCCCTCGCTTCGGCTTCGACGGTGGCCGCCGCGGCCCACGACCGACACCCCCGGGCCGCTGGACTGACCTGACGTGGGCCGATGTCCTGCAAGGCGACACCGAGGCCACCCACGTGCGGATGGGTCCGCTCGGCTGGCAGGGCGAGGAGCGCAACGGGATCACGTGGGGCCGCAACGGCGCCCACCAGGCCCGTATCGCCTACCAACAACCGTTCCGAATGGTCTTCCCCGCCTCCGCGCTGATCGTTCGCCACAGCCAAGGACCGACCGGATGAGCCCCGCAGGCCCGAGCCCACGCAACCCCTCCCGCCGCACGCGCATCGACGGCGACCGCCTGACCAAGATCCGCGAGGCGCGCCCCGACCTGCCGTGGGAGCGGATTCCCCAGCCCCGACCCGACGAACCGCAGGGCGACACCGACCCGACGGCTGTGGTGTTCGACAGCGTCCCGGATGACGTTCCCATCGCGTTGCTGCCGGTCCGGCTCGAGACCCGGTTCCGCACCACCGGCCGCAAGCAGAGGCTGCGCATCCGCATCTTCCCCGACCCGATCCTCATCGATGCGCACGACGAGGCGTTGACCGCGGTCGAGGTCGAGCTCGGTCGAGCGTTCTGGGTGCACGCCTTCCAGATGGCTGGTGACCCGGATCAGATGTCCCTCGGGAGGCAATGGCTGATCGACTCCCTCGGCGAGCCCAGGGCTCGCTGGGTGGCCCAGCAGACCAGACCCACGAACGCCAAGCAGATCACCGATCGTGTCCAACCCGAGTTCGTCAAGGTCGAGGTGCGGTCCACCCCGATCCCGACTCAGGCGCGGTTGCTCCCCGACCGCTGGGTCGTCGCGGTCACCAGCGGACAGGAATTCCGCCGCACCTATCTCAGCGACTACGTGGACAGGTCCTCGCCGCTGGCGGTAGCCCCACAACTGGCCGAGATGCCCGACGGCGGCGGGATCCGGGAGTTCCTCGACGCCCAGGGGTTGACCTGGCGGCACAGCTTCGAGGCGGCGGTGGCGGCCGGCATGGGCGTCGAGATCCCCGTCGAGGGCGACGCCGTCACCCGGGGGTACGACTCGGTCATCGTGTTCGGCCTGCTCGACGGTGACCGGGCCGACGACCTCGCCGCGACTCTTGTGCAGCATCGCTACGCCGACGGGTGGCGACTGTTGCCGCAGGGCACGCCCACCAGCAACACCGATGCCGGTCGGGTTCCACCGCTGCCGCCGGACATCCCCGAGTTCGAGGCCGTTCCGCCGGCCACCGCCAACCGGGTTGCGGCAATCGGCGAGCCTTCCGACGTGTACACGGCGACCCAGGCCCAGGCCGGTGCACTGGCCCTGGGCCTGCCCACGACCGAAGCGTTCGCCGGGGAGGCACTGTCAGAACGCCGCGACGGCGAGTGGTCGCGCGCCATGAACCAGGTGTTGTGGCCAGGCATCCATGCCGAGGTGCTGGACGGGCTGCTCGCGCGTGGACCCAGGTTGATCAGCCCTGAGACACGTGGGCTGCTGCGCGATGTGTTCGTCAACTACGCTCGCGGCCGGGCGTTGCTGCCGACCCCCGCCGTCGGGGGTCATCCCTACGGGTTGTTGCCGATCATGGTGCTGCCCTACTTCCTCGATCCGCCCGGGCCCAGCGCACTGGACCGGGTTGCCACAGAGTTGGCCAACCTGGAGTTGGCGTGGGTGGCCGCGGATCCGGCGAACCTGACGCCGACCGCCACCTCGGGTGAGGGGACCGACGCGGACGAGGCCGTCGAAGTCGGACGCATACTGGGTGCAGTCCCGCATCCGCGCACGTTCCGAGTCAGAACCGGCGTACTCGAACGCGATGAGATCGTCGCGGCCTACGAGTCCGCCGATGCCACCATGAGGGCCTTGTCCGACGACGTCCCGACCCGGGTGTACAACCACCCGCAGGACTACTACGACGCGCTGGGCGACGGCTTGCCGGCCGGCACGCAGTTGCGTCGCCTGGAGAACCTGCGTGACCTGCTCACAGCGGACCTCTGGAGATACGAGGACCTGGATCCCAATCCTGTCCCACCCCTTCTCGATCACATCAACGACGTCATGATTCCGATGATCGAGGCTCACAAGAACCGGTCCCTCATCCACAACCTGATCCTCGAGATGGGCAGTACCGACATCACAGACCCCGGCGATCCCGACCTTTTCTTCATCAACTACCAGCCGGTCGCCGACGACGCACCGGCCGTGTCGATCGTCGGCGCGCCAGATGACCTGGTCGACCGTCTGGACCGCAGGATCGAAACGGCTCGCTCGGTGGCCGCCGGCAGCTCGGTCACACTCGATGACGATGAGCCCCGGTCACTGCTGTTCGCCCTGATCGATCAGTCGTTGCAGCGCGCTACGAAGGACGGGGCCAGCATGATCCTGGAGGGGCTGGTGAGGCTGCGATCCCTCGTCGCTGACGGCGAGAGTCACGAGGACCCAGCAGTTGAGATGGAACGGCTCACCCGAGAGACGATCGGGCTCTTCACCCACAGATTCGACGGCTGGCGCACAGCACTGGCCGCACACCGGCTGGGCCAGATGCGTGTGAAGCGGCCGAAGGGGTTGACCGTGGGTTGCTACGGCTGGGTCACAGACCTGGTTGCCGACGACGGCGAGCCGGACACGGACGGATTCATCCACGCGCCCAGCCTCGACCGGGCCGCGACCGCCGCGGTGCTGCGCAGCGCATGGCGCGGTCTCGGCCAATCCGTCGCGACCGACCCCTTCGCCGTCGACCTCTCCAGCGACCGCGTGCGGCGGGCCCATTGGCTGCTCGAAGGTCTGCGCAACGGTCACGAACTCGACCAGTTGCTGGGTCAACGCCTGGAACGGCGACTGCACGACGCCGGGATGGATGACCTGATCGACGACTTTCGGCGAGCGGTCCTGGACGCCACCGGACAAGCCGGTCAGCCGGCCTCGGCGATCATCGACGGACTGGCTGTGGCCACGGCCTACCGAACTCGCGAAGGTGCGGTCTTCGATGCCTTGGAGGCCGTTCGCAAAGGCGCTGGCCGACCTGCGGCGCCGGTGCGCGACGTGCTCGCCTCGGCCGAGGCCGACTTCGACGCGGTCGCCGACCTGCTCATGGCTGACTCGGTGGCCTCACTCGTGGAAGGCGATCTACTGCGGGCGAGCGCGTCGATGGCGACCATCACGTCCACGCCGGGCGGCATCACCCGACCGGACGTCGCTGACATCGACACTTCGAGCCGCGTGGTCACCCACCGCATCACAGCGATCATGGCTCCCGCCACCGCGCGCGTGCGAACGTTGCCCGGCACCGTCGACCCCACACTCGACCACTGGCTGCGGACGATGCTGCCGACTCTGGCCACGTTGGAGGTCTCGGGCGAGGTCGATGGCCACGGGTGGTCGGCGACCCTGGGCGACCTGGGTATCGGCGCAACTCATCTGGTCACATGGTGTCCGGCGAACGTCCCCCTTGCCGACAGCCCCCTGGCGCAGGTGCTTGCCGGCATCGCCATACGCGCTACTGCCGATGAACGCGTCGGGGGCGCTGACGACGGTCGTGCGGTGAGCGTCGCACTGGACCTCTCGGCACTTGAGGACGCTGCTGTGGCCGCCGGAGCGTTGGGCGACGCCCTCGGGCAGGCCAGAGCGCTGGCACCCGGCGACCTCGCCGATGCCACGAGCGTTGATGAGCCGCTGCTGCCATCAGTTGACATCGATGAACTCACCGAACGGGCCCAACAGGTCGTCGACCAACTGGGGCGCTTGGCGGATGCGCTGGAGCGCACACGGCGATGGCCGGATGTCATCGCCGACCTCGCACTGATCGACCGCGGCGGTGCGCTGTCCCTGCTGGCCGTCTCCTCGCCGGAGGCGGTGGAATCGGCCGTCGGCGCGCTGGTCGCCACAGTGCGCGCTCGCGCGGCAACCCTCGATGCGGCCCTCGCAGGCCCCTCCGCGGCAAACCCCGATGCCGTCGCCGACGCGCTACGGGCGGCCGTCGGCTGGACGCTCCCGCTGACCCAGGTGCTGACAGTGCCGGACGGGCTCTTCGGCGAGACGCCCGGCAAGATGCTCCGACAGGGACGGCTGCGGCTTGGCAGCGAGGCACGCGTGCGATCGTGGATGCTGGCGGCCGGCAGGGTCCACGATGGGCTGGGCGCGGTGCATCAGGCCACGATGATGGCGGAGGTGCTCGGCGACAACCGGGTACTGGACGCGCACCTGATCCAGTACCCCTTGGACGGCGCGGTCCAGGATGGTTGGGCCGCCCTGGACCTGCCGGACTTCGCCGCCGGTCGGTCCCGGCTGTGTGTCCTCTCCATCACGGATCCGGCCCCGGCGCTCAAGGCCGGCCGGGCCTGCGGACTGCGCTTCGACGGATGGGCCGAGACGATTCCGGGTGACGAGGTGACCACCGGCGTGGCGGTCAACGTGGATGCCCCATCGTCGCGAGCACCCAACGCGGTCCTGCTGGCCGTCCCGCCCAAGGGCCGCCGCTGGGACGGCGACCTGATGGTCGAGACCCTCGAGCAGACGCTTCGAGCGGCCCGGCACCGCGCCGTCGGCACAGAGACGATGAAGTCCTACGGACATCTGATCCCTGCGGTCTTCGTCGCTGGCAAGGGCGAGCTACTGACCGAGGCGGACGTCGCGCCGGCGGATGGCGAGGAGACAGACGGATGAGCGTGTGGCAACGGGCCGAGCCGACGACCGTGGATCCGGACCTGACTGAGGGCCTGTCGGCCAGGATCGCCGACCCGCTGTGGATGCTCGCCCGGCAGTGGCAGTCCGGGGAGTTCCGGGGTGAGGACGCCGCCACGCCGATCTTCATGCGTGTGGAAGGCCAGATGGTGCCGATCGACCGCTGGCAGGTCGGGCCGACAGGCGCCAAGGGGCCCGTCTACACCCACGACCCACAGACTCCGCTGGAACCGATCGTCGAGGGCGAGCACCACGCCACTGGTGCCGGAGCGGCCCGCGTCGGCGCGGAGTCAGCACACCTGCTTACCGCGATTCTTCGCGACGTCGATGGGCTGGACGACGATGCCCGCAACCGCCTGCTGGAAGTGCTGCGCGACGCCTTTCCGCTGACCCCCGACACCTCGGCGGAACGCCGCGACCCGGCAGGATCGCGACGCCTCGACGCCCTGGCACGCCGACTCTTCGACGGCGCGGCGTTCGCAGCCATGATCGCGGCCACACCCGGCAAGGCCCTGGGCCTGATCGCTCAGGCGGCTCTGCCCGCAGCCGTGGCGGCGGACGTCACCGCAGCGATCATGGACTGGGGGCGCGAACTGGGGCAGGCCTTCGTGATCCCACAGAACCCCACGACCTGGAACCCATCGCGCATGGAGCACGAGTTCCGCATCGGGGCGCCGGCCGGGAACGGGCAGGGCTTCCTGCTGGAGTCCCGCGATCATGGCGGGGGGCGAGTGGACTGGTTCACCTTCGACGCCGTGGGGTTCCACCCCCGCGACGATGCGGGCGAGCCGGTCACCTTCGGGAACGACTTGCTGCCGGTCCCGCTCACGTACCCCGGTCAACCGGCATCGCGATTCTGGGAGATGGAGGATGGTGACGTCCACTACGGCGGAATCGACGCTGACATCACCGACATGGCACGGGTGGCGCTGGCGGCCTACGCCACCGTGTACTCCGATGACTGGTACCTCGTGCCGCTCACTGTGCCCAGTGGACACCTGGTGCGCGTCACGCTCATCGAGGTGACTGACGACTTCGGTGACACCACGACGGTGCCCGCAGCCGCGGTGCTGGATGGCGCCGATCGGGCCTGCCGGTTCTTCGAGTTGACCGGGGACACCTCGGTCGAGCGCGGCCTGGCACCACTGCTACTGCTACCTCCAACTGTCCAGGCCATCGATGCGGGCCGACCGCTGGACGACGTCCTCATGGGCCGTGACGAGGTCGCCAACGTGGCGTGGGCTGTCGAGCGGCGGGTCGAGGGTGCCTACGGTCGCGGCATAGACCCGCTGGCGGCGATCCCTCCGGGCGGCCGACGCGCCCAGCCGCCGCTGGCGCCCGGCGAGGTCGACGACCGGTGGGTCTTCGATCTGGGCGGGACCGTGGCCGACAACTGGCTGCCACTGCTGCCGGTCCGTCTGGCGGGAAGCGCGCAGATCGGTCTGCAGCGGGGCAGGGTGCCGCTACCCGACGAAGGCAGGTCGCGGGGTGCGCTCAGCACGCTACTCGAGCCCGACCGCCGACTGATCATCGAAGAGTCCGAGCTACCCCGAGCCGGGCTGCGCGTCCAGCGCCGGTACCAGGCCGCCCGGACACCTGACGGCTCCCTGCGCGTCTGGCTGGCGCGGCAGAAGGGGCCGGGCCGCCCGAGCGAGGACGAGACCGTGGCTACAGACGTGCTGCGGCGCCCCTGAGACCAGCTGCCGCACCTCCCCGGTCCCCGGCCATATACGCTAATATGCTCTATGCCATAATCTATGGCCATGGGAATCGGCACCCGTGACCGCATGATCAGCAGCACGGTCGCGCTCATGCAGGAGCAGGGGGCGAACGCGATCACCGTGGACGCGGTGCTTGCCCACAGCGGGGCCCCGCGGGGGTCGGTGTACTACCACTTCCCTGGTGGGCGAGACGAGATGATCCTTGCGGCGGTGAACCGTGCCGGGGACGATATCTCGGCGATGCTGGAAGTATTCCTGGCCCGCGCAGACGCCGCGGACGCCGTCGCGACGTTCGCCGGCTTCTGGAAGAAGGCACTGCGTGACTCCGATTTCAGGGCGGGCTGCCCGGTGATGGCGATGGCCGTCGACGGCCGCAGCGACCTGCCGGCAGCCACCGAGGCGGTCCGCGCCATATTCGGGCGGTGGCTCGACAAGCTCGCGAAGAAGCTCGTCTCGGAGGGGCATACCCGCGCACAGGCCCGACGGTTGGCGACCATCACCGTCGCAGCAATCGAAGGCGCGCTCATCCTGTCCCGCACCGCCGGCGATGTGAGGCCACTCGACGACGTGGCCACTGAACTCAACCAGCTGCTTCGACCCGAGGAGACCGCATGAACGCCGACGCCTCATGGCATCCGACCGCGTGCATCCTGTGCGAGTGCAACTGCGGCATCGAGGTCCAGGTCGAAGGGCGATCGTTGGTCAAGATCCGCGGCGACAAACGACACCCTGCGTCGGCGGGCTACACATGCAACAAGGCACTGAGGCTCGATCACTACCAGAACGCCGACCGGCTGGACTCCCCCCTGCGGCGGCGTCCCGACGGCACGTTCGAGCGAATCGACTGGGACACTGCGATCACCGAGATCGCAGCCCGGCTGACGGGCATCAAGCAGCAGTACGGCGGGGAGACGATCTTCTACTACGGCGGTGGCGGGCAGGGCAATCATCTGGGCGGCGCCTACTCGACAGCCACGATGGCGGCGTTCGGTGCACGCTACCGTTCCAGTGCGCTGGCGCAGGAGAAGACCGGCGAGTTCTGGGTCAACGCCCGCATGCTCGGGGCCCCGCACCGGGCTGACTTCGAGCACTGTGAGGTGGCGCTGTTCATCGGCAAGAACCCCTACCAGTCCCACGGCTTCCCCCGCGCCCGGTCGGTGCTGAAGCAGATCGCGAAGGACCCGACCCGAAGCCTCATCGTCGTGGACCCCGTGCGAAGCGACACCGCCGAACTGGCCGACTTCCATCTCCAGGTGCGGCCGGGCACCGACCTGTGGCTGCTGAGCGCGCTGGCCGGAACCCTGGTGCAGGAGGGGCTCGTGGACAGCGACTGGATCGCTGAACACGTCGACGGGTACGAGTCGGTGGAACCGGTCCTGCGCACGGTTCCGGTCGCCGAATACGCCCGGATCGCCGACGTCCCGGAGGATCTGGTGCGCAACGTCGCCCGACGAATCGCTCGGGCGGACTCGGTGGCGGTGTACGAGGATCTCGGCATCCAGATGAACCGCAACTCCACGGTGGCCAGCTACGTGGAGAAGCTGCTGTGGGTGCTGACCGGGAACTTCGGCAAGCCCGGTACGGCGTACGTGCCGTCGAACCTGTCCGCGATCGGCCGTGACCGCGGCAGCCCGGCTGGGGAAGGCCCTCGCTCGCCCGTGGTGAGCGCCCCCATCATCAGCGGATTGGTGCCGTGCAACGTCATCGCCGACGAGGTCCTCACCGAACACCCTGCCCGCTACCGCGCCATGATCGTCGAGAGTTCCAACCCCGCCCATTCGCTGGCGGAGTCGGCGCGGATGCGCGAGGCCCTCGATGCCCTCGACCTGTGCGTTGTCATCGACGTCGCCATGACCGAGACCGCACGGCACGCCGACTACGTGCTACCGACACCGACCCAGTTCGAGAAGTTCGAGTGCACGTTCTTCACGTTCGACTTCCCACGCAACATCTTCCACCTCCGGCACCCGGTGCTCCCCGCACCGCCGGGACTTCTCACGGAACCGGAGATCCACGCCCGGCTCGTCGAGGAGTCCGGCGCGCTCGGCGAGGAGGACTACGCACCTCTGCGGTCGGCCGCGGAACAGGGCCGGGAGGCGTTCGCGCAAGCATTCCTCCCGCTCATGGCCGACCCCGGTATGCGGCGACTCGCTCCGGTCCTGCTCTACCGCACGCTCGGACCCACCCTCCCGGGCGGCGCCGAGGCGGCGGCCGTGTTGTGGGCCGCAGCCCACCAGATGGCGCTGGCCAACGCCGATGGCGTGCGCAACGCCGGCTACGGCGAGGGGCTGACGGCCGGTGAGAGGCTGTTCGATGCCATCCTGTCCGGCGCCCACGGGATCGTGACGACCGACGACACGTACGACGCCTCCTGGCAGCGACTGCCCCGCCCACGCCTGAACGTCGACCTGCCGGAGTTGTTGGAGGTCGTCGCCGGGCTGGTGGACCGACCGGCGCCAAACCCGGACCCCGAGTTCCCGTTCGTCCTGTCAGCCGGGGAGCGCCGGGCATTCACCGCGAACACGATCATGCGGGACCCGACCTGGCGCAAACGGGACGCGTCCGGGGACCTGCGGCTGAGCACGGCCGATGCCCGGGTGCTGGGGATCGACAGCGGCGACAGGGTGCGTCTGACAACTCGGGCCGGCAGTGCCGAAGTGCAGGTGCAGGTGACGGACGCGATGCGCGCCGGGCACATCTCGCTGCCCAACGGATTCGGGCTCACCAGCACCGGTGCAGCCGTCGGCGTGGCACCCAACGACCTGACCCGGACCCAGGATCGGGACGAGTGGGTGGGTACGCCGTGGCACAAGTACGTGCCCGCTCGCATCGAGGTCGTGGCCGCCAGCCCTTCCTGATGTTGTCCCCGGGTGGGGCCGCAGGGAGTCGATGCTGGTCGCCTCGCAACGTGAGCCGACCTGCGCTGGTGGCCGCCTCTCAATGGTCCGCCGCGCGTGTACGCCCCGCGGAGATCTGCGTGAGATCCAATGTCCAGAATCCGCGGAATCACGGCGCCCGAAGGCGCGATCTCGCGTCCGCATGGGCATCGATCCCCGCAAGCCTTCGGACTGTTCCACCAGACGGGCGTCCAGGGACTCGGTAGGCATGCTTCGGGTGCATGCTGGCAACGGCTTGATCATCACGATGCTGCTGTCTATGCATCATGATGCTATCTTTGACGCATGCGTACGACAGTGACGTTGGCAGACGATGTCGCCGCGGAGGTGGAGCGCCTGCGGCGCGAGCGCGGCTTGGGGACAAGCGCAGCGCTCAACGAACTCGCCAGGGCCGGCCTCACTCGCCCCCACTCAGGACAGCCGTTCCGCCAGCGCAGCGTTCCTGTAGGTCTGCGAGTGGACGTCAGCAACGTGGCCGACGTACTCGACACGCTGGACGACGATGATCGTTGACGCCAACATCCTGCTCTATGCCGTCGATTCGAGCAGCCCATTCCACACTCGCGCCGCTGAGTGGCTCGAGGCAGCCTTCAACGGCCCCCGACGAGTGGGGCTGCCATGGCAGACGATCGGGGCATTTCTGAGGATCTCGACACATCCGCGCCTCAGCGAGTCCCCCTTGAGCGTGCCGCAGGCGTGGGGATTCGTCGAGGAGTGGCTGGCCCAGGACACCGCCTGGATCCCGCCCGCGACACAGCACACCGCACGCATCCTGGGCGAACTGCTCGTGCGGTCACAGGTCGGCGCCAACCTCATCCCCGACGCCCAGTTGGCCGCACTCGCCCTCGAGAACGGTGTGTCGGTGGTCTCGAACGACACCGATTTCGCACGTTTCCCGGGATGCGGGTGGATCAACCCACTGGCCCCAGATTCGTAGACCCGGGGCGCTAGATCCGATCAGAGCAGAGGCGTGCGACACGGAGCGTCCTGGCATCTGCCCCCGATGAACGTCGACGTGCCGGGGTTGCTCGCGCAGGGTTTCCCCCCTGAGTCTGCGACAGGAGTGATCCGCCCCACGTTCATGATCAGCGGCCAGTCGGGGCGGTGGCGCCGGCGCTGCACAGGTCCACCTAGGCTGGTATCCGCCGCGGGTGTGGCGGAATTGGCAGACGCGCAGGATTTAGGTTCCTGTGTCCTAGGACGTGGGAGTTCAAGTCTCCCCACCCGCACTGACTCGTCCCACGGGCGGCGGCGCGATCACCGTGTGAGGAGTGCCCGCGCCACAACCCTCAACTGCGCACCGTCACCGTCAGGATCGGCCCTCGACCTCCCGGGCCGAGGCCACGGATCTGGACGCGGTACCTCTTGCCGGTCACGACCGAGCGGACGTACTTGCGCTTCTTCTGAGTGCGCCACTTGCCGTAACTGGTGCCTCCGGGTTTGCTGAAGCGCACGGCGACCCGCTTCGCCCGTCGGACAGGGCGCCACGTCAGCCGGGCCTTGCCCCCCTGCGCCTTCACGGTCTGCTTGCCGTTGGGGAGCATCACATGCCCGGGGCGGGTGGCCCGGACACCCAACGCCTTGGCGAAGGCGTTGGCGATCTTCTCATGCCCGGAGGCGTCCGGATGCACGCAATCGGTCCCTCCCACCCAGTCCTCGCCGCTGAGTCGTTCGAAGGTCTCCGCCACCTTCGCCCGATAGTCGGCCGCTACACGACGAGTGATGTCGTTAAGACCCTCATAGGTGTCCAGTGCCACGCCACCCTCCAGGACCGCGGCCCCGCGCTCCCCCAAGCCGCTCAGGTAGCAGTAGGGGATCGGGTTGTCGTAGGCGGTGACCACTATCTCGGCATCGGCACCGGCCGCCGAGCGCAGTGCGCTCAGGATCTGGGTCATGTTGGCCTCATACTCGGCGAACACCCTCTTGATCGTCGACCTGCATGTATCGGTCACAGCCCCCGAACAGTCGGTCAACACCGGCTGGAACACATCCAGCCCACCGACGGTCACCGCGGTGACCACCACATCGTTGGCCGGATCCCGGTCCCCGTTGCGATCGCGCAGCAGGCTCACGGCGGCCTGCAACTGCCCGCCGAGCACACTGGCTGTCGTCGCATTGCCCCGTGCGATGTTGCGCACCTGAAGGTCGCGGCACGGCGCGCCATCCGACCCGGGGCACGTCGGCTGCAGGCGCAGGTCGTCCTGAAGTCGGTTCACGTAGCCGTACCACTCGCGGTCCATCACCCCGCCTGCCCACGAGTCACCCAGCGCAAGCAGCACCGGCGGGTCCGCCTGCGCGCCCGGGGACCTGCTGGCCGACCCGAGTGTCCGCCAGGTCCGCGTCCAGGTCCTCGTCCGGTAGCCATCGCCGCGCGAGGCGATCCGCACCCGGATCCGGACCTTCTTCGGTGTCTTCTTGGTGCGCACCACCACCCGCTTATGGGTCTTCTTCACCGTGACCGTCTTGCGGGCCGACTTCGGCAACACCTTCACAGTCACCCGGGCCTTCTGCCCCGTGCCGACCCGGATCGAACGCACCAGTTCCGTCCTGCCCGTGCGGCGGACCTTCTTCGTCCTCATGCGGGCCTTCACCGTCAGCGCAGCATCCGGGGAGCCGAACACGATGTGGACCTCGCGCCCCCCATCCATGCCAGCCACCAGCACATCCGCGAATCCATCGCCATTGACATCCCCCGCCCCCGCAACGAGGTCCCCGAGTCGCTCGCGCGGCGACCCGTCGATGCCGAAGCCCCGGTCCCCCAGGTCCGCGAGGTCGACGTCGGTCGTACTCCCGCCCAGGACCACATAGGAGACCCCGGAATCCTTCCGGTCGCAGGCTTCGGCGCCGGGCGCACCGATCAGCACGTCATCGAGCCCGTCACCGTTGACATCCCCGGCCCCGGCCACGGACGCCCCACTGTTGTCGAAGTCCTCGGCACCATCAACGCGGAAACCACGCGCACCAAGGGCAGCCAGATCCACATCCGCGCTCGACCCCCCGAAGACCACAAACGACGACCCGGCACTCCTGCGCGCATTGCCGTCCGCATACAGCGCGCCCACCAGCACGTCGTCGTAGCCATCACCGTTCACATCCCCGGCCCCGGCGGCGCTCCAGCCCGTGTCAGAAGTGTGGTCGATGCGGAAACCACGCTCACCTAGGGCAGCCAGATCCACATTCGCAGTCGACCCCCCGAACACCACATACGACGAGCCCTCCCGCGCGTTGTTTCCCGCCCGCGGCTCCACCAGCACGTCGTCGTAGCCGTCACCGTTGACATCCCCGGCCCCGGCAACCCTTTCGCTCCAGTCCCCGGCGTGGTCGATGCGGAACCCACGGTCACCGATTGCGGCCAGTTCCACGTCCGCAGTCGCGGTCGACCTCCCGAGCACGACGTACGACGACCCGAAACTGCCCACCAGCACGTCGTCGTAGCCATCACCGTTGACATCCCCAGCCCCGGCGATGCCACCGGCCTTGATGTCGTAAGGGGCGGCTCCGCGGATGCGGAAACCGCGGTCTCCGAGATCAGCGAGGTCGACGTCCTCCGCAGCCCCGCCGAAGATCACATAGGCCTCACCCGGCAAGCTCGAGCGCTCAGGTTCGTGGACATCGGCGATCAGGAGGTCGTCGAGCCCGTCACCGTTGACATCCCCGGCGGCAGCCACTGACATGGTGTCCCAGTGTCCGGTGACCTTGAACCCCCGACCACCCAGATTCGCCAGATCGACCTGCCCCGTGCGCCCACCGAACACCAGGTACGTCGACTGGTTGAACCCGACGAGGACGTCGTCGAATCCGTCGCCGTTGGTGTCCCCCACCCCCGCCAACGACTCAGCTGGTCCAGCGTCGATACGAACATCAGCACCTTCCGCGAGATCGACTCCGATGAGGCCCGCGAGAGCAGGTGGTGAGGAGACGAGCCCGGCGGCCAGACCTAGCACGATGCTGGGGGCCAGGAGCCCCACGCGTGGACGTCGCCGGTTCGACATGGCAACCCCGCCTCCCCAATCGGCGCTGCTTACACGTCAAGACTACTCCTTCCGAGCCTGCCCGACTCGGCCGACGGTGGACCTTCAAACCCCCGGGAGTCCGTGCCGACCGCGCCGAGGACGTCCAGCGGGCCAACAAGTTGCTCGCCAAAGGCAGGCGCCATGCCAGCCCAGTTCCAGTAGTCGGTTGTAAACGTGAGATCGATGCCCGGATGTGCCACGGTTTCGCGACTGATCGAACTGCGGCCGCACGACCGGCACGCACTGCGCCACCGTACAGCGATCGCAGCCCACACGTCCCCCTTCCGAGGTTCGCCCATTCTGGCGACTGGTGGCTCAAAGCGCCACGTCTCGACCTGTTCTCACGGGCCTTCGATGACCACCGGCATACCGGACCAGCGCAGAGGAGTCTGACCCAACTGGCCGAAAGCGTTGCCGCCCCAGCACACGACCTTTCCCCGGGATACCAGCGCGCAGGTGTGTGGGCCGCCGGCGCTGATCGACGTGGCGGCGTGGATGGTCTTCACCGGGACCGGCCGCCCCACCATCTGAATGTCGTCGTCGTACGCCGCGCTGGTGCCGTTGCCCAACTGACCGTACATGTTGTACCCCCAGCACTTGGCCGTCTTGTCTGACAGAACCGCGCACGTATGACCTCCGGCTGCACTGATCGCGGTCACACCGCGCACGCCCTTCACCCGCACCGCCTTGAGGCTGTGACGACGAGTACCGTCGCCCAACTGGCCGTTGTCGTTCTCCCCCCAGCACTTGACCGTCCCGCCGGACAGCAGCGCACACGAGTAGCCGTAGCTGGCGGTCACCGCGGTCGCGGCGCGAATCCCCTTGACCCGCACAGGATTGGCGGATCGGCGGTGGGTGCCGTTGCCCAGCTCCCCGTAGTCGTTCTCCCCCCAGCACTTGACGGCGCCGTCGGACAGTAGCGCGCATGTATGACCACCGCCGGCACTGATCGCAGTGGCTGTGCGGATGCTCTTGACCCGCACCGGTTTGGAAGAGTCCCGGCGGGATCCGTCGCCCAACTCCCCAAGGTCGTTCACCCCCCAGCACTTGACGGCGCCGCCCGCCAGGACCGCACACGTGTGGCCACGCGCAGCAGAGACCGCGATGGCCGTGCTGATCCCTTTGACGCGCCTCGGGGTGGATGACCTGCGATGGCTACCGTTGCCCAACTGCCCGGAGTCGTTCGCACCCCAGCACCACACGGCCCCGCCGGACAGTACTGAGCATGTGTAGGCCTCAATGGGGCCGACGCCGAGGCTGACAGCGATCGCTGTGCGCAGTCCCTTGACCCGCACCGGTCGCGAAGAGTCCCGGCGGGTTCCGTTGCCCAACTGCCCGGAGTCGTTCGCACCCCAGCACCGCACAGCCCCGTTCCGTAGCACCGCGCATGTGTGGCTGTCTTCAATGCCACCGGCGTCGCCGGCGTCGATCGCCGTCGCCCCGCGGACTCCCCGGACCAGTAACGGCGAAGGTGAGGACGCGTAGGTGCCGGCAACGACCCCGGAGTGGTGCGATCCCCAGCACGTGATCAACCCTCCTGTATGCAGGGCACAGGCGTCGTCGTCGCCGACGCTGATCGCTGTCGCAGTGCTGACGCCGAGCACCGATACCGGCGTGGAGGCACTGCGATTGGTGTCGTCACCCAACTGCCCGGAGTCGTTGGAGCCCCAGCACCTGGCTGTCCCGTCGGACAGCGCCGCACACGTGGAGTTGCCCCCTGCACTGATGGCCGTGACGTGGCGCAGGTCCCTGACCGGCACCGGCTCGGAAGTCTTGTGATGGGTGCCGTCACCCAACTGTCCCTCGCCGTTGTCTCCCCAGCATTTGACCGTCCCATCGGCCAGCAGCGCACAAGCATGGTTGCCACCAACGCCAATCGCGGTGACGGTACTGAGACCCGTCACCGCCACCGGGGCGGAATGGTTCCAGGGGTTCCAGCACGTCACCGTGCCGTCGGACAACAGCGCACAGGCGTCGTTGTGTCCGACACTGATCGCGGTCGCGGTGCTGATGCCGGTCACCGGGACAGGAAGGAGACCCTTGGAGTTCACTGCTACGTCACCCCAGCACGTGACCGTGCCGTCGGACAGCAGTGCACAAATTCCGCTGATCGCCGTCGCGGTGGTGATCCCGGTCACGGGCTCGGGAGTCGGTAGCCAGGAGTACGGTGTCACGGCGCCCCAGCACCTGATCGTTGCATCGGACAGTAGCGCGCACGCATGTTCCGCCCCTGCGGTGAGCGCCGTGGCCGTACCTATACCTGCAACCGCATCTACCAGGCCATAGTCCGAGTAGTCTGGCCGCCCCAACTGCCCGGACTCGTTGGATCCCCAGCACAGGATGGTCCCGCCTGCGGCCAAAGCACATGCGAACCCGTCACCTACGGCGACCGCGGTGCCGGTGATCGGGGTCCCGTGGAAGGTCACGGCCACCTCCGACTGGGTCCCGGCCCACACCCGCACCTTGCCCGGTGTCACCGTGCCACCGGGAGCTGTGACGGTGTACCAGCCTGCCGGCACTGTGAACCTCGTCGTCGCGCTGGCGCTCTGCTCGAAGCCGTCGCCGACCACGGTGTAGGTACGCGAACGGTCAAGCACCACCTTCAGCCACCCCGTGGTCCTCTTCGCGCTCGACACCTGCCCAGGGTGCACGGCGTCATCGGCAAAGGTCACTGGACCAGCCGCACCCTGCGCGGTCAGCAACCCCAGTGCCAGCACACCGACAGCCGCCGCGCCCGCAACCCGTGAGATGTGCCTGATGTCGAACATGATGCGCCCCCTCGCACGGAACCGACCCCGGCGGGTCCCGCGCGACCCCCGGCCGGCACCACCACCAGACTACGCCCACAAGATGAGTCGTCAGGCCGGCCAAGAGCGCCGGATCCACCACATCGGGCGGTCGGTGTCGCGGGCTTGTCTCCTGCGGCCCCCGCGTCGTGGCCATTCATGTTCGGCCCACAGGCTTGGTCCGGAACGCAAGCGCGACCAGCGCGCCTCCCAAAGCGCCTATCGCCACGAGCGAACCGACGAACACGACAGGCGCCCACCAGGGGGCCAATTCGCCGCCGGAGAACAGCAACACCACAGCACTGACCAGGCCGGTCAGTGCGCCGTCTCGCACCCCCGGCATGATGCGCTGCTGCCATCGCGGGGCCCGCCACCATACCCCAAGACCAACGGCAGCGGCCATTGCGACCACGAGCAGGAAGCCCGGCGGAGGCGGCTTGTCAGCGGCTGCCAGCCCCAGAACCATCAGACCAACGAACACGGCGATCCCGAAGACAGCCGACCTGCTCACAGGGTTCACGGTATGCCGGGACACCCAAGTTCCTGCCTCAACGACTGTCTTCTGCCACGATGTCCCGCGTGAGACTCGTGGTGCTCAACTGGCTGGGGCTGCTGTTCAGCACCGGCTTGGGCATCAGCGTGGGGATCCTGGTGCGCCGCCACCTGCAACGGCGCGAGCCGGCAACCGGCGGTGAGGAGTCGGCCTCAGGCATGTTCACCGACGCCATCGCCTACGTCAGCGGCGTCCTCGGGATCATGCTCGGCCTGATGCTGTTCTTCTCGGTGCAGGTTTACGAGGAAGTGCGCCAGAGCGCCCGCGAGGAAGCGGTCGCCCTCGCCGATGTCTTCGAAAGCGCGGACTTCTTCCGGGCATCGCCCGCCGAGGCTGTGCGACGGGACACGATCTGCCTCATGCGATCGGTGGCCACGGACTCCTGGACGTCGGCCGCTCAAGCTGACCTGACCGGCGACGAGAACACTGCCGCCTGTGCTGCGCAGGTGCGATCCAGCATCGCGGACCTGCCGACGCGAACGGCCACGCAGCAGGAAGCCCAGGCGCAGATGATGACGGCGTTCCAGGACGCCCAGAACGCCCGCCAGAAGCGCATCCTGTCCTCGGCATTCAGCTTGCCGCTGATCGTCTGGATCGTCATCGACCTCGGGGTGTTCGTGTTCGCGGCACTGATGATGATCAGCCTTCCCAACCGGCCCCGCACGGCGTTCGTGTTGATCGGAGCATGCTTGGTCTTCACGATGGGTGTCGTCGGTGCCCTGAGCATGTTCGCCACCCCGTTCACCAAGATCGGGGTCTCGGTGCAGCCGGACGACATCGAAGGTGCGCTGCTGCGCCTCGAGGACATCTACCCGACCACGGACTGGTCCCCCTGTGAGCGACTCGCGGTCTCCGAATTCGGCTGAGCAACGGGAGGACCCATGGGTTGTGAGCATCCGCACGTAGTGGTCACAGGCACCTCGTCGGGCATCGGCCAGGCAACCATGCGGGCCGCGGCCGAGGCCGGCTGGCACGTGTTCGCCGGCGACCGCGTCGATACCGATCGACCCACCCGCGAGTCAGGAGCGGGTCTGATCACGCCGATTCACCTCGACGTCACCGTCGCAGCCGACATCAACAGCGCCGTCGACGCGGTCCGCAGCCACGTGGGTGACGCCGGTCTGCACGGGCTGGCGAACATCGCCGGCATCGGCATACCCGGGCCCCTGGAGATCATGCCGTTGGAGCAACTGCGCCAGTCCTTCGACGTCGACTTCTTCGGCCAGGTCGCCGTGACGCAGGCGATGCTGCCGCTGCTCCGGCCGGCCAAAGGCCGCATCGTGTTCATCGGATCGCTCATCGACCGCCTGAGTATCCCGTTCATGGGGGCGCTGGCGACCTCGAAGTCGGCTGTCGCAGCCCTGGCCGACACCTGGCGGCAGGAGTTGGCGCCGTGGGGTATGCACGTCGGCCTGGTGGAGCCCGGCTTCATCTCCACCGGTGCCGATGAGGCCACCAAAGCCCGCATCGACCGGTTGTTGGCAGACCTGCCGGACGACCAGGCTGCTCTCTACGGCGACAGTTTCCGCGAGATGACCCAACGCGGATACGCGACACAGACGTCCGGCAGCACTCCCGAGGGGGTCGCCCAGGTGATCCTCGCGATGCTCACCGATTCCCATCCGAAGGACCACGTGCTTACCGGTTCCAAGGCACACGTGGGCGCGCTGGTGGGCAAGTTGCCGTCGACGCTGCAGGATCTGCTCAAGCGCAAGGCGTTCGGGCTGCCCGACCCGGACAGTCGCTGACTTCAGGCTTCTGACCCGATCAGGGACTAGTCGCCCTGGTCGGCGGTCTCCGAGTCCAGTGGGGCCGCTTCGTAGGGCGACCGCGGCACGCCGGTGGGTCGCTGCATCAGCGCCTCGAGGTCCGGGCGCCGCTCATCCTCATGGCCGGTGGCATCGAAGTAGATCCCGTTGCGCTGCGAGGGCATCCGTTCGTCCATCAGCGACAGCAACGTGTAGGCACGCTCGTCCGCCGGAAACAGGTTGTTGATGTCGACACCGCGTGGCCATAGACGCCATGCCCACACCACCGACGCCTCGTAGGCGAAGACGATCGAGTTCGACGCGAGGAACAACACGGAGATGAAGGCCACAACGGTGGTCATGGCGCCATACACAGCCGACGAGTTGTTGAGGAACCTCGCGGTGATCGCCCCGGCGAGCGCAAGAATCAGCGTGAAGGCGAGCGCGCCGGCAACCGCCCCCACCACCACCTCCTGGTTCCGGATGGGGCGGCGAGCGAGGATCTTCGGCGAGGCAAAAAGAATGGCCGCCACAGAAACGAAGGTCACCACCCCCCTGGCGAAGCCCTGCCACGAGGAGGGGAGGTACTGCGCAGCCACGAGAGACGCACCTGCGATGACAATCACCCCGAGGCCGATCAGCAGAAGCGTGAGGAGCACCCGCAGATACCGCGGTCCGAACCCGTAGCGGAAGCGGTAGGGCACACAGAAGACCTGGTTGACCATCGCGTAGATGGCGAACGCGCTACCCGTGCCGGCCAGCAGCAGACCGACCAGCGCGATCCAGAAGGCGGCACCACCGCTGGGGAGGGTGCTGTAGGAGTTGATGATCTGGTCCTGATACTCCGGTGGGACCACCTCCTTGACCAGGTTGTTGACGAGGTCCGGATTGTTGTCTGCGATCGTGCGCAGTACCGCGTAACCCCCGATCGCCAACGGGAAGATACTCAGGAAGAAGTAGTAGGCCAGCAGCGCCGCGAGCCGACTGCCCTCGTCATCGGCGTACTTCTTGAACACCGCATATCCGAAGGCCACTGGGGTGAATCGCGACTGCGCCTTGTCCACCAGGCGGCCGGCCCCGAGCACGACCTTCTCGACTCGGCCCGCAACACCGGTGTGTGACGTGGGCGGAGGCCCGGCGGCGTAGTCGCGCTCGGGGTCACGCCAGGGCTGGTAGAACGCGCCGTCGCGACGGTCGTCGGACACTCACCAGATCCGGACGCGATCGGCCGGATCGCGCCACATCCCGTCGCCGGGCTTGACGCCGAAGGCCTCGAAGAAGGCGTCGGTGTTCACCAGAGTCCCGAACACCCGGTATTCCGGCGGGGAATGCGGATCGATCGTGACCCGGCGGATCGTCTCTTCGGGCCGGGTCTTGGCCCGCCACACGTGGGTGAACCCGACGAAGAACCGCTGTTCCCCCGTCAAGCCGTCGATGACGGGTGCGGGCTCACCGCCGAGCGAGAGCTGGTACGCCCGATAGGCCACCGCGAGACCCGACACATCGGCGATGTTCTCGCCCAGGGTCAACTCGCCGTTGAGGTGGTAGCCCGCCACCGGTTCGTACGTGGCGTACTGCTCGACGAGCACCCGGGTGCGGTCGGAGAAGGCCTCGTGGTCGGAGTCCGACCACCAGTTGCGCAGGTTCCCCGAGCCGTCGAACTGGCAGCCCTGGTCGTCGAACCCGTGCGAGATCTCATGCCCGATCACCGCACCGATCGCTCCGTAGTTGACCGCGTCGTCGGCGGCCATGGTGAAGAACGGCGGCTGCAGGATCGCAGCCGGGAAGACGATCTCGTTCATCTCCGGGTTGTAGTACGCGTTCACGGTCTGGGGGTTCATGTGCCACTCATGGCGATCTACCGGGCCCCCGAGCTTGTTCACCTCGTAGTCGTGGTGCCACTGCCGCGCGGCACGCACCGAGGCGATGAGGTCGCCGGGAACGAGTCGCATGTCCGAGTAGTCCTTCCAGACATCCGGATAGCCGATCTTGGCCGTGAACATCGTGAGCTTCGCGTGCGCCTGTTCCTTGGTCTGGTCGGTCATCCAGTCCAGACCGTCGATCGACTGCTCGAAGGCCTGCAGGAGGTTGTCGACGAGCTCCAGCATCCGGGCCTTGTGCTCCGGCGGGAAGTGCTCGGCCACGTACTCCTGGCCCAGCGCCTCGCCAACCATCCCCTCCACGAGGTCCACACCGCGCTTCCACCGTGGCCGCATCTGCGGCACCCCCCGCAGGACCTTCCCGTAGAAGTCGAAGGATGCTTGCACGGTTTCCTCGGAGAGCAGTCCGGTGAACGAACTCAGGATCCGCCAGCGCAAGTAGGGCCGCCAGTCCTCCAGCCCTACCTCGTCCAGCAATGCCACGAACGCCTGGGCGTAGTCGGGCTGGGCGATGTTGAGGGTGTCGATGCGATCGATGACACCCACACTTCGCAGATAGGCGTCCCAGTCGTAGCCGGGCGTCAGGTCGGACAATTCAACGAGCCGGTACTGGTTGTAGGTCTTCACCGGGTCCCGATTGGCGACCTGGGTCCAGTGGGCCTGCGCCAGCCGGGTCTCGAGGTTCACGATCCGCTGGGCGTCCTCGGCCGTGCCCACCCCGCAGCGCTCGAGCATCGCGCCGACGTGCTCGAGGTAGGCCTCGCGGACCGACGCGAAGTTGTCCTCCAAGTAGTAGTCCCGATCGGGCAGGCCGAGCCCGCTCTGCCACATGTCGAGCACATACCGGGTGGAGTCGCGGTTGTCCTGGTGCACCGCACCCCCGATCGGCGCACCGACCCCCTCACGTTCGAGGCGGCCGAAGAGTGCGGGCAGTTCTGTCACATCGTCGAGTTGGTCGACGAGCGCGAAGAGGTCCGCGATGGGTTCCAGACCTGCGACGTCGATCGCATCGAGATCCATGAACGCGTTGAACAGCACCGCGATCCGGCCCGCATTGCTGTGGGGGTCCGGGGACTGAGCCGACAGGCGCTCGATGATGGCCCTCAACTGCTCCTGGGCGGTGTCGTGCAGTTCCGTGAAGGACGCGAACTCCGCCTTGTCCTCCGGGATCTCGTAGGTGTCGAGCCACTTGCCGAGCCAGTGCCGGTAGAAGTCGTCCTGCGGACGAACGCCGCTGTCCTGCCACTGCAGGTTGAGTGTCATGAGGCAACCCTAAATGGGGGTGGGGTCACCTGGCACGAGATGCCTGGCAACCAGCGCGCGGAAGGCGCGGCCGCGGTGGCTGATCGCGTGCTTGCCGGCGGCGTCGAGTTCGGCGGTCGTGCGCGGACCGGCCGGTGTCTGCACCTCGAAGATCGGGTCGTAGCCGAAGCCGTTGTCGCCACGCGGCGAAGTGGTGAGCACCCCGCGCAGTTCGCCGACCTCGACCGCCTCCCGGCCGTCCGGCCAGACCGCCACCGCTGCGCAGAGGAAGCGCGCACTTCTGTGTTCGGCGGGCACATCAGACAACTGGGCGAGCAGCAGATCAAGGTTCGCTTGGTCGTCGCCATGCCTGCCGCACCAGCGCGCCGAGAAGACACCCGGTGCACCGCCGAGCACGTCGACCGCGAGGCCGGAGTCGTCGGCGATCGCCGGGAGGCCGGTGAGTGCCGCCACCTCCCTGGCCTTGAGCAGCGCGTTCTCCTGGAAGGTCACCCCCGTCTCGCGGGTGTCGGGGATATGCACGGCGTCGAGGTCGAGCACCTCCTCGGCAAGCCCGGCATCCGCGAGGATGGTCGACAGCTCGGCCAGCTTTCCGCGGTTGCGAGTGGCCAGGACCAGGGTCACGAGGCGCCACCGGGCTGAGCGCCTGCGGCCACCGTCGCCGGGCCCCCGTCGAGCAGACGACCCCGCGCCTTGCCGTCTTCGGCCAGTGCCGCCTCCTGCAGCGCTGTCAGTTCCGCACACCCGCCCTGCGCCAGGCCGAGCAGGGCATCCAGCGTGGCGCGCTCGAAGGGCTCACCCTCCGCCGTGCCTTGCACCTCCACGAACCGGCCGTCGCCGGTCATCACGACATTCATGTCGGTGTCGGCGGTGACGTCGTCGTCGTAGTGCAGGTCCAGTCTGGGCTCACCGTCCACCACCCCGACGCTGACCGCGGCCACCGAGTTGCGCAGCGGCCATTTCGAGATCAGTCCTTCGCTCTGGGCCCACGCGCACGCGTCTGCGACTGCCAGGTATGCCCCCGTGATGGCAGCCGTCCGTGTTCCGCCGTCTGCCTGCAGGACGTCGCAGTCGACCTGGATGGTGTTCTCACCGAGCAATTCGTCGTCGACGGCTGCCCGCAATGCGCGGCCGATCAGCCGGGAGATCTCCTGGGTGCGACCGCCGGGACGGCCCTTGATGGACTCTCTGGCTCCACGGGTGTCCGTCGAGCGCGGCAGCATGGCGTACTCGGCGGTGATCCAGCCCTGCCCGGAGTCCCGGCGCCACCGCGGCACTCCGGCGGTGAAGGACGCGACACACAACACACGGGTGCGTCCGAACTCCACCAGACACGAGCCCTCGCCGTTGTCCTGCCATCCTCGATGGAAACGAATGGGACGCAGTTCATCGGCCGCTCGGCCGTCGGTTCTCGGCATGGCTCCGACTGTACTGAGTGCGTTACTGGGATCGGTGGGACGGGACTGGCCCCCACAATTGGACCGCAGCCCCACCGAAGGCCGCGCCGGAGCAGATTGCGAATCCGGCCAGTAGCTGGTCACCTGCGCAATCTGCTGCCCAGGGACGCCTCACGCCCCCCACCATCAAGAGCCAGCCCGGGCAGATTGCGAATCCGGCCAGCAGCTGGTCAGCCGCGCAATCTGCTGCCCAGGGAGGCGCTAGATCTCCACCTGCAGTCCGCTACTGGCGACCATCAACTCCCCGTCGTAGACCTCAGCGGCCTCGGCGCGGACCTGCTCGTTGTCGTTCCAGGCAACCAGGTGGGTGAGCATCAGTCGCCCCACGCCCGCCCGCATGGCCAGATCGGCGGCCTGCCCTCCGGTCAGGTGCAGGTCGGTCGGATTGTCCGGGCCGGCCAGGAACGATGCCTCGAACAGGGCCAGGTCGGCCCCCTGCCCGAGCTCCACGAGCGAGTCCGTGGGGCCGGTGTCGCCGGAGTAGACGATGGATCGGCCACCGGCCGTGACCTTGATCGCGTACGTCTCGACGGGGTGGGCGACGCGGGTGGTCTCGATGGAGAACGGGCCGACCACCGTCGGGTCGGGGTCGTGGCGCATGAAGTTGAACTCGTCGTGCATGCCCGGCTTGAGCGGCAGGCCGTAGGCCGCAGCCATGCGGTCAGCCGTGCCGCTGGGACCGAAGACCGGGATCCGCTGGGCCGCCCCTCGCGGACAGTACTTGCGCGCGACGTAGTAGGAGCAGAGATCGATGCAATGGTCGACGTGGAGATGCGACAGGAAGACCGCGTCGATGGCATAGATGTCGGCGTAGCGCTGCAATGCACCCAGCGAACCGTTGCCCATGTCGAGCAGGATCGCTGAGCCCTCGTGCTCAAGCAGATAGCTCGAAGCCGGGCTGTCCGGGCCTGGGAATGATCCGGCCCACCCCACCACGGTCAGTCTCATGACACCACCTCTACAGCAGAGTGCACGTCCCGGACCTCCGGGCCCAGGAACCGGCGCCCGAGGGTCGCGAAGGCGCCCGGGTCGCCGGTGGCCAGGAATCGGTGTTCCGGCTCGGGCAGGGCGCCATCTCGCAACAGGTCATGCGCCGCCAAGGTCTTGTAGACGTCCTTGGCCGTCTCCTCCGCACTGGACACCAACACCACGTCATCCCCCATCACCCACTGGATCACCCCGGTCAGCAGCGGGTAGTGGGTACACCCCAGCACGAGCGTGTCGACTCCCGCCTCCCGCAGCGGTAGCAGGTACTGCTGGGCGACCCGCAACAGTTCAGGGCCGCCGGTGATGCCCGCCTCGACGAACTCCACGAAACGCGGACAGGCCTGCATGAACAACTCCACGTGCGGGGCAGCGGCGAAGGCGTCCTCGTAGGCACCGGAGGTCACGGTGGCCTGCGTACCGATCACGGCAACGCGATTGTTGTCCGTCACCCGCGCTGCCCGTCGGACCGCGGGCTGGATGACCTCGACGACCGGCACGTTGTAGCGCTCCCGGGCGTCCCTGAGCACAGCCGCACTCGCGGAGTTGCATGCGATCACAAGGGCTTTCACCCCGTGGTCGACAAGGTGGTCCATGATGTCGAGTGCGTACGCGCGGACCTGCGCCAAGGGCAGCGGCCCGTAGGGGCCACGTGCAGTGTCGCCAACGTAGATCACGGGCTCGTGCGGCAACTGGTCGATGACCGCCCGCGCCACTGTCAGTCCCCCCACCCCGGAGTCGAAGATGCCCAGCGGGGCATCGGATGTCACGCCCACAACTGCCCCGAGATCGCCTGTTCGGCCTCTTCGAGGCTGCCCTCATAGGCGCCGGTCGACAGGTACTTCCATCCGCCGTCGCACACGATGAAACAGATGTCCGCGACCTGCCCGGACCCCGCGGCGCGGTCGGCCAGACCGAGGGCAGCGTGCAGGATCGCACCGGTGGAGATGCCGGCGAAGATGCCCTCCTCGTGCAGCAACTGCCGCGTGCGCATCAACGCGTCGTGCGGTCCGACGGAGTATCGGGAGGTCAGGACGGACTCGTCGTAGAGTTCCGGCACGAAGCCTTCGTCGAGATTGCGCAACCCGTAGACCAGTTCCCCGTACCGGGGTTCCGCCGCCACGATCTGCACCTCCGGTTTGTGCTCTCGCAGGAACCGTCCCACCCCCATGAGCGTGCCGGTGGTGCCCAGCCCGGCGACGAAGTGGGTGATCTCGGGAAGGTCGGCGAGGATCTCCGGGCCGGTGGTGTCGTAGTGCGTCTGCGGATTCGCAGGATTGCCGTACTGGTAGAGCATGACCCAGTCCGGGTTGCGCGACGCCAGATCCTTCGCGACCCGCACCGCCTCGTTGGATCCGCCCTGGGCCGGGGAGTACACGATCTCGGCCCCCCACATCCGCAGCAGTTGGGTGCGCTCGAACGAGGTGTTCTCGGGCATCACGCAGATGACGTGATAGCCACGCTGCCGCGCGACCATGGCCAGCGAGATGCCGGTGTTGCCACTGGTCGGCTCCAGGATCGTGGCACCCGGCGCCAGGGTCCCATCGGCCTCAGCCCGCTCAATCATCGCCAGTGCCGCTCGATCCTTCACCGAACCGGTGGGATTGCGGTCCTCGAGTTTCGCCCACAACCGAACGTCGGCGGTCGGGCTGAGCCGAGGAAGGCCGACGAGGGGGGTATGGCCGACCGAGGCCAGCAGATCCGGGTAGCGCAAATCAGCCGCCAGCAACCGCCGGCAGGATCGTCACGGAGTCGCCGTCGCTCAGCGGCGTCGCGAGACCGTCGAGGAAGCGTACGTCCTCGTCGTTGAGGTAGACATTCACGAAGCGGCGCAGGCCGGCGTCGTCCACCACCCGATCCTTGAGACCGGGGAACTTCGCGTCGAGATCGGCCACCAGGTCGGCGAGCGTGCCCCCGTCGGCGGTCACGGTCTTCTCACCACCGGTGTAGGTGCGCAGGATGGTCGGTATCTGAACCTCAATAGCCATAAGCACTAGGGTACGGACTGCGTTATCTGCACCGTCTCCTCGGTCACCTCACCGTCGATGATGCGGTAGCTGCGCACCTGGGTGGAATCCTGCAAGCGGGTCGACAGCAGCACGTAGTGAGCGTTGGGCTCGGACGCGTAACTGACGTCGGTGCGGGACGGGTAGGCCTCGGTGGCCGTGTGGGAGTGGTAGATGACCACGGGTTCCTCGTCGCGAGAATCCATCTCCCGGTAGAGCCGCAAGAGGTCCCCCGAGTCGAACTCGTAGAAAGTCGTCGAGCGAGCGGCGTTGACCATCGGGACGAAGCGCTCCGGGCGGTCACTGCCGGCCGGACCGGCGATCACCCCACACGCCTCGTCGGGATGGTCGGCGCGGGCGTGGGCGATCATCGCGTCCACGAGGTCCTGGCGGATTGTCAGCACGGATCTATTGTGCAGGGGCGGTGGTGGGGCCGGGGCGGTCGGATCGCCTTTGTGACGAAGGTGGGGCGGGCCGGGGCTCGATTGTCACGAAGGTGCGGGGTTCACCCCCGACGCACCCCGCACCTTCGTCACAATCCGAGCCAAGGGGCCCGCACCTTCGTCACAATCGCCGGGGCCGCTCACCCCCCTATCAACTCCTCCACGAGGGTCTGCTGCAGATAGCCGAGGTACAGGTAGAGGTTGTGCTCCGGATCGTTGGTCGGGACCAGTTCGTCGTCCTCGGTGACCCCGAGTCGCGTACCGAGCATCAGCCGGGCGTCGGCCAGGAACGCCAGCCACGCCTGCACGTCGTCGGTGATGATGATCGGGTCCTGCTGCACCTGAGCCCGGACCACCGCGACATGCGCCAGTTTCGTGGCACGCAGTTCCGACTCGGTCAGACGGCGGAACTCGGATGCGCGCTCAGGATCGTCGTAGGCATCCGGCAGCAGTCGTGCGATCACGGGGTCCTGCGGCGTCGGCCGGGACTCCCCCACCCCGGAGAGTCCCAGTTCGCGCGCCCAATCCGGCACATCGGGGTCAGGCACCGGGTCGGCGAGAAGTGCGCTCAGTTCATCGCACACGAAGGCGAGCACCTGTCGTTCCTGCCCGTCGAGACGAGCGATCATCTCGCCCTTCTTCACCTTGAACGGCTTACCCATCAGTCGTCCTTCTGGACGGTCGCCCACAGACCGTACTCGTGCATGGCTGTGGCATCGCGCTCCATCTGCTCCCGACCCCCGGTGTTCACCACAGCCCTGCCTTTGGTGTGCACGTCCCACATCAGCGACTCCGCCTTCTCGCGCGAGTAGCCGAAGTACTGCATGAACACGTAGGTCACATAACTCATCAGATTGATCGGGTCGTTCCAGACCAGGCACACCCAGGGTGTGTCGGGCGCCAGCCTGGTCTCGGGCGATTCCAACTCGGACGGTGCAACACTCATCATCGCGATTGTCCCACTGGCCGGGCCACATTCGAACGCAACGGGTGGTTGCGCCCGTTACGGTACGGCCATGGACCTGTCCGATCCCGACCCGGCCCTGCCCCAGCCCGCCATCCTGCAGACCATCCGCGATGCGGTGATCGGCGACGACCAAGTGATGCCAGGGCCGTACGGCCCGCGGCGGGTCACGTATGCCGATTACACCGCCAGCGGCCGTGCCCTGCGTTTCATCGAGGACTTCATCCGCGATGAGGTCCTACCGCGCTACGCGAACACCCACACCGAGAGTTCGGGCACCGGACTGCAGACGACCAGGCTGCGCGAGGACGCCCGGCGAATCATTCGCGACGCGGTCAATGCCGGCGACGCCGCAGTCATCTTCTGTGGATCCGGGTCGACCGCGGCCATCAACAAACTGGTCGGAATGCTCAACCTGCGCCTTCCCGCCGACCTCGATGCTCAGTACGGGCTGCTCTCGCAGATCCCGGAGCAGCAACGTCCGGTGGTGTTCGTCGGACCCTTCGAACACCACAGCAACGAACTGCCCTGGCGGGAATCGATCGCCACCGTGGTCACGATCCCGGAAGACGTCGACGGCCACATCGACCTGCAGGGCCTGCGAGCCGCGCTGCTGCAGTACGACGACCGGCCCTTGAAGATCGGCTCGTTCAGTGCCGCGTCCAACGTCACCGGAATCATCTCGAACACCCGGGCCATATCCCGGGTCCTACATGAGCACGGGGCCTTGGCCTTCTGGGACTACGCGGCCGCCGCGCCGTACGTCGACATCGACATGAACCCTCCGGAGGAACTGGCACACGCCGACGCCATCTTCGTCTCCCCCCACAAGTTCATCGGAGGACCGGGTACCCCCGGACTGCTCGTGGTCCGCCGCGACGTGGTCCACAACACCGTCCCGGAGGCTGTGGGCGGCGGCACCGTGGAGTACGTCAACCCTGAGGAGCACATCTACCTGACGGACATCGAGCACCGGGAGGAGGCCGGCACACCGGCCATCGTGGAGTCGATCCGCGCGGGACTGGTGTTCGGCCTCAAGCAGGCGGTCGGCGTGGACGTCATCCGTGCCCATGAGGAGGACTTCGTGCGGCGCGCCATCGAGGCCTGGAGCGCACACCCGAACATCGAGATCCTCGGCAACCGCGACGCTGAACGGCTGTCGATCGTCAGTTTCGTGATCCGTCGACCCGGCGGGATGTATCTGCACCACAACTTGGTCGTGGCGATCCTCAACGATCTGTTCGGCATCCAGTCGCGCGGCGGGTGCTCGTGCGCCGGACCGTACGGGCACCGTCTGCTGGGGATCGACCTCGATCAGTCCGAGGAGTTGCGCACCGAGATCTCGCGGGGCTGCGAGGGGATCAAGCCGGGCTGGGTCCGCGTGAACTTCAACTACTTCGTCTCCGAGACCGTGTTCTCGTACATCGTCGCGGCCGTCGAGCTGATCGCGGATCTGGGGTACCGGCTCATCGAGGACTACCGGTTCGACGCACCCTCCGGGCTCTGGCGGCATCGTTCAGGTCCGGTCGAACCGCCTTTGCGATTGGACCAGGTGCACTACGTCGACGGCAAGTTCACGTACCCGCATCACGACGACACCGCCGACGAGTCCGCCCTCTCGGAATACCTGGCGGAAGCCGCCGACCTTCTTCAGGGGCGACCGGATCCCGACACCAGCATCACAGCGAACATGTCGGCGGAGTTCGAGCACCTGCGCTGGTTCGAACTGCCCGCCGGATGTGTCAGCGCGAGCGGAAACTGATCGGCGAGCTGTATCCCCTGGCGTACCCGTCGAACGGCTCAGACACCACGCGGTAGGTGTAGCTGCCGTTCTTCACCGTCGGTGTGACGCTGAAGCGGTAGGAGCCGTCAGAGCGCGTGCGGGTCCGCCCCAGCGGCGTCCAGGAACCCTCCACGAGCCGCTGCCTGACGACCGTGATCCCCTTGCGTGCGGGCAGCACGGTGCCACTGAGCCGGACCGGTTGCCCTGTGAAGGCGACGATGGAACTGTTGACCCGGACTGCGGCCCTCACCTTCGTGCGCACGACCACGCTGCGGGCTGCCTTGCGGGTTCCGGTCTTGGAGACCGCGATCCGGAACTTCGAGTTCTTCTTGACCTTGTGCGAAAACACCACGCGTCCGGACTTCGGCAGCTTCTTGCGCGCCACCGTGCGCCAGCCGCCCTTGCCCGCGGGGTTGGCCTGCAACCGGGCCTTGCCACCACTGGTGGGTTTGCCGTCGACCGTCACCTTCGCCGAGAAGGAGCCGGCTTGCCCGCGGGTCACGAAGCGGGGTGCGCCGATCTTCACGTTGGCGCCCTTGCGTGCGGCCGGCTTGTCCTTCTGCACACCCACCGCCTTGCGCACGGCAGGCCATTGGTCCGCGGATTCGCCGCCGATCGTCCACAACGCGGCTCCGGCGAGCCCGGCGGCCCGCGCGACGCGGACCCGGTCGGCGACCGAGGTGGCGTCAGCGAAGAACGCCTTACGGCTGACCGCACATTCGGTCTTCTCCCCCTTGGCGTCCAGACCCTTGTACGTGATGGAGTACGACACCGTCAGTTCGCCGGAACTGGCATCCCGGGTGATCTGACTCGGTGCCACCCCGTCGCCGGCAAGCGACGATAGCGCGTTCCCAGCGGTCATCGAGTAGTTGCTGGTCTTGATCTCCTGGCCGACCGGGCACTTCCCGGTCTTGCCGGTGTACCAGTTGCGACCGTAGACAGGGATGCCGAGTTGCACCTTGCTGCCCGGCAGTTGGGTGGGCGCGAACGCTGCGACCTTCTGGACCCAGCCCAGTGGCGCGATCGGTCCGGGGCTGCCGACGGAGTAGTCGTAGGCCATGATCCGCAGCAGGTCGACGTGCTTGCCGACCGCGGCGTAGTCGTAGACCCAGTAGCCACTTGAGGAGTCGTAATCGGCGTCGTACATGGGCGGCACCGTGACGGACAACAGTTTGCCCTCGGCGTGCAGCGCCGCGGCCAACTCCTCGACGAAAGCCACCCAGTTCGGCCGGGTCTGGGCCCAACTGGAACTGCCGTCGCTGAAAGCGAACGTCTCGTAGTCGAGGTCGATGCCGTCGTAGCCGTTGGTGAGAACCAGATCAACGATGTCCGCGACGTGTGCGGCGCGCTTGGTCTTCGAGGCCAGTGTCGCGGCCATCCGGCCCTTGCCGGAGCCGTCGGTGATCGATGGCAGGATCTTGACGCCCTGCCCCTGCAACTTCGCCAGCGCGGCGGCCTGGGCAGTGGCGGACAGGTGGTTGTGCACATAGATCGACGATCCGTCCCAGCGCGCGTCGTGCCAGAACGGCGAGATGTCGCTGAAGAGGTCCGAGTTCGTCAGAAAACTCGCGGTGGAGGTCTGTGTGCTCCAATACGGCAGCCAGCCCGACAGGTACCGACGGGGCTCCGGGGCAGCATGCAGCGGGGCGACCGCACTGGCGGTCAGACAGCCGGCTGCCAGAGCAGCAACGACCGCGCCTCGGCGCTTCATGGGGCCTCCCAGGTGTGTCCCTGACTGCATCGACACACAGCCAAGAAAACATGAATCACGTGTGTCCAGTGTAGACCGGACGGGGCAAGGAGTCTCAGGCGTCCGGTTAGCGGTCGAATGCGCCTCCTGTGGCCCCCCGACTCACCCTGTCGGCGACCGAGTCCAGAGGTACACCCCACCGGCGGGTTACCGTAGGTGTCCATGCGGTCCGTCATTGCGCTGTGCAGCGCCGCCCTCGTGTTGTCCGCCGCCCCAGCGGTGGCCGATTCCGACTCCCTGGCCCAACGTGCCGACGCGGCAGCGGCCGCCGCGCGACTCAGTGCCAAGGTCTCCAGCGCGCAAGCGAACGCCACGATCGCCTTCCTGGTGCCACTGCGGGTCAGCAACCCGCGCATCGGTAGCAGGTTCGGCCTCGACGTCGTCGATGCCGCTACCGGCGAACGCCTCTACTCCCGCATGGCCGACACCCCCCTGCGGCCGGCATCCAACATGAAGATCGTGACAGCGCTCACGGCCCTGAAGGTCCTCGGACCGGACAACCGGATGACCACCGACACCTTGGTGCCCGAGAAGGGCACCGTGATCCTGCGCGGAGGTGGGGATACGACGCTGGGCTCGGACGAACTCACGCGACTGGCAAGAGCCACCGCGAAGTACCTGCGGACCAACGCCCTGCTGCCCGACCGCGTCCAGCCGCCCGACTACCGACCGAAGACCTGCACCGTGGACGGCAAGACCCGCAAGTCGACGACGAAGCGACCCTGCCCGCTGGTGACCCCGCCCACGAAGCGGCCGGCGGTCAAGGTCCTGGTGGACGATTCGCTGTACGGCAAGCCCAAGAAGGGGCCGGGGTGGACCAACTCGTACCAGCCCTACATCGCACGTCCGGTGCGGCCTCTCGGCAGGATCGGGGTCTATCAGTGGGATGCCGCCGGCGAGGCCGCGTCGGTGTTCACTTCCGCGCTTCGGGCACGGGGCGTGAAGGCCCGCACCAAGGGCCGTGTGAAGACACCGGACACAGCGACCGTGGCAGCCCAGGTCACCGGTGACACAGTCGCCGCCCAGGTCCGCTACATGATGCAGGTCAGCGAGAACAACATCGCCGAGATGCTCTTCCGGCAGGTGGCCGTGGAGAGGGGACGCAAGGGCACCTTCAAGGGCGGCCGCCTGGCGGCCCGGGACACCCTGCGCGAACTCGGTCTCGATACCGCCGGGCTGCAACTCAAGGACGGCAGCGGGCTGTCCCGTACCGACCGCCTCACCCCGCGGTTCGTGACCGATCTGCTCGGCGTTGCTCTACAGACCGACGAGCACCCGGAATTCGACTCGTTCCTGTCGAGTCTGCCCATCGGCGGGCGCACGGGGACGCTCTCAGCCGGTACCGGGCGCTACACGACGAACCCGAGCAAGTGCGCGGCCGGGCAGGTGTTCGCCAAGACCGGCACCCTCTTCGACACCATCGGCCTCTCGGGCTACACCAAGGGCGCCGACGGGGAGTTGAAGATCTTCTCGGCGCTGGTCAACAACCGTCCGCAGTCCTACAGCCCGCTGTCCACGCGGCAGGCCGTCGACGGGATCGTCGCCACGGTCAACGGCTGCTGGGGACCCACGAAGAAAACCGGTGAGCCCCCGAACGTGGGCTGAACCGCTCAGCGAAGGCGGGTGGCGATGGCGTCACGCGCGGCCACCAGTTCACTGAGGACGGCCTCATCCGGTGACGTCAGCAGATACAGGCCGACCACGGCCTCGATCCCCGGCACCGACAACGCGGCGGCCGCCGAGGCCACACCCCCGGGCCCGCGCGGAGGTGCCACCACGGGGCGAGCGTCACCGCGGCGCGAGAGCAGGATCGCTTGGCCCGCGGCGGTCTCCTCCAGCCCTGAGCGAGAACCCACCCGCAATCCCACGAACAACTCCGCGCGCGGAGGCTCGGCCACCGCCACCACCACCAGGCCGTCAGCACCGTCGGTGATCGTCAGGTGGGCCGTCGCGGTGGTGGTGTCGGCCAGCCGCCGCAGCGGCGGCAGCGCCGCCTCCCGCAGGAGCGGCTGAACCTGACGGGCCAGTCCGATCAACCCGAGACCGACGTGACACCGGCCATCGGCAGCCCGCCGCAGCAGGGCATGTTTCTCGAGGGTGACCACGAGGCGGTAGACAACCGTGCGCCCGATCCCGAGTTCGGCGGCGATCTCGCTCACGCGCATGCCCTCGGGGTGATCGGCCAACAGCGTCAGCAGGGTCAACCCGCGATCGAGCGTCTGAGAGGTTTCTGCGGTCATCAATCCACCTTCTCGCCGTACCGCACCAGTGGCGATCACCGGATGCCGGAGTGTCGGCCTCGGGTCATAGATATCCGGATTTCGGAGGTTCATTCCTCCGAATCGTCACCACCGGGCGCCAGGCCCTTGTAGATCGCCTCGCATGTCGGACAGACCGGGAACCGCGCAGGATCGCGGTTGGGGACCCAGACCTTGCCGCACAGAGCCACGACCGGCTCGCCCATAACGGCACTGGCCAGAATCTTGTCCTTCTTCACGTAGTGGGCGAAGCGCTCGTGGTCCCCCTCCTCGAGTCGGGGGTCGGCCTCCACCAGGGTGTCGCCGGACAGCCCTGGGCTTTCCAGCGGATCAGAAGTAGCCATACGGCTGAGTCTACGTGAGGCAGATCACACTGCACATAAGGCACATCTCACACAGCGTGAGGATGGTCAATACCGCTCCATGCGGCGCGGATTGCCTCTTTCGTGTGACGCTGCGTGTCCGAACTGACCCTTGGGACGGATTCACGCGAGTAACTTGACCCGAAGGTGATTACTCTGCGCATAATGTCGTCGAACGGCTGAGGGCGAGACCAACCGAATGGACGATGCCCCGACCGCTCACTGTCAGTAGCGTTCATGTCGTGGTTAAGGCGCACCGATGAAGTCAGTGGAGCGCAAGGAGGGAGACCGCTCACAGCAGGTGTGAGTGGCCGTCGCCGGCACCGGCCGGCTGATTGGAGAAGGTCTACATGCCGCAACAACCTCTGTCACAAGTGCCGGCCGATGCCATCTGGGACTGGCAGGAGATCGGTTCCTGCCGCGAAGCCGACCCTGAGTTGTTCTTCCATCCGCAGAACGAGCGGGGGCTGGCAAGACTGCGTCGGGACCGTGCTGCGAAGGCCGTGTGTGCCCGGTGCGACGTGCGCATCGACTGCGCCGACTACGCCATCCGCGCCCGAGAGCCCTACGGCGTGTGGGGCGGGTTGACCGAGGAGGAGCGAGAGCGCGTTTACGTGCGCATCGCTCTTGCCCAGTTCCCCCGCCAACGCGGAGAGGGTGCGGTGGCCGCGGCCGCCGAGATCTCCGAGGCCGTCTCCCCTGGCGCCCTGGGCGTCGTGTCCTGAAACCTCGAAACGCCGCCTACCCATCGCGGGTGGCGGCGTTTCGTCATGTCCGGGGCTCCCTGGCGTCGAGGTCGCGCAGGAGGGATCGATAGGCCCGCCACGAGACGACCGTTGCCACTGCAAGCAATAGCGCCATCAGTCCGTAGACCAGGTTGGGTCCCGTCACCGCCACGAGTCCGAGCCATATCGTGCCCACCGCGCACATCGCGGCCAAGAACATCAGCACGTTGCTCTTCGCTGCCCCGCTCATGCGTCACAGCCTAATCGCGATGGGCTCCACGACCGGGATCTGCCGGATAGACACCCAGGATCTTGACGTCGGTGGTGAAGAAGCGCAACTCCTCGAGCGCCCGCTTGACCGGCGGGTCGTCGGGATGACCGTCCACTTCCGCGAGGAACTGTGTGGCCGCGAACGCGCCGCCGACCATGTAGCTCTCCAGCTTGGTCATGTTGACGCCGTTGGTGGCGAACCCACCGAGTGCCTTGTACAGCGCAGCCGGGATGTTGCGAACGTTGAAGATGAATGAGGTCACGATCGGGCCATCACCGCGCGGTGCCTGCACGAGTGCCCGGGACAGCACCACGAAACGGGTGGTGTTGTGCTGCTCGTCCTCGACGTCATCCCGCAGGATCTCCAGGCCGTAGGTCTCGGCCGCCAGGGGCGGCGCGATCGCGGCCTGGGTGAGATCCCCGGATTCGGCCACCTCCCGGGCCGCGCCTGCAGTGTCACCGGCGATGACCGGCCGCAGGTGCAGTTCACGGATCACTTTGCGGCACTGCCCGAGCGCGTGTACATGGCTGTGCACGGTCTTGATCGAATCCAGGCTCGCGCCCGGCAGGGCCATCAGGGCGAACTGGATGCGCAGGAAGTGCTCGGCGACGATGTGCAGGCTGGACGTGGGCAGGAAATGGTGGATGTCACTGACCCGGCCGGCGATCGAGTTGTCGATGGGGATCATGGCCAGGTCCGCTTCTCCGCTCTCCGTGGCCGAGAAGACGTCCTCGAACGACGCGCACGCCATCGCCTCCATCTCCGGGTAGTGCTGTTTGCACACCAAGTGGGAATTGGCGCCGGGTTCGCCCTGGTAGGCGATGCGTCGGGTTGTCACACACGCCATTTTCCCACGCGGGCTTCTCGTCCTGCGGGCCGGTTCCGGCGTCCCATCACCGACGCGTCCGATGGGGTTCAGGTCGCGGCGAACCCCACCCAACGGCGGCTGGGGTCCGACCGCCCGACCCGACAAAGGATGGGGTTCAGGTAGACCGATGGGGTTCAGCGCCCCACGAACCCCACCGAGCGCAGCCTGCCGAAAAGCCTGCGCACCCCGGACACACCGCGGCCCCCGGTCCACGAGGGATCGGGGGCCGTCGGCGTTCTGCGTCAGTTGCCGCCGAGTGCTGGCACTGCCACACCGAGGGCGAGCAGGACACAGGTCAGCACGAACAGGATCACCAGCAGCGGCCACACCCACTTCAGGTACCGGTCGTACCGGACCTTGGCAATGGCCAGACCACCCATGACGATCGCGGATGTCGGCGTGAACAGGTTCACCCATCCCGAGGCCGACTGGTAGGCGGTCACCACGATCGCGCGGCTGACACCGGCGAAGTCGCCGAGTGGAGCCATGATCGGCATCGCCAGGGTCGCGTGACCCGAGGACGACGGCACCAGGAACGCCAGTGGGATGTTGACGATGAACATCATCACCGCGAAGACCGCCCCGGTCATGCCGGTCACGATCCCCTCGAGCGAACTGAGCACGGTGTCGGTGATCCCGGCGTTGTTCATCACCACCGTCACGCCGCGGGCGAACGCGATGATGAACGCCGCACCGATGAAGTCACCCATGCCGGAGATGATCGCGTTGACCATCCCTTCCTCACCGAGCTTGCCGATGAGTCCGATGATGATGGCCGCGACCAGGAACATCGCCGCCAGCTCCGGGAAGTACCAGTAGAGGGTG